>Ga0154515_139_pt1 | contig 164985 bp, 108 predicted proteins | sample RifGroE2_FD_115994 | JGI IMG/M metagenome (GOLD analysis project Ga0154515, IMG submission 115994) | Bacteroidetes bacterium GWE2_32_14
CTATCCTAAATTATTAACAAAAAAAAAGAAGCTGTCCTTTTGAGACAGCCTCTTTTTTTATTACCTATATATTTATTTACTTATTATCACCAGATTGAAGTTTTTCAGCTTTAATTTTAGCATCTTCAACCAATTTATCAGCTTTTACGCCAGCCTCTTTTACCAGTTTATCAGCTTGTTTTTTTGCTTCTTTTTTTAGTGAACTAGCTGTTTTTTCGGCAGCTACTTTTGCCAGAGGGCCTTCCTTAGCTGCTTTTTTAACTAATGCATCAGCCTTATCATTAGCTTCTTTTAGCACTTTATCGGCTTCGACTTGTGCTTCTTCCTTTAATTTGGCTGCTTCTTTTTCAGCATCGTCAATTATTTTTTGTGCTTGTGCTGCCAACTCCTCTCCTGCTTTTTCCTTAATCACTTCTTTCCCAGTTTCAATAAGTTGTTCTTTAGTTGATTTTGTTCCCTTGTCAGCACTTTTACCTTTACCTAGACTAATTTTGGGATCGGTAGTCATTCCTGTAATTTTTGCATCAATGCTAATATTTTGTGGCTTTTCGACACTAACACCCTTATCTGCAGCTTTTCCAAGTAAACCATCAATTAAATCATTTGCAGCAGAACCAAAATATTTAGTAGGAACAGTTAAAGTAAGGTCATAATCCATAGTTTGATCCACACCATGCGAACCACCCAGTTTCAATTTAATATCTGCTGCAGAGGTTACAAACGGATCGACAATAATTCTACCATCATGAATATTAAAGCTAATATTTACATCTTTAAATGTATTATTGAAATTATCACCCAATTTAACCATATCAGTCAGTTTATTGAATGTTTTTGAATCAACTACTTGAATTTCATTTGATTGTAAACGACCATATCCTTCGATTGAATTAAGAACAGGACTCATTGTAGAATCGAGCAAACTTGTATAGTCGAATTTTATGGATATTTTACCCTTGCAATTTTTTAATATTGATGCTATTTTACCAATCATACTAAACGAATTAACTGCAGTACTGATTTCAATATCACGAATATCGAGCGACATTTTAGTTGATGGGATTTCTATATCCTGTGTATTGTATTCACCATTAACACCTATCTTTCCATCAAGCATATTCATATTCAGATTTTCCATTACCACTTTTTTATCTTTTACAATAAATAGACCTTTCAGGTTGGTAATATCCATTTTATCGTATAAAATATGATCAAGTGATGACTGAAGTCTGAAATCAACATTTCCTGGCACTTCAAATACAGTCATTGGCACTTCAGTTGTATCATTAACTACTATCTCTTCTTCTGAATCAGTAAGAAACTCGTTTGCATCGATAAATTTGGAACTAAAATTAAAAACACCTTTAATTGTTTCGTCTTTTAATGCAAAAGCAATATAGTTTTCTATTTTACCATTAAGATTAAAATCGCTTTTTCCTATTTGTGCCAAAAATGATTGAAGTTCAAGGTACTTAGGTGTAAAATTAAATGTTGTTTCAATAATTTTTACGGTTGCAGGTAAATCCTTGCTTTCGAAAATAAAATTTTTAAGCTGCAGTTTTCCTGATGCCTTGAAATCCTCATATTTTTCTTTTTCTATTGTTGAATAATTACCAGCAATATTAACATCAGCAGTAATTTCTCCATCAAGATTCACATCTTCTAAAGGAAGAACATCTTTGAAGGAGCTTAGAATTAAATGGCCATTAATATTACCTTCAATGAAAGGATCGCTCATTGGAGTGCGGATGTGCATTGCAATATCAAAGGGATTATCGGCAACCTCCAAGTGAAACTTATTTAGGTCAACTTTTGTGTTATCATTATTAACTCCATCATAAAACACACTTAAATCAATATTTACATTTTCGACAGATTTTGGTAGGTCGGGATACTGAAACATAGCATTTTCGACAACCAAACGAAGATTGGCCGAAGGAGTTTGAGTTTCGGTTAATGTACCTTTAACATCACCCTCAAGAATCAAATTCCCGCTTGTTTTTAGCTGTTCAAATCCTTCCATATAGATAACTGGCACCATTGATAAAAGTGATTTAAAACTGGTTTTTTTGGTATTAAAACGCATATCTACAGTTATGTCATCATCAGGCATTTCAACCGAACCTTCGAAAGCAAGAGCAATGTCATTTAGGGAAAGGAGATTGTCTTTAAAAGTGTAAATACTTTTAACCATATCAGCACCAATTGTAGCATCGAAACCAAATCGGGCATTTTTTAAATACCGGATTCCTCCCATTTTTACATTAATAGCATCAATTGCAGTATTAATTGAAAGATCAGAATAATCGAGACCAAAGTTGCCCTTTAATAAGAAATTTAAATTATCGAGTGATGCAACCATATCCGAGGTAGCATCATCATAAGAAATATGGGCGTTTTTAATTTGGAATTTTTTAAGTTGTAATCTAAAATCAGAAGTTTCGCCAGCTGTTTCAATTTCTTGCTCAGCAGTTGTATCTTCTAATTCTTCTGACGGAATAGTAATATCCCAGTTGGCTGAACTATCGGCAAGTACTTTAGCTTGAATTAGTGCCTGATCTAGAATAATACCCTTAACAACAACATTTTTCTTAATTGCACTCATCAAATCAACCTCAACATTAAATGATTTAAAGTACATTAATGTATCACCATCGAATTTCTCGATTCCGATAACTGACAACTCGTGTAAACCCAAATTAAAATCCGGAAAGCTTTTAAACAGAGATAATGAAACATCAGCAAATTCAACTTTTGCATGTACATTTTTGTTTATCTCATCTTTTACCTTAGTTAATATCTCATCTTTAAAGAAATAAGGTATAAGAATCATTAGAGCAATTATCAGCAAAAACAGAATGACTATTGATCTGAAAAACCATTTAATAAATTTTTTCATGATTATGTGGATTTAAGGATTATTATCTCAATCAAAATTACGAAATTTTATCGTATTACGGGTATTAAGAAATGTTAATTATGGGACGGCAGTTTGTAGTTAGCAGTTGGGTAGTGAACAGTGAATAAATTGAAATAAGCTAAAGATAGATGTTTTGAGCTAAGATTAAGGAATCAAAATTATATCAACTTAGAAATATAAATTTTGAAATACAAATTATCAATTTAGTAATGATTGAATATTTTTTTATATATTTGCAGCCACAATTGAATCTGTAGCATAATGGATAGTGCATCTGGCTACGGACCAGAAGGTTGGGGGTTCGAGTCCCTCCAGGTTCACAAAAAACCGCTAAATTTAGCGGTTTTTTGTATTTAAATATAGCCGATTGATTTATTAAATAGTACCAAGTATCAATTCATTTGAATTAAATAATCCAATAATTTGAATAATTGAATGAATTCTAATAACTTTAGTATAAAATTACCGAAATGCTAAACAGCCTAAAACCCATAAATATTCCTCCTTATTTAGAACAGGAGATTAACAAGAAATTTTGTTTAATTAATAATATAAGAGCTAAATTTTTTACTATTGCTCTAGTTGTTTATGCTCTGTTTATAACCTCTTACGATGTAGTTTTTAGTCAAAGAATTAGACAACAAGATGATTTTATAAGTCAATTTAGATTGGACCTGATTTTAATTGTTTTCTCCGTAATATTTACAATTTATGTTTATTTTAACCAGGTAAAATCAGTAAAACATATCAGATCATACCATAGAACAATTCATACAATAATCTCGTTTTTTGTAATGTGCTGGGGTGCAGCAAGAGCATGTAATTCATCATTTAGTAATGAGATTATTGTACAAGTATATCTAACATCAATTTTTATTACTGCTTTTGTATTTTATTTTCCATTTTTTAATTATCTGGTGCAGCTTATATTAAGTGTTTTCTTCTATATTTTTATTGGTTTATACTACCAAATTGAAATTAACCTTATTTTTAATTTTGCTATTTTTAATTTCATATTAATAATCTTTGCGTTTTTAATTTCCCGTCTGCTTATACACCAAAAAACAGAGTTCTTTTTAAAAGAATATGAGATAAACAGATTAAAAGACGAGAAACTGTTTGCTAATGGACAAAAATAAAAAAACCGGAATAATTCCGGTTTTCTGTTTATACTCTAACACCAAAAATAATAATATCATCTACCTGCTCCCACTTACCTCTCCATTTGTCAATATTTGTATTAAGTAATTCGCGTTGTTCAGCCATAGGATTCTGATGAATCTCCTGTAAGAATTCTTTGAAGTTCTTTGTTTTGAATTTTTGTCCATCTTCACCACCAAACTGATCCTGATAACCATCGGAGAAAATATAGAATACATCTCCTTTTTGCAGGTCTATTTCGTTATTTGTAAATGAATCTTTCTCTTTAACATAAATACCAATAGGCATGCGGTCAGCTTTAAATTCCATAAGCTCATTATTTCGGAACATGTACATTGGATTATATGCACCGGCATACTGTAATTTCATATTTTCAAGATCAACAATGCACAGAGCTATATCCATACCATCTTTTGCTTCTCCTTCTTTACCTGTTTGCGAAAGTGTTCTTTTAACATCGGCACGTAAATGAGTTAGTATATCGCTTGCATGCTTAACTTCGTGCTTATTAACAATTTCGTTTATAAAAGACACTCCCAACATACTCATAAATGCACCAGGAACACCATGTCCGGTACAATCGGCTGCAATAAGTACAAGCAAATTATCTTTTTTAGTAAACCAATAAAAATCGCCACTAACGATATCTCGCGGGCGAAATAATATAAAATGTTCTGGCAGCACTTCCTGAGCATACTCTTTCGAAGGAAGAACAGCTGTTTGAATACGTTTAGCATATTCAATACTATCGGTAATGCTTTTATTTTTCTCGGCAATTTCGTCGCGTTGCAATAATATTTCATCTTTCTGCTTAACAACCTCTTCAGTTCGTTCTTTAACAATTTGTTCTAGACGAATTTTTTCGAGTCGCAACTTTCGAGTATATAATTTAACTGTAATTACGATAACACCAATAGCCATTAAAAAATATAATAGAACAGCCCAAACAGTTCTATACCATGGTGGTAAAATAGAAAATTGATACTCAGCTATTTCGCTCTCAATACCATAAATATTTTGAGCTTTTATTTTAAAAATATACGAACCTTCGTTAAGGTTTGTATATTCTTTGTAGGTTTTAATATCCCAATTCGACCAATCATCTTCAAAACCTTCTAGTTTATAACTATATTTCAATTCTTCGGTTGGAAAATATGGTGAAGAATAATAAAATGTGATATTGTTGTGTTTAAAGTCCTGAACACTCTTTAAATAATCCGGTTGCCTAACAGATACAATTAAGCTGCTTGTGTCAGCATAGTTTGTGCCCCAGAATAAAACTGAGTCGACAGAAATATTTACTTTTCGTATTAAGCTAGTATAAGCATAATTATTATCTACTTTCTTGTTTGGATTATAATATATAGCCTCTGTTGATGAAGAGAACCATGCTCCACCATCTGATTCAGGTGTAATATTTTGAAAACCAAATTTTTTGATTCTTTTGAAAGGAAGATCTATAATTGTTATCTGATCATTATTTCTAATTATTTTTTCAATATACTCCAGGTTATTATCATTACTATATTTATTAGCCTGTTTTGACAAGATCCAAAAAATGGAATCGTTTTCCATACGTAATCTACTAATAAAATCGTTTCTATTATAGAGAATTTCACCAAATCCTTTATATTTCATAATACTATCTGTATTCTGGTCGTAGTAATAGATTCCTTCTCTTGTAGTAATAATAATTTCGTTGTTAATATTAAATAAATTATTATTGTTAAGTGCAGGTAAACCATCATTTAAATCATAATTTCGAATGTTATTTTTTTCTACTTTTAGTATACCATTCAATGCTGTTCCAAGCCACAAATTACCATCATTATCTTCGACGATTGATTCAATAGTGTATTTAAAACTACCAACTTTACCCTTATCTTGCCATATGCCATTATTATATTCAAGATATGCTAACCCACCCAAATGCCCCACATATAATTTATTCTTATCAATTTTTGATTGGTATGTAATTCTGGTATCATATTCTTCATTCGAGATTCTAATAATTTTTGAACTATTTAACAACTCAAATACACCATTTTGATTAGCAATTATTAATTTTTTTTGATTGTTTGAGGTAGTAAAGTGATTAAAATTCCAAACAATTAATTCGATTGGGGCACGATTGAATTTTGGTAAATTATTCTTATCGAAAACTAAATAGTAAAGTCCATTGGTTGTAGCAATATACAAGGTATTATTGAAGTTGATAATATCGTTTATTATTCCATCAATTCCATGACTTGGATTAAAGTTTGTAAAAGGCGAGTTTATTTCTACCCTCGAAATACCATTATTTAATGCTAACCACAACACTCCATCCTTACCTTGATGTGATGAAATAACTGTATTGTCTTTCCATCCCACGTTTTTATCGAGGTGATATAGAATTTCTCCCTGGTTATTTGCAACAATAAAGCCATTCTGGATTGTAGAAAACCCAAAAGTACCATCGTTTAATTTTATTCCTTGATATAACATTGAATTACTCAATGTTTCAGATAAATTTTTAAAGTTTTTATTGATATTAGCTACTTTTTCTGACTTTCCTGTTTCTGTGTCATATAAAAAACATCCCTGTCCAATTGTTCCGATTAAGATTTCTGCATCTGAAAAGGGTAACATTACAAAAATATCCATATCTTTATAATAACTCCCTCCAATAGCATCAACAACTGAATCATTTTCAATAACTTTCAGACCCCTATAATCACCCCAGTATAATTTGCTATTGATGAAAAAACTAATAAATCCACCTTCCACATTATTATACTGTTTAATAAGTTTCTTATTATTAAACACATATATATACTTGCTCGAACAAAAATAAACATCATTATTTTGTATGTAGACTTTCCAAACATCCTTAAAAGATTCTTTGATACTGGAAGTAAGTGAATGATATTTTTGTCGGCCTTCTTTATCAGGAGCTAGATATCCTATTTCATCTACTCCTCCAACATAAACTATACCTAAAGAATCTGCTGCTAATGACCTTATTATGGAATTATTCGCATTTGGTATTTGTGTCCAATTTACACCATCAAATTCGAGAATAGCTTGATTGTTTCCAAAATAAACCACCCCCCTATTGTCTATACAAACTGCCCAATTTTGTTCGGCAGCATTATATTCGTCTTTTGTATAATTTTTAATGAATGGAATACCTGTTTTATTAATCTGGGCTATATTAGGACTAAGCTGAGTTAAAATTGCAAATACAATAATTATTAGCTTTTTCATGATTATTCTAAATTATATTGCTAAAAAACATATAAATATAAAACAAAAAGACAAAATACTAAAAAGTATTTTGTCTTAATGCTAATAAAATTCTATTTTTTATTTGTTAACGAACACTTTTCTCATATGAATGTTGCCATCAATAGTTAATTTAACAACAAACACTCCAGACGATTCATTTACAGGAACCACGTTTTTTGTGAAGTTTTCCATTGGTAAATTTACAACCGGCAAACCAATAACGTTATAAATTTCAACTTGTCCATCTTTGAATCGAATATTCTCAGGATTATTAACTTCGATAACAATTGCACCCTGAATTGAATAAATTGCCACCTGGTATTGTTTAATATCATCGATACCGGTTGATGGATTGTATGTAATACTAAACTCATTTGCAGTAGTATTTGAATTACCAACTAAATCAGTAACTGTGCCAGCTGCAATACTAATTGTAACTATACCCTGATTTGTGGCTGTCACAGAGGCTGTAAATACTATACTGTCGGATGTTGTTAGGCTGGTTAGTGTACCGTTGGCTATTACTATATCTGAATTATCAAATCCTTTTATCTGTTCAGTAAATGTTACTACTACAGTGAAATTAGCATTGGTAGTTGTGCTTCCGGCAGATGATGTTATAACTAATGAAGGAGCTGTTCCATCATATAAAATTGAGAACTGAGTAGCAGCAGCATTTCCATTTCCGGCCAAATCTTCTGCAATATCAGCAGCAATATTCAAGGTAACTTCACCGCTATTAGTTGGTGTAAGTATTGCTGAGTATACATTTTCAATGTTCGATAATCCTGAAAGAACTCCATTTACAACAATAATATCGTCAATTTCAAAGCCAGTGATACTTTCGCTAAATGTTATAGTTATTGGTATTGAAATACTATTTGTAGGACTAGATTGAGTTGACTCAATAATTATTGTTGGATTAGTAATGTCATAATAAACTGTAAACTGAGTTGCCTGTATATTCCCATTTCCTACAGCATCGATTGCTACATTTGCTTGAACATCAACTGCAACAATTCCCTCGCCTGATGGTATAATTGTTAAAGTATAAACATTATCTGTATTTGCAAAATCAGCAATTGTTCCATTAGTAACCGATATATCATCAGATACAAATCCTGTAACAGGTTCGCTAAATGTTATGGTTATTGGTATAGAATTACTGTTAGTATTACCTGAAATAGTTGAAGTAATTTCTACTGTTGGGGCTGTTCCATCATAGGTTAAAGATATTTCATTTGATGCAGCGTTTCCATTTCCGGCCAAATCAAATACAGCATTTGCAGCTATATTTACAGTTACTACACCATCTGTTGGCAATAGTGTTGCTGTATAAGTATTTCCATATCCAAGCAGATTAGTAATAGTACCATTAACAACCGTAAAATCAATTTCATTAATAGCTGCTATATTTTCGCTAAATGTTATTGTCAGTGGTATTGAACTATTATTTGTTGGACTGCTTACCGTGGTTTCAATTACAACTGTAGGAATGGTACCATCATAAGTAATTGAATATTGAGTTGCAGCGTAATTTGGATTTCCAAACAAGTCGTTGGCTACATTTGCAGGGACATCAATTGTAATTGGCCCATCAATTGTTGGAATTAGTATTATCGAGTAAATATTACCCACATTAGTCATAACGCCTGAAATAGTAGCATTTGTAATAACTATCTCGGTAGATTCAAACCCAGTAATAGGTTCACTAAATGTTATATTTATTGGAATATTTGAATTATTTGTTGGATTTGATTCTAAGGATGAAATACTAACAGACGGAGGACCATTTTCAGAAATAATTGAGAATTGAGTAGCTGCAGTATTATTATTTCCGGCAGCATCATGTGCAGCACCAGAAGCAACATCTACAGTACAAGTACCATCTCCATCGGGCACAAGTGTAAATGAATATATTTTGCCATTTTGTGTCAGATTTTGAACACTACCATTTGCAACTACTATATCTATTATATCAAATCCAGAAACAAGTTCACTAAATGTAACTGTAATAGGTATTGCCAGATTTGTTGTTGGACTTGATTCGGTAGATTCAATTACCACTGTTGGGTTTACATTGTCGTATACAACCATGAACTCAGTTGCTGCAACATTATCATTCCCGGCTATGTCCTTAGTAACCCCTGCCGAAATATTAACTGTTACCTCGCCAGTATCGGCTGGAGTAACATTTAATGTAAATACAATACTATCGTTGGTAGTATTCATTGCTAAAGAACTACCATTTCCAAAAGTAACATCGGATAACGCGAAATTGGTAACACGCTCGCTAAATGTTATTGTAACAGGAATTGGAGATACATTTGTATAACCTACTATAACTGATGTTATTGTAACTGTTGGAGCAGTACCATCATATGTAATCTCAAATGTATTAGAAGCGGTATTACCATTAGAATAAACATTTATTACTTTATTTTCAGGAATTGAAACTGTTACAAGTCCATCTTGTGAAGGAGCTAATGTTACAGTATATGTAGAACCTGAACCCACCAAATAATCAACAGATCCGCCTACTACAAAAAAATCTGCTATTTCCAATCCGGTTACTGATTCAGTGAAAACAATGTCCAGAATTATTGATGTTAAACTTGTTGGACTTGTTGTAATAGATGAAATGGTAACATCTGGTCTAGGTCCGGCATATACAATACTAAATTGAGTAGCTGTAGTATTTCCATTACCAGCAATGTCGGTCAAAACACCAGCACTAATATCAACGGTTATTGTAGCAACCGAAGTTGCAGTAATATCAGCAGTAAATGAAATACTATCAGTTGTTGTTAAATTAGATACATTTCCATTAGCTACAGTTATATCTCCAAAAACAAAGTTCTTAACTTTTTCACTAAATGTAATCGCAATTTCAAATATATCTTCATAGGTTGGATCAGGTTCATTGCTAGAAATAATTACTGTTGGAGCAGTAATATCGTATACAATACTAAATGTATTCGATACGAGATTTAAATTACCTACCTGATCGATAGCAACACCAGCTGCAACACTCAAGTAAACAGCACCATTGCTTGATGGTGATAGTGTTAAAGTATAAACATTTCCGCTACCAGCAAAGCCAGAAACAGAACCATTTGTTACACTAATATCTCCCTCAATAAATCCAGTGACATTTTCGCTAAACGTAATTGTAATAGGTATAGCAGAACTATTGGTTGGACTACTTTGAGTTGATGTAATTTCAACCAATGGTGGAGTATTATCAAATGTAACCTGAATTGTATCAGATCGATTATTTGGATTACCAATTGAAGAACTTGTTACTTTATTTTCGGGTACATAGGCAGTTACTAAACCAGAAGCTGTGGGTACAAGTGATGCAGTAAATACAATATAATCAGTAGTTTGCAAATTAGTTACTGTACCATTTGTTGTTACAAAGTCATTGGTTTCAAATCCATTCACTGACTCACTAAATGTAATTGTAATAGGTAGCGGAGTTGTATTTGTTGGATTTGCCCCTGAGTATAACAGATCTACAGTAGTATTTACACCTGCATATTCGATGGTAAACTGGGTTGCAGCAATATTTGGATTTCCTGCAACATCATATGCTGCAGCAGCATTTATATCTACTTTTACTGTACCAACAGTTACTGGATAAATATCAGATGTAAATGTTTTGTTATCTGATGTCTGTAAGTTTGAAGCAGTACCGTTTGTAACAATTAAATCACTAAGATCAAAATTTGTTACTTCTTCGATAAATGTAATTGTAACTTCGAATGGAGAAACAAGTACTGGACCGGGTGCAGAGGTTATTGTTACGGTTGGACTTATGTTATCATGTTTTATAACCAAATTTGTTGGAGCCAGATTATTGTTTCCAGCCAAATCTTTAGCTACTCCAGCAATGCATCCAATTGTTACAGAAGTATTAGCATTAGCAGTTATTGCGACTTCAAATAGTATACTATCAGTAGTTGTACAACTAACTTTTACACCATTTGTAACATCAATATCACCAATTGCAAATCCAGAGACTCTTTCGCTGAATTGGAATTCAATTTCAAGAGCTGTATTATTTGTTGGATTTGGTGTAACAGAAGTTATTGCTAGTGTTGGAGCTGTACCATCATATGTTAAAGATAACTCATCAGCTGCAGTATTTGTATTTCCTGCAGCATCAGAAGCAACACCAGCGGCAACATTAACAGTAACCTCTCCATCGGTAGTTGGAGTTATGAGTACAGTATATGTTGTGCCAGATCCAGCAAAAACAGATTTAGTACCATGCACAACAGTTATTTCACTTTCGTCAAATCCTGTAACACTCTCGCTAAAGGTTATGGTGGCAGTAAATGCACTATTTAACGGGCTTGTTTTATTAGATGTAATTGTAACTGTTGGCTGAATATTATCATAGGTTCGTATAATTATATTAGATGCAGAATTTAGATTACCAGCCATATCCTGACAAACACCTGCAGTAACCTGAACACTCACTGATCCATTTAAAACAGGTGTAATTTGTACAGTAAAATTACTATCATTAACTGTCGTAAAGTTACCTTTTGTGCCATTATCAGCAGAAATATCATTAATATCGAAATTCTGAATCTTTTCGCTAAAGGAGATATTAACTGTAAATGCTCCGTTAACGTTTGCAGGTGCTGTGGTTGAAAGCGTAACTGTCGGAGCCACAATATCGGCAGTTGTAAACGACCATGCTGAAGGGCCAGAAAGACCTGCATAATTATTATTTGAAGCATCGCGTAAAGCTCCAGCAGCAATTTCGACATAGTATTTGGTTTTACTGCTGAAATCAATACCAGGGTTTATTGTGATTGTGTTTGTACTACCTCCCGTGACCTTTACTACATCATCAATCGCAATAGTTTCATGTGTAGTTCCTAAAATATTCTTTATAACAACATCTCCTGTATTAACATTTACGATTTCGTTAAATGTAATTTTAAGATCTGAAGTAACAGCTACACCTGTTGAATCATTTTTAGGAATAAAACTTGTAGCAACAGGTGGTGCTATATCTTTGGTTGTAAAGTTCCATGTTGCAGGCGAAGATATGCCTGCAAATGGATTGGAACCATCGGTAAAAGCACCGGCATCAATTAATACATAATAACCAGTTTCGCCTACTAGATTTGAATCTAAATCAATGGTAATAATTGCTGTACCTTCTCCAGTAACATTGGTTGATGTAACAGCCATGTTTTCAACTGTAGAGTTATCTGAAGATTTTTTTACAACAATGTTACCTGTACCTTTATTAACATTTTCGCTGAATGTAATTACCAAATTAGCATTTAACTCAATACCAATTGCATTATCAGCTGGAGTTGTTGACAATATATAAGGAGAATTAGCATCAATAGATGTAAAATTCCAAGTTGAATTACCTGTAATACCGGCAAAATTATTACCTGCATTATCTTTAAAAGCAGTGTTTGCAATTTCAACATAATAACCTTTGTTACTAGCAAAATCATTTGGGTTGATTGTTATTGTTGATGTCCCTGAACCAGTAACAGATCCAACAGCTATTGTTTGGAATACTGAATTATCTGAAGTGTGTTTTATTACAATATTTTCAGTACCTACTTTAACCACTTCATTAAATATAATTTCGAGATTTGAAGTAAGTGGAACACCTGTAGCACCATTAGACGGAGTAAATGCAGAAACTGTAGGTGCAGCATTATCATATGTTATCGAATACTGAGTTGCCGCATTATTTGTATTTCCGGCATTATCAGATGCAATACCTGCAGCTACATTAACGGTTACTAAACCAGCAGCTGTTGGCGTAATGCTTGAAGTCCAGGAACGATTTGCTACCACAGGTGTAATGGTGCCTGCAGTTCCATTTCCAACTGTTATATCACCTGTAGCAAAGCCAGAAATATCCTCATTAAATGTAATAGTAACTGTAAATGGGCTATTTTTTGTCGGATCAGTTTCAGTTGAACTTATGGTAACATTTGGTTTTGTACCATCATAAGTCCTTGACAATTGTAAAGCTGCAGTATTTGTATTACCAGCCAAATCAGTAATTTTATCTACAGCAAAATCTACTGTTACGGTTCCATCTATTGTTGGAGTAATACTAACGTCCCAATTTGTAGCATCAAATTTTGTTAAACCCGATGGACTGCCATTGCCAACTGTTATGTCATCAAGAGTTAAACTACTTTCATTAATATTCTCGGAGAATGAAATTCTAACTGTGAATGGTTTATCTTTTGTTGGATTTGAAGCAGTTGAAGATAATGATACTGTAGGTTGCTGATCATCAAAAGTTGTTGAAATAGTATTAGACAAAGTATTTGCATTTGTTGCCGCATCTTGAGCTACACCAGCCAATACCTTAACTGTAACTGCACCATCCGTTGTAGGTGTTATTGTTGCAGAATAGGTAGTTCCTGAACCACTAAAACCAGAAACTGAAGCATTTGTAACGGTTATATCGTCCGAAATAAATCCGGAAACACTTTCGGTAAATGTAAAAGTAACTGAAAATGCAGCTTTGGTATACGCAGGAACTTCTGATGTAAGTAATACATCTGGTGAAGTTCCATCGTATGTTCTTGAATAAGGAGTTGCAGCAGTATTCGTATTTCCAGCCAGGTCGGTACATACTCCTGCATTAATATTTATGGTAACTAGTCCGTCTGCTGCTGGTGTAGCATTAAATGTAAAGACAATGCTATCGGTTGTACTAACAGCAGATAATGAACAATTCGTTTTGGTAATATCGGTTGAGGCAAATTTTGAAACCCGTTCGCTGAATGTAATAGTAACCGGAATAACTGCATTTGTGGGATTAGATGCAGTGGATTCAATTAAAACTGATGGGCGAGTACCATCAATGCCAGTAAAATCGCCTAGACTTGTTAAGCCTGATTTATATGCATAATTTGATGAATAAGTGACAGGCGAAAATAAGGTTCGTGTTGATTCTAAATACTTGGCATTATATATACTCGCTTCTGTTCCCTCAATATCAGAATCAAGATAATAATAATAAAAAATTAGATTTGGAGTTGTTATTCCTGATGAAGAAACCGAAAAATAACGGGTTAAATATTCAGATAAGCTGCCATTAAGTGGATATTTATCATCAGTCACTTTAATACTAATATATGCAGGAGGAGTAACGGTAGTTCCAGTACTTAAAGAAATAACTGCACGAGAATATTCGGGAGTACCAGTAACCTCTCCAATTGGAAATGTAAATGACCCCGTTGTACTAAATTCTTTCCGCATTGTTCCTGTACCATTGGTAACAATCATACGTGTTGTACCGAAGCTACCTGTAACAGAACCTGATGGCCCAATGGTTAGATTATTATTATAAAGATTTATATTTCCATTTGTTAATGCCAACACACCATTAATATAGGAACTACTTGACAGTGATAGTCCAGAAGTATTATTCAAAGTTAATTTCTCGAAATTGGTAAATTGGCTACCTCCAATTGATTGCAAGGTTGTACCATTAAATAAAACTTCACCATCGGCATCAACATTTATTAAAACATTATTTGTGGCATTATTTGTCCAGCTACCCTGGAGTTTTATTTTACCATCGAGATCGATTCTGCCATCAGTTAAACTATATGTTTTGTTTGTAAAATTTGCACTGGTAGCATCACCTGTAATATTTATAATAGCACCTGTATTAACAAGTATTCGGGCTCCATTATTGGTTACGCCTTTTTGTGCGAAAACAAAAGGCATATGCAAAAGACCACAAATAAATAATAGCGTGATTATTTTTGCACTTTTTGATCTAAAATTTGGCTGGATAAAGATCATAATAGTATGTATTAATTTTTATTCTTTATAAATATATCAATTAATAATTATTTTTCCTTTAATGATTCAATTTCTTTAATAAGTAGTTCAATTTGTTTTTGCTGCGCATCGATTTGCTGTTGTTGCTCTTTTATTGCATTTACAAGAACAGGCACAACATTATCATAAGTTAAGGTTAGATAATCATCTTCACCTACGCTAATTACTTCTGGTAAAACTTCCTGCATTTCTTGTGCTATAAATCCCACCTGTCGTTTGCCAGGATCATTAATCCAATTAAAGTATACACCATTCATCTTAAGCACTTTATCTAATGCATTCGGTACTGTTTCTATGTTGGTTTTTAGTCTTTTATCAGAAGAATGCGTCCAACCAGATGAGGAATAATACCCATTAGTAGATCCACTATAAACTCGTAGAATATTTGTTGTAGTAGCACTAGGGTTTCCATTTATACCAACCTGATCAGTTGAAAAATTCCCAGTAATTAAATTACTCGAACCAATTCGAAGCATATTTGATTCTGTTACTCTTGCAGGATATACCGCACTACCGGCATTATTTCCAATATATATATTATAACTACCAGTTACCCAATTCCCGGCTGTACGACCAACAAAGGTATTATTACTTCCAATATTTTCTTTACCGGTCTGATCTCCAATAAAAACATTGTATGATCCAGAACCAGCTCCAGAACCTGTCATCCATCCGATCATGGTATTTTGATGTCCTCTAAAATCTTTTCCGGCAGCATTTCCCACAAAAAGATTTCGATAACCGTTAGAATTCTTTCCACTATAAATACCAATAGCAACAATGTCGCTAATTGTGTTATACTGAGAATTCTTAATTCCTTCACCAGCATTAGTTCCAATGAATACACAATCGCTTACACTGGTAGCGCTATCTAAGAGTATTCCAGCATTATTACCCAAGAACAAAGATCTATAAACAGTTATACTTGTTTTTACCATTCCTGTAAGTGCATTATCTCCCATTATAACGGATGATTGTACTGTTGAGGTCACATCATCTGCACAATTATTTCCAATAGCTACATTATTTTGGGTCACTCCCGAACTATTATTTTTAAATGTATTGTTACCTATAAAAACATTGTAAGCCCCACTTGTATTTGACTTTCCTGAATAGTACCCTATAAATACATTTTGACTACCAGTTTGATTTGAATATCCACTACGTTCTCCTAAAAAAATATTATAACTACCATCATTATTATAGCCAGCATAATATCCCATAAATGCGTTAGAGGATCCAGTGTTTGTATAACCAGCATATGGGCCATAGAAAGCATTATAATTACCTGTATTTGTTGTTCCTGCACGATACCCGAAAAATGAGTTATTTGATCCGGAACTATTCATACCTGCCTGAAAACCAATCATAGTATTATAACCTGTTGTTGTATTTGACTTTCCAGCAGCCTCACCAATAAAAACATTATAATGGCCATATGTATTTGAATAACCTGCTGAGTCACCAACAAACACATTTTTTTGTCCATAGGTATTGGAATAACCTGAAAGATTACCTATAAAAACATTATTTGCACCATATGTCAATGAATGACCTGAGCCATATCCAAGGGCAGTGTTTCTGGATCCGGAGGTATTAGATGCATCGGTACTATACCCAGATTCATATCCAATATATGTATTATATGTTCCGGTTCGAACATTATAACCGGCTCGATATCCCATATACGTATTAAAACTCGGATCGGATGTTGTTGCATAACCTGATTTATAACCACTCTGATATCCTAAATATGTATTATATCCACCTGATCTATTATTAAAACCTGCACTATCACCAATAAAAACATTTCGTGATCCTTCAATATTATACTTACCAGCCATATACCCCAGGAAAATATTATATAAACCAGTAGTTAAAAGTCCACTTTCGTGTCCAATAAAATAGTTTTCGGGTGTTAAGCTCATAAAACTAGTAGCAGTAGTCTTGGTTGGTGTTCTTCCACTAACTGCAAAACCCCCAATAGCTCCTTTTGTGCTTCCTTCATTAACATAAACCCTTGTACTATCGGGTCGAACTAATAAGTAGGGTTCTGCCCCTTTGGTTGGTGTTCGTCCACTTACTGCAAAACCTCCAACGGCTCCTTTTGCTAATGAAGTATCAATGATTACCTGAGCTCCATCAGGAAATACAACAAAAACAGCTTTGCCATATTTATCTTTAACTACAAATAAAGTATCTGAATCAAGGAAAGTTGCATCTGCTCTTACTTCAAGTTTACTGTTTGGATTACTTGAGCCAATCCCTAATCTGTAATTCAAATTAGAAGTATAAAGCTTAGTGCCATTTGTAAGCCAGATACCTTCGGCACTGGCGTCTTTCCATCCAGTTCCATCATATAAATAAAGCTTTTTAATGTTGGTATCATAAACTACCAATCCAGCCTGTGGGCTTGAAATTGCATTGCGCTGAGTTGTAGAAAGACGGGGAAATAGTAATCCCTTGGTAATTGATTTTACATCGAGCACAGCACATGCCTGAGGTGAATATGTATCATCATCGGTAATGGCAACGTTTTGCGCATTAATTTGCGTTACAGCAATAAACATAATCGCTAGTAACAGTAAGCTAAGTTTTTTCATATAATAGTTTTTTTGTTTCTCTCGATAATCAAATTTGAGTTACTATATATTAATATTTTATGCAATGTCCTACCACCCTACCATGATTAAACTGGATCCAAACGGAACAAAAAGTTGTTCCATTTTGTGAATCACCAAAATGTATTTCATAACCCCAGAAATCATCTGCTATTTCTGCAATAAGGTACTTATCTTCAGGAAGCACTTCGCCTGATCTGCCTACAGTGTTTGTACCTTCTTTCCCATTATACCAAAAAGAGAGCTGATTAGTAGAGTTATTTTGTAGCCATATCATATTACCACTCATCACAAGATCAAAATTGTTTATTGAAGCAATTACTCCATCACCATTCAAATTAATAATAGTCATAGAAACTCCATTTACATTACCAGTTAACGAACCCGAAAAAGACGTTGCTGAAACTGCTCCAATAATATTTAAATTTCCATTAACTTTTAATTTATAAGTAGCATCAGGTGTAGTGCCTATAGCAACATTACCTATATTATAGTAAATATTACTACCTGATGTAGTCCACTGAGAGCTTATAATACTTGTTCCACCAATTTTATAACTACCTGTTACATTAATATCACCAACAACATCTAATTTATATAAAGGATTCATTGTACCTAAACCAACCCTTGATAAAAAGAAATCTCCATAAATTAGTGGAGTTCCAGATGAATTTGCTATATAAAGTCTGTCATCTACAGTGCTTGTTGTTCCAGCATTATTGCCAATAAAAACATTTCCAGATCCATTTCCAACGTAATATCCTGCATTCACTCCTATTGCCACATTATTGTTTGCCCCTTCTATAGTTCTTCCTGCATTTGTACCAACAAATGTATTACCAGCACCACTAGGGCTAGAAGGATTATAATCTCCAGAGACATTCCCACCCCTTCCAGCATCTGTTCCAATAAATGTGTTATTACCACCATTTTCGTGTATCCATCCTGCATTACAACCCAAAAATACATTACCCTGCCCTGTTAAAGTAAAATGACCGGCATTAACACCTATCATGGTTAAAAATCCAGTTGTAGTATTATGTCCCCCAGCGCCAACTCCCATAAATACATTGTATGTACCAGAAGTATTGTTTGAACCTGCTGAATTGCCAACAAAAGTATTGTATCCACCTCCATAGTTTGAATATCCAGCCCGGTAACCAATAATTATATTTTCCATGCCAGAATAATTTGCATATCCGGCATGGTATCCCATAAATAGATTTCTATAACCTGAGGTATTGCTATAACCAGTGCTGTCTCCAATAAATACATTTCGTGAACCAGTTGTATTGTTTCTGCCTGCTTTATATCCAAAGAAGGTGTTATATAAACCAGTTGTTTTTATACCACTTTCGTGTCCAATAAAGTAGTTATCGGGTGTTAAATCAAGAAAGTTTACTGAAGTACCTTTTGTTGGAGTTCTGCCACTAACAGCAAATCCCCCAACAGTTCCTTTGGTAAGTGATTCATCATTAACATAAACCCGGGTACTATCAGGTGTAGAAAGAAAATAGTTATTCTGAAAACTCTTTGTAGGTGTTCGTCCACTTACCGCAAAACCGCCAACCATGCCCTTGCCAGACAAGGTATCGTTAATATACACTCTTGTACTATCGGGAGTTACTCTGAAATACTCAAATTCTTCGCCTAGTTTTGTAGGTGTTCGGCCGCTTACTGCAAAACCGCCCACAGTACCTTTAGCGCCATCAGAAACAGTAACTTTTACCCCATCGTTATAAACAGCAAAGATTGTATCACCTTCGGCATTTGCCACAGCAAACAACGCCGTTCCTGATCCAGCCGTTGCGTTCATGTGTGGAATACCTATCCAGATTAATCCATTATAATACATAAAGCTATTTAACGACTTATCAAATACGAGAAGACCTAAGGCAGGATTAGAAATATTTTTCCGTTGTGTTGAATCCAACCGAGGAATGAGCATTCCTTTGTTTAAAGACTTTACATCAAGCATAGCAGAACTTTCTGCTGTATATAAATCATCGTCGGTTACGGCTACATTTTGAGCTGCAAGTTGTGACACAATTGTTGTATTGCAAATTGAAAGAAAAACTAGAATTAATATAAATTTGCAAAGTAAATGTTTTTTCATGTATTCTGATTAATCAAAAATCAACAGAAACTAATAAATACCTTACTGCTGTAAGCATGAAATAGAAGGCTGCTTGAGAGTTTATTATATGTTAGCTTAACAAAATATTCAATATTCAACTAAATTTCCGATATTTAAATTTATAAGTCAAGTCGTTAATCAAATAATATGAACTGTTTATCAAAATTATTAATACCCCTTTTTTAGTTTGGATTTATCAAAAAAGGTAAATACTATTCGATTGTTATTTCTTTAGTAAATTTTCAATTTCAATAAGTCTTGCTTTAAGCAAATCTATTTCGGATTGTTGAGTTTGAATTATTTTTTGTTGATCTTGAATGGCTTTAAGCATAGGTATTGTTAATTTTTCATACATAACACCCTCTGGTTGGTTATCCTTATATGCTACCAATAATTTATTAACCAAATCGACTTCTTCAGCTATTAGGCCATATTGAATATCTGATGGTGTTGTATTTTTATAATTATAAATCACAGGCCTTAAATTATACAACCAATCATAATTATTTAGACTTAAAACATTTTCTTTATATCTAATTGAGGAGGCATTGACACCACCAACTTCACCCGAGGAAGTAACATACAAATATCTTGGAGAGGTTACAGAATGGTTAAAAGGTTCATTAAATGTTAATGCACCAGTAACTCTGGCTGTACCAGTAACATCAAGTTTATTTGATGGTGAAGAATTACCAATACCTACATTTGAATTAAAAAAATTATAGGATGCACCATAACCCCAGCTAAAGTATGTTCCGTTATACCAAAGCGCTTCAGTACCGTTAACTTTAAGTGCGACACCAGTAATACCAATATTAACAGATCCATTAGTACCAGGATATAATCCAACATTTCCTTCAGAAATACTATTAACAAGAACAATATCATTGCTAGATGCGCTAGCATATCCAAAATATCCTTTTCTACCAGCACTATACCCATCAGGATAGAATTGCATATAAAAATGGTCTGTGCCCTCTAAATTAAGTATACCTTGATTTCCTTTAATGTGAAGTGGAGCATAGGGTGTAGCTGTATTTATTCCCGTATTACCATTTTTTAGAACAGTCAGTGCATTACTTGTTACAGGGCCCATAGCGCTACCACCATTTCCATTACCAATTACAAACAATGGATCAGCAGCTACCCAAGAAGTTTTACTATATGAAGTTGAGGTAATATTTTGCTGTCCAATAACAAAAGAAGCATAGGCATCTGCCTGAACTCCGTGACCATGCGCTATTGAAAACATTCCTGTTGCCTTTGTTTTCATATTATAAATTGGACTAAAACTATAATATTGCGATCCATGTCCATCAGAGAATGAGTAATCGCCAATGGCATAGGATCCTCTCATTGCTAATGATCCGATACCTTGACTTGTAGCATAACCTAATGATATTGACCAATCCCCAGATGCAGAACCCGGACCGAGAGCAATCGAATATAAACCGGTACTTGATGCAAAATACCCTAATGCTAAAGAGCCATCTTTACTTGAGGTAGTTTTATAGCCAATAGCTGCTGATGCATAATTACTCGCAGATGATTGGTACCCCAATGCGAGAGAATAAGTTCCTACTGCATTATTACCTAATCCGAATGAAAAAGAACCTTTTCCACTGCTATGGGATCCTTGTCCAACCGCAAAGGAGTATTCTCCTTCAGCATATGTAAAATCAGTTGCTGTACCAGAAGAATCAACTCCTGCACTACCTAAAGCATAGCTACCATAACCCTTTGCAAGGGCTCCACGACCGAATGCATAAGAATTTATATTTTTTGCCTGAGCACTATCACCAAATGCAAATGAATTGTTATTATTTGCAAGAGCCTTTCTTCCAATCGCTGTTGAATAGTCGCCTCGTGCAATTGTGCTGTATCCAAAAGCCTGTGAATAATCACCATAGGCTCTGGATTCAAATCCCAATGCTGATGAATTTAATCCTACACTATCGGGATATTGAACTATAACTCTACCAGCCATAAATGCTTCTTTATTTGGATACCATGCAATACGTGGCTCAGATGGATAAATTGTACTCGGAATAGTATTTCCTGAAACATTAAAGTAATCGCCACTTCCTTTAGTTGGTGTTCGTCCACTTACAGCAAAACCTCCTACTGTTCCTTTTGTTGTTGTTGTATCATTAATGTATATTCGAGTACTATCTGTCGATGACAGAAAGTAATTATGTAAACTTGTTTTTGTTGGCGTTCGTCCACTTACGGCAAAACCTCCCACTGTACCTTTTGTAAAACCTTCGTTAACATACACACGAGTGCTATCAGGTGTAACTCGCAAATAATCAAACTCCCCCAACTTGGTAGGAGTGCGCCCACTAACTGCAAATCCTCCAACAGTTCCTTTTACTGCTGCTGTGTCGTTTATATAAATTCGGGTGCTATCGGGTGTAACTCTGAAATACTGTACTTCCGCTCCTGTTTTCGTTGGTGTTCTGCCACTAACTGCAAAACCACCTACTGTACCTTTGGATCCTTCATCAACTGTTACCTTAACACCATCATTATACACAGCAAAGACAGTATCGCCGTCATTATTGACTACAGCAAAAAGTGCTTGCCCTGCTCCAACCCCGGCATTTATCTGCGAAATAGCTTTCCATGAGAAACCATTATAATACATGAAGCTATTTAGTGATGTATCGAAAACCAGCAAACCAGTAGCAGGAGAATTTATTAACTTACGCTGTGTAGAATCCACTCGTGGAATTAAAATACCCTTTGTTGTTGAGTTTACATCGAGCATTGCTGAAGCTGCTGCAGTATAACCATCGTCATCGGTTACAGCTACATTCTGAGAGAATAGGTTGTTTGAAAATCCTATTGATAGAAGGATTAGACTGATAAATAGCTTGTTAATAATCTTAAAACAAACTATCCAATAATTTGATTTCATAGATTAATAAATAAGTTAAGGATTGTAATGAAGTTATTTTGAATTATATACTAAATTTCTGATAAATTTTACTTATAATCAAATCGTTAGTCAAATTATTAATCAAAAAAAAACCAATTGACTAAACAATTGGTTTTTAAACAAATACACAAAACACTAAATTAGGTTCTATTTTTTAAGTTGCACTTTAATTAATTCGATTTCTTTTTTCATTTCAAGATAATCTGTTTTTAATTGATTATTTTCATTTCTAAGATTTATAATAATGCTTTGTTGTTCCTTAATTGCTTCAACCAATACTGCAGACATTTCGGCATAGTTTACTCCCATAAATCCATCAACTGGATTAGTAAAAACCAACTCAGGGAGCACGGGTTCAACCTCCTGAGCAATTAAGCCAATGCGAGTTCCCATTTGAGGTTCTGATTTCCATGTAAAAGAAACACCCCTTAGTTTCATCACCTTGTCAAGGCTTTTACTTAAAGTATTTATGTTTTCTTTAAATCGGATGTCGGAAGTAGCCGTTGTTAGAATACCCGTAGAAGTTTGATTTACCGGTGCTGCATACGTTCCAGAACCTATTGCAGTAAATCGAGCATTCCCAACCACGTGAAGCGCTACTGTTGGGCCTGTTGTTCCTATGCCAACAAAGCCATTACCCTTAATAACCATTTTTGTTGATGGGTTTAAATCGCTTGCAGTTACTGTGTTAAACTGAATTTCAGACACGCCCGAACCCGTTGCAATTCCGCTTGAAAGGATTAATGTTCCTCCATTATAATTTGACATGGTTGCTTTACCTGCAATAATTGTTAAACTTCGACCAGTACCTAATGTCCCTGTACGAGTTTCCACTCCAATAATTCTATCGGTACTTCCTCCAAATGAAAGATCATAAGATGGATTTGATGCACTGATTCCCAATCGATTATTGGTATTATCCCAATGCAAATTTGTGCTATAGGATAAAGTACTTGTTCCTACACCATCCCAAAAAGCAATTTTGGATGCGGTTCCAGTTCCTGTAGCAGTGGGGACAGTAGTTTGCATTATCTGTCCGACAGAATTAACATAAACATTTGAAGCTTCAGAAACTGTTGTTGCATTATAAACTCCTGGTATGGTTACATTAGTTACATCGTTATTGCCAATAACAACTTGGTTTGAGGCAACAATGGTTGCACTATAGCCTATGGCAGTAGAGTTATTGTATTCAACTAAATTAGATTGAACATTTGCACCATTCCCAATTGCCGTATTTTTTACTCCACGATTTAAAAATGAAAGTGCAAAAGCACCTATTGCAACATTGGCAGAATCTAGGGATAAGGTCAAAGCGGCAGATCCGATAGCAACATTCTTATTCCCCGATACTAGACTATAAAGAGCAGTGGACCCAAGGGCAACATTACCATTTCCTGTTTGATTGTTATAAAGTGACATATTACCCATAGCCACATTCCAATCACCAGAGTCATTATTCCAGAGAGCAGCAACACCTAAAGCCACGTTTGCAACTCCTGATTTATTATTATAAAGAGATTGATTTCCTATAGAAACATTATATTCCCCATCAATATTATTAATTAAAGGCATACGACCTAACGCTACATTTCCTTTACCTATAGTATTTGATTTTAAAGCTTGCTCCCCTATTGCAGTATTCGCAAAACCGGTTGTATTTGAAAGACCTGCTTCTGAACCAATAAAAACATTAACTGATCCTTCTTTAGGATCACCTGCACCTGCAATTGTATTCATACCTGCCTGATAACCTAGAAATACATTACGATAAACATAATCTCCATTTAATCCAGCCTGATATCCTAAATAAACATTATAGCTTCCTCTATCAGGATCTGAACCACTCCCTTTATTATTCATGCCAGATTGATATCCAATAAAAACATTTGATGTACCATAGGTTGTGCTCAATCCTGTTGATTCACCAATATAAACATTTTGTTGCCCATTAGTTGCGTCGCGTCCGGCTTTACTTCCAATATAAACATTACCCCCTTGATTTTGGTGGGCTCTTCCAGCCTGAAAACCAATAAAAGTATTATCACTCCCTGTATTATTATATCCAGCTTCGTTGCCCAAAAAGGTATTCCAATTACCTCCTATATTCTGATTACCAGCCCGATGACCAATAAAGATATTTTCATATGCATTATCCGTTTTTAATCCAGCCTGAAATCCAAGAAAAATATTTCTGCTACCACTTTTTGTGTATTTACCTGCCTGGTATCCCATATATGAATTATACCTACCTGTTGTTATGCTCATGCCAGCTTCCTGACCAATGAGGTAGTTGTTTTTAGTGATATCCATAAATTTTAAAGGATCTCCTTTGGTAGGTGTACGACCACTTACTGCAAAACCCCCTACAGTGCCTTTAGTTATAGTATCAGACACATAAATTCGAGTACTATCCATGGTAGATAAAAAATAGCTATTTAGTTTGGTTTTTGTTGGAGTACGGCCACTCACAGCAAAACCCCCAACAGTTCCTTTTGTAAATCCTTCGTTAACATAAACACGTGTACTATCAGGTGTTACTCGTAAATAATCGAATTCACCTAATTTAGTGGGTGTACGGCCACTTACTGCAAACCCTCCTACAGTTCCTTTTATTGCTGCAGTATCATTGATATAAACCCGTGTACTATCGGCTGTAACTTTAAAATAATCTATTTCGGTACCGAGTTTTGTAGGAGTTCTACCACTAACTGCAAACCCACCTACTTTGCCTTTGGTTCCTTCAGGTACAGTAATTTTTACTCCATCGTTATATACCGCAAATATTGTATCACCAGTAGCATTTACAATTGCGAAAAGTGCTACACCAATTCCTACTGATGATGTAACTTTTGGTATTATTGTCCAAATTCCATTACTGAAATAAAAGAAACTATTAAAATTAGTATCGTATACCATTAATCCCTCAACTGCAGTAGTTGTTAAAGTTGTACGCTGCAATGTTGTAAGTCTTGGGATAAGCATCCCTTTTGTGGTAGATTTTACATCAAGCATAGCTGATGATTCTGCTGTATAATCATCGATATCAGTTATAGCCACATTTTGAGCTTTTGCTTCATAATTTATAATTATAAAAGCAAATAAACAGACCAGAATACTTAAACTGGCTAATTTGTTAAGAAAAGAGAAGGACTTTTTCATATTATTGATTTAATTTTATTACCCAATACCAAAATTCAAATTATTACTTTTTAATATAATTATCAAATCGTTAGTCAATAAAAAAGACGATTTGGTAAAAAAGGTGAACTGTGAACAGTTGGAAGTTTGCAGCTGGAAGGAACCAGTAATTTCAATATTCACTATTTACCTTTTTACTTCTCTCTAATCACCGCTTTAATAGTTTCAATTTCGGTCTTTAAACCTTCTAACTGATCAAGCCGTTTTTTTAATTCTGTATTCTCCTTTTTTAATTGTTCAATTTGGATTTGTTGTTCTTTGGTTCCTTCTAATAATATTGCCGAAAGTTTATCATATGCCACTGCTTTATAGCCATTATCATCAGTAATCACCAACTCGGGGAAAATTTTTTCGACATCTTGAGCAATAACTCCAATATGCGTTTTGTCATCAAAATTCATATTTTTAAATTCGTTCTGATTCCATTCGTATCGCACAGCTGAAATCTTTAATAAATCACTTAAAATATTATTTAAAGGTGAAACATTTTTTTTATAACGTAAATCAGAAGAACTCCACGAACCTGTTGCATAGGCATTTCCAGCAACGTATAATTTATATGTAGAGCTTCGATTCGTTGCATCTGCAATTGTAATTGCCCTTGCAAAATAGTTGTAAGTTCCACCATATCCCCAGCTAAAATATGTTCCATCGAACCATAATGTTTCTGTGCCATTCGTTCGTAATGCAACACCTGTTAAGTTCTTATTAAAATTGGCAGTACCGGCAACGTCAAGTTTGTAAGAAGTACTTGTTGTTCCGATACCCACATTTCCAGATAATGTAGCAAAGTAAGCTCCCGCGGTAGACCTTGCTGTACCTGTAACATCAAGTTTATAGGTTGTACTAGTAGCACCGATTCCTACATTTCCTGAGGTTGTGGCTAAATATGTTGATGATGTTGTACGTGCCGTTCCACTCACATCCAAATAATAGGTTGGGCTAGGATTTAGAATTCCCATTTTACCATTTTTTAAAATAGTTAATGCATTTGATGGAGTACCAGAAAAACCATTACCAATAACAAATAGAGGATCAGTCATTATTATATTGTACATATCACCCGATTCGATATTATCATAACCAAGCACAGTTGACCATGCAGAATAGGCAAAAGTATAATTTCCGATACAGATTGATGATTTTCCTATTGCGTATGCACCCATGCCAATAGCAACAGAATTTTCATTTAATGCAGATGCATGTTCACCAAAGGCAATACTTTTTAATCCTGATGCAGATGCTTCTGTTCCAAATGCAATGGAATTTTCACCACTGGCTGTTGTGTAAGTGGGCAAATAAGGAGGTAAGGTTGAATTACCACCCGTACCAACTGCAAATGCATTCTTATTTGTGGCTTTAACTCTATAACCAATAGCTGTAGAATTAAGCCCTGAAGCAGTTACATCATAACCAGAAGTTAAAGAATAATTACCAGAAGCCTCACCTCCGAATGATTTACTATAGTCACCTGATGCAGTTCCGTTAACAGAAAATGATTGCAAACCAGAAGCAATTGCTGCATTACCTATTGCTACAGCAAAATCTCCACTTGCTATGGATAATCTGCCAAAGGAATAACTATAAGAATTGTTGGCAGTTACCTGGTCTCCTAGTGCAAAAGAGTAACTTGCTAAGGCTTTTGCATTTTGGCCAAATGCAAATGAATTATCATTATTTGCAATTGCCAGATAACCAATTGCAGTAGAATAATTACCGCGTGCTTTTGCCTCATATCCAAATGCTTGTGAATAATTACCCTTTGCCATTGAATGGTATCCTGTTACAAATGAATTTAATCCTACACTATCAGGAGCCAATACCTGAACCCTGCCAGCTAAAAATGCTTCTTTCTTTGGATACCATGCAATTCGAGCATCGCTGGTTATTTTGTCGGCACTGCTACCTGATGAAATATTAAAATAGTCGTCGGGTATAAAACCTGCTTTGGTTGGTGTACGTCCGCTTACAGCAAAGCCTCCGACTTTTCCTTTGCTTGCAGTTGAGTCGATATAAATGCGGGTACTATCTCTGTTTACTATAAAATAATCTTTTATTCCATATTCTTTAGTAGGGGTACGACCACTAACAGCAAATCCACCAACTTTACCTTTGGCACCAATGGAATCATTTACATATATTCTTGTACTATCTGGTGTTACTCTAAAATACTCAACATTTCCACCCTCTTTGGTTGGAGTACGGCCACTTACAGCAAATCCGCCGACTTTTCCTTTGGCATCAGGATCGACAAACACTTTTACACCATCGGGGTAAACTGCAAAAACAGTATCGCCAGAAGCATTCACTACTGCAAATAATGCTTCGCCAGCACCTGTATCGGTTATTAACTGGGGAATACTTGTCCAGACGGTGCCGTTATAATACATAAATTTCATTAAATCCGTATCAAAAACCATTAGTCCTTGAGCAGGGCTAACAATACTATTTCGTTGGGTTGTTGTTAACCGTGGAACCAACAAACCTTTTGTTGTTGATTTAACATCAAGCATAGCTGAGGTATTTGCTGTATACGATTCATCATCAGTTATGGTAACATTCTGAGCTTTCAAATCTGAAGTTAAAATACTACTGATGAAACATATTAAAATCATACTTAAAAAAAATATGATTTGGCTTAATTTATTAGCTATATTCATGATATTTTATTTTAGTATTGTTAAAAATTATTTGATAAGTTATAACATCAAAAAACAAAAGTCAAATCGTTGGTCAAATAAGCCACAACTTATATAAAGATCGATTAAAACTAAAAATAAAGGACCTGTAAAATACTAATTTACAGGTCCTTTTTTTGATAAATTAATTATAATTAGTTGCTATTTTTCCAATTTATCGAGTCGCTTATTTATATCTAATAATTGATTTTTAAGTTCCATATTTTCGGATCTTAAGGATTTTATTTCTGTTTGCTGTTCCTGAATCGCTTTTGTTAAGACAGGAACTAATGCCGAATAGTTAATTCCTAAAGTCTGTTTTTCGTCATCGCCAACATCCACAATATCTGGTAAAATTAGTTGAACTTCCTGTGCAATTAGACCAAGTCTCTTATTTTTATTTGTTTTGTCTTTCCAATCGAAACTAACTGGTCTGAGCATTAATATATGCTTTAAACCATACTCAATATCAATAATGTTGTCTTTTAATCTTATATCGGAGGTTTGAATAGCTCCATCAATTGCATATACTACCTGCCATCTCTTTGATGAAGAACCTAATTGTGAAGTATCATCAGCAAATGGGTATAATGATCCAAAAACAGTTAAATCCCCGGTATTTCCTATCACTAACCGATTATTAAACCAAGAAGTTCCATCATTATAAGCAAACTCAAAATTATTAAGCTTATTATGAAAAATATCCCATCTTTTTATTACCGTTTCGACTGACCCAAAACTTATTCTTGAAAAACTATATGAATCACCTTTTCCTTTAAGATATATGTTTGCAGAACCTATGGTATCAGCAATGGATAATTCAACATTCTGAGGGTGTGTATTAATTCCTATCATGCCATTAAACCTTAGTAGATTATTTTCAAAATTACCCCATATTAATGCTTTAGATGAATCAACCTCAGTATTTTCAATATATAATTTGTTAGAACCAATTTCATTAAATCCTGATTTATTTCCAATAAAAACATTTCCAGATCCTGTTGAGTTTCGTCCTGCATAATTACCCAGAATAACATTTTGTGTTCCTAAGATATAAGTATCGGCGGCATAATTACCAATAATTAAATTATCATAACCATAATACATATTACTACCAGCGTTAAATCCAATTAGCACATTGTTATATCCAGTTGTGTTAAAATAACCACTATACGCACCTAAAAATACATTACCATATCCTTCAGTATTATAATGTCCACTTTCATGCCCAATAATTGTACTATTACTACCTGTAATGTTTTCTGCACCGGTTCTATTACCTAAATAAACATTAGCTAATCCGTCAGTATTTTTTTCGCCACTATTATTCCCAATAAATATATTGGAGGAACTAGTTTGGCTGGATGCTCCTGCATAAGCTCCAAAAAATATATTATCAGATCCTTCAGTATTACTCCAACCACAATATGAACCAATAAAAATATTATGATTGCCAATTGTATTATTCCACCCTGTGTTACTCCCCATAAATACATTACGAAACCCTTCCGTATTATAATAACCACACCAGTTACCTACAAAAACATTCTGATATCCTGATGTATTAAAATATCCTGATGTTGCACCAATAATTACATTGGCCCTACCTGATGTGTTCGCATATCCAACTCTATCACCTATAAAAACGTTATATCTTCCATCATAATTTGAATAACCTGCCGAGTCTCCAATAAAAATGTTTTTATAACCTACTGTATTTGAATATCCAGAATTATTTCCAAAGAATACATTACTATTTCCTGATTCGCTATTATATCCTGATTTATATCCTAAGAATATATTTTGACTTCCTGAAATATTAGCAAAGCCTGATTTATTCCCGATAAATATATTATTATCAGCAGTTGTGTTTGTATATCCAGAACTATCACCAAAGAAGATATTGTTGGAACCAAATTCATTTTTATATCCTGCAAACGATCCCAAGAAAATATTTTTACTCCCTGAAATATTATTCCAACCCGACTGATTTCCAAGAAATACATTTTCTGATCCAACTGTATTGCTTTTTCCACACCAATTACCAACAAAAACATTGCTGCTACCTGTTGTGTTTGAAATACCCGTTGTTGCACCAATAGCAACATTATTCATCCCTTCAGTATTAGATCGACCCGATCTTTCGCCAATAAATACATTATAAAGTCCGTTAATATTACTATATCCACTTTCGTTTCCAATAAACACGTTTCTATAACCTTCTGTATTACTCCATCCGGATTGATTACCAATAAATACATTTCGACTTCCGGTAGTATTATAATAACCACACCAATTACCAACAAAAACATTGTATAGTCCTGTAGTATTATAATATCCGGATGTAGATCCAATTAAAACATTTCCCAAACCTGTTGTATTTGATTTTCCCGTTTTTTGTCCTACAAAAACATTATATCTACCATTAATGTTACCATAACCACTTTCATTTCCAATAAATACATTTTGATAACCTATTGTATTGGATGTTCCAGAATTGTTACCCATAAATATATTATAATATCCATTTTCGTTATAATAACCTGAGGAATCTCCAATAAAAATATTGCTATTTCCAACTGAGTTTATATAACCCGAATAATAACCTAAAAATGTATTACGATTTCCAGTTGTATTAGAATATCCTGCATTAAACCCCATAAAAGAATTATACAATCCTTCTGTATTTGATTTTCCAGCTTCGTGTCCAATAAAATAGTTACTTTTAGTAAGGTCCATTAGCTTAGAAATTTCATTTTTAGTTGGAGTTCTGCCACTTACAGCAAATCCACCAACTTTGCCTTTTGAATCTAACGAATCACTAATATAAATTCTGGTACTATCTTTATTTACAGTAAGGTAGTCTTTTATTAATCCTTTTGTTGGTGTACGACCACTCACTGCAAAACCACCTACTTTACCTTTTGCTCCTAACGAATCATTAACATAAATACGAGTGCTGTCTGGCGTAACTCTGAAATATTCAACAGTTTCGCCCGCTTTTGCTGGAGTTCGTCCACTAACGGCAAATCCACCAACTTTTCCTTTCGCATCGGGATCCACAAAAACCTTTACTCCATCAGGATAAACTGCAAATACTGTATCATTGTTGGCATTAATAACCTGGAATAATGCACCTGTAGCAGATGATTTGACTTCTAATTGGCTGTTTGGATCATTTGTTCCTATACCAACATTTCCAGCATTGTAATATAGTTTATTGCCATTTGCTGCCCATTTGCTGCTACCGTAAGGAAAAACAACCTGATTGCCATTGCTTATTTTTAAGGTATCACCTGTTAAGGTTAAGTTCTGAATTTCATTAGTTGGATTAGCATCTGCGTCATCCTTATTCTCAACATTTTGAGCATATAATGCATAAGGAACAGAAATAAGCTGCACTGTTCCTAAATCTGTAAATGTTCCGCCAGCAGGATTTGCAATTTCGGTTTTTAAATATATTTGTTGCGACCAGTTTATATTCGTAAAAACTCCTGTAATAATCGTTCCATTGCCAATTTTTGCTGTATATTGTCCATAATTATTAGTTGATACTGAATGATTCTCTGAGTAAATAACAGTTCCTGTTGAACTCCCTTGCAGTAGTGAAATTTTTACATTAATAGATGTATTTTTCACCAAATCACCTGATGAATTTCTTAATACTCCCTGATAACTAAATTTCTCAGGAACTTGGCCTATTGACTCTAAACATATACAGACAATCACTGTCATCATAATAATAACGATTATTCTTTTCATATTTTTAGGATTTTAAAGTATGTAACAAATTACAAAAAAGACCTGAAAATCAAAATTTTGCAGGTCTTTTTTTGATAAAAATTAAATAACTAAATATCTATTTTTCAAGATTTTCGAGGCGCTTAGTTATTTCAAGTAATTGTTTCTTTAACTCCATATTTTCAAGTATAAGCTCCTGAACTGCCATTAGTGATACACCAGCAACATCAGATGCAGACAGGGCTTTATTTACGTCAACATTTTTTTTGTCACCTGTACCAAATGCACTATAAAAATCTTCAGAAAATGGTCCAATATGGAACTCCTCAGTATCTTTATAGTACCATCCATTTAATTCTAACCCTATTATTCTTGCAAATAACTCGGATTTGTCTATTTCGACAAACCTGTCTTTTAATGTTTTTGACGATGTACTTGTCCAGGTTCCACCACTTGTTAAATATGCTCCATTTCCATTGGTAGCATCGGTTCCGACCTGAAATGGAAATGAAGTACCAAGTTTATGAAAGGCTATTTTATCATTAGCAAAATCACCATAAATTAGTGGATTTGTAAACTCTTCAGAGTTCTCTATAATGAGTTTATTGAAAAGTGAAGTTGCTTCATAAGCCACCTTATAACCAATAAGAACATTATTTGAACCATTTAGATCAACAGCAGCTTCTGCACCAATAATAACATTATTTTTACTACCACCATTATTGATACCAGAATTACCATAATTGGCTAAATACCCAATCATTACATTCGATTCTCCCGACTGATTGCGATTTCCAGATTCAACACCAATATAGACATTCTGAAATCCATTCATATTTTTCGAACCACTTCCTTTACCGATAAATGTATTTCTTCCTCCTGTAGTATTGATCTGTCCCGATTCACATCCTAAAAAAGTATTAAACGGAGCATCCTGATTATCACGCCCTGCCTCAGAACCAATAAATGTATTTGCACTTGCAGTATTTGAATAACCAGCCTGGTATCCAACTAAAACACAATTATCAGCATTTGTGCTTGAAAAACCTGCCTGAAATCCATAATAACTATTGTAACGTCCTTTTTGCCATACAGCAGGCAAATTATTTCCAATATTATTATACCCCGATTGATAACCTATAAAAGTATTATATTGTCCAACTGTGTTCGAAAATCCACTTTTATAGCCAATAAAAATGTTATAATTACCTTCTATATTACTATATCCAGCATTGTATCCAACAAAAGAATTATAGATACCAGTAGTATTGCTTTTTCCAGATTCGTGACCTATAAAATAATTCAGTTTTGTTAAATCGATAAATTTCTGACCTGCCGTTTTTGTTGGAGTGCGGCCACTTACAGCAAATCCGCCTACTTTGCCCTTTGTAAGGAAAGTATCGTTTACATAAACACGAGTACTGTCTTGATTTACAAAGAAATACTCATTAGTAAATCCTTTTGTCGGAGTGCGACCACTCACTGCAAAACCACCAACTTTGCCTTTAGAAGTCAAAGTGTCGTTTATATAAATGCGGGTACTATCTTTATTGATATAAAAATAATCCTTAATTACCCCTTTTGTTGGTGTGCGACCACTAACTGCAAAACCGCCGACCTTACCTTTACCATTGTACGAATCGTTTACATATACCCTGGTACTATCGGGTGTAACTCTGAAATATTCAACAGTTTCACCTAGTTTTGTAGGGGTACGACCACTTACAGCAAATCCACCAACTTTGCCTTTAGCATCAGGATCGACAAATACTTTTACTCCATCAGGATAAACCGCAAAAACTGTATCGTTATTGGCATTTATTACCTGAAATAAGGCTCCTGTAGCCGATGACTTTATTTCGAGCTTACTTGTTGGATCATTGGTTCCTATACCAACATTTCCAGTATTATAATATAGTTTATTGCCATTTGTTGCCCACTTGCTGCTATCGTAAGGAAAGACAACATGGTTTCCATTACTGATTCTTAAGGTATCACCTGTTAATGTTAGGCTTTGTAATTCGTTTGTTGGGTTATTGTCTGCATCATTAACTCCATCCTGTAATGGACTCAAATCAACCGTATTTCCTCCTGATATTGAAAGATCAGTATTGGTTAAATTTAATGTTTGATTATCTGTATTAACCCCTGAAAAAGGAGCTAAATCAATTGCTGTTGGATTTGTTTTATTTGTAATGGTTAGCGTATTTCCAGTTAGATTCAAATCCTGAATTTCATTTACAGGATCTGCATCGGCATCATCTTTATTTGCCACATTTTTAGCATACAAGGCATACGGAACAGCAATAAGTTGTGATGTTCCCATATCAACAAACGTTCCGCCAACCGGATTTGCAACTTCAGTTTTTAAAAAAAATTGTTGCGACCAATCAATGGATGTAAAAACGTTTGTAGCATCTGTTCCTCCACCAATCTGAATTGTAAACTGGCCGTAGTTATTGGTTGCTACTGCATGATTTTCTGAGTACTGGACTGCACCTGTCGTACTACCTTGTAATAGTGAAACCCGAACTGTAATTGATGTGTTTTTTATCAATTCACCTGACGAATTTCTAATAACTCCTTGGTAATTAAATTTCTCTGGTACCTGAGAATAACAGGTAATACTAGAAAACAATAATAGTCCAATTACAATTTTTCTCATTTTATATTTTTTTTTAAATAATATATCGAAGATAAAAAAACTGCCAGAAAATTATAACTATCTGACAGTTTTTTGTTTAAACTATTTTAAAAATAAATTAATCATCAACCAAAAAGTCTACCAGGTTACAAAAGATTTCCAAATAGCACCGGTATAAATATATAAACCATCAGGATTCGTTGAATGGCCTTTTAATCGTATAATATCTCCTTCACCCGGTGATGCAGGATAAGTACTCATACTTCCAAGATTAAGTATTTTATTAATGTTTACCATATCTTTTGAAAAATCACCATAAATGAGAGGTGTTGATGTATTTGAATTATCTATAATAAGTAAATTAGAACCCGTTGCGGTTCCTCCGGCATTATATCCTAAAAAAACATTTCCAGAACCTGTTGCATTATATCCGGCACCATTTCCGATCATTGTGTTATTTGGTCCATTTTTCTGATAGCCACCTGCTTTATTTCCTATAAGCACATTTCCAATCGTTGTATCATTGCTTGCACCACTACCTTCGCCAATATAAATATTGTCATATCCTTTTGTATTATTCATTCCGGCAGCATTACCAACAAAAACATTATTGTTACAAATCGTGCTTTTCCATCCCGCAAGCGGACCTATAAAAACATTGTTACTACCGTTTGATAATTCTTTTCCTGATTCAACTCCAATAAAAACATTGTTTGTTGAGCCTGCACTTGATGCCCCGGAACGGTATCCGATATAAACATTATTCCAGCCTGTTGTATTACCTCTTCCACTTTGATATCCAAGAAAGGTATTATAGTGAGCAAACCGTGAATCAAGACCACCAATATTGCTGTAACCACTCTCAAATCCTAAAAAAACATTGTAATTTCCATTATTTTCATAACCTGCCCACGAACCGATCATAACATTCTCATTTCCTTTTTGCGAAAGCATACCAGATTTGTAGCCTAAAAAAAGGTTGTTTGTACCTGTGGTATTTATTCCACTTTCATGTCCAATAAAATAATTATCTTTAAAAAGATTTAGCAAACTATTAACGCTTTCTTTTGTTGGAGTACGTCCGCTAACAGCAAACCCTCCTATATTTCCTTTTGTACTGGTATTAAAAGTTACACGCGTACTATCTGGAGTTACAAATAAATAATCTTTTACAATCCCTTTTGTAGGAGTGCGTCCGCTAACTGCAAATCCTCCCACTGCACCCTTGAAATTGGATGTGTCATTAACATATATCCTTGTGCTATCAAGTGTAACTCTAAAATAATCTTCTTCGATAGCTTTTGTTGGTGTACGGCCACTTACTGCAAAACCGCCGACTGCGCCTTTTGAACCTTGGTCAACAATTACTTTTACACCATCAGGAAAAACAGCAAAAATAACATTTCCTTGTCGATCCTTTACTGCAAACAAGGTGTCATTGTCAGTAAGATAAATTGTACTCTTATCAAGTGTTTTTGCTTTACCAGAATAAAGCGAATAGGGAACAGAAATTAATTGAATTGTTCCCATATCAATAAATGTTCCTCCTGCAGGATTAGCAATTTCGGTTTTAAGATAAATCTCTTCTGACCAGTCGATTGCAAAATAATTTCCTGACTGAGCAACTCCATTGCCTACCCTCACAGCAAACTGACCATAGCTATTTGTATTTATTGAATGAGTTTCAGAATATAGCTCAGTAATTGTCACTCCTGGTTTTATTAAAGAAGTTCTGACATTTATTGCTGTGTTTTTAACTAGTTCTCCTGATGAATTTCGTAAAACACCTTGGTAATTAAAGGTCTGTGAACCTTGGCCAATTGCATTCAACGAGAAGTACATTGCCCAAATGCAAAAAACAAGTTTTCTTTTCATTGCAATAGTTATTTAAAAGTACCAACAAATTACAAAAAAGACCTGAAAAATAATTATTTTTCAGATCTTTTTGATCAACTAACTCCTTTTAAATTTTATTTTTTAAGATTTTCAAGAAAAGACTTTATTTCGTTAATTTGCTTTCTGAGCAAATTATTTTCTTCCCTTATCAGTTCAATTTCTGATTGCTGTTTGCTTATTATATCCTGGTTTTCCTTCTTTAATTCAATAATCTGAAGTTGAAGGTTCTCTACTGTTTCAAGGGTTTCGAATTGCATTCGGGTTAGGTTTACCCCATTTTTCTCATCTTTTGCAGAAGTTATCCAAGGTAGATGTCCATTGGTTTTGATAAATTCTTCAACTTTTATGGGTTCTAAATAGCTGTTGTATTCTGGTTTAAATACATAGTCAGGTTTAGTATATTTTGTTATACTAGGGCTTGCACCATAAAAAATATCTCCAGTAATTCTTGCATCACCCTCAACATGTAGTTTTTTATCGGGAGCCTTTGTTCCGATACCGATTCTCCCATCTTTTAATACTGTTAATGCGTTTGACCTAGCGTTGTCGGATAAACCATTTCCAATAATGAAAAGGGGATCAGCCGAAACCCATGCAGTAGATGAGTTAGAGGTTGTGTCGTTAAACATACCAACTACCAAACTAGCGTATGAGTTTGCTTTTACTTGAGATCCAATTACAGTAGAAAAAGACCCGCTTGCTATAGAAGAAAATCCCATAGCTGTAGCATTTAATCCGCTGGCAGTTGTAGCATTTCCTATGGTTGTTGAAAAAATTCCACTTGCATATGTATAATTTCCCAGCGCTAATGAGGACGCTCCGTCAGCAGTACTAAAAGATCCGATGGCTATGGAATGATTTCCGTTTGCCCAAAGTTTTCTCCCTATAGTAGTTGAAAAATCTCCAATCGCGGTTGTTTCAAATCCCAAAGCTGTAGCACATAATCCAGTGGCCCTTGTCGCGTTTCCCAAGGTTGTAGAAAATACTCCTGAAGCTACAGTATAGTTTCCTAATGCAAATGAACTGGGACCGCTGGCAGTATTTTCCAATCCAAAAGCAAAAGAATTATGTGCACTGGCGGTTGTTCCTTTTCCAATAGCTATTGAATTATTACCTTGTGCTTTATTACCCCGACCTATTGCAATGGAATAGTCTTCTGCGGCTATATTGGCAGAACCAAAAGCGAAAGAAAGTTTCCCAGTAGCCTGAGAGCTCATTCCGAAAGCGTATGAATAATCTCCACTTGCAACTGTTGGACCTGTTATTGAACCGTATTCATCGATACCGAATGAACCCATCGCAAAACTATTTTTTCCCGATGCATTCGCATGAGAACCTAAGGCGTATGAATTTTCTCCATTGGAAATAGCTGAATCGCCAAATGCAAACGAATTCAAACCCTGAGTCTGTGCATAATTACCAAATGCAAATGAATTGCTTGAATTGGCTATAGCATTATTCCCTATTGCCGTTGAATTCAATCCTAACGATTGTGCTTCATATCCCATTGCCTGTGAATAATTACCCATAGCAATAGTTCTATAACCCAATGATGTAGAATTGGTTCCAACACTATCGGCTGAACCAATATGTACTTCACCAGCCAGAAATGCAGCTTTCACAGGATACCATAATATTCGTGCTTCACTTTCAATTGATTCCAATTTCTTATTTCCCGAAATATTAAAATAATCATTTATATCGCCCTGTTTTGTAGGTGTTCGGCCACTTACTGCAAAACCTCCTACTTTTCCTTTGGATGATATAGAATCACTAATATATATTCGGGTACTATCTTTGTTAACCGTAAAATAGTCTTTTGTACCACCCTTGGTTGGTGTTCGGCCACTTACTGCAAAACCACCTACTTTACCCTTTGCCCCTATGGAATCATTGACATAAATACGAGTACTATCGGGTGTAACCCTAAAATATTCAACTTTGCCACCTAATTTTGTTGGAGTACGACCACTCACTGCAAATCCGCCAACAGTTCCTTTTGAGTCCGAATCTACAAACACTTTAACTCCATCTGGATAAACTGCAAAAACGGTATCATTATTGGCATTAATTACCTGGAATAAAGCACCTGTCGTACTGGTTGATTTAACTTCAAGCTTACTTGTTGGATCAGATGATCCAATTCCAATGTTTCCTGTATTATAAAATAATTTATTTCCATTAACTGACCAGCGACTACTATCATATGGAAATACGACCTGATTTCCATTGCTTATCTTAAGAGTATCTCCTGTTAATATAAGGTTTTGCAATTCGTTTGCCGAACTTATATCTAAATCAATAGGAAGTTTTACAAAACCTCCATTGGACAAATAAATAGAATCATTAGATATTGATATTGCCTGAAGTTCATTTGTTGGATCTGCATCAGCATCTGTATAACCATCCTGAATTGTAACCAGATTAACCATATTTCCTCCTGTAATACTCAATTCTGTACCCAATAAATTTAGGTTTTGATTATCGGTATTGGTTCCGGCATAGGGAGCTAAATCAATGGCTGTAGCGCCTGAATTGTTAGTTATTTTTAATGTATTGCCTGTTAAATTCAGGTCTTGTATCTCATTAGAAGGATCTGCATCAGCATCATCTTTATTTTCTACATTTTTTGCATACAAAGCATACGGAACAGACAAAAGCTGCACCGTTCCCATATCTACAAATGTGCCACCAGCAGGATTTGCAACTTCGGTTTTTATGAACATTAATTGCGACCAGTCAATTGTTGTATATGAACCAGAAATTAATGTTCCGGCACCTACAAATACATTAAACTGACCATAATTGTTCGTACTCACAGAATGATTTTCTGAGTATTGAATTGTACCTGAAGAACTACCTTGCAGTAAGTATATTTTAACTGTAATGGAGGCATTTTTTACTAAATCTCCTGAAGAATTCCTTAGTAATCCCTGATAATTAAATTTGTCAGGTACCTGAGAAAAAGAAGTTATACTAATGAATAAAAACAATCCGATTATAAATTTTTTCATAATTTAATTTTAAATGATCTCGAAGATAAAACAACTGCCAGATATTAAATCAATATCTGGCAGTTATTTAATAAAGTATGTTTTTAAACTACTTTTTAAGTATACTCATAACTTCGTTTAATTGGTTTTGAAGATGAATAACCTGTTTTTCAAGATCCTGAACTTTTTTATGCTCTTCTTTTAAAGCCTCAACTAAAAGCGATGTAACAGGAGCATATTGAATTGAATAATTTGTTTGCTCATTACCTACAACGACTTCGGGTAAAACACCTATAACTTCCTGTGCAATAAACCCAATCTGTTTTTCGCTGCTGGATGGATCATTCCAATCAAAGGTAACACCTCTAAGCTTAAGAACTTTATCCAAAGCCCCATCAATTGTTTCTATATTTTTCTTCAATCTGCCATCGCTATCACTTGCCCAAGCCTGGTTACCGCCAGCTTTTCCATGTACATAAAACTTGTAACCTGCGTCACGTTTTGTTTTTACTGATGCATTATATCTTGTATCAGGATTGGTTATTGTATTATCACCAGGTACACCAGCCCAACCTATAACAGTAGTGCCATCTTTTAATATTGTTAATGCATTTCTACGTCCTACCAAAGGATGACTTGATCCATTTCCCAAAACAAACAATGGATCATCTTCGTACCAATCAATATATGAAAAAGGTGTAGTATTATCATAATAATTAATATCCCTGTGACTATAAATTGTATCATTTGATCTGCCAAGCACAATAGAACGGTATGAATGAGCCATCACACCTTCACCTGCAGCAGTTGTATTATAGCCAACAGCTTCTGCACCCAGCCATGCGGTATTTTCATTACGATGTGCTTTTGAACCCCATCCCCATGCTGTGGAACCATAACCTGTGGCTTTAGAATAATGGCCCCATGCAGTAGAACCAAAACCCGAAGCAACTGTATAATCTCCAAAAGCTGTGCTATTGTTACCCGAAGCTACAGTACCACTTCCAAAAGCTGTAGCAGCATCACCAGAAGCAGTATTTGTAAGTTCCAGATTTGTAAATCGAGCTCCTCCCCAGGTCATTGATGAACGACCACTGGCTGTGTTTCTATATCCCAGAGCAATTGCGTAACGACCGCTGGCAATTGTTCCAAACCCCATAGCTGTGGAATTATCACCTGTAATGGTGGTTGTAGTTCCTGTCCCAATTGAAAATGAATTTAAACCATATGATTTAGCACCCAATCCCATTGCAAATGAGTATTGTCCCAATGCTTCTGTTGATATTGCTAACGAAACACCTGTTGAGTCGCGTCCACCAGCTCCAAAAGCAAAACTTCCGTTTGCAGTAGCAATAGCACCGTTTCCAAAGGCATAACTACCCGATCCGGCTGCAAATGCATTTCGACCAATTGCATAAGAATTAGATGATGTAGATCCGGTTGAAGCCCCATCTCCAATAGCATAGGTACCTGCTCCTCTCGCAATTGCATTATTACCAAATGCAAATGAATTTAACCCTTTTGCAATGACATTTCTCCCAATTGCTGTTGAATAATCGTTTCGGGTTATGGCCTGGTAACCTAATGCCTGCGACCAATCACCAATAGCCTTAGATTCGTAACCAATAGCCATTGAGTTTGTTCCAATGCTATCAGCTGATTCTATTAATACTCGACCCGCTAAAAATGCTTCCTTTCTTGGATACCAGACAATTCTTGCTTCACTGGGATTAATAATTTCAATATTCTGATATCCCGAAATATTAAAATAATTAGCAGATTGCTTTTCTTTTGTTGGTGTGCGGCCACTTACAGCAAAACCACCTACCGATCCCTTTGTAGAAGCTGTATCATTAATATAAATTATTGTACTGTCCAAGGTTACCCTAAAATAATCCTCCTCCAAGGCCTTGGTTGGTGTGCGGCCACTAACAGCGAAGCCTCCCACAGATCCTTTTGTAACTTGATTAACAATTACTTTTACACCATCCGGAAAAACAGCAAAAATCACATTTCCCTGACGATCCTTTACGGCAAACAAGGTATCGTTGTCGGTAAGATAAATCGTACTATTATCAAGTGTTTTTGCTTTACCAGAATAAAGCGAATAGGGAACAGAAATTAATTGAATTGTTCCCATATCAATAAATGTTCCTCCTGCAGGATTAGCAATTTCGGTTTTTATATACATTTCTGTTGACCAATCGATATCTGAAAAACTACCTGTAAATATGCTTCCGGCTCCTACCTTTACTGAAAATTGTCCAAAATTGTTTGTAGTAACGGAGTGATTTTCAGAATACATTAAAGTATCAGTAGAGTTTCCCTGCAGCAGAGATAATTTAACAGTTACACTTGTATTTTTTACTAGTTCTCCGGAGGAATTTCTAATTACTCCCTGATAATTAAACTTTTCTGGAACTTGCGAAAACAAGCTCATCGAAGTTAAAACACCAATAATTAAAAGCAGAATTTTTGTTTTCATATTTAATAATTTTATAACCTTACCATGATAACGGTTATAAAATTACAAAAAAAAAAGAAAGCGAATGCTTCCTTTTTAAACAATCATTTTATCCTATACAATTCTTACTTATTTTCAAGTTTAGTTATTCGTTCAAGTAATTGTTGATTTAAGATATTTAGCTTTTCAATCTGGTTTTGCTGTTCTTTAACCGCTTCAACTAAAACAGCTGTCATCTCTGCATAGTTAACCCCAAAATATCCATCTGTGGGATTTACAAATACAAGCTCGGGCAATACTTTCTGAACTTCTTGTGCAATAAATCCTATTTTGGTTGTTGTATTTTCATCAGATTTCCAGTTAAAATTTACTCCCCGAAGCTGCAAAACTTTGTTTAATCCATTGGAAAGAGTTGTAACATTCTCTTTTAACCGTATATCAGAGGTTGCAGTAGTAAGAGTACCATCAGCCGTTCTATTTACAGGCCCCAAATATATACCTGATGCAATAGCCCTTATTCTAGCATTACCATTAACATCGAGCATTTCTATTGGAGCATCGTGCCCAATAGCAACCTTGCCATTTTTGAGAATTGTAAACGCATTTGCTCTTGCTGCCGTAGAAGATCCATTGCCAATTACAAATATTGGATCTGATACAAGCCAATTTGAATTATTTCCGGCAATTATATTGTATCTACCTATTACCATTGATAAGTATGATTGAGCGGTTGTCTCCATTCCAAAAGTTGCTGTTCCAAAAGTAGTGGCAACTGTTTTATATCCTGTTGCAAATGAATATGAACCACTTGAAGTAGATTGAGATCCTGCAGCCAAAGATGCAAAACCGCTGGCCAATGTTGCATATCCAATAGAGAATGCACCTTGTCCGCTAGCTTTTGTTTGGTCGTTGGCCGAAAATGATGCTACACCCGAAGCTTTTGTCCATCTTCCGGTTGCTAGTGCAACATTTCCAGAAGCAGTGTCCTGATAACCAATTGCAATTGCGTCGTTAAATGTTGCTATTGAACCATTTCCAATAGTTATCGTATTTAATGCACTTGAAGTGGAACTATTACCTAATGAAATTGAATAGGCACCAGTAGCATTGGTATTATATCCCAAGGCCATTGAATAATCAGCTGTTGATTCGTTATTTGCCCCCAAAGATGTTGCTCCCGGACCACTCGATGTGTTATTATAGCCAATTGCAGTTGAAATATTTCCACTTGCAGTGTTAGATCTTCCGATTGAAACAGCTGTTGTCCCTGTAGCAGTTGTTCTTTCGCCTAAAGCAACAGCAAACCACCCATTAGATGTGGTGGCTCTAAATCCAATGGCAGTAGAATAAATTGATCCGGCGACACTTTCAAATCCCAAAGCAGTTGCACCATTTGCAGTAACAGAGCTTTTATATCCAATAGCGGTTCCTGCCCAGTTAAAAGATTTACATTGATAACCCAAGGTAAGTGAATAATCACCGGCTGTTGTATCCTGTGTTCCAATGGCAAAGGCACCTTTTTTTGTTGCTACTGATCCCATCCCAAAAGCATAAGAATAATTACCTGTTGCTTTCGTTGCCGAAGTGGCAACACCCATTGAGTCAACACCAGTGGAACCAATAGCAAAACTTCGTAAACCTTTTGCCAGAGCTGCTGTTCCAATTGCATATGAACCACTATCCTGCGCAACTGAATAGTTTCCAAAAGCATAAGATTCATTCCCAATAGCATTAGCCCTATTTCCAATCGCGGTAGAATTTTTTCCTTTTGCACGTGCTGCATATCCTAATGCTTGCGAATAATCACCTATTGACTTACTTTCAAAGCCTGTAGCCATTGAGTTTGTTCCAACACTATCTGGACTCTCAATTAAAATCCTACCAGTTAAGAAAGCTTCTTTTTTTGGATACCAAAGTATTCTTGGTTCACTACCAACTGTTTCAACTACTGAACTACCTGAAATATTAAAATAATCATTCGTAGAACTCAATTTTGTTGGTGTTCTTCCACTAACAGCAAATCCTCCTACCGATCCTTTTGAAGCAGAAGAAATAGAATCGTTTATATAAACCCTTGTGCTATCTCCATTTATAAATAAATAATCCTTATTATTTCCTTTTGTAGGAGTACGGCCGCTAACAGCAAATCCACCAACAGAACCCTTCGATGATAAAGTATCATTAATGTAGATTCGTGTGCTATCATATGTAACTCTAAAGTAATCAACTTTTGCACCTGCTTTTGTTGGAGTTCTACCACTTACAGCAAAGCCACCAACACTGCCTTTGGCAGAAGGATCAACAAACACTTTTACTCCATCAGGGTAAACGGCAAAAACAGTATCATTATTGGCATTTATTACCTGAAAAAGAGCTCCAGTGCCCGATGATTTTACTTCAAGCTTACTTGTTGGGTCAGAGGTACCAATACCTACATTACCTGTGTTAAAATATAATTTGTTGCCATTTGTTGCCCATTTGCTGCTATCATAAGGAAATACAACCTGGTTTCCATTACTGATTCTTAAAGTATCACCAATTAACATAAGGTTCTGCAATTCATTTGTGGGATTAGCATCTGCATCATTTACCTGATCAATTGGTAATTTAATAAAACCGCCGTTACTTAAATAAATTGTATCGTTTGATATAGTTAAGATTTGTATTTCATTTGCAGGATCGGCATCTGCATCATCCTTATTTCCAACATTTTTTGCATAAAGTGCATAGGGAACTGTTAACAATTGTACTGAGCCCATATCTGTAAACGCACCATCAGCAGGGTATGCAATTTCTGTTTTCAAATACATTTCAGTTGACCAATCAATACTAGAAAAACTACCTGAAAGCAAAGTCCCTGCTCCTATATTTACTGAAAATTGACCAAAATTAGTTGTAGTAGTTGTATGACCTTCAGAATACTTCAAAGAACCAGTAGCGCTTCCCTGTAATAGCGAAACCTTAATAATTACATTCGTGTTCCTTACTAAATCACCAGAGGAATTTCTAATTACTCCCTGATAATTAAATAACTCTTGTATTTGAGAATACCCAAAATTGAATATAACTGCTAAGAGCAATGTAAATATTAGTTTTTTCATCTTATTAGGTTTAATTGGATTAATTTTAAATAAGACAAAATAAATCGAATTCGGTTCACCTAATTGTATTATTTTTAAAGGCCAACTCACTTTTAATTTTTATTGCTATAAATAAGATAGTTATACTATTTCTATTTTGTTCTTTTAACTGGTTTTTTTATTGGTTTTATTACATCTTTTTTAGGAGGAACAAGTTTCCACGTAAATCTGCCAACTTCTGTTCCTTCAAGCATCTGCCTTACAGCAATTGTATAGTTTCGATTTTTAAATTTCTCTGGAATATGAAGAAATAAGTTTAAAGGGGTCTTGGAATTAGCTCTGAATTGGATATTTTCTAATTTTGATTCTCCTAAGGGTTTTATAGGAGCAAATCCAACTTTTCTCTTTTTATTATGCAACACATAAGGAGATCCCTTAAATACTGTTTTTTTCCATACTATAGGAATTTGTAGTAAAACCTTTACATCTTTTGGAAGTTTAGAAATCACCTCAAGGCTCATTCTTTGGTCTCTATCAGGTAATCCGGGAGAAAAGAAATCAAGCCTTAACCAGCCTTTTTTAGGCAATCCGTTTTGTCCTGGTGTTGGTTCATTATTATTAATAGGATCTTCTTCCTGAATTGGATCTGGATCAGGAGCTTGGACATTTTCAGGTTCTTCGTCTGGAACAGGGCTTGTTGAGCTTTTCTTCATTTCAACAATATCGAAGTTTTTCCATGTTACATTATTATTCTCACGTATATATCTACAATATTTGTCCCAATCCCAGTCTGGAATATTTCTTGGATCTGGTCCGGGATCTTCATCAGAATTTACAACAGCCACAAAACAATAATGACCGGTAGCACTTGTAGGTGTCCATTCTAACTTATTACTCACAGTAAGAATTTCGCCGATTGGTATAGGATAAGGAAAATCGGTTTCTCCAATATAATTCATAAGCGAAGGTGTAATAAGTGTTGAAGGAACAGAATAAAAAGCATGTACTTTAGCATTTGTTGGTTCTGCACCTCCCTGATTCAAAATTCGGAAGTATAAATAATTAATCTGATCTTTTGTTGCATTCTCGCTTAAGTCATCTCTGTTTCGGTTTGTAACATTTAGTTCTCCATACTCAGCTTGTGGATCAGTTACTTCGCTTGTTCTGTTTATTACATCAGGGCTCCATGAAATAAACCCCGCATGAGGTAATCCTTCATCACCAATAAAATCGCGTAAATAGATATCTGGCAATAAGTTTAAACTTTGTGATGTAAATTTCTGCAGATCTGGCATGTATATTTCTAAGGTTTCATAAATAGAACCAGTAATATGGTTTGATAATTGAGTCCCATTAATTGAATTGCGAAGAATTTTTCTAATTTGCCCTGGACTAAATCTATAACCCTGATTGGCAACAGCTAGACTTTGCATCTGTAAAACTACTCCTGCAATTATCGCAGCGGCTCCTGAAGTTCCTCCAAATAAATTTGGCTCATCGGTATAAGTACCTGTCGCACCTAGCGAATCAGACGATAACGTTTTAATACCTTCGCCCCATGCATAGCAATCTATACGGTCGCCAAAAGGAGCCCATGGCATTTTTGCATGAGTAGTTTCATAACCCGCCTGAGAGCAAAGTGATGATTGTGCTGCTGTTACAATAATTGCTCCTGAATCCTTAAAATCTGGGTTTGGGTCAGCAACTGTTGATGGTTTTAAAATGACTTTTCCTCCTACTTCAAAATCAGTAAAATTAACACAAGAAGTAACACCATCCCCATTTCCTCCGGGTTCAATAACAATTATTCCTAATGCAGTTGCAAGTCTAATGGCTTCATATTCCAGGTTATTTATTTCAATTGGAACATCGCAAGGTGTACCTGAATACTCTGCTGAAGTGGTTGCTTCAATTAGAAGAACATCTCCAAAACTTAAATATTCTAAACTTTTTAAAATAGCATTGGCAACAGTATCACCAAAATGTGAAATAACATTCATATTCGAATTTGGAGCTATTCCAATACAACCAATTCCATTATCTTTTGCACCAACAATTCCTATTACAGAAGTACCATGCGCGCGATTTGCATCATCATTAGAGCCCCATAATAAGTTCGTTAATGGTAAATTTAAGTCTACATGATCTAAGGTCCATCCAGTTTCAATATCGATAAAATTAATACCTGCACCATCGTCACCGACAAGTGAACTGTCCCAAACAGTTTTTGCAGAAATCCCATCTGGAGCGGCATCTAAATATTTTTGGTATGGATCCTCAGGTAAATTAGCATATATCTCATCTGTATATGATACTGCTGGTTGTGAATATTTTTTCAATATGCTTGATGATTTTATATTTTTCCATTTTGCCAGATCCTCAATAATTGATTGGGGATTTATTTCAACTGGACATATAATTTTAAAATACTGAAAGAAGTTACCATCTTTATATGAAGAATCCATCTCTTTGGCTTTAGCAACTAATTTCATTAATTTTTCCGGTTTAATACTAGTAAATAAAGGACTAATAGCAATACCGGGATATTTTTTAATTAATTGCTCCCAGTCACCAACCTGGAAATCTTTAATATATTTTGAGACATCAGAACTATAGGGTAATTTAATATGGTCGTGAAAACGCACCACAAGTTGAGTTCTGTAATCATGTCTTAAGAGGGTTGATCTTTTATTTGTTCTTCTCTTTTTTTCTCTAGTAGATACTTTTTTAAGGTTTACATTTGTTTTCATTTAATTTTCTTTTTGGGTTACTGTAATTTGTTTAATAATATCAATTCAAATAATTATCATTACGATTGAAATTAATTAGCTGATGGTTGTATCATTTGAAAATTAGTCCCATCATAAACAGCCATAATAATACTTCCAGCTTCAATATAACCAGAAATTGGATCAGTATCATGTTTTGCTTTTAATGATTTTGCACCCAGAGAATTAACATTAACAGTGCAATCGTTAACATTGGCTGAATTTGCTTTAAAAATAATTACCATACCAGCAACATATGCAGAAACTCCTTGAATAGTAACAACGTATGCATCAGACGATTCCAAATCAACTCCATAATTAAATGATCCATTAGTTGTAGTTTTACCATTAATTGTCAACTGTTGGTTAGTTACTGTTGCATTAAACTCTCCATATATTATTGATTTTGTTCTTGCGGTTGCTTCATTTGTTCTATCCTGATTATCGATAAAAAGTTTATTACTTCCTGTTTCATAATACCCAGCTCTATAGCCCAAAAAAACATTATTTGTTCCTATTATGTTATTATACCCGGCATCGGTTCCTAAAAACAAGTTAAAACCACCATCGGTATGTAAAATACCAGATCTATATCCAATAAATGTATTATAATGACCTGTTTTCTGTGCATTACCTGATTTATAACCAATAAAAGTGCAATAATTACCTGTACTATCAGAATAGCCTGCCTGGTATCCAATAAAAGTATTATGTGTACCTGCATATTCATTGTATCCAGTTTGGTACCCGATATAAACATTATAAATAGGTGGAGAACTAATCTTTATCGGATTTTTTCCACTACCAGCATTATGGCCAATGTATACATTGCTTCTTCCAGTCATATTGTTATATCCTGTTGAGTCTCCAATATAGATATTATTATTACCCATATTTGCCGGGCCTTCATAATCACCATAATTTGTATAACCTGCTTTATATCCAATAAATACATTTTTACTTCCCCTATATGTTGATCTACCCGCCTGATAGCCAATAAATGCATTGTTGTTACCCTCGTCATTTGTAAAACCTGCCTCATAGCCAATAAATGCATTATTCTTGCCTAATGAGTTTTTGTGACCTGATCTGAAACCAATAAATGCATTAAACTCCCCATTTGAATTATTTTTTCCACTCCCATTACCCAGAAAAATATTTTGTTGTCCTGAATCATTAAAATATCCGGCACTATCACCCAAAAAAACATTATTCGACCCATTCGAATTTTTATAACCAGCCAAATGTCCCAAAAAAGTATTGTTATTTCCACCCGAATTAGTATAACCGCTCATAAAACCCAAGAAAACATTATTTTCTCCATGATCATTATTACGACCACTTTCATAACCAACAAATGAATTATATTTTCCGCTAATGTTTTTGCTTCCACTATTATGACCAATAAAATAGTTTTCTTTTGTCATATCCATAAATTTTGTTGGATCTCCTTTTGTTGGAGTTCTTCCACTTACAGCAAATCCACCAACTTTTCCTTTTGTAATCGAAGTATCATTAACATATATGCGTGTACTATCACTATTAATAAACAACAATTCATTTCCACTACCTTTTGTAGGAGTACGGCCACTTACGGCAAATCCACCAACACTTCCCTTTGATGCCAGTGAATCGTTTATATAAATTCGTGTGCTATCTTTATTTATAGAAAAATAATCTCTTAAAATTCCCTTTGTTGGTGTTCGTCCACTTACTGCAAACCCGCCTACTTTCCCTTTGGTTGTTAGTGAATCATTAACATAAATCCTTGTGCTATCGGGTGTAACTCTAAAATATTCAACACTTCCTCCTAATTTAGTGGGAGTGCGACCACTTACAGCAAAACCACCAACAGTTCCTTTAGCTGTTGGATCGACAAATACTTTTACTCCATCAGGATAAACAGCAAAAACAGTATCGTTATTGGCATTTATTACCTGAAATAATGCACCTGTAGTACTTGTTGATTTTACTTCAAGCTTACTCATTGGGTCGTTGGTTCCTATTCCTACATTGCCAGTATTATAATAAAGCTTATTCCCATTTGCTGCCCATTTGCTGCTATCATAGGGAAATACAACCTGGTTTCCATTGCTCATCTTTAAGGTATCACCAGTTAAAGTAAGGTTTTGTAATTCGTTTGCAGGATCTGAATCTGCATCGTTCACTCCATCCTGAAGCGGGCTCAAATCCACTGTATTTCCTCCTGAAATACTTAATATCGTTTCATTTAAACTTAATTGCTGTTCATCGGTATTTGTTCCAGTAAAAGCAGCCAGATTTATTTCGGTTGGGTTTGATTTTCTTGTTATTGTTAAAACATTATTCGTAAGATTTAAATCCTGAATTTCGTTTGTTGAGTCATTATCAGCATCATCAACTCCATCCTGCAAAATACCAAGATCAATTGTATTCCCTTTTGAGATTGATAGATTTACACCTTCAAGAGTCAAATTCTGAATTTCATTCAACGAGTCAGCATCGGCATCATTTTTATTTAATACTTCGTTGGCATACATAGCATACGGAACAGCTAATAATTGACTAGTTCCCATACTTGTTAATCCACTACCTGTATTTACTTCTATCTTCACAAATTTATCAGACACTGTCCAATTTATATCCGAAAAAGTACCAATATCGCTGCTTCCATTGCCAATAATTAAATCAACCTGTCCATAATTATTAGTTATTTTGGCATGTTGTTCCCGATAAATGGTTGTGCCCGATAGAGAACTATCGATTATCGAAATTTGAACAGTTACACTTTGATTTTTAATAAGTTCGCCGGCATTATTTCGTAATACAGCCTGATAATTGAACTTATTTGGTACTTGTGCATATACAGATACAGTAAGAATGCACCATACCATGATTACAAACGAACACGCTATCTTTCTCATATTCAATGAATTTAAAATTAATGAATAAAGATAACGTTTTATATACTAATAATCAAGAGGAATTATTAATCGTAAGAACTTAAAAATAATCGCATAAGTTATTCAATAATTGTGATATACCAACTCATTCCAGGTATTCCAGAAGAAAAAGTTGAATCTGAAGCATTCTGAATTTTAATAATTACAGTATCATTAGCAATAACTCGCCCATAACTAACTACAATTCCATCAGGTAAATCAGTAGCTGGAGTAACCATAACTGTAGCATCGGTTTTTGCTCCACTTACTGTAAAAGATGGATAAATAAATGAAGCAAAAGGCAGTATCTGTCCAGTTCCAACACTCGTATAAGTATGTTTAATAATATTATTAATTGTCGATCCATTAGTTCCAAATTGCATTGTCCCATTAACACTCAAATTATTTGAATATGGATCTATACCTATCCCTAATTTATTATAAACAATTAACTTCCTGTTATCAAATTCTCCATATATAAGATTAATTGTATCATTGTTTGAAATTGATAATTTATTATCACCATTTACACTTCTTCCAGCCATATATCCGATAACAACATTATTATTTCCTGATTCAACATTTATTCCAGCTCTAGCTCCAATAAATGTATTATTATTACCAGAAAGGCTATTTAAACCAGCTTCTCTTCCTACAAAAACATTATGATCTCCTGTTTTATGTTTCCAGCCTGAAGCCCTACCTAAAAAAACATTGTAAAACCCAGTGGTATTATCATGTCCTGATTCAACACCCAAAAAGATATTTGAACCTCCCGATAAATTACTAGAACCTGATGAATTCCCAAGAAAGATATTTTGATGTCCATCAACATTACTAATACCTGCTTGACTACCAATAAACAAGTTAGAAATTCCTTCTGTATTTGATTGACCTGCTTCAGATCCAATAAAAGTATTTTCGTGTCCTAATGTGTTATTATATCCTGACTGATAACCTAGAAATGTATTACTATAACCACTCGAAGCTTTTGCTCCAGATTGATTGCCAATATAAACATTTTGATAACCTGAAGAAATATTAAAACCCGCTTCAGATCCAATAAGAACATTTTTTGATCCTGTATTATTTGAATAACCAGCTCTATAGCCCATCATAACATTATTATTACCTATGGTATTTGTATATCCAGCCTGGTATCCATTAAAAACATTAAAACCTCCATAGGAATTATTGTACCCTGCATAATAACCCATAAAGATATTATATGCACCTGAAAGATTATTATAACCACTTCGGTTACCAATAAATACATTCGAATTACCAGATGTATTTGAAAAGCCACTTCTATTACCAATAAAAATACTTGAATCACCATTAGCATTGTTGTATCCAGCGAGATTTCCTATAAATACATTATTTGAACCAGTAAAATTTTTATAACCAGCCTTATCTCCATAAAATGAGTTTTCATGGCCTGATACATTTTTAAATCCTGCAGAGTCACCAACAAAAGTGTTATAACTTCCTGTTGAGTTTTGTAAACCAGCAAAACTACCTAGGAACGTGTTGTTTATTCCAGTTGTATTAGAGAAACCACTATTATATCCCACAAAAGTGTTATAATTTCCTTCCTGATTTATGTAACCAGATTGATACCCAATAAATAGGTTTCCTTTGCCCGAATTAGTATAATAACCACTCTGATAACCAATAAATGAATTACTTTCTCCATTCAGAAGAGAATATCCACTTTGATAACCAAGAGTTGAATTATACTTACCTGTTGTAATTTTCTGACCACTTTCATGACCAATAAAATAATTGGCTTTTGTTAAATCAATAAATTTCTGACCAACGCTTTTTGTAGGTGTTCGGCCGCTAACTGCAAATCCGCCTACCTTACCTTTTGTTAATGAAGTATCGCTTACATAAACGCGTGTACTGTCTTGGTTTACGAAGAAATATTCATTTGTAAAACCTTTAGTTGGGGTTCGTCCGCTTACAGCAAAGCCACCAACTTTTCCTTTGGAAGTTAAAGTGTCGTTTATATAAAAACGGGTACTGTCTTTATTGATGTAGAAATAATCCTTAATTACTCCTTTAGTAGGCGTGCGGCCACTTACTGCAAAACCACCAACCTTACCTTTACTATTGTACGAATCGTTTACATAAACCCTGGTACTATCGGGTGTAACTCTAAAATATTCGACAGTTTCACTTAGTTTTGTAGGAGTACGACCACTAACAGCAAATCCACCAACTTTACCTTTTGCATCCGGATCGACAAATACTTTTACTCCATCGGGATAAACTGCAAATACAGTATCGTTATTGGCATTTATAACTTGAAATAAAGCTCCTGTAGCCGATGATTTAACTTCTAATTTACTTGCAGGATCATTTGTACCAATTCCAACATTGCCTGTGTTATAATACATTTTATCGCCATTTAATGCCCAACGGCTGCTATCGTATGGAAATATTACCTGATTTCCATTACTTATTCTTAAGGTATCTCCAGTTAAGATCAGATTCTGAATTTCATTTGTTGAATTAGTATCTGCATCATTTACTCCATCCTGAATGGGACTTAAATCGACTGTATTACCTGCTGAAATGCTTAAATTTGTTCCCGTTAGTGTTAAAATCTGGTTATCAGTATTTGTTCCAATGTATTGAGCTAAACTTATTTGTGTAGGGTTCTCTTTATTGGTTATTGATAAAACATTTGCTGTTAAATCTAAATCCTGCAGTTCATTAGTCGAGTCAGAATCGGCATCCTCAGGAAGCTTTACAAAGCCTCCATTGCTTAAATAAATGGTATCATTAGAAATTGATATCACTTGTAACTCATTACTTGGATTTGCATCTGCGTCATCTTTATTTTCTACATCTTTTGCGTATAATGCGTATGGAACAGAAACAATTTGGGATGTTCCAAGATCAGTAAATCCTGTTTGGTTATAAACTGCAACTTTCATGAATTTTGGTTGATTTGCCCAATCTATCGAAAGGAAATCTCCAATTTCGTAATTACCTGTTCCTACCTGCAAACTAAAAACACCATAATTGTTGGTAGTTCCACTATGAATCTCGCTATAAATAGTTGTACCTGAAATTGATTCATCGAGGATTGAAATACGTATTGTTACAGTTTCGTTTTTAATTAAGTCCCCCGAACTATTTCTAATTACCGCTTGATAATTAATAGCTTGTGGAATCTGACCCGTCAAGCATAAAGGCATGATATTCAGCAATATAAATCTTATGGTATAATGTATTTTTTTCATATTCCAACATTTTTAAATAAAAGAGTAATTTATCTTTTTTTATTATAAAAATCAAATATAAACCATCACTAAGATTTATAATTAGTATAAAAAACTTCATTCAATAAAGTTCTGCAGGCAATTGAAACAAAAGAAATTCATTTACTTAATAGTATTTTTTTTCCCGTGATTTGTTATAGTAATTTGTCATTTTCTTTTTTAACAATTGATGGTACTCTTACCTTTCTTTTATTGCTTTAACCAATAAAAACCTGTTGGATTCATTCGCTTTAATAAATAATTGTTTCAATTGCATCTCCACTCTGGTATCCAATAAAATAATTTGCTCTAGTTAGATCAAAAAAAATTTGGAATTAATATCTAGTTTGAGTTCCACCGCTAATTGCAAAACCACCCACTTATCCTTTTCTATTAGGATTGGCTATTACCTTCGCTACTTCGTAAAAAACGACAAAAACAATATTGCCTTGTTTGTCCTTTACTGCATATAAGGTATAGGTAAACTAAAGCAAATCTTTATCTAAATTTGCAGCAGTTTAATAAAGCGAATAAGAAATGTTCATTAATTATTTAATAAATCAGGTATCGGTATATACTTGCACTTGTTACTCCAGGTTATGTCTGAAAAACACCTAATTACTGGTTCCATTAACCGTTAGTGAAGTTATTAATCCATAATAATTTGCAGTTAGCATATAGCTCCCAATACAAAAAAGAGCCACTTGTTGAACCTTCAATTATAGATACTTGAATTTTGCTGATTGATTCTTGATAATTTCGCCTGTACTATTTCTTAGTACAGCCTGACAATTTAATTATTCGTGTAATTGTGTATAATTATTTTCAAAAAGAAACATCATAAAAGCAAAAACTAAAATGAGTATTCTTTCTTGACATGAAATTAATTTTTAAAACAGTATTGAAGATTATTCTGAATGAATAATGAAATCAAATTAATTTATAAAAATATATCTAATAATTAATCAGAAAAAAGGTTACGGCTTAAAAAAGCGAAATCAATAGGGTAAATTCTATTCAATCATTAATACCACAAATAATATATTTATAACAATTTGAATTATTTATCGTAAAAATCGTAATTGAGCACAATATTTGTACTAGAAAAATTGTGTTTATAATTAATATTGAATTTTAGATTATATTTGATAATTATTATTTTAATTGAAAAAGTTAATTCAATGATGAAACATATACTATACTTGCTAGTTTTGTTGATTCCTATTGGCAGTTTAAATGCTCAAATACCAGGGGAAACAAAATGGAAACAAAACATTGTTAAAAATAAAATTTATACTCAATCACAATGGAATCATAAATACGAAAAGGGTAAACCTAAAAAAGATGGGTATAAAAATTTCTCTAAGAAATACGATAAAAAAGGAAATGTAATAGAAGAAATTTATTATTCGTCGGGCAAAGCTGGCAGTATTGATCAAAAACTTAGCTATAAGTACGATAATAAAGAAAATAAGATTGAATATCTTAGTACAAAAGGAGCCGATGGAAAAATCCATTTTAAGCAAAATATAACATACGATAATTTTGATAATAAAATCAGAGAAGAAAGATTTAATGGTAGCGAATATGAAATAATTAAATATAATTATGACTCTAAAAATAGACTCCAGGAGATAATTAAAACCGATACTAATAATAATATATTGCAAATTCGTGCTTTTGAATATACTGGTAACAAATCAACCATTAACATTCTTAGTAAGGATAAAAGATCTTTAGGTAAAATAATAAATACCTATGATAAAAACGATAACATTATAGAATCCTTTGAGTACGATGTTAATGGAAAAGTTACTGAACAATATTATTATGTTTTTCAGGATAAAAAATTAACTCAGAAAACAAAATATATTTTTGAGAATTTTAATTATATGGAGACATATTCATATGATAATTTAGGAAACCTTGTTGAAGTAAAACGAGAGCAACCGAAAGGGAATAATTATATTAACAATATTTATAAGTATGATTCTAATGGGAACCTTATTGAAGAGCAATGGTACGATGATGATCCATCGGAATATTCTCAAAAAACATACCTTTATAATTCAAAAGGATTGCTAGAGAAGGTAGAAGTTTATTATGCTGCTTATAAATACAGAATGCAATACAGATACGAATATAAAACATACTAAATAAAGATCCTGTTTTTGATATACACCCCAACTATTGAACACAATAATTGGGGCATTTTTTAATATTAATCGTATTTATTTAAATCAAGTGTTTTATCACGAGGACCAGGTCTCAATTCGATTAATTCGACTTCGAAAATTGTAGATGTGTAAGGTGGAATAATTCCAGTAGATGAACCAGATTCTCCAAATCCAATTTGAGATGGTAATATAAAGATAGATCTTTCACCTTCTTTCATACGACCAATAGCTTCTTCTAAACCAGTAATAACCTGCCATTTTTTACCATAAACAAACTGAAAGGGAGAATTTCGTCTTTTTGTTGAATCAAAAAATTTCCCATTTAAAAACTTCCCTTCATAATGAACAGTAACAGTATCTCCAACTTGAACCGACTCTCCATCACCCTGTTTAATCGTTACATGAAATAATCCTGAAGATGTTGGTTCCATTTCTAGTTTTTCCTGTTCAATAAATTGACGTAAGATTACCTTTTCGTAATCACCAAAATCTTCAATCCAATGCAAAAAAGCTTCTTTCTCACGATAAAAATCATTCTCTGTTTGAACTTCAATTATATCAATAGTTACTTTCATTTCGCTGCTGGAAAGCAAAAATTGAGGAACCGTAGTCTCTAGTGTTTTGCCAAAAAAATCGTTGGTAGAAATTATAAATGTCGCCTTTTCGTCCTGTGCAAGCATAAGAAAACATTCATCAATTGAACCAGGAAATGATGGATCTGTAATCTGAAGTTTTCTTCGTCCCTCAAAAAATACCGAATCATTCATAGTTAAATACAAAATATCCGCTGTAATATAATCGCCAGGTTTAGCTTTTTGACTACTCTCGCCAAATTTTTCAAGTTTATAATAGAATCCTGATTTTGATTTTTTATATCCGGGGTATTTTGAAAAATAATCACATGAACTTAAAAAAACAATGGCAATCAGAAGTATAATAAAATTTCGATTCATGTTTTCTGTTTTATTTGTATTTTTTCAAAGATAGTTATTTTATGAAAATATTATATCGAATTGGTTTACAATTAATATGAAAATCATTGCCCTACCATCACAAGTTCTATATCATAAACAATAATTGCTCTTCCCGGAATTTTATCACCATCACCAATTAATCCATGCGCCAAATGCGGAGGCAAAATAAGACGGGCTTTACACCCTTCATCGAGCAATAATACACCTTCTTCTAAACCAGCTTCAACTCCACCCTGCCCTGCCCGGAAAATTTTTGCACCTGTACTGTCAGAACTATAAATAAGCGACCCATCTATTAACCAAGTCTTATAATTTAGCTTTATCAAGTCGTTTTTCTTAACCATTTTTCCGTTACCAGGCTTATAAATCATATATCTTAAGCCACTTTGACTTTGGTTCATCTCCCAGCCTCTTCGGTTAATAAATTGCTGAATATTTTCAGCATCTTTATCAATAAGCACCTTGTTTATTTTCTCAAGTTTCTGTTTATAGTCCTTGGGAAGATTATGCTCCTCATCTTTTTTGTTTGTGCATGTAAACAAAAAAACAGTTACAAAAACAAAAAAAACAAATGTATTTGCTTTTCTAAAAGTCATAGTTAAGCTCTGTTTTATATTGAGGCAATAGGTCGCGGAATTTCTTCAGCGTTTCTTCGAAAGATGAAAATGAATAACCACCGGCTGCATTTAAATGTCCTCCTCCATTAAAATGATCTTCCGCTATTTTGTTAACTGCAAAATTACCTTTGGATCTGAAAGATATTTTTATGTTTTTATCATTCTCAATAAAAATAGCAGTAAATCTTATTCCTTTTATCGAAAGCGGATAATTGACGAAACCCTCGGTATCGCCTGGCGAGAAATTAAACTCCTTAATGTCTTTTTTTGTAAGACTGATAAAAGCAGTTCTATACTCAGGAAAAACTTCCATTTTATTATACAAGCAATAACCCAGGAGACGCATTCTATCTATCGAAAAGTTATCATATACATTCCAATAAATGCGGTCTTTATTTATACCTAAACCAATTAGCTTAGATACCACAGAATATGTATATGGATTTGATGAGTTATAATTAAACGAACCTGTATCTGTCATAATGCCACAGTAAATGCATTCGGCGATATCCTGATCCATTAAACTTTCATCATCCATACTTTCTATAATATGAAAAATCATTTCAGCTGTTGAGCTATATTTGGTATCAGAAATAACTAAATCAGCAAAATCGCTTGGATCAGGATGATGATCTATCATCACTTTTTTCCCTTTTGCTTCCTTAAGGTATTTTTCTAATCCTTCGGTTCGCTCAGGATCATTAAAATCAACAATAAAAATTAAATCGGCAGCATTTAAAGCATTTAATACAGTTCCTGTATTTCTTTTATAAACAGTTACTTTATCATTTCCGGGCATCCAATGAAGAAACTCAGGATAATCGTTGGGCGAAACCATAAAGGGTTGTTTTCCTTTTTTTACAAGATAATGAAATAAAGCCAGCATCGATCCAATAGCATCTCCATCCGGATTATAATGAGTTATTATTAATGGTTTTTCAGATTTTTCAATTTGAATTTTCAGTTCTGAAATTATTTTTTGGGCTATATCTTTCACTTATAGATTCGTTATTAAAATTCACAATTATCAAAGATAAAATAATCTGTCCAGAATTAAAGTTAATAGTAAAAATTTTATATCTTCGATAGTAGAACATAAATATTACAACTATGCCATTAGGATATACATTTGCCATGATAAAACCTCAAGCTTGTAGGAGAAATCATGTAGGTCCCATTTTAGCCATGATAAATCAAGCCGGATTTAGAATTTCAGCAATCAGATCAACAAAACTTACAGTAGATGAAGCACAAAAATTTTATGAGGTACATCGTGGAAAACCATTTTACGAAGGTCTTGTTGAGTTTATGAGCTCTGGACCTATAGTTGCATTATTACTCGAAAAAGAGAACGCAATTGAAGATTTTCGCAAGTTAATAGGTAATACCGATCCTGAAAAAGCTGAAGAAGGGACTATCCGTAAAATGTTTGCCGAATCGTTGCAACGCAATGCCATTCATGGATCTGATTCTGTTGAGAATGCTGCACGCGAAGCCGACTTTTTCTTTAACCAAAGAGAACGGTATTAGGAGTTTTGAGTTTTGAATCCTGAAGTTTAAAGTTTGAAGTCTGCCAATCAAGAATCAATAAAGCTAGGTTATATATTGAATGGTTTGTAATTGTATTTATTAAATTGATGATAATAGTGCTTCAAACTTTATGCTAGTTTCATTGGTTTCTTGACATTTTAAATTATCTTTCAACTTTACAAAGGGCTGGTTTCTCCCAATTTTCAGGTGCTGCACAAAAATCCCGCACTTTTTATATAATGAAATCGTTAGCAGGCATTACTGTCTGCTCGTAGAAAGAACATTCTTTAAAATAAATCATCAAAAAAGAATATGAAAAAAGTTTAATCAAATAATAATTTAGAAAATGAAAACGAAAATATTTTTAATTGCATTTACAGTTCTATTAAATTTGTCATCTAACGCCCAAATAAAATGGGGACTATATGGTGGTGGTTCTATGTTGGAATACCAAGACTTATCATCGCAATTAGACATAGGAGATGCAGGAACTATTTCTTTTAATACTGATTTTTCAAACACCATGTCATATAATTTGGGTTTATTTATTGAATTTGGACTCTTTAAAAATTTGTTACTAGAAACAGGTATCTTTTCAGGGAATAAAGGATTTGAACTAATACAAAAGGTAATTACAGAAGAATTAGGGCCTATAGATGTAAATGGAGATCCTTTATGGGATTATACTAAAAAAGCTTATTATAATTATACATATAAAATGCCTTATATAGGAATTCCAATTATATTTAATTATTATGTTGTGAATAAACGTTTTAAATTTTATATATCAATAGGACAAAAGCTTGGATGGTGTTTTAACAGTGAAACTACAAATAATTTATTGAGCAGTTCTGGAAGTGGACATGGTGATGTTCCCAATAGTGCTACGGTAGTAGAAAAAGAATTACCAAACATAGACATAATTGTTGGAGAAGATGGTGCATTTAAATCATTTCATTATGATTTAGTTTGTGGAGGGGGAATAGGTTTAGGTAGTTTCTATTTGGTTTATAATTATGACTATGGTTTACTAAATAACTCGCAAATAGATATATTGGAATTTAAAAGCAGGGTACATAATATTAGCTTAAAAATCGACCTGTCTAAAAATTAGAAATAATGGCTTCTTAATAAGCTCTTGACCAGCAGGAAAGTTTTTACTATTTTTAAACTTGGTTAGTGGCAGACAGAATGGCTGGGCAATAACAATAGCTATCTGTATGCATCTATACTACAACATTAAATTCTAATATTAACTCATAATTCATCAAAATATGATTTCTGCATGTGGTTTAATTTGTACTGATTGTCCTTTTTATAATAATCCTTGTTTGGGTTGTTATAAGGTTGAGGGAAAAACATTTTGGGCAATTGATCATTTACCTGGGAAAATATGCCCTTTGTTCGATTGCTCAATAAACCAGAAGAGTTTTTCGAATTGTGGAGATTGTAATGAGCTACCTTGCCAAAAATTTACTGATTTAAAAGATCCTTCTATTTCTGAAGAAGAGCATAAAACTTCAATAGGAAAAAGGGTTGAAATATTGACAAAAAAGTAGTGCCTATTTTAGTATTATCTCATCAATTAAAATTTCTCCAGCCTTATCGTTTAGAGCTTTTCTCAGACCATCACGCAAAAGAAATAGCTCATTTCGAATAATTGATGAATTTAGCTTTACAAATAATTTGCGGTCTTTAATAAAAATTTCACGGGTAGAGTGAGCAATGGTTTTACCTACAATCTCATCCCACGAACGGATTAGTCTAACTTCTTTAAGCTTACCATCTATTTTTAATGCTTTGAGATATTCATTTACAACTGCATCTATTTTTTGTGTATTATTTTTACGCATGATAAACTTGTATTATTCTACTTTACTAATTGCCACATTTCCATTCGACTCAATTATAAACAAACTATGATCAATATCAATTTCGCGTAATATAGGTTCAAGTCTATCTTGGTTTGTATCGGTTATAAAAATCTGACCAAAATGATGCTCAGCAACAAGCTCGATTATTTGTCTAACTCTTTGTTTATCGAACTTATCGAATATATCATCGAGTAATAGTACAGGATTTAAACCACTTATTTGCTTAATAAAATCAAATTGCGCCAATTTAAGCGAAACAAGTAAGGTTTTCTGCTGTCCTTGGGAGCCTGCTTTTTTTATCGGAAATCCATTTAACGAAAGCGTTAAATCATCCTTATGTATTCCTATTGTGGTATACTGCAACATTCGATCCCTATCAATAGAATTTTTTAACAAATCTTTAAATTCACCTTCGTATAATTGCGAATCATAAATCAAATCAACTTTTTCGCGGTTTTCAGAAATGCGATTATAATAATCCTGAAATATAGGTATCAGATTCTCAACAAATTTTACTCTTGTCGAATGTATCTTTTCCCCTAATCCAATTAGTTGATCATCCCATATTTCCAGTGATTCTAAATCAAAATTACGAGTTTGATAGAAATCTTTTAAAAGTTTATTTCGTTGAGCCAGCGCTCTATTATAACGTATTAGTTGGTCAAGGTAGTCTTTATCGTATTGCGAAATAACACTATCCATAAATCGACGTCGTTCTTCGCTACCTTCTAGTATGAGACTATTATCCAAAGGAGAAATCATAACAATGGGCAACAAACCAATATGATCCGACAGCTTCTCGTATTCCTTTTTATTACGTTTAAATATTTTCTTTTTTGTTCTTTTTAATCCACAATAAATATCCTCGGTATTTTCATTTCGGGTATATTCGCCCTGAATAACAAAAAAATCTTCGTCGTACTTAATGTTTTGAATATCTATTGGATTAAGATAACTCTTGCACATTGAAAGGTAATAAATTGCATCGAGCAGGTTTGTTTTACCAACTCCGTTGCGACCAATAAAACAGTTTATCTTTGCTGAGAAATTTATTTCAAGCTCATTATAATTCTTAAAATTGATGACTGACAGCTTTTTTAAATACATGCTAATGCTACTTTTTGCAAAGATTTGATTTATTAATCAGAATTAAAAAATATACGTCACATAAATATCAATTTTTATAAACAAAATATTTTAAAAATTATCCAAAAGAATTACATTTGCGGTTCATAAATTTCAGGAAAAATATTTAATAATTGTAAAATACGATGAGCAAAAAGAAATTATCAAACCAGGATCAGTTCGAATCAGTTGAAAACGCATTAAGTAAAACAGAACATTATATTGAGGAAAATCAGAAAAGTCTTACCATAATTATTTTGGCTATAGTAATTATAATTGGTGGTTATTTGGGATATAAACGTTTTGTTGTTGTTCCTCAAGAGAATGAAGCTTTAGCTCAAATGTGGATGGCAGAACAATATTTTGCTCGCGACTCTTTTAATCTTGCACTTAACGGAGATGGAAACTATTTAGGTTTTCTAAATATAATAGATGATTATAGTATTACTAAATCAGCTAATCTTGCAAGTTATTATGCTGGTATAAGTTACTTACATATGGGTCAATACGAGAAAGCAATCGAGTATTTAAAGAAATTCGAATCTAAAGACAAGATGATTGCTCCTATTGCTTATGGAGCAATTGGTGATGCTAATATGGAACTTAATAATACGAAGGAAGCATTAACATTTTATAAAAAGGCAGCAAATGATTTTACTAATAACTTCACTACTCCTTTGTATCTGTTAAAAGTTGGTTTTGTTTACGAGCAAATGGGCGATTTTGAAGAAGCAATAAAAGTTTACCAGCGTATTCAAAGCGAATTTCCAAATTCAACTGAAGGGCGCCAGATTGAAAAATATATAGCGCAAGCTGAATTATTAATGAAAAAATAAAAAAATATTTGAAATAATAAATAATAGATCCTGAGAAATCAGGATTTTTTATTTGTATAGTTTAATTTTGAAGAAAAAATAATATTATGGCTACAAATTTAAAAAACCTGTCAGATTACGATATCAAATCAGTTCCCTCAGCTGCTGGTATGCGCTTTGGAATTGTCGTTGCCGAATGGAACACAGATATAACGAATTCTTTACTTAAAGGAGCTCACGAAACACTAATAAAAAATGGAGCTAAAGAAGACGACATACTTGTTAAATTTGTTCCTGGTAGTATTGAATTAACTTTAGGAGCACAATTTATGGCCGAATATGCCGATCTAGATGCAGTTATATGCCTGGGTTGTGTAATTCAAGGCGAAACACGACATTTTGATTATGTTTGTCAGAGTGTTACTCATGGCATAACAGAGTTAAACATGAATTATAATATTCCTTTTATTTATGGAGTACTAACTACTGATAATATTCAGCAAGCACAAGAGCGAGCTGGTGGAATACATGGAAATAAAGGTGACGAAGCTGCTGTAACTGCTATAAAGATGGCTCAATTACAGCGCGAAATGGAAGCATTGGAAGAATAAAAACATAGAATTCTATTTTAAAAAGAGATGAAAAATTAGTTCATCTCTTTTTTTTGTAAAGGTCTAGTAATAAATACATATCATTAAAACATTAATTTTACTTAGAAAATACTATTAATAATTTGAGTTAATAAACTTGTTTTCTCAAGAATTTTAATATTTTTGCAACGCTTAATAAAAATGTTCTTTCATTTTTGCCGATGTAGCTCAGTTGGCCAGAGCAGCTGATTTGTAATCAGCTGGTCGGGGGTTCGAATCCCTCCATCGGCTCTTTAAGTTTTTGTTGGGGAGATACCTAAGTGGCCAACAGGGGCAGACTGTAAATCTGCTGGCGTACGCCTTCGTAGGTTCGAATCCTGCTCTCCCCACCAACATATTGCGGGAGTAGCTCAGTTGGTAGAGCATTAGCCTTCCAAGCTAAGGGTCGCGGATTCGAGTTCCGTCTCCCGCTCAAAAAAAAGATTGCCTAAAAGCAATCTTTTTTTGTATTATATAAAAACTATCTCAAATTCATCACATAAATAACACTAAACATACAAGCTATAATTAAAAGGCCAAAGTAAAGTTAGAATGTTACTTCAAGAGAACTATTAATAACTAACCGTTTTGTAAAATTAAATGTGTTCTGCTTAATCCAAATTCATTTATAATAATATGCTCAATGGCCCACATACTAAAAATAAAAAAGCTGCCTATATTTTTGGCAGCTTTTTCTTGTATTTCAGGTTTAATTATTTTTTTGGATTAAATCCTCGTTTTTTAGCAGCATCTTCTATTCGCTGCTGCCATTTTGATTTTACAACGGGTTTCTTTTTATTCTCATGTATTTTGCGCATAATTTCTTCATCATTAACAAACCGTCTGATAATTATTGTTTGTCCTAGCGTAAATATATTAGATAGAAAATAATAGTAGCTTAAACCGGCTGAATAGCTATTAAAAAAGAATAACATCATAATCGGCATCATCCATGTCATCATAAACTTCATACCTGGAACCTGCTGATTTGTATCCCCCATTTGCTCTGTGCTTAATCTAGTTGTAAAAATTAAAGCAATAGCCATTAAAATGGTAAACAAACTAATATGATCACCATATCCTAATGGAACTGTAAAAGGCAAATCTAATATTGAATCGTAGGATGAAAGGTCATCTGCCCATAAGAAACTTTTTTGGCGTAATTCAAAAGATGATGGAAAGAACCTAAACATAGCTATAATAATTGGAAATTGTATAAGCATTGGAATACACCCTCCCATTGGATTAACACCTGCCTTTTTATACATTGCCATGGTAGCTTGTTGTTTTTTCATGGCATCTTCCTTTTTAGGAAATTTCTTCCCAATCTCATCTACCTCAGGTTTTAAAACCCTCATTTTTGCTGTAGATAAATATGACTTATATGTAAGTGGGAATAAGATGATTTTAATAAAAATAGTTAACAATAGGATTATTAAACCATAGTTTAAAATGTAATTATCTAAAAAGTTAAATACATTTATTACGATATACCTATTTATCCATCCAAAAATTCCCCAGCCAAGCGGAACAATACGTTCAAAATCATTTTCATATTCTTTAAGTGTATTAAAATGATTTGGTCCAAAATAAAATTCCAATTGAACAGTTGATTTTTCAACATTTTCAAAGGGAATACCAATGGATGAAGTAAAATATTTAAGGTATTTTCCAGGTTCGTCATCATCTTTTAAATTCTGGAACTCAATTATAGCATTTGGAAAGTAATTCTTAGCAACCAATATAGAGGAGAAAAATTGCTGTTGGTACGAAATCCATTTTATCTTTTCGTTTAATTCTTCCTTTTGGCCATCTTTTCCTCTTGATGTTAAAGAATTTACTTCATCATTAAAAAATTTATATCCAATTGTAGTATACGTATTTTCGTTTTTTGCACCCTTCTCAAGTTGGGGCGAATATAACGACCATTTAAGATCAATTACATTTAAATTACTAGCAATTACCTCGTTTATACCTACAAAATTTATATTAAAATCCATTTTGTAGCTATTCGGATAAATAGTATATACATACTCGATATACTTACCTTCGCCAGCATATAATCGTAGTTTTACTGTTTTTGAATCATTTTCGGCAAAATACGAATCAACTTCTTCTATAGCACTAAAAAACAGATCATTCGTTATAATGCTTCGGTTTTGTGAAAAGAAATTTAGTCCAAAAATAGTAGAATCACCATCAAAAAGAATTAATGGTTGTTGAGTATATGTCTTAAATTGTTTTAGTTCAACAGAATAAATGCGTCCACCTTTATTTGTTAATTTAACCTTCATCAGGTCATTTTCAATAGTAATAAAGCTTTGTGTACCTTCTGCAGCATCAGCAAAATTGCCATACAAACTTTTTAATTGATCTTTATCAGTTGTACCTTCAGAAACTTCAGGTTTTGGAAGCAAGGCTCTTGCTTCTTCCATAGCTTTTTCCTGCATAATCTGATCTTGACGCACTATTTCCAACGAATCTCTCTTATGCTTAGCATCTTCAATCTGCTCCTTCGAAGGTTGATTCATTACACTATACAACACCAAAATACCTGCAATTAGTATAATTCCTATAATCGAATTCCTATCCATTTTCTAATATTATTTACTTTATGAATTAATTTAAAATTTATCTGATATTTACCTATTTAGCATGAACACATTTCTCTCACAAAATCTACGAATAAAGGGTGAGGATTAACCACTGTGCTCTTGTATTCGGGATGAAACTGAACACCTATAAACCACCTATGTTCAGGCATTTCTACCATCTCAACAAGGTTGGTATCCGGATTTATTCCTACAGCTTTCATTCCGGCCTTTTCAAATCTCTCGAGATAGGTATTATTAAACTCGTAACGATGTCTATGACGTTCAAGAATCTGGTTCTTTTTATATATTGAATATACCTTTGTATCTTTTTTTACTTCGCATGGATAAGCTCCCAACCTCATTGTTCCTCCTTTTTCTGTAATACCCTTTTGCTCTTCCATTAAATCTATTACAGGGTTTGTTGTAATTCGACTCATTTCAGTAGAATTGGCATCACTATATCCTAAAATATTTCGCGCAAACTCAATAACTGCACATTGCATTCCAAGACATATTCCTAAAAAAGGAAGATTATTTTCACGTGCATATTTTACAGCGGTTATTTTACCTTCAATACCTCTGTTTCCAAATCCAGGAGCTACAATTATCCCCTGAACTTCTTTCATTATCTCCGAAACGTTATTCTCATCGATAATTTCTGAGTGTAGTCTTTTAATATTTACTTTACACTGGTTCACCGAACCTGCATGTATAAGTGACTCCATAATTGATTTGTAAGAATCAGGTAGCTCAACATATTTACCTACCAATCCAACAGTTATCTCTTTCTTGGGATTCTTTAATTTTTCAACAAATAGAGTCCATTCATCAAGTTTGGGCTCTTCTTTTAAAGGTAGATTGAGTTTTCGAAGTACTGTTAAATCAAGTTTTTCTTCCTTCATAAGCAAAGGAACCTCATAGATTGTTGAAACATCAATAGATTGAATAACTGCATCAATCTCAACGTTACAAAACAAGGCTACTTTTTTCTTAATATCCAAATTTAGTGGATGTTCTGTTCTTAATACTAAAATATCGGGTTGAATCCCATTCTCCAACAAAACCTTTACCGAATGCTGAGTAGGCTTGGTTTTTAATTCACCCGAAGCAGCAAGATAGGGTACCAATGTTAAGTGTATAAACAAACTATTTGTTGGACCTAACTCCCATTTTAACTGACGAACAGATTCAATATAGGGTAATGATTCAATATCACCAACAGTTCCACCTATCTCTGTTATAACAACATCAAAGTTATATTTTTTACCTAAGAGCTTTATATTTCGCTTAATTTCATCTGTAATATGAGGAATAACCTGAACTGTTTTTCCAAGATAATCACCTTTACGTTCTTTATTAATTACAGTTTGGTATATTCTTCCGGTAGTAACATTATTTGCTTGTGTTGTGGGTAAATTAATAAAACGCTCATAATGACCAAGATCAAGATCTGTTTCAGCTCCATCTTCAGTAACATAACACTCACCATGTTCATAAGGATTTAATGTTCCTGGATCGATATTTATATAAGGATCAAGCTTTTGAATAGTTACTGAGTATCCTCTGGCCTGTAAAAGCTTAGCTAATGAAGCGGAAATAATTCCTTTTCCAAGCGATGATGTAACCCCTCCTGTTACGAAAATATACTTTGTTGCTGACAAGTTTAGTTTTATTAAAAGTTAACAATTATCTATTGATCATTTTCATTATCAGACTTATCAATTAGTCTGATTTTTTCTTCCATTACTTGAATTTCTTTTTTCGCTTCCTCAATCTTATTAGTATAATCCTTTATCATCTCCTTAGCTTGAGCTGAATCCGAGTTAAAAAATCCTAAATTATTTTCCCAAAGTGTAATATTATTTTCAAGTTTTTTAATCTTGTTAAAAAACTTATCTCTTTCATGTCGGATTTTATTATTAGCTTTTGGTTTATGCTGCAAATTATCTAAATGAGACTTGAATTTTAGCAATTTTCTTTCCGATTCACCAATTTTAAGTTTATCAAACTGGCTATTAATTACCTCTCTAAATTCATTCTGAATTTTGTCTTTTACATTAAATGGCACAAAGCCAATCTCACCCCATTCTTCCTGAAATTTCTTCAGATCTTCGAAATTTTGTTGTGGATCATCAGTAAATTGGAAGTTCTTAACCTGTTCGATAATATCTTGTTTCAGTTTTAGATTCTTTTCGTACTCACCTTCGATATTGGAATAATATTCAGTTTTGCGATTAAAGAAATGATCACAAGCAGCACGAAATCTTTTCCATATCTTATCTGATTGTTTTCGAGGAACCGGACCAACAGCTTTCCACTGTTTTTGCAACTCGATCAAGTCCTTTGTAACCTTTTTCCAGTCTGTACTATCTTTTAAGGCTTCAGCATTTTCACAAAGCTCCAATTTCTTAGCTAAATTAGTGTCTTGTAATTCTTTATTCTGAGCATAGAATTCGCGTTTCTCTTCAAAAAATTTATCGCAGGCATTTCTAAATCGAGCATAAATTTTGTTGTTGTCCTTTTTAGGAGCAAATCCAATTGTTCTCCAAACTTTCTGAAGCTCAAGTATCTCTTGTGTTTTATCTATCCAGTCTTTGTGTGATTCAATTTTCTGGTTCAAGATGGTTTCAGCCTTCTGACACAGTTCATCCTTTTGATCAAGGTTGTTTTTCTGATCGTCTTTTAGGTTTTTAAAATAATCTTGGTGTTTTTTATTTATAACTCTTGTAGCTTCTTTAAATCGATCCCAAATAACATCACGCTGATCATTTGGTACGGGTCCTATTTCGCGCCACTGATTATGTAATTTTTGTAATGTTTTAAATGCAATAACAATTGAGCTATGTTCAATTAGTTTCTCTGATTTTTCGCAGATTTCAGTTTTTAGTTCAAGATTCTTCTTTAAATCAAGATCTCGCAATTCTTTATTAATACTAATATAATCATAGAATTTCTCAACATGGTGATTATATGTGCTCCATAAATCTTTTAGTTGTTGCTGAGGTACCGGACCAGTTTCCTTCCATTGTTTTTGTAACTCTCTAAATTCCTGGAAAGTATCACCGATTGACTCATTATTATTCGAAATTTCTTTTAGTTTCTCAATAATTGCATACTTCTTATCAAGATTCGATTCTTTAACTTTCTCAAGCGATCTGTTATATTCAGCTTTATATCTTCGGTATTTTTTAAATAAGTCTTTTAGTTCAAGTTCTAAAGGATCTTCGGAGAGCACAAAATCTTCAATATTACCTCCATCCTTTATATACTGTTTACGTTTTTGCTCATTTATTGCTTTTTGTTTTTTATAAAAGCTAGCTTTTATAGCTTCAACTTCGCGTCGAATTTGATTTATTGGTTGTGTCTCAATGTATTTACTAAGCTCTTCGACTAACTTATCTCTCTCAAATAAATTAAAATCCACTTCAATTTTTGATTGATCTTCTGATTGGTAGATTTTATTTACTTCTGTCGTTTCGTCATCCATTTGAGAATCATCAGTATCTATTGTAATTGAAGATTCCAATTCTTGTTCTTGGTTGGTTTCAGAAACGGGATGAGATTCAGCTTCCTGTTCTTCACTCTCGAAATGCTCTACCGACTTCTTCTTGCTTTTTTTGCCTGTAGTTTTTTCTGAGTTTTCAGATGATTTTTCTTCAATGTGCTGTTCATCATGAACAGAGTCAGAGTTTTCTAAATTTTGAGTTTCCATTTGTCGAATTATTTAATCATTGTATTTTATAAGCAAAGGCTTAGTAAAAATTACAAGCTACGAAAATAAATATTTAACAATTAATACTCAAAGATTTTCGTACTAAATGTTTAACAAAATACAATTTATAATAACTATATCAAAAAACAAAACTGTCTGAAAATTAATATTCAGACAGTTATTGCAAAAATTAATCAAATGTAACTCCGTAATCCTAAAATTTAAACCCAATTGACAGGATGAAATTATTTTGTTTTGTATTAATTGTTGTATTATTTGGATTATACTCGAATAGCGTTAATTTATAATCATTTACCAATTGTGAATATGCAAAATCAACAAAGAAATTCTTAACCCGGTAACCTATACCTCCAGCAAATGTTAAATAGCTTGTTTCATGATTGATTGAATAATCTGTTTTTACAAATGGACTGGTTGAATATGCTGCGCCACCTCTTAAATATACGGGTCCGGTTCTAAATTCAGCGCCAACCCTAATATTATGCTGGGCCTGATATAGATTTTGAATTGCTGTATTATCAATTTGAACATCTTGCAAATCATCATCTTCTTCTAATTTCATTGTAGAATAATCAACATACTCATAATCAATATCAAATAATGCAAACTTACTAATTTGAAGTCCTAACGAACCTATAAATCGCATAGGAGTATTTAAGTTATAATTATTTCTACCTCCATTAGATGCAGAAAAATCATCGTTATCAAATACAGAACTAACTTCAACAGAAAACTCGTCCTGCAACTCATAAAACGTGGGTAAATGAATTGCTAAACCAAGTCTTAAGAAATCAATTGGTTTATAAATGGCTCCAACTTTAAAGGTAAACCCAGTACCAGTTATCTCTGTTTTTTCTAAGTAATTAAACGAGAGCAATGAATCTAAGGGAGTTATCGCTGATTCGCTTTCAAAGTGAGAACTGCTTTGTGAGTAATTTAAGGTTTCAATTCCAATACTTGCCCCAATGTAAAGTTGATGAGAATAATTTGCACCAAAAGTAATATTATAGATTCCTTTTGAACCTTCGGTTTGAATAGTTTTACTTTGATTTATTCTAAAACCATCTACATCTTCCATTAAGCGATCTGTTGCATCAGAAATAATCATAGTGTCTACATCCTCATTCAAAACGTATGTTTGCCATAATAACTCATGAAAGAGTGGATCCCAGGCTCCATCAACATTAGCTCCATCAACAGCATATTCCAGAAGTGAATAATTACTTACACCACTAAAATAAATGTTTCGGCTAAAGTTATTTACCTTGTTATAAGTAACTGAAAAATTAAAGTTCGTCCATCGGGTATCTGAATTTGTAAGATCATAAGATGCAACAAATCCAAAATTATTAATATTCATTTTGTACTTATTATCATTAAATGAATTTCCCAAATAAGATGATGTTGTTTTATCGAATAAAAGACCTGGTGAAAAAACTAATTCAGAACTTTGAAAAACACCAATTCCACCTGGGTTAATCGAAAGTGATCCCAAATCACCACCCAAAGCTCCGAATGCTCCACCCATACCAACAAAGCGAGCGGTACCACCATAATTATTCTGTGAGAACACCAATGAATTATCAACATAAATGCTTTGAGAAAATATAGATGTATTTATTAAAAATATTGCTATAATAATATATAACCTTTTCATGAGTGTATATTTAAATTTTAAGATAAACAAAATTCATTATGAAAACTATGTATTACAAATAAACTTATTTTCTACCACCTCTTTCTGATCTTGAAGAGCTACCTGAACTTGATCCTGAGCTCTTTGAAGATCCTGAACTAGATCGTGATGGAGAACTTTTTACTGATCCACCTGAATTCCCTGATGAACGGGCTGGAGTATAAGTACTACCACCTGATTTTGTTGACGAACCCGATCTGCCTGGTGAATAGGTTGATGATCCTGATGATGGTTTATAGCTATCACCATTTCCAGATGATTTTGCAGGTCGTGTATAACGAGTACTACTTGTTCTTTTTGATGCATCATATGTAGAAGTACCTTGTCTGGAAGTTCTTGTATATGTCGCATTATTAGTAGAACTCCCTGTTCTCTTTTGAGTATTATCCTGACGAGTTATTACATCAGTTCTGGTTCTTTCTTTATTAACTACTCGTGTTGTTCGCTCAGTGTTTTGATTACCGATCTCTCTTACACCTTTTGTTCTTTCGGTTCTTCTGTCAATTATTGATGTTCCGGATTGATCATCCAAACCATCTTTCAGAGTTCTTGTTCGCTTAATATCATTACCCAAGTATGTTTCAGGCAAACGACCAGATCTATCTGCACGATAACTACCATCAGGATTTGTTGTTGTTAAACTTCCCCTTCGATATGAATTTAATGATGATCCTGCCCAGTTATTATTTTCATAATAATTGTTTATAGTATAGTAAGGATAGAAATATGGTCTATGGTAGTAATAAGAATCATAATAATTATAATATGGATAGCCGTAATAACTATAGTATCCTCCATAATATCCGTAATAAGGATATCCGTATCTGTAATAGCCAAAACTTGATGTCATCCAGCTTGGCTCAACCCAAACCTGATTACCAACAATTATTACATTATAAAACGGATCGTTTAAATATGCCGATGCATACCAATAATCATCGCTACTCATTACAAAATAATTATTTGTAATTCCGTAGTAACCACTTTGTTTGGCATCTAATCTCCTTTGATAAGCTTCCTGATAATCATCTACGATAATATCCTGATAAGGATTTCCAGTTTCCTCATCTATATAAATAGTTGTATCAATAACCTCTTTGGATTCATCGCTAAGTAATGAAGATATCTTCTTATCCATTTCTTCATTTTGAACATAGGATGATCTTTTACCTGTTTCGCTATTATCAAAGGCATACTGATCATTGGAATATACTTTATCTTCGGGCGAAAAATATAAATCGTCATTAATAGAAGTATGTTGCATTGATTTACATGATAATAGGAATAAGGATAAAACAACTGATATTTTTAAAATAGTTTTCATAATGAACCTCCAGTTTCGTTTTATTAATATAATTTTATTTTGTTATTTTGCAGCTCTAATATAAATTCTTATACACAAATAAACCAGCAAATATTATACCAATAATGGCCAAAGACTTAACAAAAAGAGAAGAAAATTATTCGCAGTGGTACAACGATTTAGTAATTAAAGCCGATTTAGCTGAAAATTCTGCTGTTCGAGGTTGTATGGTTATTAAGCCCTATGGCTATGCTATATGGGAAAAAATACAGGCAACACTAGATAAAATGTTTAAAGATACCGGGCATTCAAATGCCTATTTTCCTTTGTTTATTCCAAAATCATTTTTTTCGAAAGAAGCAAGCCATGTTGATGGATTCGCAAAAGAGTGTGCTGTAGTTACTCATTATAGGTTAAAACATGATCCCATAACAAATAAGATTATTGTTGATCCTGATGCTAAATTAGAAGAAGAACTGATTGTAAGACCTACATCTGAAACCATAATTTGGAGTACATATAAAAACTGGATTCAATCGTATAGAGATTTACCAATTTTAATAAACCAATGGGCAAATGTTGTTCGATGGGAAATGCGTACCCGATTATTTTTACGAACTGCGGAATTTTTATGGCAAGAAGGTCATACTGCACATGCAACCTATCAGGAAGCTTTAGAAGAAACTGAAAAAATGATGAATGTTTATGCTGATTTTGCTGAAAACTGGTTGGCTGTTCCTGTAATTAAAGGAGTTAAATCGGAAAACGAGCGATTTGCAGGAGCTATTGAAACCTATGCCATTGAAGCACTAATGCAGGATGGAAAAGCATTACAAGCAGGAACATCTCACTTTTTAGGACAAAATTTTGCTAAAGCTTTTGATGTTAAATTTACTGATAAAGAAGGAAAATTAGATTATGTATGGGCTACTTCATGGGGTGTTTCTACCCGATTGATGGGAGCACTGGTAATGGCTCACTCAGATGATAATGGTTTAATACTACCTCCAAAACTTGCTCCTATTCATGTAGTAATTGTCCCGATATATAAAAGTAATGATCAGCTTAATTTAATCTCTGAAAAAGCTTTATCAATTAAAAAGCTGCTGGAGAAAAAGGGCATAACAGTTAAGTATGATGATAGAGATACTTATAAACCAGGATGGAAATTTGCTGAATATGAATTAAAAGGAGTACCGGTTCGCATAGCTATTGGTCCGAGAGATATTGAAAATAATACTGTTGAAATTGCTCGCCGCGATACTCTTCAAAAAGAAGTTCATTCGATTGATAATATTGATGACTATATTGAAAATTTATTATCCGATATTCAAACTAATATTTATCAAAAGGCATTAAATTTCAGAAATGACAATACATTTAGTGTTGAAACTTATGAAGAATTTAAACAGGTATTAGATTCAAAAGGTGGATTTATAAAAGCACATTGGGATGGTACAGCAGAAACTGAATTAAAAATAAAAGAAGAAACTAAAGCAACAATCCGATGTATTCCGTTAAATGAATTAAAAGAAGAAGGTAAATGTATGGTAACAGGCAAGCCTTCGAAACAAAGAGTTATATTTGCAAGAGCCTATTAATATGTTTCATTAAATTGTAATCTTATGAACGAAAAAGATACCAAAGAGCAGATTTTATCATCACTCGAGATGAAAGCTATCGTAAAACAGACAGCTTACGATCAAACAATTGAAACATTTGCATTACTTAAGAATATCTTAATTGAAATTGAAGGTGAATACAATTCTCAATTACAAATTAAAGATTCGCGTATTCATTTAGCATATAAAGATCGTGGTCAGTTTGAATGCGAGCTAAGGGTAGCTGGCGATTTACTCATATTTAGTATGCACTCAAACATTTTTGAGTTCGACAGAAATCACAATGTTTGGAAACTAGGTTATGTTAACGAGAATAAGATGTTTAGTTACTGTGGAATAATAAATATTTACAATTTTCTGGCCGATTCATTTAAGTATAATCGTATAGATGACCTAGGTTATTTAATTACCAGAATATTTGTAAACATTGAAAAGCATTTCTTTGTAGAAGGGAAAAGACAAAACGAATATCTTTATAATAATTTTGGACAAGCAATACTTTCCAAAGAAGTTTTAAAAGAGATTATAATGAATGCAATACTATATTCACTTGATTTTGACTTACTTGTTCCTCCATATGATCAAATAAAAATTGCATCAGTTGCACAAATGGTAGAAAAGATGGAATTTTCAAAGATGCAAACAGGAAAACGTCTGGGATTCAAGTTTAATTCAGATGATGTGAGCTAGTAATTATAAAAAATAAAACTGTAGCCTGAAATAATTCAGGCTTTTTTTATTTTTTCTTAAACTTTTTGCATCACTTTTTGTTTTCATTCGTCTATTAATTAAAAGTTGTTGTTTGAAATCGTACACTTGATGTTGCAATAACGAACAGATTTTATAGCTAAAATTCTATTCTAAAAAACACAAACTACTGAATGTGTGTATGTTATTTCAAATGGCATAAAAAATGATAGATAAATTAAGTATGACAATTAAATTTTAGGGTTATGGTAGTAGATTTAAAAGCAAATGAGTTGGTTCTAAAAGCAGGGGATTCCAACTTGTCTCTTGAAGAGAGAAATATTGATGGAAAATTAATTTTGACCAATCAACGTGTCTATTTTAAAACTAAAGACGAACATCATTCGATGTTTAATCTTGAGATTCTACCCTCTCAAATTAAGGAAATAATTTATTTCAATACACTAAAGATTTTTCCAAATGGGATAAATATTATTTTAAAAGAAGGAAAAGAACTAAGATTTAAAATAGGAAACCGCAATGCTTGGGGACAAGCATTAAATAGAATATATTAGAACTTATACCTAACACATTCACTTCATATATTTTCACCAATTATTTAATAAAAGGATGAATCAAAACCAGATTCATCCTTTTATATTTGTAAAAGATAATAAAATAATGTAGCTTGTAATAAACAAGTTGCTGTATTTATTGTTACAACAAAACACAACAAACAATACATTAATGAAATCTATAGGAATATTCTACGGATCGACAACCGGAAAAACAGAAAAAATAGTACAACGTATAAAAGAACAATTCACAAATACTCAGATTGATATTTACAATGTTATACATGTTTCGGAAAGTGATCTCGAAAAGTACGATAATATCATTTTAGGAACATCAACATGGGGAAAGGCAGAACTGCAAGAGGATTTTAAAAATTTCTTACCCATTTTAAAAAATGCTAATCTAAAAGGTAAGAAAATTGCTATTTTCGGTGTTGGAGATTCATCAAAGTATCCTGTTTCATTTGCCGATTCTATAGGAATAATTTTTGAAGTACTTGAAGGAAAGGGTGTTATTTTCGTAGGTGAATTCTCGATTAAGGGTTATGAGTTTGAATCATCCTTATCTATTTTTAATGATTCGTTTATTGGATTACCCATTGATGAAGACTCCGATTGCGAGCTTAACAAAGCAAGAATATCGATGTGGACCGATATGTTAAAAGTAAATCTGAATTAATCTATTTTTTATTTCCTACCCGCTTGCAGTTTTTTTATCTTTGAAAAAAACATTTTATGAAAACTGCAATCATTTATGCCACAAAACACGGTTGTACCGAGAAATGTTCGTATACTCTTGCCAATGAGTTAACTAAAGATCCATTATTAGTAAATCTCGAAACAATGAAAGATATTGATTTTACTCAGTTTGATTTATTGCTACTGGGAGGGTCAATTCATGCAGGGATGATAAATAAAAACCTAAAAAAATTTATTGATAAAAATCTAAATCAACTTATCAAGAAGAAAGTTGGATTGTTTTTATGTTGTATGGAAGAAGGCGAAAAAGCCCAAGAACAATTTAACAATGCCTTTCCCGAAGAACTTCGAAATGTGGCCAAGGCAAAAGGACTTTTTGGAGGAGCTTTCGATTTTGAAAAAATGAATTTCTTTGAAAAAGCAATCATAAAAAAAATTGCAAATATAGAAGAGAGTGTTTCTAAGATTGATTATAAAAGTATATCAAGCTTTGCATCGGAAATCAATCAAATAAAAGAATAAAAGTAACCCATTTTGAATTTGCACTGAATTTTTTATGAAATAATTATACAAAATTTTATCTTGCAACTTTATTTTAATTAACTAAAATTCAATAATATGATACGAAATCTTTTAAAAATCACATCATTAATTTTGGCAACTACTGTACTATTTAGTTGCGCTAAAACAAGCCAGTACACTATGGAAGAACTTGCAGAAATTGAGAAAAAAGTAAATGAATTTGTCGAAGTTGATCTATCTACAGATATTTCGAACATTTCAGTAAAAGAAAAAGAAATGTTGGTTTATCTGTTCGATGCAGCACAAATTATGGATGATTTATTTTGGAAACAAAACTATGGAGACAAAGAAGAATTGCTCTCAAGTATACAAGAACCTATAGTACAAGAGTTTGTGAAAATCAATTATGGCCCATGGGAACAGTTAAATGATAATAAACCATTCACAAAAGGATGCACTGCAAGACCTGCAGGAGCAAATTTCTACCCTATTGACATGACAAAAGAAGAGTTTGAATCGCTTGAAGCAGAGGACAAAACCAGTCTTTATACGGTAGTAAGACGTGATGCAGATGGCAAATTAATTACAATTCCATATCATGTGGAGTATAAAGTAGAACTTGTAAAGGCGGCTGAACTAATTAAAAAGGCAGCTGAATTAGCCGAAGATGAAGGGCTTAAAAATTATTTAAATCTTCGTGCCGAAGCATTAGTTACAAGTGAATATTTCGAAAGCGATTTGGCTTGGATGGATATGAAAAATAACACGATTGATTTTGTAGTTGGTCCGATTGAGAATTACACCGATGGATTATACGGATATAAAGCTGCCTTTGAATCATTCATCCTTATAAAAGATATGGATTGGACAGTTAAATTATCAAAATTTGCTGCATTATTACCTGAGCTGCAAACTAAATTACCTGTTGCTAACGAATACAAATCAGAAGTTCCAGGAAGTGGTTCCGATCTTGGTGTTTACGATGCAGTATATTATGCAGGAGACTGCAATGCAGGAAGTAAAACTATTGCAATTAATCTTCCTAATGACGAAAGAGTTCATATTGAAAAAGGAAGTCGCAAACTTCAATTAAAGAATTCGATGAATTATAAATTTGAGAAAATTCTTAAACCAATTAGTGATATAGTTATTGATGAATCGCAAAGACAATATATTAAATTTGATGCATTTTTCGAAAACGTTATGTTTCATGAAGTTGCTCATGGACTAGGTATAAAAAATACAATTAATAATAAAGGTACTGTTCGCGATGCTCTTAAAGAGAAGTATAGTGCTATTGAAGAAGCAAAAGCTGATATCTTAGGTTTATTTTTGGTTACCAAATTAGCTGAAATGGGTGAACTTGGTGAAAAAGACTTAAAAGATAACTACACTACATTTTTAGCAGGTATTTTCCGATCTGTTCGTTTTGGAGCTGCAAGCTCACATGGTCAATCAAATATGATCCAGTTTAATTATTTTAATGAACAAGAAGCATTTACACGTGATGAAGCTACGGGATTATTTAAGGTTGATTATGATAAAATGGCTTTAGCGGTTAATTCACTTGGTGAAAAAATCCTGGTTATCCAGGGAAATGGCGATTATGAAGAAGCAAGCAAATTGATTGAAGAGATGAGCATAATTAAAGAAACTCTTCAAGGAGATTTAAAAAGAATTGGAGAAGCAGGAATACCTAGAGATATAAGATTTAAGCAAGGAAAAGAAAACTTAGGATTAAATTAACAATACCAATCATAATAAAAGGTTCAAATTTTTTTGAACCTTTTTTTTGCTTAAATTTCAGGCATGCTAAATTGTTTATTAAAACTGGCTTTGAATTTAAAAACTATTCTCACTCTACTATATCTGTGGGCTTCACTAAATAATGTTTATGGATTGGGCCTATCATCTATAGAAAGTAAAAAACCAGAAAAGTACACTCATAATAATTTTCAATCAACAAACTTTAATGATAAAAAAGATACTCTCAAATTATTAAAATTACATAAAAATGAAATAAAAAGTGAGCAGTTTTATGATTCTTTAAGAATTAGAGCAGCTCAAAATTCCATTACAAAAAGAGCTTTATCATTAATATTAGTAAATCAGTCATCAAATAATCTCCAAATCTATCAGGAATCAAAAAATACAGAGATTTACTTCGAGAAGTATAAAGGAAAAACCATACGATCAATCGAATTTATAGGTCTTAACGTATTCGGACCTTCACTAAACAACTCACTGAGTTCAACCACAAATTGGCTGCAACGAACAGGCAATCAAACTCATATTAAAACCAGGAATTCTATCTTAAAAAATAATCTTTTTTTTATTGAGGGCGATTCAATTGACCCTATTCAATTAGCAGATAATGAAGTATTACTGCGTGGATTAGATTTTATTAAAGATGCTTATATACAAATAGTAGAAATACCAGATAATGATGAAATGGTAGATATTTTAGTAATTACCAGAGATATTTGGTCAATTGGTTTCTCGGTGAATTTTTATAATACCAGTTCCGGATCAATAGAAGTATATGAGAATAATCTTGCAGGAATAGGTCATAGACTAGAAGGTAGTTTGTTTATAAATACCTTATACTTGCCTACCAGTGGATTCGAATTTGGCTATCAGATTGATAATATAAGTAATTCGTTTATTAAAACAAGAATAAACTATTATAATGCTTTCGAAACAGAGAGATATGGAATTGAAATATGGAGAAGATTTCATTCATATAATACAAAATATGCAGGTAGTGCAGGTATTTATCAGACATCAACAATAAAAGATATAAAGAAAACAGATACTACGCTTTATAATGTCAGATTAAATTATTCAACACAAGATTTCTGGTTTGGCAGGTCTTTCCAATTAAAAACTGGTAATCTACTATTTAGAGATAGAACCCGAATTGTATTAGGAGCTAGATTTACAAGTAATTATTTCTATAAAGGACCCGAAGTTAGCGAACGATACAATTATTTATATCACAACAACCAGGTTCTAATAGGAACAATTGCTTTTGCACAAAAGAAATATTATAAATCAAATCTTATTTATGGGTTTGGTAAAATTGAAGATATCCCGATTGGTAATCTTTTACAAGCAAATGTAGGATACGAAAGAGATGAGTTCTTCAAAAGAACATATATTGGAGCAAATTACTCAGCAGGTTTTCACTTTTCAAATTTTGGTTACTTAAATTACAAGATCGATTTTGGTGGATTTTTATATGAGAAAAGACTGGAACAAGGGGTAATTTCCTTGAAAACACAATATATAACCAATATACATTATTTAAGTAGTTTAAAACACAGAGAGTTCTTTTCGTTAAACTATACAAGAGGAATTAACCGGTTTAATGATGAAAATATTTATTTTGATTCGAATAAGGATATATGGGGTTTTAAAAGCGATTATTTATTTGGTCAAAAAAAACTGGCATTTCATGCTGAGTCAGATGCATATACCGACCTCTTTATATACAATTTCCGTTTTGTTTTTTTTGCTTTTGGCGATTTGGGTTTTATAGGACCAGAAAGCAAATCTATCTTTAAAAATAAAATGTATTCGGGTATTGGATTAGGTATGCGTATAAGAAATGAAAACCTTGTTTTTAAAACGCTTCAATTCCGATTTGCTTTTTTTCCTAGTATTCCTGCAGATAGCGAATACTTCTACTATATGTTTTCAGGTGAATCATACTCAAAACCAATAAATTTTGAACCATCAGCCCCTTATACTATTGATTATAAATAAAATATAAATATATTTCTGTACAAAGAAAACTACTTCTAATTTGCGTACTTATTATATTTTTCTTTTTTGTGAACCAAACATGTAAGATATTGTTGATATTACAAGAAAACAATGTTTAACTTAAAAAAAGATTTATGTCAGTTTTAGTAGGTAAAAAAGCACCATCGTTTAAAACCGATGCTGTAATAAATGGGAATCAGATTGTTCAGGATTTCTCATTAGATCAATATTTAGGTAAGAAATATGTGTTGTTTTATTTCTATCCAGCCGATTTTACTTTTGTTTGTCCAACCGAGATACTTGCTTTTCAGGAAAAAATTGATGAATTTGAAAAACGAAATGTAGCTGTTGTTGGCTGTTCTGTCGATTCGGCATTCTCTCATTGGAAATGGTTACAAAGCGAATTAAAAGAAGGAGGAATTAAAGGAGTTAAATATCCAATAGTTGCAGATCTTTCGAAAACTATTTCCGAAAACTATGATGTTTTAGCCGGATATTATGATTATGATGATGATAACCAAAGTATTTTTATCGGAACGCCACAAGCATATAGAGGTTTATTTTTAATTGATAAAAAAGGGATAGTTCGCCATCAACTGGTTAACGATATGCCACTTGGCAGAAGTGTTGATGAAGCCTTACGAACTATCGATGCACTTCAGTATTTCGAAGAAAATGGCGAAGTTTGTCCGGCAAACTGGAAAAAAGGCGAAAGAGCAATAAAACCAACGCAAGAAGGAATCTCAGATTACTTAAGTAATTAATAAAAAATACTTTTTATTAAAAGCATCTCTATTCGGGATGCTTTTTTTATTTTTGTTGAATGAGGACATATCTTAAAATTGATATTCACGATATTCGTTTATTCAAACAGAAATTACTTACATGGGGAAATACTTTCGATACATTTATTTTTTTGGACAGCAATGACTTCCCCAAGATCAATAATGAATTTAACTACTTCGAATATGAATTTTTAGCCGGAATATCTGTAAAAGAAGAATTAAAAGCATCCGCCAAAGAGAACTTCGAAACGCTGAAAAAGTTCTCAAATAATCATAATAATTGGATATTTGGGTATTTATCATACGACCTAAAAAATGAGATTGAAACCTTAACATCAGATAATACTGATGAATTGCAGTTCCCTTTATTGCATTTCTTTATTCCTGAGATTGTTATACTATTTAAAAATCAGCAGGTTGAGGTTCATTATTATCAAGAACAATATTCAGATGATGACATTATTAAGCTGATAAAATCAATTGAACAAATTGAGATTTGCAGGTTATCAGCTACTACAACAAAGATAGACTTGCATTCCAGATTTTCTAAAACAGAATACATTGCATCGGTTGAGAAATTGAAACACCACATTCAGATTGGCGATATTTATGAGGCAAACTTTTGTCAGGAATTTTATTTTAATTCAGCAATCGATCCTTTAGAAACATTTTTAAAACTTAAAGAGCTCTCTCCCACTCCATTTTCTTGTTTTTATAAATTTGATAATAAATACTTGATTTGTGCTAGTCCGGAAAGATTTATTAAAAAAGCAGGTAATAAAATAATTTCTCAACCCATAAAAGGAACAATTAGAAGAGGGAAAAGCGAAGAAGAAGATATCATACTTAAAGAAAAACTTTTAAATGATCCTAAAGAGCGTGCCGAAAATGTTATGATTGTTGATTTAGTACGAAACGATCTTTCGCGAACAGCAAAAAAAGGATCGGTAAAAGTAGAGGAGCTATATGGAGTTTACAGTTTTCAACAGGTTCACCAGATGATTTCTACGATAGTATCTGAGGTTGAAGAAGTCACAGATATTATTGATATAATAAAAAATGCTTTCCCTATGGGTTCAATGACTGGAGCACCGAAAATAAGAGCAATGCAACTTATGGAACAATATGAAAGAACTAAACGTGGATTATATTCAGGTGCTGTAGGTTTTATGACTCCAGAAAAAAACTTTGATTTTAACGTGGTTATACGCAGTATTTTATACAACAAAGCAAAAAATTATGTATCTTTTACCGTTGGTGGAGCAATAACCAGTTTATCGGAACCAGACAAAGAATATGAAGAATGCATGGTAAAAGCAAAAGCAATAACCGATTTATTTAACCTATAAATATGATCGACAGGTTTCAGAATTATATACAAGCTAATAACCTATTCAGAAAAGTAGACAACATTTTACTGGGTGTAAGTGGCGGCATCGATTCTATTGTTATGTTTCATCTTTTCCGAATTTCAGGTTTTACCTTTGGTGTGGCACACTGCAATTTCAGTTTAAGAAGCGAAGAATCTGATAAAGATGAGGAATTTGTAAGAAGACTAGCCGATAATTATAACATTCCATTTTATTCAATTCGATTCGATACTCAAAAAATTGCCGATAACGAAGGAATATCAATTCAAATGGCAGCACGTGATTTACGTTATGAGTGGTTTGAAGAAATGAGAAAATCGGAAAATTACGATTATATTGCCATTGCTCATAACTCTGACGATCAGATTGAAACTTTTTTAATAAATCTTACACGTGGTACAGGTATAAAAGGTCTAAGCGGAATAAAAAACAAATCGGAAAAGGTTATACGACCCATACTTTTTGCGAGTCGAAAAGAAATAAACGATTTTGCAGGAAAAAATAGTTTCCTTTTTCGCGAAGACTCATCGAATAGCTCGCTGAAATATAGCCGCAACCAAATAAGACATGAAATAATTCCCGCTCTGGAAAAGGTAAATCCGAATTTCAGAAAGGTAATGATTGAGAATATTCAGCGACTTAAAGAAACTGAACATATCTTTAATCATTCGATAATGGAAAAATATTATCGGGTTGTAAAAGAAGAAAATCACTTATTATTTTTTAGTATTAAAGAGCTTAAAAAGCTTGATCCGGTTGAAACCTACCTGCACGAATTTATAAAGTCTTATGGGTTCTCAAGTACACAAATAAAAGATATAATTTCTGTTTTCGATAGCACTTCAGGAAAACAGTTTCTTTCTGCAACGCATCGTATTATTAGAGATCGTGATTTTCTTATTCTGGAAGAATTATCTGCTTATAAAGAAAATGTATTTTACATAAATAGAGAAGATGTAAAACTTGATTATCCAATTTCCTTATCGATAGAAAAAATTGATATAGACATAGATTATACTATAATAAAGGATTTTAGTGTTGGTCAATTCGATCTTGAGAAACTTGTTTTTCCACTAACTATTCGCAGATGGCAAACTGGTGATTACTTTATGCCACTTGGAATGGATAATCTTAAAAAGGTAAGTGATTTTTTTATTGATAAAAAGCTTTCGATAGCAGAAAAGGAAAATGTATGGATTTTAGAAAGTGAGAATAAAATTGTTTGGATAATAGGATTAAGACCTGACGAAAGGTTTAAAGTTACTACACAAACAAAACATATTTTAAAAATACATTTGAGATAAAAAGGATACAGAATATAGCTCAAATAAAATTTTATCAGGAGAAGTCAATGTTTTTAAATTAATGAATTACTTCGGCCGTCAACACTTACCAATGAAAGATTTTATAGTTCTTGCGAACACCCCATTTTATAGTCATAACGAGCAAAGCGAAGTTATCTTTAAAGATTGCTTCTTCCGAAAGCTTCCGAAACGTCCTAAATGACTCATTATCTGTAACTTTTACCGAGGTTGTCATTTCTTCATCTGCCCGATAGACTCTTACAATGTTTTATGAAAAAAGGTTGTCTATTTTGGACAACCTTTAAAGAAAGATGAATTTAGATAAAATTCTACAACGCTCCTTCGTCGTAAGCTCTTTCGCCATGTAAAGCAGCATCTAAGCCTTCTTTTTCATGTGCCTCCGAAACCCTAACTGGAGTAATCATATTAATTAGAATTAACATTAAATAGGTAAATATAAAAGCATAAACAGAAGCAGCAACAACAGCTACTAGCTCTTTAAAGAAAAATGATGAATTTCCTGCTAATAAACCATCAGCACCAGCTGGATTTAAACTTTTATATGCAAAAACTCCAAGTAAAATAGTTCCTAAAAATCCGCCAACGCCATGTACGCCCCATACATCCAGAGCATCATCCCATTTCATTTTATTTTTTAACTGAACAGCAAAATAACAAACAAATCCGGCTGCAGCACCAATTATAGGAGCCGACCATACAGGAACAAAACCAGCACAAGGAGTAATTGTAGCTAAACCTGCTATACCACCAGTTAATAAACCAACCAATTTTGGTTTTCGTTCTCTCGACCACTCAATAATTAACCAGGTAATAGTTGCAAAAGATGCAGCAATATCTGTATTTAAGAATGCAGTAACTGTAATTCCATCAACAGCGACTTCGCTACCGGCATTAAAACCATACCAACCAAACCATAATAATCCACTACCAATAGCAACCAAAGGAATACTATTAGGTGTTGAATTTTTATCAACTCTGGCTCCTACATAAAAGACTGAGGCCAACGCAGCAAAACCAGCAGTAGCATGAACAACAATACCGCCAGCAAAATCAAGAACGCCCCATTCGGCTAATAAACCACCACCCCAAATCATGTGTACGAAAGGATAGTAAACAAAAATTTGCCAAACTGTTAAGAAAATCATGTACGATTTAAATGTAACACGGTTTGCAAAAGCGCCTGTAATAAGAGCAGGAGTTATAATTGCAAACATCATTTGATAAGCAATAAAAACAAATTCAGGGATTTTACCATTGCTATACAATGTATCAACGCCAACTCCCATTAAAAATGCTTTATCGAAGTTTCCAATAATTCCGCCAGCACCGCCACTGAAGCATAAAGAATAGCCAAAGAATATCCACAAAACAGTTGTCCATCCCATAGACACAAAGCTTTGAATCATTATACCCAAAATATTTCTTTTTGTAGCCAAACCACCATAAAAGAAAGCTAATCCGGGTGTCATTAACATTACCAGGCTAGTTGCTAATAGCATAAACCCAGTTGAACCAGTTTCTAACATACTATTTCTCCTTTATTAATTAATAATTTATTTGTTATAATGAAATTCCAAGAACCATAAAAATATTTTGAGTTTGAGGATTGGTAATAACCGATACGGCAAAAGGAACTGAGAAATTATCGGTTACTTTGATTTCTTTTGTACCAGTAATTCCTAAATTAACTACCCCCATATAATCGCCATAAAATCCTGATTCGCCCTTATCTAAATCTGGAGCAATAACATTTACACCCAAAAAGGCATTTAATGAAATATCAGAAAGTATAGTTTTTGAATAACCTAATTCTACATAGGTAGAGTAGAATTTATCGCCATTTGTTTTTCGCTTGTCAGCACCCCAAATATTAGTAGCAACCAGAAGTGTAAAAGGTATTTTCTCCGTTCCATTAAAAGAAAGTGAAACCTCTGCTATATGACCTGTTTTATCCTCATTAAACTCATAGTAATTATTATTGAACAAGGTGTCATTCGGGAAAAAATAATCGGTAATTGTAAAACTTAATAAATCATTAAAAGTGTAAGAAAGATATAAGTCGGTCTCTTGTGTTGCAGCAAAAGAGCCTGATGTAATTTGACTTGTAGCAAAAGCGCCCCAATATCCAATGGCAAATCCACCAGTCGATAATTCAATTCCCGGCTGAATACTTGGTGATCGGCCAAAATCGGTTCCTCTCCAAACATATCGGCTTACAAAATCAGAACCAATAGTAAAGTTAAACTTGCTTTCTTTAGTTTCTGTTTCCTGCGAAAAAGCAGAAAAATCATGAATTAAAAAAATGAATAAGATAATAGAGATTAGTTTTTTCATATTTACTCTTTTTTTGATTAACAATTAAAATTCTAACCAAACAAAGGTAGAAGTATTAAACTCAGATGTTATAAGGGTTTTAGCGTAATTATGTTTACAAGAAATACGTAGCTTATAGGTAAATTACCGATATTAAAAATTGCAAAAGGTTAATTAAAAACAGTGTTTTTTAAGCAATTGATATCTAAATGTTTCTTACTTTTGAAAACCTGCTATGAAAACAATTTTCAGATATAAAACTACTATTACACAAAAGCTGTTTGTATACTATCTTTTTTTATGTTTAGCAACAATTGTCATACTAAGCTCATATTCCTATTTTACGGCAAAAAGCGCATTAATATCAAGAACTTACGATCAGTTAACATCAGTTCGGTTTGAAAAAATTCAAAGTCTTAAGCGATATTTCGATATTAATAAATTAAATCATGATACAAGCTTAACAGACAAAGATATTGAATCGATAAATTCTCTTATGTTTAATACTAATCCAAGAAACGGCTTGGGTAAAACAGGTGAGGCCTATCTTGTTGATAGTAATTTTAAAATGCTTTCAAGTTCGAGATTCAAGGATTATAAGAATTCGATTATTCAGGTTAAAACAAAAGCTACAAAAGATGTTTTTTCAGGGAAATCAGGCACAAACGAGTACCTTGATTATAGGAATGTTAAAGTTTTTGGATCTTATTCATCACTAGAGGTATCGAATAAAAAATGGGCAGTTATTGCAGAAATTGATGTTGAAGAAGCAATGGTTTCAATTTATACTTTGCGAAATAGCATAATTCTTTTAAGTATAGTAGTTTCGTTATTTATCTTTGTGTTGGTTTATATCATTTCCAGAAGAATATCGCTACCTGTTATCAGGTTAAAACAAGCAGCAGAAATTATTGCTTCAGGAAATTATTCTGTTCAAATAGAAAATGATTCAAACGATGAAATTGGAGAACTTACCGAAGCATTTAATAAAATGTCAGAGAAAATTGAAATTCAAACACAAGAACTAAAACACGAAAAAACAAAACAAATAACATCCATGATTGATGGACAAGAGAATGAGCGACAAAGACTTTCGCGTGAATTGCACGATGGATTGGGACAATATATTCTTGCCACAAAAATGAAGCTGGAACGGTTCGAAAATGCATCACCCGAATTGAAACAAAAGATTGTAGAAGAATCTAAAAGCTTATTGGCTATTATTTCTAAAGAAGTGGTAAGCATGTCAGAAAATCTTGCTCCACCGGTTTTAAATCAATTTGGGTTGATCTCAGCAATAGAAAATATTTGTGAAGAAATTGGTAAAAACTCAGGAATTAAGATTGAATTTACTCACAATACAGAAGAGAAAAAATGCGACGAAAAAGTAAAAATATACCTTTATAGAATAATTCAGGAAGCACTTAATAATATTGTTAAGCACTCGAAAGCCACAGAAGTAAATATAAAACTTGATTTATTAGATCAAATAAACTTACGTATTTCAGATAATGGAGTTGGTATTACTTTTGATGAAAACTACAAACCCGGAAATGGAATTTCGAATATGCGCGAACGAACCGAATTGCTTGGAGGAAAGTTCGAAATAAATCAGATTAATGGTACAACAATAAAAATCAACATATAAAAGGCTCAAATGAAGATAAATATTATTCTTGCTGATGATCACCAGATATTTCGCGATGGAATAAAATCTTTATTATCTGATGAAAGCAATCTTGAGATTATTGGGGAAGCATCGAATGGTGATGAACTATTAAGTTTATTAAAGATAAAATCTCCGGATATTCTCATATTGGATTTGTCGATGCCACGAATTACCGGAATTGAGCTTACTAAAATTATAACTGAACAATATCCTGATATAAAAATACTTATTCTATCGATGCATAAAAACGAAGAATTTGTTGTAAATGCAATGATAAATGGAGCAAAAGGCTATCTACCTAAAGATACATCAAGAAAGGAATTGCTTGATGCAATAGCTTCGATTTCTGATGGAGAAGAATATCTGGGTAAATTAATATCATCATCGATACTAAAAAGCTACATTAAAAAATCCTATTCAGGATTTGATCGATTAGACAAAGAAGAACAACTTACAAGTCGTGAAATAGAAATTATTGAACTGATTGGTAAAGGATTTTCGAACAAAGAAATTGCTGATAAACTTTTTATAAGTGTTCGTACGGTGGATAGTCATAAAAACCACATTATGTGCAAATTAAAATTACGAACCACTGCAGAATTGATTATTTATGGAATAAAAAATAAGATCATCGAAATTGAATAAAACTTATTTAGTCTTTGACTATATATTCTAGGGTTTATTAACTATTCGAGGAATTTTTTGTTCCAACATTATTAAATCGGCTAAAACAATTGCAGTAGCAGCTTCGAGAACTACCGGAACACGTAAAGCAATACAAGTATCGTGGCGGCCTTTTATTTCCAGTTTTTGTACTTCGCCAGTTTCGAAATTCATAGTTTGCTGAGGTGCAGCAATGCTTGATGTGGGTTTTACAGCAACTCTGAAATAGACTTCATTTCCGTTTGTTATTCCTCCATTTATTCCGCCTGAATAATTTGTATTTGTTTTTCCCTTTACATCAACAAAAGTATCGTTATGCTGGCTACCTGTCATTTTTGCGGCCAGAAACCCTGATCCAAACTCAATTCCTTTAATTGCAGGTATTGCAAAAACAATGTGACTAATTAATGATTCGAACGAATCGAAGAAAGGTTCACCTAAGCCAACCGATAGATTTTCTGAACGACAATCTACAATTCCACCAATAGAATCGTTCTTTTTCATAGCCTCTTCAATAGCTTTCTCAATATCTTCTAATCCACCGGCTTCGATAAGGGTAGCCTTAACCATAATCGGATTAATAATTTTTTTTGCAATAACACCAGCAGCAATTAAACCAAGAGTAAGCCTACCGGAGAAATGTCCTCCACCGCGATGATCGTTAAAACCTCCAAATTTCATTTTAGCAGTAAAGTCGGCATGTCCAGGACGAGGAAATGATAGTAATTCACGGTAGTCTTCTGATTTGGTATTTTTATTTTCGAAACCAATTATTATAGGTGCACCTGTTGTTTTTCCATTAAAAACACCCGATTTAATTTTTGGTAAATCTTCCTCTATTCGGGGAGTAGTTCCTTTGGCTCCACTTTTACGACGCTCAATATCGGAAAAAAAATCTTTTTCGTCAATTTCTAATCCCGAAGGACATCCATCAATTATAACTCCCAATTCGTTACCGTGAGACTCACCATAAATATGAATTCTGAAAATTCTACCAAATGTATTCATAACTGTTTGTTTAAAATCGAAATGAAAGTACAGAATTTATTGAAACGATCAAAATTAATGAAAAAATGTGATCAGTGAATGGTGATTTGTAATTGATGAATAGAAAATTGTCTATTTTACCATTTTACCATTTTACCATTTTACCATTTTAAATAATTATTCTCTCTGCCCTACCTAAATCTTCAGGATTAAACTTAACAACAGCAAGTTCAGGTTTATTATATGCTGCTGAGAAAAGTACGGTATTTCCTATTTTATCTGACCAGAATCCTGTTATTTCTGATGATTCGTGAATATGCCCATGCATGGTTAAAAGAGGTTGTTTTTCTTCAATAAAACGGCGCATTGCAATACTTCCAACATTTACATCCAAAGGAACATGGTCAAAGGTTTTGCCATCCAGGGCTGCTCTATCGAGGTTTGTTTGATATGGAGGTGAATGAAACAGAAAAATGGATTTATCAGGCAGAAAACCATGACATAAGATTTCTAAATCTTTCTGAATTGTAGCATATTCAATATCAATATTTTCGATAATTGTACGTTTTCCCTCGGTAGGATGAATACACCCAGGATCGACAAAACGAGAAACATCATATAGTTCCCAATCTTTTAATAAAAATGGCGATGGTGGAATATTTGCGTAACCATATATTTCATAATCCTTCCATTTATATCGCTTGTTATGCATATAATGCCATATTCCTTCTGATTCGGCATCAATAATTCTCTGCTCTTCAATTTTAGGGTCATCGTTGCCCAAAATGATAAATACCTCAGGATATTGATTCGCTAACTGTTTTTTTAAATCTCTAAATCCTGAAACAATAATATCATCAATAAAATCATCGGTATCTTTAAAATTAAATTCATTGGTTTTATTATGATTATGTGGGAAAAGATCACCACCAATAAAAACAGCGTCGGGCTTTTCATTTAGTATCAAACTGAAAAGTTTCTGGTAACGATCGGTTTTGCCATGTAAATCTGTAACAAAAAAACAATGCATAAGTTATAATTTTCGAAGTAAACGTGCCTGGTTAAATGGATTTTTTATCATAACTGAGAAACTATTCTGCTCCATCATTTCCTTATTGGTAACAATATGTAGATCGATAATCCCATTTTCGAGTTTATACCCTGTTTTATTTTGATTAAATTCGGACAAAGAATAACTCCATCCAGCAATCCATGATTTAAACATTTCGAGTTGATGTTCAGAACTATTCAAATGTACAAGTAAGTCAATATCACTTGCAGGACCTGCATTCGTTTCTTTAGTGCTACCAATAAGATAAATGGCAATAATTCCATAGTATTCGAAATCAGTTTTATCAGCAATAATCTGAGCCATTCGAAATCGCCATTTCCAGTGTTCATCACCAAATGATTTAAGATATTTGACCCCGGCCTCATCTATTGATTCATCAGATAACAATTTCACAGTGCCAGCTAGCCTGTAGTAAAAAATAAACATGCTTAAGCTATGAGCGATACTGTTTAATAGTTTTTGCTCTTCAGGCAAGAACGGATCTGATTCAAATGGAATTGAGGTATAATAAACTTTTATTTCTCCAACAATATTATTATCAACAACTAATTCGGCAGATTGAAACCATCGTGATTCCTTAAAATCTGACAATTCGTATTTTTCATCATCAATAGCAATCTGAATCATACAAATAGTAGGAAACTGCCATCCATTTGGAATAATTATCAAGAGCTTATTTATTACCTCGCTAAATGAAAATTCAGTATTTCGAAGTGTTTCTTCGATATCATATATACATTTTAACTCTTTTGCTCTTTCCTGAAGGGGTTTAAGTTGTCCAAAATCCATAATCAACAATTTTCAGAAAGGTACAAAAATAATTATACAAACTCACTCAATTCAATCCATCGATCTGTTTTTTTGTCAAGCAATGTAATTATTTCTCCTATTCGTTGTGATTTACTAATCAAATCATCGCTTTTCATATTACCTGAGTTGATTTCGATTTCGAGCTTTGCTTTTTCGGTTTCCAATTCGGCAATTTCCTTTTCTAACTTCTCGTATTCACGTTTTTCGTTAAATGATAGCTTTGTTTTAGGTTTATCTGTTTTAACCACTTCTTTTTTGGTTGTAGCAATGGATTCTTTAATTTGAGCTTTCTCCATTTTTAAAGTCCACTCGCGGTATTGAGAATAATTACCGGGGAAATCTTTTACATTTCCATCACCCTGAAAAACAAAGATATGATCGACCACCTGATCCATAAAAAAACGGTCGTGCGAAACTACTAGTACGCAACCATCATAAGTAGTTAAATAATCTTCCAATACTCCCAAAGTCATAATATCAAGGTCGTTGGTAGGCTCATCGAGAATAAGAAAATTGGGTTTGCGCATTAATACCGTTACCAGGTAAAGTCTTCGTTTTTCGCCGCCACTAAGTTTCGAAACCTGAGTGTACTGCATATCGAAAGGAAATAGGAAATAATTTAAAAACTCCTTTACTCCCATTTCGCGTCCATCGCCTAAAGAAACTACCTCGGCAATTTCCTGAACAACATCTATAACGCGTTGATTTTCCTGAAACTGAATACCATCTTGTTTATAATAACCAAAAACAATTGTTTGACCTACATCGATAGTACCCGAATCGGGTTGAATATTTTGGGTAATAATATTTAAAAAGGTTGATTTTCCGGTACCGTTATCACCAACTATGCCAATTTTTTCTCCCCGACTAAATTTATAACTGAAGTTGTTTAAAATTGGCAGATTCTCATATTTCTTGGCTAGATTCTCAATTTCGAGGATTTTTTTACCCATTCGTGATGATTGAACATTAATCTGCATTTGTTCATCAGTTCTGCCTTGCGAAGCAACATCTTTTAACTGGTAATAATTATCGATACGATATTTAGCTTTATGACTTCTCGCTTTTGGCATTCGTCGCATCCAATCTTCCTCTTTCCGAAGAGTATTTTTTGCACGTTCGACCTGCATTTCTTCGTTATTTAAACGTTCTTCGCGTTTCTCGATAAAATAAGAGTAATTACCTTTATAGGTGTAGATTTTGGAATTATCCATTTCTATTATTTCATTACAAACCCTGTCGAGAAAATAACGATCGTGGGTTACCATTAATAATGTTGATCGAGTACTTTTGAGGTAACTTTCGAGCCATTCAATCATATCCAGATCGAGATGGTTCGTAGGCTCATCGAGTAATAATAAATCGGGCTCTTCGATTAAAACAGATGCCAATGCAACACGCTTTTTCTCGCCACCCGATAAAGTAGAAATTAATTGCTCGAACTTGTCAATTTTTAGCTTTGTAAGTATTTGTTTAACTTTTACTTCATAATCCCATGCACCTAATAAATCCATTTGCTCGGTAGCTGTTGAAAGCAGGTTTTTATCGTTCGTTGTTATTGCATGCTCGTATTGAATTATTGCATTTTTTATTAATGGTGATGAATGAAGAACCTCGTTAATTATTGTATTCTTAGGATTTAGTTTTGGATTCTGCTCAAGAAAACCAAATGTAATATCATTCCGAAAAATAATTTTTCCCAAATCTGGTGAATCTTTGCCAGTAATTATATTAAAAAGTGTTGTTTTACCAGTTCCATTTTTGGCAACCAGAGCAACCTTTCTGTCTTTATCAATAGTAAAACTAATATCTTCGAAAAGCAATAGATCTCCGAACGACTTCTTTAAATTCTCAACCTGAAGGTAATTTATCATATTCAAAAACGAACTTTATAACGTGTTTACAAAACAACGCAATTATTCAGATTTAAAAAAAAAGAAACCTTATTTTTTTGTAATCTGTTTCGAATACACTAAATTTCTGTAATTATTGTTATTTATGATTCTATTTAGAAAAAGTATATTTCTTATTTTATTGCTGCTAATTGGCCGCAATATTTTATTATATGCTACGGTGAATAATCAATCTTCCGACAAAAAAACAGAGATCGAAACAATCGATAAAAACCTTTCTGTTATAAGAGATTTTATCAACTTTAAAAATGATAGTATCAAAGTACTAACATTTAAAACACTTGAGTTATCACAACTAAATAATTATCAACCAGGAATTGAAAGTAGCTATTATTATCTGGGTCGATTTTTTTATCTTCATAACTGCTATGACAGTGCAATGCATTATTATAAAATCGGGATAGAAAAAGCCAAGATTAATAAAAGTGAGTTAATCATATCTTTTTATGTTGGAATGGCTAATATTTATTGGGATACCGGAGACTATAGCGGAGGATTGGAGATTACATTCGAAATAAAGCGACTATTTGAATCAATGGGAATTATTGATCAAAAATATGAGGTATTTAATTATATGGGATTATATTATGAAGGTATTCTGGAATATAAATCTGCACTCCAAAACTATCAAAAATCATCTGATATAGCCATAAAAAGGGGAGAAAATGCATACGCTGGAGTCGTTTTTGCCAATATGGGAAGTGTTTATAATAAATTAATGAAATACGACACTTCAATTTTATTTTTTAAAAAAGGTGTTGCACTTGAAGTTGAAAATAAATTATTTAGAAATGCAGGAAGAACGAATGCAGCATTAGCTACTGTTTCACTTAATTTAAATCAGATTGATTCGGCTAGTTTTTATTTAAAAGAAGCACTCCGATATAATATTCTTTCGAATGATAGTACCGGCCTTGTAAGAACATATATTGCTTTAGGAAAATATTATATTAAAATAAATGAATTCAAAAAATCTATTGACATCCTCACTGAGGCAATACCTATAGCCACAAAATATCAGAATAAATCTGAACTGGTTGACTTGTATGATTTACTTGCTCAGAATCATTATAAAAAGGGAAATTACAAGGAATCAAGCCAATATTTTATCAACTATATTGAGTTATATCAAAAGGTTTACGATATTAAAAAGATTAACCAAGTAAGTGCACTTGAGCACCGGCTAAAAATTACACATCAACAAAATGAAATAAATTTATTGAAAATCGAAAAACAGAAATCAATTACTAATTACTTATTTATTATTGCAATTCTATTTTTTATAATTAGCGCCTCGTCTATTGCTTTTGGTATTTATTTTAAAAAGGTCAACAGGCGATTGATAGATCAAAACAAAAAAATATTCGAGCAGAAAGATATTCTTGAGGAACTAAATAAGCAATTGATTCTTGCAGAAAAAAACATGAATAAGGTAGATGAGTTAAAAAGTAGTTTTATAAATATTCTATCTCACGAAATAAGAACTCCATTAAATGGAATAGTTGGATTTTCTTCGTTAATGGTTGGTGCAGATATTTCGAATGAAGAAAAGATTGAAGCATCAAATATTATTAAGAAAAATAGTGATGATCTTATTTCTACAATTGAAGGATTGGTAGACCTTGCCTTAATTAAATCTGATCAGTTATTTGTTTTTAAAGAAGAATTCGATTTATATAGTTTTGTTAAGAGATTGCATCAAGATATTTTAAATTTGAGAAATACCTTGTATAAAGACCACCTTGATTTACAGTATATTCCTGATAATAATTACTCAAGCTATTTAATAAAATTGGATTCACATTTGCTTAAAAAAGTTTTAATCAAGCTTTTAAATAATGCAATTAAATTTACTTCTAAAGGCAAAATTGAATATGGATTTACAATTTTAGAAAATTATATTAGATTTTTTGTAACCGATACTGGTATTGGAATACCCGAAGAATCAAAGATTACTATATTTAATCAATTTGAAAAAGGGAAAAATGTTCCTAAAAATACCAGTGGGTTGGGAATAAGCTTGTCTCTGTCGAAAAAATATATCGAACTGCTTGGTGGTAAAATATGGTATGAATCGACTGTAAATAAAGGAACAACGTTTTATTTTGATATACCTACACAATAAGAAATTGGAAATGACCAAAAAAGAAAGGTTTGAAAAGATCATTGAATACTTTAAGAAAAACCAACCCATTGCCGAAACCGAACTTGATTATAAATCACCTTTCGAATTAATTGTAGCTGTAATTTTAAGTGCTCAATGCACCGATAAAAGAGTAAATTTAATTACACCTGCTCTACTTGAGCGTTTCCCAACAGCATACGAAATGGCACAGGCATCTGTAGATGAAATATTTTCATATATAAAAAGCTGTTCCTACCCAAACAATAAGGCCAAGCATCTTTCTGGAATGGCAAAAATGCTTGTCGAAAAATTCAATGAAATTGTTCCAGACGATATTGATGATCTCCAAAAATTACCCGGAGTTGGTCGCAAAACTGCTAATGTAATTGCTTCGGTAGTTTACAACAAACCTACTTTGGCTGTAGACACGCATGTATTCAGAGTATCAAAACGCATTGGCCTCACCACAAATGCAAAAACTCCGTTAGAAACAGAAAAACAATTAGTAAAATATATACCAGAAGAACTCATTCCCATAGCTCATCACTGGTTAATTCTTCATGGCCGATATGTTTGTATTGCACGAAAACCACAATGCGAAAACTGCAGAATTTCTCAGTACTGTAAATACTTTTCAGAGAAGTGATAACAGAATAGATAAACCACAATGTTTCTTAAACTTGTATTTTATACCTTTTTACTTGTATCCTGCCTTCGGCAGGCAAGCTTGAATCTTGTATCTTTAACTAATCCCAGCTAAAAACAATCTCCGTAGTTTTATCACCTTTTGTTAAAGCCCTTTTAATATTATATTTTGGATTCCGGCAATTAGTCAACTCCAATGCTTTTTGGCACCATGCTCCAATTCTGAACTCAAGCGCAGGGTTTATTAAATCGAACTTTGAAATAGTAAGAATAACCGATTTATTTCCATTTTCAGCAACACTAATTTCGCAAGGTTGATAGTAAGTTGTCATTATTTTGGTAGCACGCTTCATTAAAAACTGAGGCGAAGCAACAAGTAAAAACACTTTATATACTCCTTTCAACGCGTAGTCGGCACTAAAACGACCAAGAGCCTCTCCAGCAGCTTTTGCATCACCTTTATAAAACAACTCGATAATCTTTTCAACAGGCTCAATATAGGCATCCTTGATAGGAAACCACTCAGTAAACTCGGTATTTCCGGTATACAATTCTCTTGATTTGGGAGTTAATGAGTTAATCCAATTTGTGTAACCTTGAGGAAAGTTTATTTTAACAAACTCCTTAGTTGTTTTAATTCCAGTACCTTTTACTTGCATAAAGTTTTATATTATTACAATTGTTCTTTTCAAATATACAATGTTGTAATATATAAATTGAAAATTGTATAAATAAAAAAAGCAGGAATGAATCCTGCTTTACTTTCACATCATGAAATCTTTATTTCACGTTTTGGTTTTTCTTTCGCTTCGTCGCGTTTAGGAATTGAGATGCTTAAGATTCCGTCTTTGTGTTTTGCTACAATCTTGTCTTGGTTAACACTTTCGGGCAAACTAAAAGTACGTTGGAACGAGCTGTAGCTGAACTCTCGGCGTACATATTTTTCTTTTTCATCCAGATTTTTAGTTTCTTTTTCAGAAGAAATCATAAGTACATTATTGTGTACATCAATTTTGAAATCTTCTTTTGCCAAACCTGGAGCAGCTACATCAATTCGGAATTCTTCGGCATTCTCAATAACATTTACTTCCGGAATGCTTTTATTAGCTGTATTATCAAAAAAATCAGCTAAAAAATCTTTACCAAAAATTTCATCCTCGAAGCTTGGTAAAAAACGTTTGTTTCTTAACATTGGTATCATAGCTTTGTCCTCCATTGTTTTAGTTCAACATATTGTTTTTAATCATGATTTTTCAAATAAAATACCAATTGCAAAAAAACGTCAAAATGTCCTACATAGTGGGTTTTAAGAGAAAAATTGACAGAAAAGCTAACACGAAAATGACAAAACTTCGCTTATATTTTGATTTATGATTAGTTATCGCTAATTTTAGAATGCATCATTTGAAAATTAACAATATCAAACAAACTGATATTCATTACTATACTATTTGTTTACAACGAATGAAAACAAAAAAGCTTTATATTTTTTTCACTCTCCTTTTATTGATTTTTAATCAAAATCTTTTTTCCCAAATTAAAATTGATTCACTAAAAGTAAAACTTCAGACAATCGAGGATCAAGAAAAGATAAGATTACTAAATGAGATTGGTTATTATTATATTGATTCGGAAATAGATTATGATAATGATTCAAGTTTAAAATATTCTAATTTGGCTTTAGCATTATCAAGAAAAATAAAAAATTATTATGAGGAAGCTTTTGCTTTAAAAAGTATTGGATTTGCATATTATTATCAACAGAATTTTGATACTTGTATTGTAATCTTTAACAATGCAATTAATATCCTCGATGAAAATGAAGATTTAGAATTAAGAAAATACTTGTATAATGGAATAGGAGCTTGTTATTATTATAAAGGAGATTTTAATAAAACTCTTGAATTTTGGAAAAAACAACTTGATATTAATATATCTCAAAACAACAGAGAATTGATAGCTGAGGGTTATATGAGTATTGGGGTTGTTCATAAAAACATGGACGAATATGACCAGGCTATCTATTATTACCAGGAAGCTTATAAATTACAGGAAGAAGATAAAGATTCCATTGGTATGGCAAGTGTTTTAAACAATATTGGAAATATTTATTTTCAGTTCAGAGCCAATTATACAATCGCTCTTGACAATTATTTAAAAGCCCTCGATATTTATAAGAAAAAAGGGGATAGAGAAAATCAAGCTCACATGCTTAATAGTATAGGGCTTATCTATTATAAACAAGAACAATTGAAATCAGCTCTCGATAATTTTACCCAAGCTCTTTCCATATTTGAAGAAAATAAAGATAAATTTAAAGACAAAATTGCAGAGGTTCAAACTAATTTAGGACTATTACATGCAAAACTTGGTGACTTCCAAATTGCATACGATTATCTAAATAAATGTTATCTTTTTTATGTTCAAACTGGATCCAAACCCAGAATTGCTGAAACACTAAGGGATTTAGGTGATGTGTATAAAGCATGGGGTAAGAATACAGAGGCGCTTAATTCTTTTAATGAAAGCTTTGAGATTTTTACCGAGCTGAATATGAAAAGCGATATTGCAAACCTGTATAAAAAGTTTGCCGAAACCAATGCCACACTTGGTAATTATAAAAAAGCGTTCGAATATCATGTTTTATATACTCATCTAAATGATAGTCTCTTTACTGAAAAACTAAATGAGCAGATTACAGAAATACAAACCAAGTACGAAACAGAGAAAAAAGATAAAGAGATTGCACTTTTAAATTCAGACAAAGCATTGCAAGATGCAACTCTTAAAAGACAAAGGCTTGCCATTTTCTTTTTTATTGGGGGATTTTTTCTTATTTCAATTTTCCTTATTTTAATTTTCCGTTTATACAGGCAAAAACAAAAAGCCAATGTTATTCTGGAACAAAAGAATGAAGAAATTAGCCGCCAGCGAGATCATATATTCCAACAAAACAAAGAAATTACATCGAGTATAGAGTACGCAAAACGTATTCAGACTGCATTACTACCACCACAAGAACTAATCGATGCAATTATACCCGAGTCGTTTATTTTGTTTAAACCACGTGACATTGTGAGTGGTGACTATTACTGGTTAAATCAAAAAGGCAATAAAATTATTTCGGTTACTGCCGATTGTACTGGACATGGTGTTCCGGGAGCATTTATGAGTATGTTGGGTATTTCGTTTTTAAATGAAATTGTTAACGTAACCCAGCCTGAAAATTTGAGATCAGATCAGGTGCTAAACCATTTGCGCGACCTAATAATTTCCTCCTTACGCCAAACTGGTAAATCGGGTGAAAGCCGCGATGGCATGGATATGACAATTTGCATTATCGATACAGAAACATATGTAATGGATTATGCTGGCGCTTATAATGCTATATATATTGTACGAGGTGATGAATTAATTGAAAGCAAACCCGATAAAATGCCTATTGGTATTCATGTTAAAGAGCTTGATCCTTTCACTCCATATTCTTTCCAATTGCAAAAAGGAGATATTATCTACAGTTGTTCAGATGGTTATGCCGACCAGTTTGGTGGGCCTGATAACAATAAATTCCGTCGTAAAAACTTCAAAGATCTTCTGTTAAAAATCCATACCTTGGAAATGCAAAAACAAAAAGAAGTACTTGATCAAACTCTTTTTGATTGGATGGCAGAATTTGAACAGGTGGATGATATTCTGGTATGCGGAATAAAAATTATCTAGACATTTTCTAATAATGAATACTAAAGTTATTTTCACTTTTTTAAGATACCTTCAATTCAAATCATTTAGGATTTTTTTTGTTTATTGTTTAGCGCTATAAGTTAAATTCAATATAATTCTAGTATTATTTTTTGACGAACAGTTAAATTTTGGTTACTAATGCTATTGATTTTAGAATTTAAATACTATAACTTGGTAGTTATTTCGATTATTTTTTTTGATACTAAATGACAATAAGTTAATAATAATTATAAAACTCGCTAGCCATGAAAAAACTCTACTTTAGATTTATTTTAATGGTGCTGATGATTGCCAATTTGCATGTTTCAGCCCAAGACTATGTTCAATTTGATGTTAACTATGATCAATTTAAGTGCTCTCCAGTTGTTGTATATATCAACAATTACAGTAGCTTTTCATACTATACAGGAGTAGTTACATACAATTGGTATTTAGATGGAAGCCTTTTTTCATCAGTTCAATACCCAGATACTGTTACTGTTTATGCTGGCAGCCATGAAATAAGGTTACAAGCTTTGGATACTTTGGGAGGCTTAATTGGTGAAAACTGGCAATTTGTTAACATAAATGGTTTTACTCATCAGTTTTATACAGATCCTGCAGATGCAGTAGTTCCTGGGCAACCTGTAAATTTCTTTACAAACGATCAACATCAATGGGCTATTTGGAAACTGCATAATGGTATAATTTTAAAGTATAATTGGGTAAAATATGTATATACAACCCCTGGTGTTTATCCAGTAAAGCTAACTGTTGGAGGAGATTGTGGGATAGATTCTGTTATTCAATATATCACTGTGGATACATCAGCTATTCCATTTACCGAAATTATGGTTACAAATACCTATTTATGTCCTAACGATGAATTCATCCTTACTGCTTCAAAGGCTTTTAAGAATGAATGGATTATTGAAGGGAATACATTTGAAGCGAAAGAACTCTATTACGCTTTTGCCGATACTGGAATTCATACTGTTGTTCTTAAAAATACAAATGAATATGGAAATGCAGGTTTCGATACTGCATTTATAGAAGTTCGCAGTGACATACCTGTTTCTGCATATTTCTATCCTAGTTTTAATAATGCTACATGCCCAAACAATGAGCTTAATTTTGAGGCAGAATCTGCAGGAACATTTGAATGGGACTTTGGAGATGGTTCGACTGGCTTTGGAAAAAGAGTTCATAATACCTTTGTAGATACTGGCACATATAATGTTACACTTTATGCAACAAATGGTTGTGGAACTCAAGATACAATGACACAACCAATACCAATATTTTATGACATTAATAATTATGCTCCCTATCCTAACTTCTATTTTTCAAATATAGATGATAGCTGGCAAGAATCCATATCAGTTTGCCAAAACGAAGAAGTTCGTGTTAAATATGATAACGGATCACAGGAAGGTGTTACATATACATGGCTAATTGATAGTATGGAATATACTCAGGAGGAAGTATCACATTTCTTTACAAAACCCGGTAGTTATGAGATTAAATTAACTTCAAGAAATAATTGTAATTCAGAGCAATATACATCTAAGTGGGTATATGTTGATTCAACAATTACACCCAATGTAAATATAGGATTTGCGCCAACAGCTATATGTCCTGGTGAACTTGTATATTTCTTTGATGACAACAATAAATTTAGAGAAGATGGTCCTGCAAGGATGACCTATTCTATTGATTTTGGTGATGGTAATACAATTTCAAACATTACAAAACCAACTGATCCAAACATGAATTTTCTTGCAGTTCATCCATATGTAGTTCCAGGAACATATACTTTTACAGTAACTGCAACCAATACCTGTGGTAACACATTTACATATATTGATTCTGTACTTGTAAGTGATGATCCAGATAGAATTCCATTTTATTATACCCATAATACCTCAACAGATGATAAGATGGAAGGTGAATTCGAAGATTGGAGTGTTATTCCAAATAAACAATACACTACTTTTAATGTTAATGTAGGATTACAAAACTGGAATTCATGTGGTCCGATGGATAGTTTGGTATATGTTTATTTCTGGTATGGTTATTTCGATATGAATGATCCAAATTTAGGTCCACCAAATGGATTTGTCCAAGTAAAAGCCCCTGGAACAGCAATTGCCTATGTACCTTTTAATGTTGTTCAACCAAGTGTCGGATTAGCAACTGTTTGGTATTGTAATAAGGACTATTTAGATAAAGATCCTCAAGTATCTGCAATACCTTATGACTCTACTTTAATGCAACAAGTTCAATCATACCCAACTTACCCAGGAACAAATTTTGTAGTTCCACAAAATTTGGTATTAGACGGTATGCAATGGTCAATGGAGCAAAGTTGCCTATGTAAACCCCCAGCAGATAAAATAAAAGGTGAATGGAATTATCAAACAGATGGAGGCTACTATCATTTGTTAAATATTTATGAAGATAGCCTAGGCTCATTATTCTATGATGCATCAGCTGGACCAGATCCTTGGGACGGAAACAGAACACTATTCCAAAATGGGACCGTTAATATGATGAATGACTCAACAATTGAATTAATGGCTTCAAATGGAGATTGCTTTGAAATTGGAATGTATAGATTTACGGCAATAAATGATAATCTGACATTAACCTTCTTATATGATAATTGCATTAGTCGAATACCATTCCTAGTTCAAAAGCCATTTGTAAGAACACAATATGACAATTATGACAGCGAAATAAAGGGAGGATGCCCTGGAGACACTATTGGATTTAGGATAATTGGTGGTTCTTCATATGAGTGGCACATTCGTGGAACAACCAGTACGTTACCATATACTTATTATGTTTATCCAGATACTGGAGTTTTTGAAGAGTTTGTGGTTGCTACAAATTTATGTGGAAGATCAGATACAATTTATACTAAGGTATTAATATCTCAAAATAATTTTCCAGATGTAAGTTGGAATATTAATAAATGGAACGCAAAACGATTTGAGCCTATTCTTTTTGAGTCCTATGTAAGAAGTGATTTTAATAATCATATATTCTTATGGGATTTTGGAGATGGAACTTCATCAACTTTAAGAAATCCAACTCATTTTTATACTGTTGAAGGTGAATATACAATAACACTAACTGTTGAAAATGGTTGCGGACAATTTAGTGAACAAAGAACAATTTATATTACAAAAGAAACCGCAGTATGCGAAGCTAAATTTATGTATACTTCAACAGGCGATACCGTTTTCTTTACAAATAAAGCATTAGGAAGTATTTCGTCATATTATTGGGAATTTGGAGATGGAAAAGTTTCAACAAAACCAAATCCCGTAAATATTTACCCATCTGAAGGAATATATTTGGTTACATTAACCGTCTACGATTCAATAAATGATTGTAGTAATCAAATTAGAAAGCAGATAATGGTTGGAAATATAGGTTGTATTGCAAACTTCAATTTTACAGTTAATAGTGTTACCAAATCTGTAAGTTTCAATAACCTCTCATCAGGTGATATTACTGAATATTACTGGAGTTTTGGAGACGGAAAATTCTCAACAGACATAAATCCGATAAATACATACTTAAGAGAGGGAACGTACAAAGTTTGTTTAACCACCCACGACTCTACAACTAATTGTATGTCTGAAGCATGCAAGATAGTTACAATAGGAAACCCATATATTGTTGCTGATTTTAGTTATTACATTGATCCTCAGACTGACATGGTTGGTTTCTCAGATATTTCAACTGGAACAATTACAAATTGGTATTGGGACTTTGGTGATGGAAACTGGGATACAATACCTGAACCTGAACATGCATATGCAAACTCAGGTGAATACACTGTTTGTTTATCAGTTTTCGATAGCTATAATGGAGCGTTTGCTGATGTATGCAAAACAATTATGGTTATAACTGATACTTCATTAGTTTCTACCAAAGCAGATTTTGCATATTTTGTCAATCCAGTAACACGAAAGGTTGATTTTATTGATAAGTCAACAGGAGCGATCACTAACTGGTATTGGACATTTGGCGATGGCACTTATCAAGCCGGTAAAAATGTTAGTAAAACCTACACAGCTCCGGGAATGTATAATGTTTGTCTGGTAGTATTCAATTCTGGCACTGGAGAAAGATCTGAAATTTGTAAAACAATACAGGTTGGTGTCATAAGCTGTAATGTAAATGCAAACTTTGGATACTTTATTAATCCAACAACAAAACAGGTAACATTCTCAGATAAAACAACCGGAATTGTTCAAAAGTACTTCTGGGATTTTGGTAATGGTAAAACTTCAACATTAAAAAATCCAATACATACTTATCAAAATTCGGGTTTCTATTTAGTTAGTCTTGCTGTAAGAGATACAATTAATGGATGTACCGATTATTTTGCTGATTTTATACAAGTTGGAGCAGCTGATTGTAAATCTGATTTTAACTTTACAATTACTGATCTAGGTACAAATACAGTTAAATTTACAAATACAGCTACCGGAAATATTGGTACGTATTTTTGGTACTTTAACGATGGTTTCTATTCAACAGAAGCAAATCCAGCACACTCTTATGGTTCTGGTGGATTATATTCTGTTTCATTAACTGTTGCAGATAATACTGGATTATGTTTCGATTACAGAGTAAAAGATGTTCAGGTAGGAACCATTGATTGTAATGCTGATTTTACTTATTATATTGACCCAGCAACCAACGAAGCATACTTTACAAATAAAGTATTAGGTGCAAGTACATCCATGTACTGGATGTTTGGTGATGGTAATCATTTCATTGGTCAAGATCCTGTTCACCAGTATTATGCACCTGGTTATTATAAAGTAAGCCTAAATACATTTAACTCGGCTAATGGATGTATGGACTATGATGAAAAGGTAGTTCTAATTGGTAGCCCGGGCAACGATGTAGATGCTAGTTTTGTTTTCACTTCTAATCTGGCGACACGCGAAGTAAAATTCTCTAACCAATCCAATGGAGAAAATTTAAAATATAGCTGGAGTTTTGGTGATGGAACAACTTCAATTTTGGCAAACCCAGTTAAAACCTATGCTACAGGAGGATATAAATTTGTATGTTTAACAGCCACTGATTCAATTAGCAAGATGCAAAATACTATGTGCGAAATGATTCAGGTTTCGGCAGATGCACAAAGTAATTGTCTTTCAAGATTTAATTATGATATTGATACCACTACCAAAACTGTAAAATTTAAAGACAAATCATATGGTAGTCCAAATCAGTTTAATTGGGATTTTGGCGATGGAACAACATCTACTGTTCAGAATCCAACAAAGGTTTATGCTGCTAATGGTTATTATTTGGTAGGACTAAAAACTAAAAATTCTACTGGTTGTGGAAGCTATGAGTATGAAATAGTAAATGTAAATGCTGGAACAGGAATACAGGCAATGTTTACATATTATGTTGATACAACAACAAAAGGAAAACCAGGAGGAAAACCTGTTGACATGATTGGTGTAAGACATGGTGGAGGTTCAAGTTTGAGCTGGAATTATGGTGATGGAAGTGTTAAAACTTCAAAGGTTATAAATGAAACGACTCTTAGACCATCGCACATTTATGAAAATCCTGGTATATATAATGCTTGCTTGATTATTTCAGACCCAATTATTAATCAAAGTGATACTTTCTGTAATCTAATTTCAATACCATATGAGATTACAGCGACAGAATCAATTTGTGAGGGTAGTAGTTATAATTTTATGGGTACTATGTTGACAACTGCTGGTAATTATGTTGATACAACAACAAGTGTTATAGGTGTAGATAGTATTGTTTATCTGACACTAAGTGTGAACTCAATTCCTGATAAACCTACAGCATCATTGTCTGGTAGTACCTTAACATCGAGTACTGGTACAACTTATCAGTGGTACTTGAATGGTTCTATTATAAATGGAGCTACAAATCAAACATACACACCAACTGTTAGTGGTAACTATACTGTAATTATTACTAATAGCTCTGGCTGTAATTCTGTTGCTTCAGATCCAGTAAATGTAGTGATTTCTGGAATTCAGGATATTAATCCTTTCAGTTTGAAAGTTTATCCAAATCCATTACAAACACATACACGAATCGAGTATTACTTAACAAATACACAACAAATTAAGATAGCACTGTATGATGTTGCTGGTAATTTAATTGAAACTATAGTAAATACATATAAACCAGCTGGCGAACATTATGTTCTTTGGAAAAATCCAGGACTCGCAAGTGGTATTTACTATTTGGTTGTAACCTCAGATTTTGAAAAATCAACAACCAAATTAGTAATTCAGAAATAACAATTCATTATTTATTAAAGAGCCTTGAAGAAATTCAAGGCTCTTTTTATTTATTTTGAAAAAGCTAAATACAACTTTTGTATTTTTATATAATTAAAAATTAAATATTTTATGAAAATATATCTTGATTATAATGCCACTACTCCAATAGATAAAGAAGTAGCAAATGCAATGCTACCCTATTTAACCGAATATTTCGGCAATCCTTCAAGCTCGCATAGCTTTGGCAGAGAGACAAAAAAAGCAGTTGAGAATGCCAGAAATCAGGTTGCTGGATTATTGAATTGCAAACCTAACGAAATCATTTTTACTAGTGGTGGTACCGAATCAAATAATTATGCTATTAAAGGTTATGCTTTCGCTAATGAGTATAAAGGAAATCATATTATTACCACCACAATTGAGCATCCTGCAGTTACGGAGGTATGTAAATATCTTGCAACAAAAGGATTTCAAATTTCTTATATCCCGGTTAATGAGTTTGGATTAGTCGATTTAGTGAAACTCGAAGCAGCAATCACTCCTAAAACCATTCTAATTACTGTAATGCATGCTAACAATGAGATTGGAACCATTCAGCCAATTGCGGAAATTGCTTCTATTGCTAAAAAACATAATATAACATTTCATACTGATGCAGCTCAATCCGTGGGAAAATACCTAACCAATGTTCGGCAATTAGGTGTTGATATGCTTTCAATTGCTGGTCATAAGTTATATGCACCCAAAGGTACTGGAGCTTTATATATTCGTAATGGAATTATACTTGAGAAACTTATGCATGGTGCAGATCATGAACAAAACAAACGTGCAGGAACAGAAAATGTGCTGGAAATAGTTGGTTTGGGAAAAGCCTGTGAAATTGCATTGCTTGATATGAGTAAAAATAAATTGCATTTAAAACAAATGCGTGATCTGTTATTTTCTAATCTTCGTGACAAACTACCCGAAATAAAATTAAATGGGCATCCCGAATTACGTTTACCAAACACTCTAAATATAAGCTTTCCTGGAATTGAAGCCAATGTATTGCTAAGCGAACTAGAATCAAAAGGAATTGCAGCATCTGCTGGAGCAGCATGTCACACAGGTTCAGTTAAGGTTTCATTGGTATTACAAGCAATTAGCCTAAATACTAAATTTGCAATGGGAACTATTCGGTTTTCGGTTGGGAAATACACCACTATAGAAGAAATAACTGAGGCTTCAGAAATAATTATTAAAACTGTTAAAAAACTAAAAACCAATTAACATCAAAAACAAATTGGATCTGAAGTCGTTTATAATATATTTAAACAAATCTTTATTTATGTATTTTAATAAAAAACAACCTATGAAATTAAAATCTATTTCGTTTCTAATAATGTTATTTAGTTTATCATTAAATCTAAATGCTCAAACCAATATTCCCGAACTAAACAAAGAGATAATAAACTATGTTGAATCTGTTATTGGCACACAAGTCGAACGTGGTGAATGTTGGGATTTAGCTAATCAGGCTCTAATTAAGGTTGAAGCAGATTGGGATAGAGAATATAAATACGGTAAAAAGATTGATCCAAAAAAAGACAAAGTATTTCCAGGTGATTTAATCCAATTTGAGAATGTTAAAGTAAAATATACCAAAGGAAATGCGACCTATACCGAAATAATGGAACATCACACAGCAATAGTTTACAAAGTTTTAGGTAAGGGAGTATACGAACTTGCTCATCAGAATACCGAATTTTCTGGAAGAAAAGTAGGATTAAGCAAACTTGATATTAATACTGTTGTACATGGTAAAATGTATTTTTACAGACCGACAAAAAACCTAAAGAAATGATAAATAGATGGAATTTAAACAATAAGAAAGCTCTCATTACAGGTGGAACAAAAGGTATAGGCGAAGCTATTGCTAAGGAATTTATTGATCTTGGTGCTGAGGTTCTTGTTGTTTCCAGAAATAATGAAGATTTCGAAAAACTAAAATCATTGCTTAAAAATCCAGAGAAACTTAGTTACTATTCTGCTGATGTATCAAAATTAAGTGATATTGAAAAATTAGCTGACTTTGTAAATACTAAATGGGGCAAACTTGATATATTGGTAAATAATGTTGGAACCAATATTCGAAAAAAAACTATTGAGTATTCATATGAAGAATTCGATAAAATTATACAAACCAATTTACGCTCAGCATTTGAGTTAAGTAAATCGCTTTATCCGCTACTTAAAAAATCAGAACAGGGTAATATTGTTAATATAAGTTCTGTAGCAGGAATAACACATTTGCGTACAGGCTCCATTTATGGAATGACTAAAGCTGCACTCATTCAGCTTACAAAAAATCTCGCTGGAGAATGGGCCACAGATTCAATTAGAGTAAATGCCGTCGCACCCTGGTATATCCGAACACCTTTGGCAGAAACAGTTCTAAAAAACACGGAGTATTACAATGAGGTAATTTCGCGCACTCCAATGAAAAAAGTTGGAAACCCAGAAGATGTTGCTGCTGCTGTTGCCTTTTTATGTATGCCTTCGGCTGCATATATTACTGGCCAATGTTTAGCTGTTGATGGAGGATTTACTATTAATGGGTTTTAATTGGTGACCTGTGATCCGTGAACTGTGAGTTTCTATTTTAGTTTTCTTTCTTGATATTTGATACTTGTTTCTTGAATCTTTTATCTTGTTCTTTTTACTTGTTTCTTGCTTGTTTCTTGAATACTATTTACAATATTTCTCCAAATATTCAATAGATAGTAAACTTCCGTATCGTTTCCCTTTTCTCCAATCAGAACATGCTCCAGTTTTATTGCCTGATTGATAACGTGCAAATCCCTTTTTGGCCCATAGTTCGCCCTGGCGGGCATCAAGGTCGAGTGCCATTGAATAATCAATTTCTGCAAATTGATAAGTTCCTATTTTGGTATATATATCTCCTCGTAACTCAAATTGCCTAATTGTTTTTTTGTTTTCAAGTGATTCGTTTATGCACTTAAGTGCATCGAGATTTTCTCCTTTTTGAAAATACGAACTAGCTTTAATATAAAAAGCATCGGGGTTTTGTGGATATAGTTCAAGGTAGAAATCTACTTGTTCTATTGCCTTATCAAATTCTGAGTTAGTTAAAAGTGCTTCGGCCTTTAGTAAGTAAAAATCGGATTTATAAGGATTTAACCGCAAAAGCTTATTCACATCGCTTAACACTTCTGAATTCTCCGATATTTTTTGATTAATTGTAATTCGTTGCAAATAAAAATTAATATCTGATGAGCGTAATAATATCGCATTGTCGATATTTAATTTAGCACTTTTAAATTCTGAATTATACAGGTTTATTTTACTTAACAAATAATAGGCATCGGCAATATTCGGATTCCGATTGATTATTTCATTGGCGAGAAAAAATGCTTCGTTGTAATTACCATTCTTGATATATTTCTCGACTTTATAAATCTGTTTTTCTGTTGATGAATATATATTTGTTTTTAAAATACTATCAATGAACTCCGAATCTTGAATTTTTCTGAAGTCAGTATCAGTTAGTAACTCATAAAGCAAAATCTTATCTGTAGATTTTAGATTATTGAGCAATGCTTTTTCTGCATTTGAAATATCGTTTTTCAGCAGATAAATCCTGGCTTGTAATATGGCAGCACTACCCTTTTGTTTTTTTTTCAACAACTCACAATCGTTCAAAGCTTTATCCAGATCATTTACCTTAATAAAAGCATTTATTCTGGCGTTTAAGAAATATGTATTATTATCGCTATTAATTAATTGTGTAAGAGAGTCAATCGCCTCGGCATACAAGCCTTTTTCAATATTCACAAATGGTTTTAACTCCCCCACTTCTATCTGCTGTGCATTAAGAATATGATGTGTAAAAATTAAGTATACTGATAAAAGTAAAATTCTCATCAAATCATTCAAATATTAAACCTGTTTCTTCGGCATACACATGAATAAACCCAACCAGATTCCTGACTTCAAGTCCTGTAACACGGGGTTCCCAAACATCGCAAATATAATAATACACCCCAGTAGAAACCGTTGTATTTGTTCCTTTTCTTTTTCCATCCCATTCAATTAATGGATTATCGGTCTGAAAAACCAGCTCTCCCCATCGGTTAAAGATTTTCATATCTACTTTTCTAACATATCCTAATGGGTTATCGGCAATAAAAATATCATTCAGGTTATCGCCATTAGGTGAGAAAACATTGGGCAATGCATAATAACTGCATTCATCAACACAGCGGACATATGATAGATTACTTTCATTCCCGAATGAATCTACAGCAGAAACAGCGTAACATCCACCCATTGTCTCTACAGGAAAATGCTCAAAAAAAGTGCTCTCTGCTCCCTCAATTCTTGCAATAGAGTCAAAGGCAGTATTGTAAAGTTTTGTATAATAAACCTCATATGCAACAACATCATCAGCACATGTATTATTAGGATTGCTCCAGGTAAGTGTATTAAACAAACTGTCGCATGATGACCTTACATGTAATTCAGGTTGGCATGGATGCTGATAATCCATAGGTGTTTCGCAACGCTCGTTCGACCAATTTTGAGTAGGATATTCATGAAAACCATCTCTATATGTTCCAAAACTCTTAACCTTATAACAATACTCGGCTCCATTATATAGTCCAATATCATTAAAATTAATTATTTCTGATGTTGTTATTGAATCATATTGCATGGTTACCTTATTAAGCCTGTAAATAACATAATAATTATCAATCCATGGTGTATTTCTATTAATCTCAATCATAACCATATTATCGGCAGGAGTAAGATTTAGAAAAACAGACGAAGCCATTTGCGGTGTTCCAATACGAAATCTATTACCCGCACCATCATTAAATAAAGCCACTGAATAACTAAAAGAAGAATCCAAAGTATTTAATCCTGTTTCGTAATAAGTTGTATCATCAAGATTCGTAAGTGAATCGATTAAATTAAACTTCATTCCATATAAACCTGCCGATCGGTAAATTAGATATTTATATGGTCCAGTAGCATTTGGAATAGTATCAAGCCTTTCAGGTTTTTTCCAGCGAACCATAATTTCTCCATTTGTTTTATCTGTATTTGTAACAGAAACATTTGTCATTATAGGAAAACCGGGTGAAAGTGAGATACATACCTCCTCATCAGATGGGTAACTCTGAGCACCATCAGCATATTCTGATACAACCCGATAACAGTATTTTATTCCCTGTACTAATCCTTCACCAAAATCATCATCTCTAAAAACAGTATCGGTTGATTCTCCAACAAAAAGATAACCATCATCTTCAGATAAACCTGTTTTGCAACTATCGAAAACATAATAAGATGGTATATCACGTCTATAAATCAAATATTTTGTAACATGGCAATCGCATGTGTCCCAACTTATACGTGCAAAGCCATTTCCTGGCTCAATTCGCAATCCAGTTGGAGCCGGGCCAATGACCTTAACGGTAAACTGATCGTTATCAACAAGATTTATGTCTGCATTATTATCTTTTGCCGTTAGCAGTACTTCGTGCGGCGATTTTCGAATATGACTGCAATTGGTTATCCATGTGAACCTTGAAACTAATTCACCTGGTAAAGATGTGATAGATTCTAATGTTGCCGGACTATTTGCAAACAAGAATGGTCCACCAACTGCTGAATGACTGATTAAATCATCGTCGGGATCTGTGCTTCTTACAATAAGTTTTGCAGTATCACCCACAGGAATACAAATATCTTGAATATCATCATTTACAGGAGGATTATTTGTAGTTGCAAAAACATCTATCTGCATATCACGTGTAATATAACCAATCTTTATGTTGTTGCGCCATTCTTCAATCTGAATTGCAATATTGTATTTACCAACATTAGGGGGAGTATCCCAAATCAGGTTTCCGAAAACAGGATCAATTGTTAGCGACGATGTTGCTGGAGGAAGAGAATAGCCTGAAATAGGTTTTCCATCTTCGCCAGTGCATGTTGTAAATTTATACGAAAGACTGTCGCCATCCATATCATAAGCTCCAGGATTATGATTAAAAACACGGTATTGAGCCGCTTTATCAATTGGATAATTCAATAAAACAGGAGTATTATTATATCCAAAATCAGGATTAACAAACAACAATGTTTTAATAGAAAATACAGTATTTACGGAGTTTGGAATATTAACAACTCCAAAATTTCGGTTTGGATCCTGAACTAATATCTCAAAGATTCCTGGTCCGGGATATGTATGCCTTGCCACATATGTACTACGAATATAATTTTCGGGCAACGAAATGGAATCGCGTCTTTCAACTTTAGAAATTGTACCATCGCCCCATTCTACATCTAGTGAAAGCCTGAATACCCCACTTAATTTATATGTATAGGTTGTAACTGTAATTTCATAAGTAAGATTCGAAATTTGCTTATATGTAATCTCTCCTGCCCTATTATGCGTTGCATATATTGGTGTAGCAAATAAAAAACATAATAGTAAAACGTATAAATATTTTTTATTAAGAATCATCATTTAAGATTAATTTCCTTTTCTGTAATTTTATAATCAAACTGATATCCGACCTCTTTACCTTCTGTCTTTAAAATCAGTAAGTTTTTCTGATCAAAGTATAAGTCAAGTAACATTTTATTGGTAATTTTTAAGTATTTAACTTCCTGATTTACATTTATTGCTAAGTTAAACCAGATGGCATCATCGTTTATTTTCCAATTAACAATAGTCAGTTTCAATGCATTTTCGTTATTGGCTTCAAGTATAAAATGAGTTTCAAAATATGCCTTTATCAATTCTTTGTATCTGTTGTAGTTTGATTCAGTCCGCAAATCTACTTCAACCTCATTTAAATGAAAAAAAAGCAGACGAAAATCATCTTCAAAAATTTTAATTGATAATTCTATCTTGTTCTTATCTTTAAAATACTCAAGATTAGAAACCGATACATGAACAGGATGCATGTTCCCTAAACTAGTGAATGAGAAAAACAAAACAATATTAATCCACTTAAACATATGCTAAAATTACGATTTTTTTATTTCTTTGAGATAACTATTATAAATTGACATGAGTATATTTACTATGTATTTTAATTTAGGAGTTTCGCACATAACCGATTTAGTTGGTTATGACCATATTCTGTTTATTATTGTTTTATGTGCAGCATATTCTCTTAGTCAGTGGAAAAATATTTTAATATTAATAACTGCCTTTACAGTTGGACATACCACAACACTCGTTCTTGCCCTATTAAATATTGTTAAAATACCAGGAGAAATAATTGAGTTTTTAATTCCTATAACCATTCTCATAACATCTATTGCAAATATTTTGCAAAAAAAAGATTTTGTGAATCCCCTACAACATTATCTCAAGTACAGTTTGGTTCTATTTTTTGGACTAATTCATGGATTGGGATTCTCTAATTACCTGCGTAGTTTATTAGGTTCTGAATCGGACCTTATAAAACCTTTGTTTGCATTTAATCTCGGAATAGAATTGGGGCAGCTAATTATAGTCTTACTTATTCTTGCACTTACAGCTCTTACTATTAATCTTGGACATGCAAAAAAACGCGAATGGAATCTTGTTCTTTCAGGTTCAGGATTAGGAATATCACTAATACTAATATTGGAAAGATTCCCTTTTTAGGTATCATTTTTGATAATATTCTTTTGTAATTCTTTTTTTAGGTATTCACATTTTTAATTACTGATATTTTGTAAATTTACCTTATCTCAAAAATAAAGAAGCCATGAAAAAGATATTCGTAGTACTAATAATATTTTGTGTTTTATTCCAAACAAACTCATTTGCCCAAAAAATTGAGAATATTAGAATAAAAAAACTTGCAGATAAACTTAACATTGTTTACGATCTTACTCACGAAAAACCGGGTCAGCAATTTGATGTTAAGTTATATTGCTCAGTTGATGGAGGACAAAGTTATACTATTGAGCCTTATTCTGTATCGGGTGATATAGGGAGCGAAATTTATGGTGGAAAAGACAAATTAATTAGATGGGATGTTCTTAAAGATCAAAAGAGATTAATAAGTGAAAAAGTAGTATTTAAATTGGTTGGTACACCAAGCAAGATAAAAAATCAAACTGATTATGCTGAAAATTTCAACTTCGAACTTATTGATTGTTATAAAAGAGACCAAACGATTGTTTGTGCATTGAAAATTACCAATAATGGTAAAGAAAGAGACTTAAAAGCAATTAATCGCTTAGCCAGAATCTATGATTTTAAAGGAACCAGAATAGAATCCAATGTAAGCAAATTAGGAAGGATTGCAGGAAACGACAGATATTCTGTACCCACCTTAACTTTTTTACCCGACCAAACAGAAATTGCCATTTTTCAATTTAATGTTCCACCAGGATTCACCAATAGACTAAAGTTAATCGAATTCGGCTTTGAATTTCTTACCATCACCTACGGTTTAGATTACAAAAAAGGAAATATTGAATTTCGCGATATATCGCTTGCTAATCCTGTTAAAGCAGTAACTGCTGAGCTTATTTCCGATGCAACAAGTATTAGTATGGGACCTGATATTTACAAGAATACCGATAAAAAAGCACCTGTGTTAACTTTTACAAATCCTGTTTTGGAAATAGGCAAACCATATATTTCGAAAATTGAAGATTTAGCTGTTCTGGGCAAAATAAATGATGATAGCGGAATATATGAATTTACAATAAATGGAATGGATGTTACTGTAAATGATGACGATTCGTTTAAAGCTGATGTTTTTTTAGCCGAAGGGAATAATAATATTTTTGTACGTACAACAGATATTTTTCAAAATAATTTTGAAGGAACTTACCAGATAATATTTAAACCCGAGAAAAAAGATCAGCGACAAGCTTCGCTTAAAAACAAATCGGATGCCAATAAGGAAGTTGAAGAATCTTCGAAAGAAGGTAAGTATTATGCATTATTACTTGGAGTAAATACCTATAATGACCCAGAAATAGTAAACTTGGAAAAACCTTATCAGGATGCTGAGAAATTATATGCCAACCTTATTAAGTATTATACATTCGAACCAGCAAATGTTAGGCTTCTAAAAAATCCAACCCACGAAGACATAATTGCTGAGTTTGACAGATTGAACAAAACAATTAGAGAAAAAGATAATCTACTAATCTTTTATGCAGGTCATGGTTTCTGGGATTCCGAAGATGAAATTGGATATTGGTTACCATCTGATGCAAAACAGAGCAATACAGCAAACTGGATAAGAAATAGTACCATTCGGGATTATTTAAAAGCAGTAAAAACAAAACACACTTTATTAATTGCCGATGCCTGCTTTAGTGGTGGTATTTTTAAAAGTCGTGTAACTTTTGCCGAAGCACCTAAATCAATTCAAAACCGATACGAAGTGCCAAGCAGAAAAGCAATGACCAGCGGATCAATTGAAGAAGTGCCCGATAAGAGTGTATTTATGCTATATCTAAATAAAAGACTAGAAGAAAACACGAAAGACCTTATCTCTGCCGAAGAATTATTTAGTAGCTTAAAGGCAGCAGTTCAAAACAATGGTCCCAGTATTCCACTCTATGGAGAAATAAAAGATACTGGAGACGAAGGTGGTGATTTTGTATTTGTAAGAAGAATGAAATAACGCGAATTCCAATAAGTAGTAACTTTTATTGAAATTCAATAGTAGATAGGAAATATCTTAGATAATAATTCGGAAATCTTACAATAGAAGGTGTCCCATTAATTTGCTAATTGTTCCTATCTCAATATATGATACTCCCATGCTTCTTCCGAAGTTGCCAGCTGCTACAACAATAAGATCATCCTTATCAAAGGTTTGTTTATTAATTAAGCTTGTAAGTGCTTCCAAAAGAAATTCGTGCGATGTTTCTTTTTGCTCCATAAAATCAGGAATAACTCCATAGCTTAATGCCATTTCTCGAACTGTGCGTTTTGAGTAACACTGGGCAAAAATAGGTTTTGAACCCCTATAGGCAGCCAATGCTCGTAAGGTTCTTCCCGAGGTTGAATCTGCAATTATTGCTTTTGCATCTAATCGAATTGCTCCTTTTACAGCGGCTTTGCATAAGTATGCAGTAGTAGGGTTATTTATTGCCACAGTAGGAATGTTATTGAAAGGTTCTTTAGTTTTTTCTACTTCAATTGCAATTTTTGCCATCGTACAAACAGCTTCAATAGGATAGTTTCCGCTAGCTGTTTCACCACTTAACATAATTGCATCTGTATTACTATAAACTGCGCTTGCAACATCATTCACCTCAGCTCTTGTAGGTCGAGGATTATCAATCATAGAATGAAGCATTTGTGTAGCAATAATTACTGACTTGCGTCGCTCGATACATTTATTAATCAACATTCGTTGAATTCCGGGAATCTTCTCGTAAGGTATTTCAATAGCAAGATCACCTCGAGCAACCATTACTCCATAAACATGATCCAATATCTCATCTATATTATCGACTCCCTGCTGATTTTCTATCTTCGCAATAATTTTTATATTGCTTTTTTGCGCATCAAGTAGTTTTTGAATTTCTAAAACATCTTCCTTGTTGCGTACAAATGAATGAGCTATAAAATCAATATCCTGTTCAATAGCAAGTTGAATAAACTCCTTATCGCGCTCACTCAAAGATGGCAAGTTAAATGATACATTTGGAACGTTAACACTTTTTCTCCCCTTAATAACACCCTCGTTATTTGCTTCGCAAATTAAAACATCTGAATCCTTCTTTATTATTTGTAATTCAATATAACCATCATCAATAAGTATTTTACTATTCTCAGGTATCTCTTTAACAAAATCGGAATACGAAACATAAATACATTCCTCTGTTGATTCTTTGGTTGGATCACCTTTAATTTTTATCTGCTGCCCCTTAGTTAAAAATATAGTTAAATCTGATTTTGATGTTCTTACCTCAGGTCCTTTTGTATCGACTAATATTGCAATTTTATCGGAAACGCTACGAACATCATTAATTACCTTTAAAGCCAGCTCCGGGCTTTGATGAGCCGTGTTTAATCGAACTACATCCATTCCTTCATCATGTAACGACTTAATAAACTCAGGTGTACAGGTTCTATCTGAAATCGTGGCAACTATTTTTGTTTTTTTTATCATAGTTAATTGTAAATTCAGGTTTCAATCTATTGGTTATTCTTAGTTAACACTTTTATCTGCTACTCATAAATAGCACTCAATTTTTTATTATTTTCATCTTATAGCTTTGGACTTCGGTCTTCCTAATTTTTCTTTAACACCCTCAGACTCTCAATTGCCAATCTGTAACTATCAAGTCCAAACCCTGAAATGCTCCCTTTACATTTTGGTGCAATCAGCGAGATATTCCTGAATTCTTCACGGGCAAATACATTTGTTATATGAACTTCAACAACAGGTGTTTTGACAGCTGCAATCGCATCTGCTATAGAAACCGAAGTATGTGTATACCCTCCAGCATTTAAAACAATACCATTATAAGTAAATCCAGTTTCATGAATTTTATTTATGATTTCGCCCTCTATATTTGATTGATAGTAGTCAATTTCAATATCTTTAAAAAGATCTTTTAACATTTCAAGATATTTCTCGAATGAAATATCTCCGTAAAACTCTTTTTCGCGTTGTCCAAGTAGATTTAAGTTTGGGCCGTTGATTATCTGAATTTTCATGTAAGTATAATTAACTTTGTAATACAAATTTAATCATAATCATTAACTTTGAAACAGCTTTAGCATATTTCTCTGGAATAGAAGGCAGAAAACGCAAGTGATTATGATAATCATGAATATCAATCTAAGAATAATTTATTTTTATAAAACTTTGCTCACTATTTGGGTTTATTGCGTTCTTAGCAGGTATAAAAATATTATAATCCGATGAACTGGGAACAAACAATCATACAATTCAGAAATTTTTTAAAACTAGAGAGATCACTTTCTGGAAATTCAATTACTGCTTACGAAACCGATATTCGTAAGTTGGTAGCATATCTTGAAATTAAGAAACAATCAACCTTACCGCAACAAATAAAGCTTGCTGATTTAAAAAATTTCATTGAATGGATTAATGAGCTGGGGTTACATGCACGTTCTCAATCAAGAATTATTTCAGGATTAAAAGCTTTTTTCAAATTTCTTTTACTCGATAATCAGATCGAAGCAGATCCATCTGGATTGCTTGAATCACCCAAAATAGGGAGAAAACTTCCAGAGGTTTTATCTATTATCGAAATTGACCAGATAATAGCTGAAATAGATCTTAGCTCACCCGAGGGTCAGCGTAATAAAGCAATTATTGAGACTTTATATAGTTGTGGTTTACGTGTTTCGGAGCTGGTAAATTTAAAACTAACCAATCTTTATTTTGATGAAGGATTTATTAAAGTAGTAGGTAAAGGAAGTAAAGAAAGGCTCGTACCTATTGGCAGTAAAGCAATTAAAGAAATAGAATTGTATTTTACTTATCGTAATCTCCTTCCTAATATTGATAAAGGCAGTCAGAATATAGTTTTTCTTAATCGCAGAGGGAAGCTGCTTACTCGGGTAATGATTTTTACAATAATAAAACGACTTGCTGAGAAAGCCCAAATCAAGAAAACAATTAGTCCTCATACATTTCGACATTCATTTGCAACACATCTAATAGATGGAGGAGCAGATTTGCGTGCTGTTCAAGAGATGCTCGGACACGAATCAATAATCACAACAGAAATTTATACACATCTTGATCGTGAATATTTGCGTGATGCAATTATTCAATATCACCCAAGAGCTTAAAAAATATTCTGCAAACCTTTGCAATGGTATTTACAATCAGTTTTATATTTACTTCCATTTTTCTTATATTATTGATATACTGAAATATACACAAAATAAATAATTCTATGAATTCTATGTTTAGAGTTAAAATAATTGCACTGTAAGCATTGAATTTGTTAATTTTTAAATATATTTGTAACCTGCAAAATATTTTTTAGTAAGAGAATCATTTTCAATTAATTATAAATTTTAAAATTCAATAAAATGTCAAACGTAAAAAGAGTTTACACATTTGGTGATAAAAAAGCCGAAGGTAATGCTAGCATGAAGAATCTGCTGGGTGGTAAAGGAGCTAACCTTGCCGAAATGAATCTAATTGGAGTACCAGTACCTCCTGGTTTTACTATTACCACTGATGTTTGTGCCGAATATAACAAGTTAGGAAAAGATAAAGTTGTTGAATTACTAAAAACCGAAGTTGAAGCAGCTGTTAAGTATGTTGAAAAAATTATGGGAACATCTTTCGGGAGCAACGAAAACCCATTATTACTTTCTGTTCGTTCTGGTGCTCGTGCCTCAATGCCAGGTATGATGGATACCGTTCTTAACCTTGGTATGAATGATGCAGCTGTTGAAGGATTAACAAAAAGAACAGGTAATGCACGTTTTGCTTGGGATTCGTATCGTCGTTTTGTTCAAATGTTTGGTGATGTAGTATTAGGTATGAAACCTCAATCAAAGGAAGAAATTGATCCTTTCGAAGAGATTATGGAAGAGATGAAACATGCCAAAGGAATTAAATTAGATACTGAATTTACTGTTGAAGATTTAAAAGAATTGGTTACTAAGTTTAAAGCTGCAGTAAAAAAACAAACGGGCCACGATTTTCCAACAAATCCATGGGAACAACTTTGGGGTTCGGTAATGGCGGTATTCGACAGCTGGCAGAACCCAAGAGCTGTTTATTACAGAGCTCTTAATCAGATTCCTGAAGAATGGGGAACTGCAGTTAACGTACAAGCTATGGTTTTCGGTAACATGGGCGAAAACTCTGGTACTGGTGTAGCATTTACACGTAATGCAAGTACAGGTGAAGATATTTTTAATGGTGAGTATTTAATTGATGCTCAAGGAGAAGATGTGGTTGCTGGTATTCGAACACCACAAGAGATATCCAAAGAAGGCTCATTACGTTGGGCTGTATTAGCTGGTGTTACTGAAGAAGATCGTGCGAAAAACTATCCTTCGTTAGAAGAAAAAATGCCAATCATCTTTAAGGAGCTAAACGAAGTTCAACAAAAACTTGAAGATCATTATAAAGATATGCAGGATCTTGAATTTACTATTCAGGATGGTAAATTATGGATGTTACAAACACGTAATGGCAAACGTACTGCTGCTGCTATGGTTAAAATTGCCATGGATCTATTGAAACAAGGTATTATTGATGAGAAAACAGCTATTCTTCGTCAGGAGCCAAATAAACTTGATGAATTATTACATCCAGTATTTTCTAAAGCTGGAATGAAAAATGCAAAAGTGTTGGCAAAAGGATTACCTGCTTCTCCAGGTGCAGCAACTGGTCAAATAGTATTCTTTGCTGACGAAGCTAAAAAATTCCAGGCTTCAATATTGGTTCGTACCGAAACTTCTCCTGAAGATTTAGAAGGAATGAACATTGCCCGTGGTATTTTAACTGCTCGTGGTGGTATGACATCGCATGCTGCTGTTGTAGCTCGTGGTATGGGCAAATGCTGTGTTTCAGGTGCTGGTGCTGTAAATATTAATTACAAAACCCGTATCATGAATATCGAAGGTGTTGAATTTAAAGAAGGTGACTGGATTTCACTAAACGGATCAACTGGAGAAGTTTACATGGGAAAAATTGAAACTCAAGACCCTGATATGAGTGGCGATTTTGGCGATATCATGAAATTAGCCGATAAATACAGAGTAATGGATGTTCGTACAAACGCTGATACTCCTCATGATGCAAAAGTTGCAAGAGAATTTGGTGCTCATGGTATTGGTCTTTGCCGCACAGAGCATATGTTTTTCGAAGGCGAAAGAATCAAAGCTATGCGCGAAATGATTCTTGCCGAAACTGAAAAAGACAGAAGAAAAGCATTAGAAAAATTATTACCATTCCAACGAGCAGACTTCGAAGGAATTCTTGAAGCTATGGCTGGTTATGGTGTTACTATACGATTACTCGATCCACCATTACACGAATTTGTTCCTCACGAAGAAGCAAATCAGAAAGAAATGGCTAAGGAAATGGGTATTTCAGTAGAAGAAATAAAACGTAAAGTTGATTCTTTACATGAATTTAACCCAATGTTAGGCCACCGTGGTTGCCGCTTAGGTATCACTTATCCTGAAATTACAGAAATGCAGGCACGCGCAATCATTGAAGCTGCAGTTAATTTGAAAAATAAAGGTGTAGATGCCCGCCCTGAAATTATGATTCCTTTAATTGGTACAGCTAAAGAATTTACATTACAGGAAGAACTAATTCGTAAAACAGCAGAGAAAGTATTTGCTGAAAAAGGAACTAAAATCGATTACCTTGTTGGTACTATGATCGAGATTCCAAGAGCTGCTTTAACCGCTGGAGATATTGCAGATAGAGCTGAATTTTTCTCATTTGGTACAAATGACTTAACCCAGATGACATTTGGTTATTCGAGAGATGACGCTGGTAAATTTTTACCTGTTTATCTAAAAGAAGGAATCTTAAAAAGTGATCCATTTCAAATTCTTGATCAATCAGGTGTTGGTCAACTTGTAGAAATGGGTGTTCAAAGAGGTAGAGCAAAAAATCCAAAATTAAAAGTAGGTATTTGTGGCGAACATGGTGGTGAACCAAGTTCTGTTGAATTCTGTTTCAGAGTTGGAATGAATTATGTTTCTTGTTCTCCTTTCCGAGTTCCTATTGCTCGCTTAGCGTCGGCTCAAGCTACTATTAAATCTGGGAAATAATACTCAGGACTTATTTATATCAGAAGCCATCGGTTTTTTCCGATGGCTTCTTTATTTTTTTAAGGGTAAAATACTTTTAAAGAGTATTTGGAATATAATTATTTTTTTACCTTTGACGTTTACTTGAGAAAAAACAACAAAAGCTAGAATATAACATGGAAAAAACTACTGAAATAACCCTGAAAAATGATTTAAAGAACCTGATAAATAATCATAAAAAGGTTCATCAGAATCTATCACGTAAAGACATCATTAAGCATGTACTTGACAATAAAGAAGCCATTGCTTCCAAAAATGGAGCTATTGCTACATGGACTCCAAAAGAATCTACAGGTCGCAGTCCAAAAGATACATACATTGTTAAGCGTGCTGAAAGTGAAAAAAACATTGACTGGACATCACCAAATAATTTACCTATTGATAGTGAAACCTTTGATATGCTTTTTAATGATGCTATTCAAATGTTATCACAAAAGGAACAATTATATACTACTGATCGGGTAATTGGTGCTGATTCGAAATATGCACTACCTGTAAAAGTTGTTACCAGTTTGGCTCTAACAACATTATTTACTGATAATATGTTCAGGCCTGTTCCGAAAGATATTGAAAAAAGTATTTTCTTCAATCGAGGATTTCAACTGGTTCAAGTTCCTTATAATAAACTTGATCCTAAAAAGTATGAAGGACGTATCCATAAACTACCAAATGGAAAAACATCGAATCTTGCTTTGGCAATGGACCTTGATAGAGGGCTTGGTGTTGTAATCGGATCTGCATATCTTGGTAGTGTTAAGAAAATGATGTTTACTGTAATGAATTATTACCTGCCATTCGAAGGGGTTTTACCATTACATTGTTCTGCTAACGAAGATAAAAATGGAGTTTCTGCCTTACTTTTAGGATTATCTGGTACAGGAAAAACAACTCTTTCTGCCGACCCAAACAGAGCTCTATTAGGTGATGATGAACATGGCTGGAGTGTTGATGGAATTGCAAACTTCGAAAATGGATGCTATGCCAAAATGATTGACATTAATCCGGAAAAAGAACCAGAGATTTATAACGCGGTGATGCATAAAGACGATCCTTTAAATCATGGAGCTATTGTTGAAAATGCAATGATTTATCCTAATGGAGAATTCGATTACAATGATAACCGTATTACTGAAAACTCAAGAGCATCTTTCCCACTTTCATTTTTAAAAAATATTAAAGTTTCATCTGTTTCTGGTCATCCAACAACTATTTTATTCCTTACGGCCGATGCTTATGGTGTATTGCCCCCAATTTCTAAACTTAATCCAGATCAGGCAATGCTATGGTTTCTGATGGGTTATACAAGTAAGTTAGCAGGTACTGAAACCGGAATTACAGAGCCACAGTCAACTTTCTCACGTTTCTTCGGACAACCTTTCATGCCATGCAATCCAGATATTTATGCAGGTATGCTTGGACAAAAGATGGAACAATTTAATTCGAAAGTTTATCTTGTAAATACAGGATGGAGTGGTGGTGCATACGGAATTGGAAAACGTATTGATATAAAATTAACTAGAGCAATGGTAAATGCTGCCTTAAATGGTGATCTCGAAAAAGTGGAATATATCTATGATGACCTTTTTCACTTGAATATCCCAAAAACTTGTCCTGGTGTGCCATCTGAAATGTTATTTCCATCAAATACATGGAGCAATAAAGATGATTATCAGAAAATGGCTAAAAAATTAGCAGACGAATTTAGCAAAGCATTTGATAAATCGTATGGTAATAAAAATATTAAAGATAGTATAAAGAAACAGTGTCCAGGAAAATAGACCCTGCCCTAAATAATGATAAATCAAGAGTTTAATGTTTAGGCGTTAAACTCTTCTTTTTTGTTTGGAAAAACTTTACAAATTCAGATAACTATATATTTTGATGTAAATAAAAATATTTGTTATTTTGCAGCCCAAGTAAGTTAATTTGAAAAGGATATTATGTTCATTGTACTTAATATAATCCTAATTATTGTTGCCTATCTTGTTGGTTCAATACCAACATCAGTATGGATTGGCCAATACTATTACAATATTGATGTTAGGGAACATGGCAGTGGAAATGCAGGAGCAACAAACACCTTCAGGGTATTAGGAACCAAAGCTGGAATAATTGTTTTTATTGTAGATATATTAAAAGGCTTTGGAGCTGTAAATCTTATTCATTTTACAAGTTATTATATACCACATAGTGGAAGTTATACAAATATTCAACTTTTACTTGGTATTGCTGCAATGCTTGGCCATATCTTCCCAATTTATGTAGGTTTTCGCGGAGGGAAAGGTGTCGCAACACTATTTGGTGTTATTTGGGCAATTAGTTTTTATCCAACACTTATTATGGCCGGTATTTTTCTTATTACACTTATTATCACCCGATATGTCTCTCTTAGTTCAATGATATCAGGTTTTTCATTTCCTTTTTTAATCATCCTTGTATTTAAAGAAACAACTCCAACACTTGTTATTTTTTCGCTTATTATGGCTGTTTTAATGCTTTTTACCCATCAAAAAAATATTGAACGCTTATTGCGAAAAGAAGAAAAAAAGGCCAACCTTCCTAAAATTAAAAAGGAACATCTACAGAAACTAAAAAAAATAAAACGGAGAAAGAGAAAAGTAATTGTTGCTTAATTGATAATTTAAAAAACAACATGAGTTTATAATACAAAAACCAGCAAATAAGCTGGTTTTTTCTATAATAATTATAATGGTATCGAAAATTTAAATTTGCTACCATTACCTGGTTCGCTCTCAACCCAGATTTTTCCACCATGCTTTTCCACGAATTCTTTACAAAGTATCAGACCTAATCCTGTACCTCTTTCTTTATTAGTACCAGGTGTTGTATGTGGATTTGCAAAATTCCAAAGTTTATACTTATCTTCATCACTAATTCCTATTCCGCTATCCGATATAGTTATAATTGTATATTGATCATTCTTCTCATAAAAAATCTCAACTTTACCATTTCTATTGGTAAATTTTATTGCATTTGAAATCAGATTTCTTAAAATAGTTTTTAGCATGTTTATATCCGCAAATACGCATGTAGATTCATCTACATAGCTGAGTATTGTAATATTTTTCTGATCTGCTTGACTTTGTTTTTCTTTAAGAATATCATTACAAATTTCTTTAAAATCTAAATTTTCTGGCTTAAAGGGAATCTTGCCAGCCTGCATTTTCGACCACAAAAGTAAATCGTTTAATAAATTAATAATATTCTGTTGCGATCGGTGTATTGTTTTTATTACTTGTTCAATGGTTTCTGATTCCTGGGTTTGAAAATCTTCTAATAAAGCTTCTGATAAACCTAATGAGGAACTAAGCGGACCCAGCAAGTCATGGGCAAGAATTTGCATAAAACGGTCTTTGTCAGAATTCAGTATAGTGAGTTCTTCATTTTTATTTTCAATTTCAAGTTTTTTGGCAGCAAGAAGAAGATTTGTTTTTCGTTTTTGAATAAAACTATATAACACAAATGCTAGTAAAACAAATAGAAACACAAAACCCAAAATAAATGAGTTACGGATACTTTTTTGTCTTTTTAGATCCTCTTGATAAATAGCATCCTTTTTCTCTTGCTCCAATGCAGCCAGTTCCTTTTCTTTTTCATACTTGTACTCATATTCTAATCCAACTATTTTCTTCGTATTTTCTTCGTTAATAATACTATCGCTCAACGATTTAAAAACACCAAGATAGAAATAAGCTTCTTTATACTGACCCATTGCCGCATAACATTTATGCAACATTTCGGAGCTGGATTTTAATAACCCAATATCATTTATGCTTTGAGCTAATTCATATGCTTTTTTACAATACCGAAATGCTTCGCTTATCTTATTTTGCTTCAAATACAATGCTCCTAATCCACTGTATATAGTTACTTCAAGTGATTTCGAACCAGTTTCAATACTTAATCCCAATCCTTTAGTATAAAAATTCAATGCTTGTGAATAATTACCCATAACGCTATTAACCTCTCCAATTGTATTGTAACAACTAGCCATCCCCCTTTTATCACCTGTTTCTTCACGAATTTCTAATGATTTTCCAAGATATTCCAATGCTTTTGAATTATCACCCTTATAATAATAAGTAACTCCCAAATTGCTGTAAGAAATAGACATTCCACGCTTATCATCTGTTTCTTCTTTAATTTGTAATGACTTTTGATAATATTCTAATGCTTTCGAAAAATCACCTTGATGCCGGTAAATAATTGCAATATTATTGTAAGAATTAGCCAATCCAGTCTTATTCCCTGTTTCTTCATCAATTCGTAATGAATTTTGATAGCTTTCCAATGCTTTGGGGTAATTGCCCTGGTGACGATATATGATTCCAATATTGTTGTAATAATTAGAAATTAGGGTTTTATCGCCCAATTCATTTGCAATTTCAAATGATTTATTGAAATACTCATGGGCTTTACTATAATCGCCCTGACTGTAATAAATACTTCCAATATTATTATTCGCATTGGCTATTCCTTTTTTGTTTCCGGTTTCTAAATCTAATTTTATGGAGTAATTAAAATTTATAAGGGCTTGGTTATAATCCGATTTAATTCTGTAATAAACTCCTATCATTCGCTGACTTTCTGCTTCGCCATACTTGTAACCAAGGCGTTTTGAGATCGAGTCGGCCTCATTACCATACTGTAAGGTTTTGAGAACATTTATATTGGAGTATTTTAGGGCAGTTTTATTCAATAAATTAATTCTAACAGTATCAAATGCAGTATTTTCTTTAAGCAATTCTTCCAGACTATCAATGGCCGCATTTTGACCTAACCCAATTGTTTTAATCAAAAAAAGAATTGTTACTAAGAGCATACATTTTAACATATACATGCATTTTGGATGAATTGTATTCAGGTTTTAATTCTAGTAAATTAAATTTTAAATCCCCTTTGTTATGCTAAAGGTAGTAAAAAAAGCAGAATAATATAGCACAGTATCACTGTAATTTAAGTTTTAACTGTAGGCAGGTTTTATTGCTTATTAATTTTTCTTTTAATAAAATATTTTCTATTTTGTATTCTCTTTTTAAGTATGATATTTATTAAGTAAATTAATTAAATAACAAGCATTATGAAAATAGTAAAGTCATTTTTGGTACTTGGTTTAATTTTATTAACAACCGATATTTTTGGACAAGAATTGCCAACCTCTTATCAACCTATGTTAAACCAAATTGTCATAAATTTTAAGACAATTACTAGCGGAAACACAATTAAGCAAGGTAAAAATACCTTAAGTGTAATTAACGAGAATAAAATTGCACTTCGTATTGAGCATCAAAAAAAGGTAAAAAACCTGACTTTTATTACTAAGCTTGATGAAGAAAACAAATTGTATTGGGTTCCGGCAAATCCACTTACAATTGACATGGTAAATAAGCATGAAGAAACTCTCACAGAAATATTTGAGTCAATGCTTGAATTATCGGAAAAAAAATCCAAAGAATAATCAGTTTTATTGGCCATAGTAATTTAGCAAAAGGGGCTCTTCTAAGTAGTGAATTTTTTTACCAGCCATTATAATTGTACAATAGAGAAATTCTCTAATTGTAAAAGCAGGATTATAATAAGATTTAAGATTTAGGGTTCATGTTAAAAGATAGAAGCTTTTATTCAAAATAATTGAAGTTACCTTTGTAATAAGAAACTACTCAACCCCTATTTGCTTGTTGCTTTAAACTCATCTTCGAGTAGCTGCTGTAGGTGATTAGGACTTATATTGTATTGTATATCGCCATGCTGCACAAAAGAGATGGATCCAGTTTCCTCCGACACAATTACAACCGATGCATCTGTTTTTTCTGAAATGCCTAGGGCTGCCCTATGTCGCATTCCATAATGTGGTGGTAAATCAAATCGGTCGGTTGATGGCAGCACACATCGTGCAGCAGCAATTTTATCTTTCTTGATTATTATTGCTCCATCGTGCATTGGACTATTTTTAAAGAATAAACTTTGAATTAATCGACTTGATGTTTCTGCATTTATAATATCGCCTGTTTTAATTATACTAAACAAGTCGGATTCGTTAGGAATTACAATAAGTGCACCCATCTTTTGTTCAGACATATGGGTACAAGCATTAATTATTGCATCAATATTTATGCTTTTAACCTCTTCTTCCCCAAATGAGAATAGTTTTTCAATAGAAAATCTTTTTTTCTTTACATAACGGCTACCAAGCATTAGCAAAAACCTACGTATTTCCTGCTGAAAAACAATAATAAGCGCAATAACACCAACACCGATAATCTGTCCTAAAATACTTCCGAGTAGTTGCATATTAAGTGCTCTAACAACTAGCCAGAGTAAATAAACCGAAAAAATACCTATAAAAATATTAATGGCAGTAGTTCCTTTTATAAGGTTATACATTTGGTATAATAAAAATGCTACCAACAAAATATCTACAATATCTAAAATTCGTATAGTAATAAAGGCAATCATCATAAAATATATCAATTAAAACAAATGTAATAAAATATTAATTATTCGTGCCAATTCTCAACGATTGCTGTCGATAATTTCTGAAACAAGGTAATTGCTTCCTTAGCTTCGCGAACATCGTGTACTCTTAATATATTAGCACCTCTATGCAAGGCAATGGTATTTAAAACCGTTGTAGCATTGAGCGCCTCCTCAGGTGTTGTATTCAAAAATTTATATATCATTGATTTTCTCGACAAACCAACTAAAATAGGTAATTCTAAAATCATGAAATCAGCCAAATAATTAATAAGCTGGTAATTATGATCTATCGTTTTGCCAAAACCAAAACCGGGATCAATAATTATATCGTTTATTCCCAAGAGTTTTGATTTATTAACTTTTTCGGAGAAATACTTGATAACCTCCTGTACAACATTCTTATATTGAGGATTTTGTTGCATGTTTTTTGGTGTTCCCTGCATATGCATCATAATATATGGCACATTCAGACTGGCAATGGTTTCCAGCATCTTACTATCCATATCGCCTGCCGAAATATCGTTTATAATATCAACCAAATAATCATTAACAACTATTCGTGCAACCTCCGATCGAAAAGTATCGACCGAAACCAATAAATCAGGAAAAAGTAATTTAACTTGATTAAGAACAGGTACTAACCTTTTTAGTTCTTCACTCTCAGAAACTTCAGCAGCACCTGGTCTTGTTGAGCATGCTCCGATATCAAGCATATCGCAACCTTCTGCTACCATTTTACTTACTTTTTCGAAAATCAATTCTGGAGTACTATATTTTCCACCATCATAAAACGAATCGGGTGTCAGGTTTAAAATACCCATTACTTTAGGTTCCGACAAATCAATAATCTCTCCCCTGCATTTTATGGTTAATTTTCTAGAAAAAAATGTATTTTTAGGTTCCATTTTATACTTTTACCTTCAATTTTAATACAAATGTAATAAAATTGAACTAAGTAATGTTTATTTTCGTGGCTCTGATAATGTATTTTAACTGACAATAAAAATGAAATTTATAGTAATCGAAGGATTGGATGGTTCAGGAAAATCAACTCAGCTTAAGAAGCTAAAGGCTTACCTAGCGGAAAACAAGATCCTTTTTCAGTATTTGCATTTTCCACGAACCGATTCACGAATTTATGGCGAGTTAGTTGCAAAATTTCTGCGTGGTGAACTGGGCGATATTAATACTGTTAATCCATATCTTATTGCTCTTATTTATGCTGGCGACAGAAATGATGCTAAAACAATAATTAATAATTGGTTAAAGGATGATTACCTTGTACTTGTCGATCGGTATGTATATTCAAATATTGCATTTCAATGTGCCAAGTTAAATAACCAAACAGAAAGAAAAAAACTAAGTGATTGGATTAAAGATCTGGAATATAGCTATTACCAGATACCAAAACCAGTTTTGAATATTTTCCTAAATGTACCCTTTGAATTTACTATGCAAAATCTTACCAATCAGAGAGGTGGTTCCGATCGTGATTATTTGAATGGTAAAGAAGATATTCATGAAAAAGATTTTGATTTTCAACGACGTGTGCAGGATGTATACTTACATGAAGCTCAGAAAGATAGCTCATTAAAAATTATTCATTGTATTGACGAAAAAGGCAACATGCCATCTTCTGAAATCGTTTTTGATAAGATAATTGATTTGCTTAGATCAGAAAAAATAGTATAAATTTTTAATTGTTTGTTTATGAAAATTATTAATGCTATTAGCCGTGTTCTTGTAGGTATCGTTTTTGTATTTTCAGGATTTGTGAAGGCTATCGATCCGCTTGGATCTACATATAAATTTATCGATTATTTTAACGCTTTCGAATTATCTTTTCTTGAATCGCTGGCTTTTCCTTTGGCCATTTTGCTTAGTACACTCGAATTTGTTATAGGTATTTCGTTAATTTTCTCTACGAAAAAACAGATTACTGCATGGGCTGTATTTATTTTTATGTCGTTTTTTACAGTACTTACGCTAATTCTAGCCATTTTTAATCCGGTATCCGATTGCGGCTGTTTTGGTGATGCAATTATTATGACCAACTGGCAAACATTTTGGAAAAACATTTTTATAATGTTTTTTACTCTTATTATATTTATAAATAGAAATCGTTTTTTAACAAAATGGACCGAAATAAAACAATGGACGATCATCTCCATCTCATTTATTTTAATTTTGTCGCTTTCCATTTTATCATACCAGCACTTACCATTAATTGACTTTTTACCCTATTCAACTGGAACATACATTCCCGAGAAAATGGTTATTCCCGAAGGTGCTCCAATAGCGGAATATGAAACAACACTCGTTTATACAAAAAATGGAGAATCTATTGAAGTAACGATTGATAATATACCCGACTCCACATGGCAATGGGTAGAATCCAAACATACTTTGGTTAAAAAAGGATACCAACCACCTATTCACGATTTTGTTATACAATCGATGGATGGCGAAGATTATACAGACTTGATATTAACTGATAGCAAATTTACCTTCTTGCTTATAGCTCATGATCTAAAAAAAACAAGTAATAAAAATATTGAAAAAATTAATCAGCTTGCTGAATTTTGTAAGCAATCAGGTAATTGCAATTTTATTTGTTTAACTTCATCACTACAAACCGACATTGACGAATTTGTACAAAAGAACAATGCCAAATATCCATTTTTTAATACAGATGAAATTACTCTGAAAACAATGATTCGGGCTAACCCAGGCATCATGTTACTGCGACGTGGCTGGATAATTAAAAAGTGGAATTCAAACGATCTGCCTGATATTGATTTTATCCGAGAAAATTTCATAAACAATCCTAAATACAAGCAAAAAGTGGATGAAACGAATAAAGATGAGTTTAATGTATAGGTTTTAATACTTACATAATTGATTAAATTTCTGATAAAAAGGTTCTTTTATGCATTACTCATAATATGGGGTGTTATTACAGTTGTATTCTTTTTGTTTAATATACTTCCGGGTGATCCGGCAAAAATGATGCTTGGACAAAGGGCCGATCTGTTTTCTGTTGAAGCTATAAATAAAGAACTCGGCCTTGATCGTTCCAAAACAATGCAATACATTAAATATGTAAATGATATATCCCCTATTTCGGTTTTTAACACGAATAATCCCGAAAATTATTTTTACTTCGATACCACAAAGTACAACTCATTTAGTAAGCTTTTTAAGATTGGTAAAAACACAGCATTTGTTCTTAAGTATCCTTACCTTCGACGATCATACCAGAGTAAAAAGCAGGTTTCCGAAATTATTAGAGAAACATTGCCAAATACATTTATTCTGGCACTTGTTTCAATTGTATTTGCTACTCTTTTGGGAATTTTCATGGGAATAATGGCGGCTATAAAAAAGGATGGTTTGTACGACCGGCTTTCGCTATTCTTTTCGGCATTTGGCATGTCGTTGCCCTCGTTTTTCGCAGCTATATTGGTCGGATGGATATTTGCTTTTATTCTAGGTGATTTAACCGGGCTCAACCTAACAGGAAATTTATACGAAATCGATGATATGGGAGGAGGGCAATACCTACAGCTTAAAAATTTAATTTTACCTGCATTTACTCTTGGAATAAGACCTCTGGCAATTGTTATCCAGCTTTCGCGTAACTCTATGCTCGAAGTACTTTCACAAGATTATATTCGCACAGCTAGAGCAAAAGGACTTAAATTTTCTAGAATAATTTGGAATCATGCTCTTAAAAATTCGCTTAATCCTGTTATAACAGCTGTCTCAGGATGGTTTGCTTCGCTTATGACAGGTGTAGTTTTTGTAGAATATATTTTCGGGTGGAAAGGACTCGGATTTATTATTGTCGATTCACTTAATAAATTTGATTTACCAGTAGTAGTAGGTTGCGTTTTAACAATATCTATCATTTTTATTCTGATTAATACTTTTGTAGATATTCTTTATGCCATTCTCGACCCTCGTATTCGATTATCCTAAAACAATTGCTTGATTTTTTAAATTTATAAAGCAATTCACGGCATAATTTCTTATTTTTGGTTATACAATCCCAAAAATCATATACCATGAGAAAAAAAATTGTTGCTGGTAACTGGAAAATGAATACAACCTTGCCAAATGGATTATCACTTGTTTCGGAAATAATTAAATCACAAGATGTGCCAAAAGATGTTGTATTAATTGTAGCTCCACCTTATACACATTTATCTGATATTTCAAAAATATTGAAGAATACGAGTATAAAATTAGCAGCTCAGAATTGTGCACAATTCGACCAAGGAGCATACACAGGAGAAATTGCAGCAACGATACTCAAATCTGTCGGTACTGAATATGTAATTCTGGGACACTCGGAACGCCGTGCCTATTATGCCGAAACAGATTTAATAATAAATAGCAAAATTAAACTTGCACTAGCTGCCGGAATTAAACCCATTGTGTGCTGCGGAGAAGTGCTCGAGGAAAGAGAAAAAGGAATACATTTCGATATTGTGGCAAAGCAATTAAAAGGCATGTTCGAAGGAATAAGCCCTGAGCAATTTAAAGAAATAATAATTGCTTATGAACCTGTTTGGGCTATTGGGACTGGAAAAACAGCAACTCCTGCACAAGCACAGGAGATACATGCTTTTATAAGAATAAATATAGAAAAGGTATTTGGAACAGAATTAGCCCATAATATGCCAATTTTATATGGAGGAAGTTGTAAGCCTTCAAATGCAAAAGAATTGTTTGCTAATCCAGATGTTGATGGAGGACTTATTGGTGGAGCATCATTAGTTGCAAAAGATTTTATTGATATTGCTAAATCATTCTAATTTATATTTAATGGATTATATTGAATTAAACTGTATTATAACTGCAGAAAATAAACAGGAAATAGCTGAAATACTTATTGCAGAGCTAAATGAAATTGGTTTCGAAAGTTATGACGAAACCTCTGAAGGACTAAAAGCATATATACAAAAGAATCTATTCGAAAATAACAAAATTAGTGAGCTTCAAGTAAATTCACTTACAAATTGCAGCATTGATTATTCATGGCAAACAATAAAATCGCAAAACTGGAATGCCATCTGGGAAAAAAATTTTGAACCTATAGCTATAGAAAACCAGTGTTTTGTTCGCGCTCCATTTCATAAAAAACAAGACAAATACATGTACGATATTGTTATTGAACCCAAAATGTCGTTTGGTACTGGTCATCACGAAACAACTTCATTAATGCTTAAAGCAATGTTATCTATTGATTTTAACAATAAAATTGTTTTAGATATGGGCTGTGGTACAGGTGTTCTGGCAATTATGGCCTCATTTAAAAAAGCAAAAAAAGTTACCGCTATTGATATTGATGAGTGGGCTTACGAAAATACAATTGAAAATATTGCCAGAAATAATTGTTCAAATATTGAGGTTTTTCAGGGTGATGCTGCGTTATTGGCAAATAAGCATTTTGATATTATACTTGCTAATATCAACCGGAACATTTTACTTAATGACATAAAGCATTATTCCTTAGCATTAAATGAAAATGGAATATTGCTGTTAAGTGGAATATATGAGCAGGATATGGAAATAATTCAGAAGGAAACTCAAAAACAAAATCTCACATTTGAATATTTCGACTCCAAGAATAATTGGGTTGCAGTAAAATTTTTAAAATCAAAAGTCTAAATTTAAAATATTGCAAATGAAAACCAGAATTTTCATCATAAGCTTCCTTTCTATTATCCTAACACTGATATTTTCAATAAAGAGTTTTGGGCAAGAACTAAAAGAATTTTCAACTGATACAACCCTTTTTATTGAGCAATTCGAATCTTTTGTAAAAAAGAATATATCAGATAGCGATAAAGAAAATCTTGACCAGTTTGTACTAAAATGGAAAACTAATATTATTGATGAAAAAATCCAGTTCCGGTTTATTGATGTTTGTAATCTTTTACTAAAAGAAAAAGCTCAAAGGAGTCCTCATTTTACAAAATATTTAGAAGTGGTAACGGCATTTTTTACTAACGAAAATGCCATGAAAAATTACGATGATTGGGAGAAGGGAGTGCTATTTATACTTTCAGGTCAAAAATATCCTCTGGGTCAACTCATTATTTATATTGATCATACATTAGATCTGATTACATCAGGGAATTTGTATAAGTCGTATGCTACTGCATGGTATGTAAGCTCCAACAATTATAAAATTATAGTTGATGAAACAATCAAAATAACATTTGAGGAGACCAATCTCATCTGCAGAATAAAAAATGATAGCATTAATATTTATAATTCAAAAGGTGTTTATTATCCTTTAATCAATATTTGGAATGGACAAAATGGAACTGTAACATGGGAAAGAGCAGGCTATTCGGCAGATAGTATATCTGCAAGACTTAATAAATATCAGATAAATCTTACAAGATCGGGTTACGATGCTGATTCGGCAGTTTTTACAAATAAAATATATTTCGACGCACCCATTTTAGGCAAATTATCTGATCAGGTTGTACATATTATGAGTCAAGATAAGGCAATTTACCCTGAATTTAACTCTTACCAAAAACGGTTCCAGATTAAAAACATTTACCCTGATATTGATTATGATGGTGGTTTTTCGATGAAAGGTGCAAATTTAATGGGATCAGGAATTAAAGACCAAGAAGCCTATCTTTTTATTCATAAACACGAAAAAATTGAATTTAGAGCACGATCCGAAAGTTTCATGTTTAAGAAAGATCGTGTAATTTCTAATAATGCACAAGTTACGATTAAACTTTCCAATGACTCAATCTATCATCCGGGATTAATGTTTACCTATGTAACAAAAACTACAGAAGTAACCTTAAATCCTACAGAACGAGTTGTTTCGAAAAGCCCTTTTTTCGATTCATATCATAACCTTTTTATGAAATTCGACAGGTTAATATGGAATACAAATACCGATAAAATTTATCTTACATCTGCGAGAGGATCGGCCATTGGAAACGCAACTTTTACATCATCTAACTTTTATAATCTTTTAGATTATGATAATCTCCAATCGCGCGATAATGAAAACCCTCTTATTTTGATTAGAAATTTTGCGAAAATGAAAAAATCTGATCAATTTAAAGCAGAGGATTTTGCCAATTACATGATTTATCCTATACATCAGGTTAGGCAAATGCTTATGTTTATAAGTATGGATGGATTTATATTCTTTGATGTTGATAATGATATTGTTACTATTAATCAAAGATTGTATGATTATATCAACTCGAGGCTTGGTAAAATCGATTACGATGTTATTAAATTCTTCTCACAAACCGAAGGACAAACACATAATGCAATTTATGACATAACAACATCAGATCTTGAGATAAACGGTGTTCCAAGGATTTTTCTATCCGACAGTCAGAATGTTGCCATATACCCACAGGGCAACAGAATAATAATGAAAAAAAATCGTAGCTTTAGTTTCGGAGGAATAATAAACGCAGGTCTTTTTACTTTCCATGGAAAAGTTTTTCACTTCGATTATGACACGTTTAAAATCGCCCTAAATAATGTCGATTCATTAACTATTAAAGTACAAACAACAGGATATGATTTATATGGTAAATCGCTCCTTGCAGCTGTTCAGAATACCATTAAATTAATTTCTGGAAACTTGTTAATCGATAATCCTGAAAACAAATCGGGATTAAAAAACTTCCCCGAATACCCTATATTTATTAGCGAGGAGAACTCGTTTGTTTATTACAATGTAAATAATGCACAGGGTAGCGTTTATAAACCTGAAAATTTCTTTTTCAAACTTGATCCATTTGTTATCGATAGTTTGGATAACTTTACTACTAAAGGATTACGTTTTGATGGGGAATTCTTTTCTGCAGGAATTTTTCCTCCTTTCGAAGATGCTATTTATATGCGCCCTGATTACTCTTTAGGATTTAACCGACTAACTCCTCCCGAGGGATTTCCATTATACGAGGGTAAGGGAATGTATTTTAACGAAATTGATCTAAGCAATCAAGGTTTAAAGGGTAATGGAACACTTGAATATTTAACAAGTAAATCGACATCCGACAGTATAACATTTTATCCTGATTCAACTAAAATACATGCTCAGGATTTTACTATTGCTCAAAGAAATACAGGTATTGAATTTCCTTATTCATCAGGAAATAATATCAATATTAAATGGTATCCATACAAGGATGTAATGTTTGCTGACCAAACCAAAGATCCATTTAAAATATACAATCAAAACTTTCTGTTTTATGGTGCATTAAAACTCCAACCTATTGGATTAACAGGCAAAGGCAAAATAGATTTGGATAAAGCTATTCTCGAATCTAATCTTTTCTTCTTTGATGCACTGGCATTTAACTCAGACACAACAAGCTTCAAGCTTAAGTCAATTGACAAGACTGATTTTAATATGTTAAGTACCAACCTGAATGCGAAAGTTAACCTGACAAACCAACTGGGTAATTTTAAATCAAATGATAGTTTTACTATAGCGGAATTTACAAAGAATTTATATAAAAGTTATCTTGATGAATTTGACTGGAAGATAAATTTAGATGAAATACATATTAACTCAAATCCTCAAGGTGATACAATTACATCACCAGAGATAAAACAATTATCCCGGCTTAAAGATGGGAATCTTCCTGGAGCGTTATTTCTATCAATTCATAGAAGTCAGGACTCTCTTCGATTTGCATCATCAAAGGCGATTTATAAGTTAGCTGATAACACAATTAATGCAACCGAAGTTGAATATATAAAAGTTGCCGACGCCTCTGTTTATCCCAAAGATGGTGATGTAACCGTTGGTAAATTAGCCGAAATGAGTACTCTTAATAAATCACTTGTTATTGCAAATGACCAAACAAAATATCATACCATTTTTAATTCAAGAATTAATATTAGAAGTCGAAACAATTATACAGGATCTGGAGAATATAATTATATAGATGAAAGTAAAAAAACACAAATTGTACATTTCTCTGATATTCATGTTGATACTACAAAACAAACAATAGCAATAGGGAAAATTATTGATACTGATAATTTTACACTTAGTCCGGTATATGCCTTTCAGGGCGAAGTTCAGTTAAATGCAGCAAGAAAGTATCTCACATTTAGAGGGGGCGTTAGAATAAGTCACGAGTGCGAAAAAATTTCACAAGAGTTGGCTATATTCGAAACAGAAATCAATCCCGACACAATCTACATTCCAATTTCTGATAATACCAAGAGTCTTCTTGGTCGTGGTCTCTTTGCTGCAAGTTTTATTACAAAAGATTCATCTCACATCTATTCCTCATTCCTAACTCGCCGTCGCGATCCAAATGATGAGGCTATAGTTAAAGCAACAGGATATTTATTTTATAATAAAAATTCAAATAAATATATTATTGCTGATAAATCTAAGATTTTAAATCCTGATACAACAGGAAGCCTAGTTAATCTGCATCAAAAGTATTGTCTGCAACACGGTGAGGGTAAAATAAATCTGGGCATTGAACTTGGACAGATAAACCTCTCCCCTGCAGGATCTTTCAATCATGATTTAATTAAGAATGAAATAAAACTAGATTTGATTCTACCTATCGATTTCTTTTTCTCAGAAGCTGCCCTCGACACCATGATTAAAGACATTCAATCTCAAAGAATAGAATCTTTTAGCATTACATCCGATTTCTTTACAAAAAATATGTACGAAAGATTTGGGGAAACCAATACAAACGAATTTAAAAACCAAAGCTTACTTTTTGCAACTGAAGCAAAGCTTCCAAAAGATTGCCAGCATACATTATTTCTTAGTGAGCTTAAACTAAAGTGGTATACTGAAGGTGGAATGTATTTATCATATGGAAAAATTGGAATTTCAACTATAAACAATAAGCCTGTGAATAAATATGTAGATGGTTATTTCCAGATACTAAAGCGCAGAAGTGGCGATTTAATGAAATTCTATTTCAAATTGCCAAATAATAATTATTACTACTTTACATACTCAAGAGGTGTAATGCAAACGCTTTCAAACAACACAGATTTTGTAAATGCAATTCAATCGATAAAAAATAGTAATAGAAAACAAAAAACACCACGTAATCAAACTCCCTATCGTTATATTATTGCAACAGAGCAGAATCTTCAACAATTTTTGCGCGATTTGAGATTATTTGAAGAAGCTCAAAATGCAAAAAATACCGATTCTAATCTTGAGCAACCCCAATTCGAAGAACCTTTAGATTCTATTCAGTTTGAAGAAGAGCCAACAGATTCTCTTCAAATTGATAATGAACAAAACAACAATAATGATGGTTTTATGGATTGATATGAAATTTTTTATTGCATGAAAGAGATATGGAACTCCAGGTATAATAAACCAGAATATATTTATGGAATTAAACCCAATAACTACCTAAAAACATTTATTGAAACCAATAATCCGGGAACAATTTTATTACCTGCCGATGGTGAAGGTAGAAATTCTGTTTTCGCTGCCATAAAAGGTTGGCAAGTTGATGCATTTGATTACAGTGAAAGTGCCTGTATTAAAGCTTTAAACCTGGCTAATAAATACAATGTTATTATTAACTATTCAACTTCTGAGGCATTACATTTTAAAACAAAGAAAGAATATGATCTAATTGCATTAATCTATTTTCATTTATTATCAGAAGAAAGGACTTTGATTTTTAATCACCTGATTACCTTCTTAAAACCTGGGGGACATATTCTGCTGGAGGCTTTTTCTAAAAATCAAATCAACAATACATCTGGCGGACCAAAGGATATTAAGTTACTTTATGATTTGAATGATATTAAAAATGATTTTGCCGGCCTAAATATTAAAGAGCTTAATGAACATGAAATAACACTGGATGAAGGTTTACTTCATCAGGGAAAAGCAAATGTTATAAGATTAATAGCTCAAAAAACTAGTGTCTCTCTAATTCCCAAATTTCAAGATCTTTAATTTCACTGCCATCAATTACAAATCGAACGGCAGTTTGTTTAGTGTGCATTCCGGATTTGCCCGCTGCACCTGGGTTAATATGTAATAAATTATACTTCTTATCAAATATTACTTTAAGTATATGCGAATGACCACTTATAAAAAGCTTGGGTACCTTGATTTTAAATAATTCAACTACCTCTTTCTCATATTTACCAGGATATCCTCCAATATGTGTAATCAAAACATCAACATTTTCGCATGTAAACTGTTGAAATTTAGAATATACAGCCCGAACATCAATCCCATCTATATTTCCATATACAGCCTTTAAAGGTTTAAATAAGGAGATTTTATCAGCTGTTTCTATATTTCCAATATCACCTGCATGCCATATTTCATCGCATTTACTAAAAAAATTAAGAATTTTATTATCAATAAAACCATGGGTGTCCGATAACAAACCAATTCTTTTCATCTATTAATTCCTTATAATCCTTAAATTTGTATTTGTACTAAAACAAAGATACATGCATTTATTTTACACACCTGATTTAAGCGGATTAAATTATACACTCGACGAAACAGAATCGAAACATTGTACAAGAGTTTTAAGACTTACCAACAAAGATATTGTTCATTTAATTGATGGAAAAGGAGGTTTTCATAAAGCTGAAATAATCGATCCAAATCCTAAAAGGTGCACTGTTCAAATTATCGAATCTATTAAGGATGTTGGTAAGAGAAACCATTACCTGCATATTGCTATAGCGCCTACTAAAAACATGGATCGTTTCGAATGGTTTATAGAGAAAGCTACTGAGATAGGTATCGACGAAATAACACCTCTCCTTTGCGAGCATTCTGAGAGAAAAGTAATAAAAACTGATCGCCTGGAAAAAATTATCATTGCCGCTATGAAGCAATCGAAAAAAGCATATAAACCACAAATTAATGGGATGACTGAAATAAGGCAGTTTTTAAGCCAGAATTTTAATGGAGATAAATTTATTGCTCATTGTGAAGACTATCAAAAGAACCAGCTAAAAACAATATATAATAAGGGCAATAACGCACTAATTCTTATTGGTCCTGAAGGAGATTTTAGTCCTGAAGAAATTCAACTTTCAAAAGATAATGCGTTTATTGAAATTAGTCTGGGTGATAGTCGTCTTAGAACAGAAACTGCAGGGATTGTTGCTTGTCATACTATAAATCTGCTTAATAATTAATGCTACTATAATAGCTTAAAATCAAAAAAAATGAAAAATATAATAAAAATATTTAAGTATTTATTGCTTACTGCAATCGCTGTATTGTTAGTTTTTATTATAAATGTAATTTGGTTTAAACCATTCTCGATAAATCATTATTACGAAAAAGTTTTTATTGAATTCATGCTAGATGAACCAGAAATGATTTCATCACTAGGGATTCCAGTACTTAGTAGTATTTATAATGATAAATTTAGCGATATTTCTCCTGAAGTTGAAAAAGAGAAACAAAAAAAGGTAGAAAAATATCTTAAAACATTAGAAAGTTATAATAAAAAGAATCAATCTGTAGACCAATTATTAAGTACTAGAATCCTTGAATGGTTTTTAGGAGATATGGTTAATTCAAATCAATTCTATTTATATAATTATCCTGTTAATCAATCATTTGGAATTCAAAGTGGAATAATTAGTTTTATGGAAAGCAGTCATAATATAAATTCAAAGAAGGACGCTTTGGCATATATAAAACGACTTGAAGCTTTTGGAAATAAGTTTGATCAGTTACTCGAAGGATTAAAATTAAGAGAAGAACAAAATATTATTCCTCCCAAATTTGTAATTACAAAAGTAATTACCGAAATGACAAATTTTATTAATTCTCCATTGGAAGAAAATATACTTTATTCTTCTTTTAATACAAAAATCAATAAAATAGAAGATCTTGACAATAAAGAAATTCTATTAAAAAATGTTGAAAAAGCAATTAATAATTCTGTTTTTCCAGCTTATCAAAAGTTAATCGATTACTTCAGTTTAGTAGAAAAGAAAGCAACAACAGATGACGGCGTTTGGAAATTTCCAAAGGGTGACGAGTTCTATGCTTCACAAATTAAAAGTTACACTACTTCAGATATTACACCCAAAGAAGTACATGAAATTGGGCTTAAAGAAGTTGCAAGAATTCAACATGAAATTAGAAACACTTTATATTCATTAGGATATACAGACACAACAAAGAATATTAATTTTTATATTGATGAGTTTAAAAAGAATCCAGAATTTATTTATGAAGATTCTGAAGTAGGCAGAGAGAATTGTTTAACCGATTACAATAAAATAATTGAAGAAATTAATCTGAAAATTGACGACTATTTTAATATTAAGCCAAAAGCTAAACTTGAAATTAAAAGAGTGCCAAAATTTAATGAATCTACTGCACCTGGAGGCTATTATAGCATGGCCCCAATGGATGGCTCTCGTCCTGGAATTTTTTATGTGAATTTATATGACATTAAGGCTAATTTGAAATATGATATGCCAACCTTAGCTTTTCATGAAGGTGTTCCCGGACATCACTTCCAAATTTCGATAGCAACTGAACTTGAGAATTTACCTACATTTCGTAAAATTGTTCCCTTTACCGCATATGCCGAAGGTTGGGCAATGTACTCAGAACAACTTGCCTTTGAAATGGGTTATTATACCAATAAACCTTATGCAAACATTGGTCGTTTGCAGTCTGAATTATTCCGTGCTGTAAGGTTGGTGGTTGATAGTGGAATACATTATAAAAAATGGACACGCGAAGAAGCAATCGATTATATGAAGAAAAATACAAATATGGCTGAAAGTGAAGTTATTTCTGAGATCGAGCGATATATCGTAACTCCAGGTCAGGCTTGCGCTTATAAAATTGGTATGATTAAATTTTTACAGTTAAGAGAAAAAGCAAAAGAATCATTAAAGGATAGATTCAATATAAAGGAATTCCATGATGTTGTACTTAAGAATGGTGCAGTTCCATTAGATATTCTTGAACAACTTGTAAATGATTATATTAATTCTAAAAACACTCTATAAATCCTAATTTTAAATAAGGAAGCCGCCTCTGACTAATAGTTGCGGCTTCACTTTTCAAAGAACTTAGTACTAGTTTGTAAAGAAATCAACTACATTACCAAACTTATTACTTGCTGTTTTATAAAACTCAGTATAACTGCATTTTGAGCAGGTTATTGAAGTAAAACGAGCATTCTGAATATTAAATAACTTGGTAAAAAAAGTTGTAGTTGTCCTTATTTCGCCAGTTTCATACTGTTTATTGCCACATTTTGGGCAAACATATTTGTAATTGTATTGCATAGTTTTATAATTATTTGTTTAAAGGAAACTATTCTTATGCATGAATTTCATTTAATAATTCTCTGCCTTTTTCGATAAATAACTCCAGTTTCTTTTCTTCTATTACCCAAGTGTTAGTTTTTATTGCAACAAAATTATCTCCATTTAAATCAGGAATATTACTTTCATATCTTCTTATAATTTGAAGATTTAAAGCCTCGATTGCTTTGTTTATTTCAAGGAATTCCATAATTACTTTTGAATTAATTATATTCCTGTCTAATTTATTGTTCTCGCCAATAATAGTTACCATTTTATCAATATAACTATCATTCGATTTTATTCTTTTTCCAAAATCAAACCAAAACCGTTTAGTTACTTTTATTTCATTGTTGCAATCAGGTATTTTCTTAAAAATGCCTGAATAAGTAATACCAGTATAAGCTTTTGGTGAATATGAATCAAAGAAAACAAAATACAATTCATTCGCATTTTTCTCCAGTTCAAAAACCACATACTTCGTGTTAATAAATCGCTCACTAGAAACAAGTGAAAAATTTACATTATTTGAGTTTGAATAACACTTTATTCCTCTATTTTTTGCAAATTCTTCAAGTATTTCAACGGATGTTTTTTCCATTATAATTCTATTTTATTTGTTTCTGAATCCATTGGAAAATCTCATTTAATGCCACTGGCGAAAATGTTTGTTCAATCTGTGCATATTCAAATGGTGCTCCGGTTTTACATTCCTGAAACAGGTGATTAAGGCCAGCTAGTTCCGTAACAGTAACATTTTTGTTGCCACCTTCAGCTAACCCGCTTTGAAGTGCTTCAAGGTTCACTTTTGGAGGAACCTGTAAGTCCTTCTCCCCATTTAATGCAAGTACAGGGCATTTTACATCTTTCAATACATCATAAGGATTATATTTTATAAAAAATACCATCCATGGACTTATAAGCTGATCTACCTGCATTTTAATATATTCGTCTTTACTCAAACTTGCAGGTTTTTCTGAATCAGGTTCATTTTTTGAAACCTCTTTTATATAATTTGTCAGATCAACTCTCATACTTTCATCATTTGATGATTTTAATACAATATCAAATGCCCCCTTATTAATTTGTTTATTCTTGTTAATTTCTTCATCGCTCAAATCCATGGCTTTTGAAATTAGTTCCTGTTGAAGCAATAACAACTGATCACCAGGAATAGCAGTACCTGCTAGTAAAACTATAAATGCAATGTCTTTCGATTTTGAAGCTACAATAGGTGCAATTATTCCTCCTTCGCTATGTCCAATCAGCCCTATCTTATTCTTATTTATCTCTTTTCTGGTTTTTAAATATTCAACTGCCGATTCAACATCTGTGACAAAATTCATCGTTGTTGAGCCTTTTAAGTCTCCTTCTGATTCAGCTGTACCACGGTCATCAAATCGTAAAACTGCAATACCGTTTCGGGTAAGGTAGTCGGCAATAATAAGAAATGGTTTATGTCCAAATACCTCCTCATTTCTATCCTGCGGACCACTTCCCGTTATTAAAACAACAACAGGGAAGTTTCCGTCTTTAGAAGGCATTGTTAATGTACCCGCTAAAAAGAATTTCTCTACTTTATTTTCAAATTTTACATTTTCCTCATAATATGGATAAGGCTTAATAGGATCCTGAATTTTAGTAATGATAGGTTTTTCAAGCTTCTCGAGTGATAAATCCAAAGGAAAACTATATCCCGCCTGATTAAACGATCCCTTAAAAATATTCTCATTATTAAATTCAGCTGTATATTCAATAGCTGCAGAAGTTATTGTAATTCTAAGTGTTTTATTTTCAAAACTTACTTCCGTTACAGGAATTCCTTTAGCTCCCTGATCAGGACTATCCATAGTTGCTAAATATCCTGTATCGGTTTTTGTAATATTAAAGACCAGACGTAATTTCATTCCCTGAACTTCTAGCATTCCGTTCCACTGACCTTCAATACTTTGCCCAAAAGCATTCATTGAAACAAGTAAAATAAGTGTAAAAAAAAATATTTTATGCATTGCTTTCATTTTCTATACTCTTTATATTTTGATTTAATTATCTGTATCAGGTTTATTGCTTTCTTCGTTTTCTTCTTCATCATTCAAAGCACTTGTTTTTTTAAGTCTGCCCGACTCTTTTAATGCTTTGGTGATTATCCATTCCAATTGACCATTTGTACTACGGAATTCATCCGCAGCCCATTTTTCTAGAGCTTTAAGCTTATCCGGATCGAGCCGGAGTACAAATGATTTTTTTAATGCCATATTATTAATGATTTAATGTACCAGCATTTATTACCGGACGAGCCGATTCGTCAGAGCATAAAACAACCATTAAATTACTTACCATTGCAGCTTTTGCTTCCTGATCAAATTGAATAATCTCTTTTTTTGCCAGCTGATCAAGAGCCATCTCAACCATTCCAACTGCTCCTTCAACAATTTTCGATCGGGCAGCAACAACAGCAGTAGCTTGCTGACGACGCAACATAGCGCTTGCAATCTCTTCTGCATAGGCAATATAATTTATTCTGGCTTCAATTACATGAATCCCTGCAATTTCTAATCTTTCGCGAATTTCCTTTTCCAACTCATGATTTACTTCCTCTACTCCAGAGCGCAATGTAGTCTCAGCTTCCTCATCTTCGAAATTATCATAAGGGTATTTACCTGCTAATTTTCGTAAAGCTGCCTCACTCTGAACAACTACAAAATGCTCAAATTCATCAACTTCGAATGCTGCTTTATATGTCTCTTCAACTTTCCACACTAAAACAACTCCAATCTTTATTGGATTGCCTACTTTGTCGTTTACCTTAATAGGATTACTATCGAAGTTTCTTGCTCTTAACGAAAATTTCTTTTTCAAAAAGAATGGATTTGTCCAGAAAAATCCATTATCCTTTATCGTACCTTTATATTCACCGAATAAGACAAGTACTGAGGATTCATTTGGACTAACAATTACAAATCCAATACAAAGAAATGTGAAAATTACAAATCCAATAATAAACCATGGATTTTCGTACATAATTAATCCAATTATTGTAGATGCCAATATTAATAATACTAATAGAAGCATTAAATAACCTGAAATTGCTTTGAATACTTTTTCGTTTTTCATAATACAGAGATTTAATTTATTTTTGATATCATTTTGATATCACAATAATACAACAAAAAAGTTCTCGTGTCAAGTTTTTTTTAAAATAATTTCTTTCTCAATATATATAATACTGTATATCTAATACTTACAAAGTAACACAACACTTTGTTTAGATTTATCTAAATAAAAAAGAGACACCTATTACTCAGGTATCTCTATTCATTTTTTTAAAATTACTAACTATTAACCAAAACTCATTGAATATCTGTTTTCGCAAATTCAAGTATTTTATTTATTACCTCATCTCTTGGCGAAATACTTTTTATATTCAATTCCTCTAGAACATCTGAGAATTCATAAAGTGAGAAATCAACAATTTCATTTTCTTCGTTATTAAAATTCTCAAATAAATAAAGCAGTGTAGAAGTTCTTCTCATAGGCATGATTCAAGTTTTTATTGTTTACCTGAATAACGCCCAAATACTTCAATTATTATTTCTACATACTACTATTTTTTATCTATAGCTTATTTTATGAAAAGTTAACTAATCCAACTACTTATATGTTAGACTAATATTCTTTTCTTCCATAATCTTCCTTAAATTTATCAATGCATATCGCATTCTTCCGAGAGAAGTATTAATACTTACATTTGTTTGTTCGGCAATCTCTTTAAAGCTTAAATCCAGATAATGTCGCATAATAATAACTTCTTTTTGTTCTTCTGGCAAATAATCAATCATTTTGCGAACATCTGAAGTAATCTGGTCCTGAATCAACGAATCCTCAATTGTAATATCCGAAAAGCGAGTAGAATTATTCAATAGCTTTTCATGCTCATCGCACGAAAAAGTTTTCATCTGCTTTTCTTTTCTGAAATAATCAATTATTAAATTATGTGCAATTCGAACAACCCATGAGATAAATTTTCCATTATCCTGGTAACGCCCTTCATGCAGCGATTTTATAACTTTAATAAATGTTTCCTGAAAGATATCTTCAGCTAATTGACTGTTTTTAACCATTAAATAGATATAAGTATAAACTTTATCTTTATGGCGTTTAATAAGAATCTCGAAACTAGATTGTTCACCGTCAATGAACTGGGTTACAAGTTCATGATCGGAATATTTTGAAGCTTCCAAAATAACCTCCTTTTGTTAGTTTTAAAAAGAGTAGAAGTTCAATCGATAAACAATCCTCCGTATTAGGTTAGTAAATAATTATGTATTTTTGTGCAATTAAATAAAAAATATTGGTAATTCAAACAATTTTAATGAAACTTAACAATTTTTAGGGTATTAACTCAACAATTATGCCAAAAGACGATCAATATATTCATATTAAAGGAGCTAATGTTCATAATCTAAAAAATATAAGTCTAAAAATACCTCGCAATAAATTCATTGTTATTACAGGTGTTTCTGGGTCAGGAAAATCATCGCTTGCTTTCGATACTATTTATGCTGAAGGGCAACGAAGATATGTTGAAAGCCTTTCATCGTATGCAAGACAGTTTTTAGGAAAGATAAATAAGCCGGATGTTGAATTCATACATGGTATTCCGCCAGCTATAGCAATTGAGCAAAAAGTAAATACCAGAAATCCGCGATCAACAGTCGGAACATCAACCGAAATCTATGATTATCTTAAACTTTTATTTGCTCGTATTGGTAAAACATACTCTCCCATTTCAAACAAGTTGGTTCAAAGACATTCAGTTACTGATGTAATTAACCATATAGTATCATTCGAGAAAAATACAAAAACGCTTATTCTTGCTCCTTATTTTCAACATAACGAGAAAACACTTGAACAACAGTTAAATCTACTTTTAAACGAAGGTATAACACGAATAGAGCAAAATAATGAGACTTATAAAATTAATGATCTCTTAAACAGTCCATCCGATTTTAATTCAAAAATATCTTTTCATATAGTTATTGATAGAATTGTTGTAAAAACTGATGAGGATTCAATGGGTCGTATGGCTGACTCTGTTCAAATAGCATTTAGCGAAGGTAAAGGTCATTGTATTATTAAATCTTTTGTTGAGGATCGTGTAATTTCTGAGAAATTCTCTAATAAATTCGAAGCTGATGGAATTGAATTCGAAGAACCTAATGTGCATACATTTAGCTTTAATAATCCTATAGGTGCATGTCCTAGATGCGAAGGATATGGGAAAATTATAGGTATTGATGAAGATCTGGTTATTCCAAACAAAAACCTTTCTATATATCAGGAAGCAATAGCTTGTTGGCGTGGAGATAAAATGCAGGAATGGAATCAACGACTTATTTATAATGCTGACAAATTTAATTTCCCGATCCATAAACCATTTATTGAATTAACAGATGATCAAAAACATTTGCTCTGGACTGGAAATCAACATTTCTATGGTTTAAATGCTTTCTTCGAACATCTTGAAGAACAGAAGTATAAAATACAATACAGGGTAATGCTTTCGAGATACAGAGGAAAAACGGACTGCCCTGATTGCCGTGGTACAAGGCTAAAAAAGGAAGCTTCCTACATTAAAGTTGGAAATTGCTCATTGCAGGATTTGGTGTTAATGCCAATTAATGAACTCCAGCTTTTTTTCAAAAGACTGGAAGTCAATACCTTTGAAAAGGAAGTTTCTAAAAGAATTTTAATTGAAATTAACAGTCGCTTAGATTTTTTAATGAATGTTGGATTAGGATATTTAACTCTTAACAGATTGTCATCTACACTATCCGGAGGTGAATCACAGCGTATTAATCTAGCAACTTCTCTTGGAAGCAGTCTGGTTGGTTCGCTATATATTCTCGATGAACCAAGTATTGGATTGCATCCCCGCGATAATGACCGATTGATTATTGTATTAAAGCATCTTCAGAAAATTGGAAACTCTGTAATAGTTGTTGAACATGACGAAGAAATAATTAAATCAGCTGATGAGATAATTGATATTGGACCTTTGGCGGGAAGACTGGGAGGTGAAATAATATTTCAAGGTAATCATAATGATATTCTATTAAGCGAAGAAAGCCTCACAGCAAAATACCTTACTGGTAAAGAAAAAATTACAAAACCTAATAGCAGACGAAAATGGAACAATTTTATTCTAATAAAAGGTGCAAGAGAAAATAACTTAAAGAATATTGAAGTTAAATTTCCACTTAATACGTTAACTGTAATTACTGGAGTAAGCGGTTCAGGCAAATCTTCTTTAGTTAAAAATATATTGTACCCTGCACTTAGTAAGCGATTATTAGGATTAGGGGAAAAAACAGGAAAATTTGAAGAAATTGCAGGTGATATTCATTTACTTAAGAATATTGAATTTGTTGATCAAAACCCAATAGGAAAATCATCTCGTTCAAATCCTGTAACCTACCTTAAAGCATACGATGAAATAAGAAAATTATTTTCCGATCAACAGGCATCAAAAATAAATAATCTTAAGCCATCACATTTTTCTTTTAACGTTGATGGTGGGCGATGTGAAGAATGTCAGGGTGAGGGTATTATCAAGGTTGAAATGCAGTTTATGGCTGATGTTACTCTTATCTGCGAAACCTGCAATGGGAAAAGATTTAAAGATATGGTGCTTGATATCAAGTATCGAAATAAAAACATCTACGACATTCTTGAACTAACTGTTGATGAGGCCATTGAATTCTTTAGCCTGGAAAAAAGCTCTACAGAACGCAAAATCGTTGAAAAACTATCACCTTTATCCGAAGTAGGACTTGGTTATATAAAACTAGGTCAATCATCGAGTACATTAAGTGGTGGCGAAAGTCAACGGGTTAAATTAGCCTCGTTCTTAAGTAAGGAGTCAGAAAACAAACACACCCTATTCTTATTTGATGAACCAACAACAGGTTTACACTTTCATGATATTAAGAAACTACTTGATGCTTTTAATGCTCTTATTGCTCGAGGTAACAGTATAATAATTATTGAACATAATTTGGAAGTTATTAAGTCTGCCGATTGGATTATTGATCTGGGACCCGAAGGAGGCAAAGATGGTGGACATATTGTTTTCGAAGGAAAACCGGAGGAGATAATTCTATGTAAGAATTCCTATACTGGTAACTTCTTAAAAGAAAAGATGTAAAAAAAGCCTGAAAAATTTCAGGCTTTTTTAGATTATATTTAGAATACTACTTTAATTTTCTTTTATACCAAATAAAATAGCTACACAACCACTTATGAGCTCTTCTGATTCGCTTCCTTCTAAACCTTTAACTCGCAATGAAATAATAAGTTGCTGACTAGCTTCCAGTTTAAAATCCCAAAGTTTTGAATAATTTGACTTTCGATTATCGTATAGTACATTACGATTAATATCTAATACTTGGAATTCAATTTGAGGTAATGCATCTGAACCACAAATATAAATTCTATAGTTTTGTCCGGCATAAAATGTCTTATATAATTCTGCATCTTCACCTTCGGTTAAAATAGCTGCATTGAAATTACCATCATGAATGTATGGCGTTAATTCAAGCTTACATACCTTTTTAGCAAAACTTTTACATTGAGTATATCCTGAAAATGGTATTAGTGCTATTAATGTCAAAATAATTAATACCTGGTATATTTTTTTCATAGCAGAGGAATTTATAATGTATAATTATTTCGGATTACCTTGATCTTATCTTTTAAATCACTAAAAGTTCTTGGACTCATTGAAACATTAGTCTTAGACTTAAGTGTTGTAATATTAGTTTGAGCATCAGTTACAGGCTCAATCTTTGATGTAGAAATCTCAATTTTATCAAATATGGCTTTTAATTCTTTTACATCCGAAACAACATTTATTACATCTTCATTATCAGCATTCTGGTCCAATAAGTTCAAAACTGTATTTAATGTTAATTTCTGGTCAATAATACGATTTACTAATTCATTATTATCTAAATCAGCATCTGGATCAACTAAATTTATGGCGATATGCAATCCTTCAATCCATCCTCCTACTAAAACAATCGTAGATAATGCTTGTCTATCGTTCTCTTCAAAAAACGAACTTGAGTTCATAATAGTCTCAGAAATAATATCCATTATAATATCTCTATTATTAACATTAGCTTCTAAACGCTCAATAATATCTTCATCAATAGCATTTAGGATACCCAGACCTTCAGCCATTTTCTTTGATGCATTCATATAATTAATTGTAGCCTGGGTTTGATCGAATAAACTAGCATAACTTAAGTCAGTTGTATAAATACCCAAATTAAGTGCCATACTTTTGTTGGTAACATATTTCGATACATTACCCGTAGGATTTAATAATTCCTCATTATATTTTGCACCTGCTTGTTTTAAAATCATTGCTGTTTCAAGCGGAGATGGCAATGAATAAAATATTTCCTTAACGGCTTTAACATCCTTAATTAGTTGTTCATTTATTTCAAGAGAATCAAGAGTAACCATTTCATCGGAATCTGATTTCTTTGACTTATCTGAAGAGCAGCTTGCTGCTATAAGGATTATTAAGAAAACTGCGTAAAAATTTAATGCTTTTTGGGGTATTTTTCTAATATTCATAATGAGCTGTTTTAGTAATTGTTACCAATTTAAAACATTTTTTAGTAAAATTAACATTTTTTTTTAAAAAACAAAATATAAAATGTATTGCATTGTTTGTTACAATAGCTATTTCATTTACCAGTTATATTTTAGTTGTTAACATTATTGTAAAAAATTTCAGAACTAATATAGAAAATTAAATTCTGAATAACCAATATTTATTACGATTTATTATAATTTTGTATTGAGTTATTTATAAAATAACAAAAACAAAATATAAACAGCAAAGAATTGATGACTAACAGCGAACTCAAACGGGATCTTAGCTCTCCAAGCATTGCTATTATTAGCAAAGCCCTTGATTACATATCTGAATATGGCAGCCATGATATTATTCCGGAATTAATAGCCCTTTTGCAAAAAAATAAAAATGATGACATTCAATATCAGATAATTAGTATATTCGAAAACCTTCGAGATCAACAATCCTTGCCTCATATAATTGATGCACTGATGAATATTGAATATAGAAATATAAGAGGATTATTAGTTGCAACTTGTTGGAAAAACAGCTTAAATTTTGAGGAATTTCCTGAACTTTTTACAGATATTTTTATCGACAGTGATTTTACTGAAGCTTTCGATGCACTTACTGTCATTGAAAATATGCATTCAATTATAGAAGAAAAAGCTAATAGATGTATATTAAAACTTGAGAATCATCTCGAAGAAGCAAAAGATCTGAAAAAATCGATTATTTGTGAGCTGATTAAAATTGTTCAATCACATACAGAAAATCCCGCTGAGTAAGCGGGATTTTTTTTATTGGATACTTGAAAAATACTTCATAAATTGAGATCTTTCATAAATCTGAGGATCATCAATTTTATCGTAACTCATCTTCCCTTTAAATCCGTTAATGGAGCTATATCCATTTTTAGTCATCCATATATCTATGTCTTTAGTCATTGTTTCGAGGTAATCAATGCCATTTTTATAAAGCGTGGAACAAACCTGAACAGCTGTTGCTCCAGCAAGAATTTGTTTGATGACAGCTTTTCCATCATGAACTCCTGTTGATGCTGCTATATCAACCTTGGCAACTTTTGATGAAATAATTCCAACCCAACGTAAAGAAAAACGGATATCTGCTGGCGAGCTAAATACGTCAGCTGATGTAAATTTCATTGTATCGATATCAATATCTGGAGCATATAATCTATTAAACAATACCACCCCTGGAACATTAAGTTTCTGAACTAATCCAACAAGGTTAGAAAAATAGAAACTGAGTTTAAATGCAAATGGTATTGTCAATATTTTCTTAAGTTTTTCGGCCAGCTCTAAATATATGTTTTCATACTTTTCTGATGAAGAATTTCGGTCAATAGGCAAAACATATACGTTTACTTCTAACGCATCGGCACCCGCCTGCTCAATTTTTTTTGCAAAATCAACCCAATCTTTCGATGAAACACAATTTATACTTGCAATAATTGGTATTTTAACGGCTGCTTTTGCTTCTTTTATAAGGTTAAGATATTCCTGAACACTGTTGTTTTTAATATAATAATTCACATAATCCAAAGCTTCGGGATAATCTGTTTGGCTTACCATTTTTCCAGCATCCATTTTAATTTGCTCTTCGAATAGCGACTTTAAAACCACAGCACCAGCACCTTTCGCTTCAAGGTTCTTTATTTTTTCGACACTGTTTGTCAAACCAGAGCTTGCAATTATCAACGGATTACGCAATTTCAAACCTAAATAGGTAGTTTCGAGTTTGTTCATAGTTTTTACATTTGTTTTTTCTTTATTTTTATCTTTCTCCAAAAATAAGGCTGCCAATACGCACTATGGTTGCTCCTTCTTCAATTGCAATTTTATAGTCGCCAGACATACCCATGGATATTTCCTTAAAATCAGATTTAGTAGAAAAGTACTTACTTTTTAACTGATTAAATATATAAACTAATTCCTTAAATTCAGCACGAACGAGCTGAGTATTTTCAGTAAAAGTAGCCATTCCCATAACTCCAAGAATATTAATATTTTGTAAATTACTAAATTCATTTGATTCCAACATTTGCTTGGCTTCACTTAAATCAAAACCGAACTTAGTTTCTTCTGTTGCAATATGAAATTGCAGCAAGCAATTAATTATTCTATTATTTTTAGTTCCTTCCTTGTCAATCACCTGTAACAACTTAAAACTATCAACCCCATGTATTAAATAAACAAAGGGTGAAATATATTTCACTTTATTGGTTTGCAAATGTCCAATCATATGCCATTCTATATCTTTTGGAAGTTTTGAATACTTTTCAGAAAGTTCCTGTGCCCTATTTTCACCGAAAATCTTGTACCCAAAAGTATATACTTCCAATATTTGTTCAATAGGTTTTGTTTTGGAAACAGCAACTAGTTTAACGCTTTCAGGTACTTCCTGTGTTAAAATCTTCTTAATATTTTCTGAAATGCTCATTTTGTATATTTTGGGATGGTAGTATTTCAATTTCAAAGGTACAAAAAAGGTGTGTTTTAACCTGAAAAATTCATAACCTGATTGAATTTTTCTTCTGATGTATGAAAATTATATAATTTCGAGAAGGTAAACAATATAATTTTCTCAGTTAGGATAAAAAAATAGGGACTGAAAAATCAATCCCTATATACAATTATTTTCTTTTATATTAATCTAACTTATGAATTACTAATCCACTTCGAAGTTTTGGTTCGAACCAGGTAGTTTTTGGAGGCATAATATTTCCACTATCAGCAATATTAATTAATTGCTGCATCGATACTGGGTATAAAGCAAAAGCAACTTTCATATCGCCATTATCAACACGCTTTTTAAGTTCTCCCAAACCTCTTATTCCTCCTACAAAATCAATACGTTTTGAAGTACGCAAATCATTGATTCCTAGTACCTGGTCAAGAACAAGACTTGAAAGTACAGTTACATCAAGCACTCCAATTGGATCATTGTCGTTATAAGTTCCGGGTTTTGCATTTAGTTTATACCACTTACCTGATAAATACATACTGAATTCGTGCAATTTCGATGGTTTGCATATTTCAATACCCATTAATGTTACTTCGAATGAAACTTTTAACTTTTCAATTAGTTGTTCTTCAGTTAAACCATTCAAATCTTTTACTACACGATTGTAATCTATAATATTCAATTGGTTATCAGGAAAATGTACTGCCATGAAAAAGTTGTATTCTTCATTTCCTGTATGATTTGGATTCTTTGCTTTTCTCTCTAAACCAATTCTTGCAGCAGCAGCAGTTCTGTGATGGCCATCAGCAACATAGGTAAAAGGTACTTTTGTAGCAAATAGTTCCTCCAGTTTTTTGTTCGTTTGCGGATCGTTTACTGGCCAAAAATGATGTCCAAAACCATCTTCAGCAACAAAATCATAATCGGCTTTCTGATTTTTTACAATATTTTCGACAATTGCATCAATTTCGGGAACAGCTCTGTAAGAAAAGAAAACAGGCTCAATATTGGCATTTGTATATCGTGTAAGAATCATTCTGTCTTCTTCTTTATCAGGTCGTGTTAGTTCATGCTTTTTAATAATTCCATTATGATAATCGTCGCATGCAGCAACACCAACAATTCCGTATTGAGTTTTTCCGTTCATGGTTTGAGCATAAATATAAAACTTAGCTTCAGCATCTTCAACTAACCATGCCTTTTTCTGGAACATTTTGAAATTATCAACTGCCTTATTATACACAGTTTCTGAATGAACATCAGTCCCTGGAGGGCAATCTATTTCTGCTTTGGTAATATGTAATAAAGAACATTCCTTACCTTTTGCCATTACAGCAGCTTCTTCGCTATTCATAACATCGTATGGTAAACACGCTAAATCTTTCGAAATCTCCTTTGGAGGTCTTAATCCCTTAAATGGTTTTATTATTGCCATTGTAAATAATTTTAAAATTAAAAGTTTTAAGTTATTGTTTCTCAATTTATAAAATTGCCCGCCCGAAATAAATCCTCAAGCGGGTAATTTTAGTTTCATTCGCTGCAAAAATACTATTTATTTACTTTGAATTTTGTATCACCTTCTTCCAAAAAGGCAACTATTTGATTTGCAGCAGCAATGCCTGCATTAATATTTGCTTCTTCAGTTTGAGCTCCCATTTTCTTAGGTGTAAAAAAGAAACGGCCTTTGTATTTTTCTTCGAAAACAGTTTTGCAATCAGGTTCGATATCAGAAACATACTGAAAATCTTGTCTTTCTTCCATTAATTTAAGAAGGTCTTCTTCGTTAATTACCTCTTTACGGGCAGTATTTACAAGAACAGCTCCTTTTGGCATTGATGAAAGCAAGGCAAAATTAATTGATTTCTTTGTTTTATCGTTAGCTGGAATATGCAATGAGATGTACTGGCATTTTTTGTAAAGATCCTCAACTGAATCGACAACCTTTACACCGTCTTTTTCAATATCAGCTTTATTTACAAAAGGATCGAAGGCATATATTTCCATTCCGAAACCTTTAGCAATTTTAGCAACTAGTTTACCAACATTACCATAGGCATGAATACCCAGTGTTTTACCAGACAATTCAGTTCCTGAGCCACCATTAAACTGTTTACGTGCCTGATATACCATCATCCCTAAAGCAAGTTCTGCAACTGCATTAGAGTTTTGGCCAGGAGTATTCATCGCAACAACTCCCTTGTTTGTACAAGCTTCAAGGTCGATATTGTCGTAACCTGCACCAGCACGAACAACGATTTTAAGGTTTTTCCCTGCTTCAATAACAGATTTATCGGCTTTATCACTGCGAATGATTACCGCATCAACATCAGCAACTGCATTTATAAAGTCAGATTGAGCTGTATATTTTTCTAATAAAATAAGCTGATAACCTGCTTTATCACAAACTTGTCTAATTCCATCCACTGCTACTTTAGCAAATGGTTTATCGGTTGCAACTAATACTTTTTTCATGATTGTATGTTTTTAATTTTTTAGCAAAAAGACTCAAAGCTAAAAGCATTGAGTCTATAATAAACTAAATAAAATTTTTAAGCATTTTGAGCTTCAAATTCTTTCATTGCATTAACCAAAGCCTGAACATCTTCCATTGTACATGCATTGTAAGTAGAAGCGCGGAAACCACCAACTGAACGATGACCTTTTAGTCCAATACAATTTTTAGTTTTTGCATAAGCGATAAAATCTTCTTCTTTTGCTTTGTATTGGTCTTTCATAACAAATACAATATTCATTCGAGAACGATCTTCTTTTGCAACGGGGCAAACAAACATCTTACTGCTATCAATAGCACCATATAGAAGATTAGCTCTATCGTTTGCAAGTTTATCCATTGCTTTAATTCCACCTAGCGATTTTACCCATTTCAATGTTTCGCGAACAGTAAAAATGTTAACACAAGGAGGTGTATTGTACATTGAACCACCATCAATGTGGGTCTTGTATTTTAACATTGTAGGAATCATACGATCAGCAACAACATTATTTAAGAAATCGTTTTTAATGATTACAAAAGTAACACCGGCAGGGCCTAAGTTCTTTTGAGCACCACCATAAATCATTACATATTTAGACACATCAATTGGGCGACTTAAAAAATCTGATGAAACATCAGCAATAAGAGGTTTACCAAAATCAAAATCTTCGAAAATCTCAGTACCACGAATTGTATTATTTGATGTAATATGAACATAATCAACATCGTCTGAAACTTTAAATCCTTTTGGAATATATGTAAAGCTCTTGTCTTCTGATGAAACAACCTCAACCTCACCCCACATTTTGGCTTCTTTGATAGCTGCTGTTGACCAGGTTCCTGTATTTAAATAGAAAGCTTTCTTTTTTAAGAAATTATAGGGTATCATGCAGAATTGCATACTTGCACCACCACCAAGGAATAGTACAGAATAACCTTCAGGAATATTCAGAATTTCTTTCATTAAAGCCACAGCTTCGTTTAAGATTGCTTCGAAATCTTTGCTACGGTGTGAAACTTCAAGAATTGACTGACCAATTCCATTTAGATCAAGAACCGCTTCGGCTGTATTTTTTAAAGCAGGATCTGATAATTTACAAGGACCAGCATTAAAAATATGTTTTCTCATAGTAATATAGGTTTTAAAATTTGTAAACTAAATTGAATTTGACTGCAAGATGCAAATAAATTTTCTATTAAAGATATCAATTCATATGATGTGAAACATCTTTTACCAATTAGTAAAATTACAAAATCTAAAATGATTAAAAAACCTGTTGCAACTATTTATTTAAAATCAAGCAGTTCTCTTTAAAAGCAGGGAGTAATTCAGACGTATCAATTGCAAGGCAATACTTAATAATATCAATCATTCCCAGTCCCACCAAACGATTATATTGAAAGGATTTTTTCAGATAATCTTCTAAATTCAGTCTCGCTAAATTCCAATGATCGAGTGAACTTATTGCAGCATCATTGTTTAAAGAAAAAACACCTGAAACACTTAATTTTTCAATCAGGGCTCCAGCAAAGACACTATCTTCCAAACAGAAATCACCCTCCCACCCTGAACATAAAATAATAACATCTTTCTTTAATCGAATTAGATAATCTGCCATGGCAGAAAGATTGAGAAATGAGGCAATTAAAACAATTTCATTTTCTTTACATTTATTAATGGTTTGTGTACCATTAGTTGTGCTGTATACAATTGTTTTATTATTAATTTTTTCAGGAAAAAATTCGAAATGAGAGTTTCCAAAATCAGCAAAATCAATTTTCTTTCCATTTCGTTCGGCAGCAACAAGAAATCCTTTTTCCTTATATTCTTTCGCTATTTCAAGACTATCGACCGGAATTACTTTCGATGCACCATTCATAAATAAGGCACAAATTATTGAGGTTGCTCTGAATATATCCACTATCACAATTGCCTTTTCTTTTTGATTGAATGAATTAAAAAGTGGTGGTGCTATACAGACTTCGACAGTATTCATAAAAATGACTTTAATAAAGCTAAGATATTACTTTTAACCGAAAACCAGAATTGAAAAATAAAAAACCCCACTCGATGGAGCAGGGTTTGAAATATTGAATTATTTATTTTCATGAAATGGTGGTCGGGCAACTTTTGCTTTTAGTTTTTTATCGCGTATTCCGATAAAAATTTCTGTACCTTCTTTCCAAAATCCTTTTTTAAGATATGCCATTCCAACTCCTTGTTTTAGAATTGGAGACTGTGTACCAGAAGTTACTTCACCAATCTCATTGTTTTCTGCATCGTATACTTTATAATGCTGACGAGGAATTCCTCTATCTATCATGATAAAACCTTTGAGTCTTTCGCCTGAGTTTTCGTTTTTTATTTTCTCCCATTTTTCGCGATCAATAAAATCGTTTCCATCAACAAATTTAGTAATCCATCCTAAACCTGCTTCAATTGCCGATGTTTGATCATTAATGTCGTTACCATATAAGCAAAAACCTGATTCAAGACGCAATGTATCGCGCGCACCTAAACCAATAGGTTTAATTCCAAATTCAGCACCCGCTTCGAAAACTGCTTTCCATAATTTATCGGCGTCTTTATTGTCAACATAAATCTCGCAACCACCTGATCCTGTGTAACCTGTAGTAGAAAATAAAACATCTTTAATTCCTGCAAAATCGCAAACCTGGAAAGTATAATATTCCATATCAATAACATTTGCTTTTGTCAATTTTTGCATAGCTTTTAAAGCAAGTGGTCCTTGAACTGCAAGTTGAGCGGTTTCATCAGAAGCATTATATACTTCTTTTCCGATTTCCATACCCATTTCTTTTGCATTCTTTGTAACCCATGCCCAGTCTTTCTCGATATTTGCAGCATTAACAACCAGTAAATATTTTAAATCATCAAATTTATAAACTAACAAGTCGTCAACAATTCCACCTTTACCGTTAGGGAAACATGAATATTGAACTTTACCATTAAAAAGCTCAGCAACATTGTTTGAAGTAATTTTCTGAACCAGTGCAAAAGCTTTAGAGCCTTTAATCCAAAATTCACCCATATGAGAAACATCGAAAACGCCAACTTTTTCACGAACAGTCATGTGTTCATCGTTAATACCAGAATATTCAATAGGCATATTAAAGCCACAAAAAGGAAGCATTCTAGCTCCAAGCTCAATATGAAATTTTGTAAATGCTGTAGTCTTCATTATATGATATTTAATGTTAATATTTAAATTGTGCCACAAAGCTACTATTTTTTAAAAATAAAATTTATGTTTTTAATACATATCATAAAAAAATGGGTAACAAAAGCATGTTACCCATTGATAAAATTATAAAAGCAAGATTTTATCCTATTTACTAAGTACTTTAAACTCTACCCTTCTGTTTTGCGCCCTACCATCAGGAGTGCTATTATCTGCAACGGGTTGATTAAATGAGTATCCCTTGTACTCAAGTCTTGATTTTTCTATTCCTCGACCATATAGATACTCTACAACGCTTTTTGCTCTTGCTTCAGATAATTTTTGATTTGCAGCATATCCCCCAATATTATCGGTATGTCCAGAAATTTCCAACCGGAGTGTCGAATTGTCTGTTAACAGCTTAAGTACATGCTCTAATTCTGCATAGGATTCAGATTTAAGAGTTGCTTTATTTGTTTCGAAGAAAATATTATTTAAAATTACTTTTGCACCCACTTCCACTTTATCGAGCTGGAAATTAGCTTGAATCTTGCTTTCAACTACTTGTTTATCTTTTAAATAAGCCATTTTAACATAAAATAAATAATCTTTGGCAGTAATTTCTACACCATAATCTTTATGCTGATTGATTTTTACTTTGTAATTACCGAGTGAATCGGATAAGCCTGTTGCAATAATCTTACTTTGCTCCATATCAATAACTTCAATTTTGGCTATTACAGGTTCTCCTGATTTAGAGTTAGTAATAAAACCAATCATATAAAGTGATGTATCTATTTTTAATTCAGTGGGTTTATTATAAAACAAATCGTAATCAGGTTTAAAGTTCCATGCAAGCATTTCACTTGAGCTGCTCATTTTCAACTCTTTTTCCTCACCAAGGAATATAACTTTATAAATATCGAGTCCCCCGATCCCATTTTCACGTATTGATGAATAATAGGCTTGTTTCTCGTTTTCCTCAATTTTAAAGAAAATATCATCATTTGGAGTATTAATAGGATAACCAAGATTGACAGGATCACCCCAGTTTCCATCGCGGTCGCGCTCGACGACAAAAATGTCGTATCCACCCATTGAGTTGTGACCCTTTGAACTAAAATATAGCTTATTGCCTTTTGGACTAAGGAATACTCCTTCCTCATCGAAGGGAGTATTTATTTTCGGGCCTAAATTAAAGGGTTGTGACCACTTGTCTTTTTCGTTTAAAACACAATAATAAATATCCATTCCACCAACAGTTGATTCTGGTCTATCAGAAACAATAAACATCTCTTTACCATCTTTACTTATTGTCATTGTTGTTTCGGCATACTTGCTTGAAATCTTACCAGGTACCGATCTGGGTGATTTCCAACCACCTTCTTTTAGCTCACTAACAAGTATTTCTCCACCTTCTTCTTTACCATTATAAACAAAAACCTGGTTTCCGTCATACGAAAATGATATTATTGATTCATTGTTTTTAGAATCAATACGGTCTTCAATATGTGTAGCAATTTTCCAAAGTTCGCCTGCTTGTTCAGACATAAAAATATTTTCGAAATACTTATTATCTTCTTCAAACTTTTTGTCTTTCTTATCAACTGGTCGGCGCGATGTAAAAAACAACTGATTTTGATTTGGATGAAGTACAGGGTTATAGTCATCATATTTCGAATTTATCCTATCTCCCAAATTACTAATGATTACACGAACAGGTGAATTTACCAGATCACGACCAAACTTACATTCCTTTATTAATTTATCAACATTCACTTTAATCTCATCTACATTTTTTTCTGAGAATAAAGCATAATAGGCTTTATAATGATCAATAGCTTTATCAAAATCTAAGTTAAATTGATATGCACGACCTAAAAGGAGGTGAATATCTCTTGTAATAAGTTCGTTTTTTGAATATGCTTTTAAGAGATACTCAGTTGAAAAATTAAATTTATCTGAGGCTAAAAAGCAAACACCAATTTTGTAATTGAGAGCAGCGCAATCTGGGTTATATTTTACTGCTCGCAGATAATACTGCAGAGCTTCAGGTAAAGAACCCAAACCAAGAGAATATAGTTTTTCTCCATTCTTCAGATCATCCCAGGCTTCACTAAAACCAGTTTCTTTAGCATCAATTCTAAAATCACTTTTTTTAACAGCAATATCTTCTTGGGCTATTGCATTAAATAATAAACTGCAAATTATTATTAAAGTAAAACTGATTGACTTAATATAGTTCATCGGATAAATTTTTTAATTATTCACACTCGTTCATATACTTTTCGGCATCATTCAAACCCAGTTCTTTTGCCATTTTCCAATCGGCACAAGCATCATTAAATTTACCAAGAAATTCTTGTGCATATCCTCGATTAAGGTATGCTTCGGCATACTTTGGATTTAGCTCAATGGCTTTGGTTAAGTTTTTTACCGCGGTAATATAATTCTGCATTTTAACATTTGTAATACCTAAATTATTATACGCAATAATATAATCCTTTTTAATCTCAATAACTTTTGTAAAGTCGTTTAATGCTGCTTCGTAATTGGCCATTAGAAAATATGCATTGCCACGATTATTATAGGCAAAATAGAAATCTGGTTTTAATTGAATAGCTTTTGTGTAATCTTCAATAGCTCCATTAAAATCACCTATATTAATTTTACATAAACCCATATTATCATATGCTGTAACTATTTCAGGGTTAATCTTAATTGCCAGATTATAATCATTAATAGCACCCTGATTGTCATTTAGCATTCGTTTTGAGCTTCCACGTTCATGGTATGCATATGCAAACTCAGGATTTTTGTCGAGAGCCATTGTAAAATCAATCATTGCATTATTATAATCTTCAAAATTAAAATGAAGTAATCCTCGGTAATAATATGCCTCAGCTGTAACATATCCCTTTTGAATTGCTTTGTTCAGATTTTCGAACGCAGATTTAAAATCATTTTTTAAATACTGCATATAGCCCTTACAATAATATGCTTCTGCTAATTCGCTATTTAATTCAATGGAGACATTCACATCTTTCATGGCAAGTTCATATTCTGACCTTTTCATTTTTATTTTTCCACGTTCAAGATAAGGAAGATCGAAATCAGGCATAATGAATAAAGCTTCATCAAATTTAAGGTGTGCCTGAGTATACTCTTCTTGCTGTATCAACTTTACTCCATCATTGAACAAGAGATGAGCTTTCTTTTTTAGCTGAATTTGCGTATCAGAGAGATTTTCTTCACTTTGTGCAAATAATAATACTGATACAAAGACAAATAAAGCAGTTAAAATATGTTTCATAAGCATGAATATAGGTGGTTTTGAAATAATAATCTTATTTTTATGAATTATTAATTTAAATTTATAAGTTTATAAATCTAAATGTAAAAATAAAAATTTTATACTCATTATTGGCCAATTGTTAAAATGAATTTATAATTATTAGATTTATTTATTCTTATTATAATTTATAAAAACACTTATGGAAAGCAATAGCAACATAGTTAATATGTCATATTTAAACTCTATAAGTAATGGAAATAAAAAATTCATTCAGGAATTAATTGATTTATTTTTTGAGCAAATACCAGATTATCAGAAAAAACTTAAAGAATATTATAAAATAAAAGATTGGCATAATCTTAGCAGAGCAGCACACAAGGCCAAATCTGCATTGTTAATGGTAGGGATGGAAGAACTGGCATTAGAATTAAAAAAAATGGAGGAAAATGCAAAAGAGGAAAAAAATATTGGCGATTATCAGGAAATAATTGTTAAATTTGTAAATGATACTAATTCTGCAATTACAGAATTAAACGAACTTAGAAAGAAAATCTTATAATATTAACCAAAATCAGGGATCTATGTTAAAACACGAATCCAAAAATGGAATTGAGATATTAACTTTTGATAACATAAATAAGCTAAATATCTTAATTGCTCAAACACTTAAAGAAGAAGTTGCTCAATATTTATCAAAACCAAATACAAAATTAATTTTGAACCTTAAAGGGATTGAATATGTTGACAGTTCTGGTTTTGGAGCATTACTTTCCATATTAAGAAATGCAAAAAATAACGACAGTCAGTTTAAGATCTGCAATATTTCATCAGACGTTATGGAACTAGTTAAATTACTTCAATTACATAATGTTTTTGATATCTGTGACGATGTTTCAGATTGTATGAAAAACTTTGAATAAAATAAGAAGAAGCCGTCTCAAAAGATAATCTGAGACGGTTTTTTTATGTTGTTATTTTTAGCGTATTTATATTTTAGCTTATAGTCTTT
>Ga0154515_137_pt1 | contig 125126 bp, 96 predicted proteins | sample RifGroE2_FD_115994 | JGI IMG/M metagenome (GOLD analysis project Ga0154515, IMG submission 115994) | Bacteroidetes bacterium GWE2_32_14
AGATACTGAATATCTTAATTATAACAAAATAAATCTATCCTAAATTATTAACAAAAAAAAGAAGCTGTCCTTTTGAGACAGCCCCTTTTGTTTTTGCATCTAATTTAAAAACGACAAGCTAAATAGTTATAATAATAAATAATATCTAATATCTAATATCTAATAGGGCAAATACTTATTCATCCCATTTTGAAACATTGGCACCTAGCGAAGTTTTAATTTCTTCTATTTCTGGTTTCCCAAAATAACTTAAACTCGATTTCGTATTAACCCTGGCTACTAATTTTTTGTTTACTGTTATTTCACATTTCCCTCCTGTGTTTAATTTGATGTTTGCTTCATCAGTTATTAAATTGGTTGCTGACAAAATACCTCCGGAATTAGCAAAAACATTAGCAAAATCCGACTTGCCTTTTATATCAACTTGTCCTCCCTGGTAGACTGTTAAGTCACTATTTTTTAACTCTACATCCAAAACCACCCTTGCGCCACCAATTGATTCAACCGTAAGTTTTTCAGCAACAATTTTGTTTGGAAATATTAATTCAGCCGAAGCATTTGCCTTTATATCAACAATCTCCTTATAATTTATTTTTATATTGATAACCACATCCTTAAAAAGATTTGATCTCATTTTAATTTTTAGAACATCGTTCTTTACTTCAGTTACTATTTCGTCTAAAGGAACTGATTTAGCATCGATGTAAAGTGAATTGCTATCACTTTTTTGAAGCTCGATTTTAATATTACCCCAAACATCAATTTTTGTGAAATCATTAATAGCTCTGGATTCAGCATTTTGAGCGTTTCCAATAATAGAGCACAAAAAAACAGGTAAAATAAACAGTAGGTTTTTTGATTTCATATTGTTCGTTTTTTATTAATCAGGTAAAAATAATAAAGTTTTATTTCTATAAATAGAAACGAAACTTTATTAAAGAATTACTAAAAACAAAAACTTTTTTATAAAAGTTTTTTAATGTTTTCTGTAACAATATGTCCGTCAAATAATTGAACTATCCTGTGTGCATATTCAGCGTCAGAAGGAGAGTGTGTAACCATTACAATAGTGGTACCTTCTTTATTGAGTTCGGTTAATAGTTTCATTACTTCTTCGCCATTTGCAGAGTCAAGGTTACCAGTAGGCTCATCAGCAAGTATTAGCTTTGGATTAGCAACCACTGCCCGGGCAATTGCAACTCTTTGTTGTTGACCACCACTTAATTGCTGTGGGAAATGTTTTCTGCGATGCGAAATTTTCATTCTCTCAAGCACCGTTTCGACCATTCTTTTTCTGTCAGATGCCGAAACTTTTAAGTAAAGCAAGGGAAGTTCAACATTTTCGTACACAGTTAACTCATCAATCAGGTTAAAACTTTGAAAAACGAAACCAATATTTGACTTACGTAATTCTGTTCTTTGTCTTTCTTTGTATTTTGACACCTCGTTTCCATCAAACAACAACTCTCCGTCTGTTGGATTATCAAGTAAGCCAATAATGTTTAAAAGGGTAGATTTTCCGCATCCTGAAGGCCCCATAATGGCTACAAATTCTCCTTTTTGAACTTCAAGATCGACCTTATTCAGCGCGGTAGTTTCAATTTCGTCCGTTCTGAAAATTTTTACAAGTTGATTTGTTTTGATCATAGTATTTTAGTTTTAAGTTGTTCTATAATATAAATTATTCATATCTAAGTGTTTCTGCAGGATTTTGCCTTGCTGCTATGTATGCCTGGTAAAATACTGTTGCCAATGAAAGAAGGATTGTAAATATTGTAATAACAATAAACATTATTAAATCAATATTTACTCTGAATGAAAAATCTTGTAGCCATTTATTCATTACAAAATAGGATATTGGCCAGGAGATAATCGAAGCTATAACAATTAACTTAAGTATTTCTTTGCAGTAAATAAGAACAATATTTAAAGAGCTTGATCCAAAGGTCTTTCTAATACCAACTTCTTTTTTGCGTTGTTCGGTCATGAAAGAAATAAGACCTAACAGCCCCAGAAATGCAATAATGATTGATAAAACGGAGAACATAACAAATACCCGACTGGTTCTTTGTTCTGATTTATATAATGATTTAATATGATCTTCGAAAAAGAAATATTCAAATGGATAATCAGAAGTAAAGCTTTCCCAAGTTTTTTGAATACTATTTAATGTTGTTGGAATATTTTGCTTGTCGATTTTAACACAAACTACACCCTCCCAATTACCTGGCATAAGAGTAAATGCGGCAGGTTCAATGGATGTATGTAGAGATTTAAAATGAAAATCTTTAACGACTCCAATAACCGTTAATGGCCTTAATTCTGTTTCGCTTATAGGACGTAAGATTCTTTTTCCTAATGGATTTTCAAATCCCAATGATTTTACAGCGGCTTCATTAATAACAATAGCCTGCGAATCAGTTGGAAAATCTGGTGAAAAGAACCTTCCTTCTTTCATTTCAAAACCAAACACTTTTTCATAATCGAAGCTAATCCATGCCTGGTTTAAAAGATATGTATTACTGGTAGGTTGACCTTCTAAGAAAAAAGCATTATTAGAAAAATTTTCACCAGGATATGTTTCTGCATTTGATACACTAATTACTTTAGGAATGGTTTTAAGTTCTGCCTTAAAAGCCTCCATTTGTTTTTTAAGAGCATCTGATCGTCTGATCATAACTATGTTTTCTTTATCAAAACCTAAGTCTTTATTTAAAATAAAATTTAATTGATCAAAAACAGTATATGTCGAAAGAAGAATAAAAACGGAAACAATAAATTGGAAAATTACCAATATTGATCTTAAAATGCCTCCTTTTACTCCAAGTTTTAGTTTCCCCTTTAATACGGCAATTGGTCTGAAAGATGAAAGAAAAAATGCGGGATACCCTCCGGCTAAAATACTTACAAGAAGTATCAATAATATGAATAATGGGATTGTATATAAATTTCCTAAATAGTCTATTTTTAATGGTAGTTGTACCAGATTATTAAGGTTTGGCATAAAAAACTCTAAAATGAATAATGCGAATAACAATGAAATGGTACAGATAATAAATGCTTCAAGTAAAAATTGGAACACAAGATGTTTTTTCATAGCCCCAACTACTTTTCTTATACCAACTTCCTTTGATCTGGTTGAAGCCCTTGCTGTGGCTATGTTTGTGAAATTAACACAGGCAATTAATAAAATAAATATTGCAATGGAAATAAAAATATAAACATATACAATATTGCCGTTTGATTCAATTTCGTATTGAAGATCAGAATGCAAATGTATCTCAGTAATAGGTTGAATAAAATATCCAAAATAATTTCCAGACTTAGCAAATTGTTCCATATTAATACCTAAAACCTGCTCGATCTGAGGTCCAACATACTTGGCAACCATGTCTTCCATTTTCTTCTCAAAATCTTTTGGATTTACATCCTCTTTTAAAACTATATATGTGTAAAAATTATGAGAAATCCAGAATGTGCTTTCACTACCTCTAAGGGTTTTTAATGAACCTAATAATTCAAAATGAAAATGTGAATTTTCAGGGACGTTCTCCATTACCCCCGTTACCTTATATAAAGTAGTATCGCTTTCGACTTTTAAAAGCTTACCCATAGGATCTTCGTTACCAAAATATTTTTTTACTGCAGACTCAGTTAATATAACAGTTTTTGGTTCTTTAAGGACGTTTTTCTGATCACCCTTAATTAATTTAAATGAGAAAACATCGAAAAATGTTGAATCAGCAAACAACATATTTCTTTCATTGAATTTTTTATCCTCATATTTAATAAGCCAATCACCAGCTTCGCGAATCCTACATGCAGTAACAACTTCGGGGTAATCATTACGCATAGCTTCAGCCATTGGTGCTGCGGTGATCGCCTGGTTAATTTCATTATTCATCATCATTCCGCGAACACCAATTCTATAAATGTTATCGGCCTGAGTATGAAATTTGTCGAAGCTAAGCTCGAAATTAACAAAGAGCACAATATAAATACTTGCAGCTAAGCCAATTGATAAACCCAAAAGATTTATTAACAGATATTTCCAATTTTTAAATACATTTCGGATTGCAGAGGAAAAATAATTTCTGAACATATAGCTTTAAGTTATTTCCAATATGACAATAAAATGGCTAAACAAGTTACAAAAAAATCAAATTGACTTATTAAAAGACGAATAAAAAAACAAAATGATGCAAAAAAAGCCGCCAAATTTATATAGCAGCATTTTAAATACTTTTTTATTGATTATTCAAACAGAAAATCAAAATCATCATCAGAGCCCAATTCTCGAGGTTCCATACCAGCTTTAAAAATTCTGGCTTTTCGTGGTCCAATTAGTTTAATTTGAGCATCTTCAATTTTAAGCATTGTGCCTTCTCTTAAACCCACTACATAAATATAGGGATTCGCAACAAGGAACTCTTGAATTCTTTGCTCCCGGGTTTCGCCAGCATGACCTTCCGGATTGGCATCAAGATAATGAGGATTTATTTGAAAACGGACAAGATTTGTTGCATGAAAGCTTTCAGGTTCAACAATTGGCATATCGTTGGTGGTGCAAATTGTTGGACAAGCAACATTAGATCCAGCACTCCAGCCAACAAAAGGTTTTCCTTTTAATGCTTCGTAACGAATGGTTTCAATCAGGTCTTGCTGCTGTATTAATTTTAAAAGCTGAAAGGTATTACCTCCGCCAATTACTATTGCTTCAGCGTCTTTAATTGCTTGTTTTTTTCCCTGAAATGGATAATGATGTATAGAATCAACTTCATAGCCAATTTCCGCAAATCGCTCCTGCACTTTCTGCTGATATTCGTCGAAAGAAAATGTAACTGCAGCATAGGGGATAAAAAGAACCTTTTTGATATTGGGACCTAAAAAGTCACGAATATTATTTTTTGGATAATCAAGGTATTCCTCTCCAGGATTAGTGGAGTTGCTAATTAATAGAAGTTTCATAATATATTAATTTATTGATTTTTTCTTTTCGAGTTAAATATAATGAAAAAATTATAGATGCACACCAATAATTAGAATATCATCTATTTGTTCGAAATCTCCTTTCCAATCATAATAGACTTTTTCAATGGCTTTTTTCTGATCGTTCATTCTAAGTCCTTGCAATGATTTTAATAAGTCTTTAAATGTATTGATCTTGAATTTTCTACCATCTTTGCCTCCAAATTGATCAATAAATCCATCGGTAAAAATGTAAATACTATCACCAGGCATAGTAATCATTTCGTGATTTGTGAATGAAGTCATTTCTGACAAGTGAATTCCAATGGGCATTCTATCTGCTTTTAGAGTTATTATATCTTTTCCTCTGAATAGCAAAAGCGAATTATATGCTCCTGAAAACTGCAAGTTGTTATTCTTTTGATCAATTACACAAAGAGCTATGTCCATTCCATCTTTGGTTTCGTTTTCCCGCCCAGTCTGATGTAATGATTCTTTTACATAATCTCGAAGATGATTAAGAATGATATTAGGCGTTAGCGATCTTTCTTTGTTTATAATATCATTCATAAAAGCGATACCTAGCATGCTCATGAACGCTCCAGGAACGCCATGTCCGGTACAATCTACTGCTGCAATAATTGTTTTACCTTCTTTTTGCGAAATCCAGTAAAAATCACCACTAACAATATCGCGCGGTTTATAAAAAATAAAATGTTCGGGTATTATTCCAGAAATAAAATCTGCAGGAGGTAAAACAGCAGACTGGATTCTGCTCGCATATTCAATACTATCTGTGATTTGTTTTTTTTGATATGCAAGGAGATGATTTGCCAATTTTATTTTTTTGTTCTGCTTAAACAGTACAAGAAGAAATAGAAAAACAGATAAAAACCCTAGCATTAATGTAAATGAGAAATTGCGCTGACGTTTTATTCTCAGTTCATTTATTAACTTCTCATTTTCAAGGTTGTCAATTTGTTGCTCTTTCTTTTTTGTTTCGTATTTGGTTTGTAATTCAGTTAATTGTTTCATCTTGCTCTCGCTAAAAATGGAGTCTTCATATAATTTATACAACTCAAGGTTTGCAAGTGCATCAGGATAGTTTTTTTGTTCTTTTTTAATATTGTAAAGTACTTTATAACTATTTGAAAGTTCAGGTAATGCATTCGTAATTTTGGCAATTGAAAGAGCTTCTTTTGCATATAGATGTGCGTTGTCATAATCATTTCTTGATAAATATACTTCGCTAATTAGGAGAAGGGTAGAGATTTGTTCATTTTTATTTTCCAGCTCTCTCTCAATGTTAAGTGCTTCAAAATAGTATTTAAGTGATTTGTCTTTTTGCCCTATAATGTTAAGAATTTCAGCAAGGTTTGCAAGAGCCATGGCTTGCTGTCTGAGATGACCTAATTCTTTATATGTTTTATATGCTTTTTCAAAATATTGTGTAACATTATCATAATCTTCCATGTAATAATTTAAAATACCAAGATTATTATAAACCAGTGCCATTCCAGCCTTATCATCTAGCCTGATCCTTATTTCAAGAGATTTATTATAAAGTTCGTTGCATTTTTCAAAGTCATTTTGACGGAAATACAACAATCCCAGATTGAGATATGTTTTGGCAAGGGCAAGGGAGTCGTTTATTGTATCATAAATGTTTAGAGCTTCAATATAGCTGGCCATTGCTTCGTCATACTTTCCCAATTTTTCAAAAGTAACCCCAATATTATTACATGTTGATGCCAGACCTATCATCCAATTGTTTTTTTCAAAAATCAATTTTGCCCGATTAAAATATTGAAGGGATTTTTCAAACTCCCCAAGTATATTATAATAATTGCCATATTTCATGTTAACATTTGATATCCATCTTAAACTATTTAAGTGTTGGGCAATTTCAAATGCTTCGTCAAGATATTTCTTTCCCTCCGTTATTTTGCTGTTTTCATAATATTCAAAAGTTTTAATAAGAGTTCTAATTTTTAAAGTATCATCTGGCCTTTTAAGATCGGCAAGTAAACTATCCAGATACCCGGATTGTCCAAAATTTATAAACGGATAAATGAGAAGGAGAAGGAGTAAAAAGAGATTTTTTTTCATAACTTGAAAATATCTAAATAAAGATAAGAAAAATATCAACATTGAATTGAATTGAAGGTTTGTTATTAGGATGATTTTTTAGAATACTTGTATTTATACATTAATAGATACAATTAAGTAACAGAATATAAGTAAAATAAAAAGGCTGCAAAAGCAGCCTTGAAATCATTGTTATTTAAATTATTTTACTCAAACGAAAGAGCTATTCCAATCGAAAATGGATAAAGCTCAGGACCTTTGTCTTTCTCAAATAGGGAGGTTAAGTAATAATTACCATAAATTAACCAGTCGCCTACACCAATTCTGGCTGTAACTCCATATCTGAAAGGAGATAAGTTGTAGTCGTCTCTTCTTTTATCTTTATTGATATCTCCATTTTCTTTGTATTTATAGTTAATTTTGGTATTAGATCCCAATTTAACTCCACCAATAACACCGGTTGAAATAACCACCCCGCGACTTTGGCTTGATGAGGAATGCCATTCAAGCAAAATAGGAACAGTTGCGTATGTTGTTGAAAGCTTTGATTTATCAACAATCTTGTCGGCATAGGTAACTTCATCGGTAACAATAACACCATCGTCATTTTTTTGAATTGTATTGTTATTGTCAAATCGATAATAATTCCACTCAATACCCAAACCAGTTACAATACCGAATTTATTGTTTATTAAATTAATACTGTATTGAGCAAAGTTAATGTTCATATTCCACGATTTGCCAGTATTAAGATCCATAAACTCATCGCTTGCATCACGACTAATAGAAAAATCTTTATCTGTGTAATTGCTTAAGCCCATTGAAAAACCAGACCACGAACCCTTAAATTGAGAATCATTGTCTCCCCAAAAATCCCAGTCCGACTTCTTGTTTTTTTGAACATGAATTTTTGTTTCATCGTTATCTTCAATTATTTTAACGGTTTTTCTTTTAAAACGAATGTTAGTTGTGTCATTACTTTTGTTTAACTCATCTTTCATTTCAACTAAAGTTGAATCAGTTTCTTGTGCATAAATACCTAAAGTAATAAATAAGGTAAATACTATTAATGTTATTTTTTTCATGATATTAAATGTTTGAAGTTAATTACTGGTTTGTTTTGTCTGTATGACGGCCTACTTAAAAAAAAGTTACAGGCAAATAAAATTATTTTTTTATTGGAGTTGAAAAGGCTAATAATCTTGAATTGAATTCTAGTTCATCAACATCTCCGTTGGAATTATATTTCTTTTCAAGGCTCATTTTAGTTCCGGTTAATTTGTTAACTCCATTTATTGCTAAGAGGGCAAAATCATATGAATGAATTTCATTTAAATTGTCATCTTTTTTAAGTATTTTTTGATTGAATTTTTGCACAAGAAAGTCTCTTATAGACAAATGTTCTTTATATGTGTTGATATTTAATTGAATAACATTTGTTGAAAAACGCATAGTCATTCCTGGCATAAATGAATTCTGGGCAATTTTAATTGGAGCTGAATTCAATCGTTGAATATCTATTCTGGGTTCAATAATTGTTTCTTCAATATTTTGTTCAAAATTGTTTTCTGATATAGCAATTTGTTTTGATACTATATTCGGCTTTAGAACAATCTCTTTTATCTGTAATTGTGAAGTGTTTTCTTTTTCTGAGAGGATAAATTCTTTATTATCAGGGATCAATGCTACATTTTGGATAGAATTATCCTGTTTGTTAAGAATCTGTTTAGGTATAAATATTGCTAAAGCAATTAAGGTAATAACAGATGCTGCAATCGATAAAAACTGAAAGTAACCTTCACGTTGTTTTTTGATAACAGATGATTTTTTAAGAAAAGATTTGCTTTTGAAAATCAAATCCATCTCTGGGATTAAAACTGTTTTTTCAAAAAGAGCAAAGTCTTTTTTTAACATTGGATTTTGTTCAATTAAAGTATTGAATTCAATTTTTTCAGTCTTTGTTAAATCTCCTTCAATTCTTGCAATACATAGCTCATTAAAGTTGTTTTCATTATATACTTCAAAGACAGAGGTTTTTTTAAGTAAACTTTTCTTATTTTTATAATTGATATTTTTATCTACAATAATTTTGGTGTTTTCAAATTCATCGAACTCTTCTTTTATGGATGGATTAGAAGCTAAGAAATCCATTAATTGATTAACTTCTGATTGGGTTAAAACACCATCCAGATAATCAATGAAATACTTTCCGTAGTTGTCTCTATTAATGCCAGACATAATTTTTTAATTAAATTAAAGCTTCAATTTTACCAATGAATTCTTTTAAAGCTAATCGGCCTCTATAAATGTAAACCTTAACCTGGCTTTCGTTTAGACCTGTAATTTCTGCGATTTCATTATACGCATATCCTTCATAGTCACGCAATAATATTACAGAACGCTGAATTTCAGGTAGTCGTTTTAGTGCATCATTTAAAATAGCATTCAAATCACTATAAGTATCAGAATGAGAAATATTAAATGATTCGAAATCATCAACCGTTGTGCTTCTTTTATTTTTTCGAAGCTTGTCGATCATCGTATGATAAGCTGCCGTAAACAAATACGACTTTACCTTTTCAAACGAAACCTCGCTTGATCGCACCCATAGTTTTTCAAACGTATCCTGAACAATATCTTCTGCTTCGTGTGTATTTTTAATATTCTTTAGAATAAAGCGATATATATTGTCCGAATATAAGTCAACACTTTTATTGTACTCTTCAACGGTCATCCCATAATTGTTATTACTCCAACATATGACGAACAAATAAATAAAAAGTTACAGGCAAAAAGGAAGAAATATTAAAAATAGGATTATTTTTATCCATCTAACAAAAAAAACAATAATGAAAAAAGGACTAGTATTTTTAATTTTATTTGGGTTGATTTTATTATCATGCAAACAAGCGGAAGTTAATAAAGAAAAAACAGAACAAGATCATTTAATTATGTCTGTTTTATGGTATCAGAAATCAGCCGAAATGCGTGCTTTATATTATCAGGGTTTTAATTTAGCCAAAATGCGTTTAAACGAGAAAGTGCTTAGTTTAAATTCTGAAGCAAAAAAAGCAGTTATCGTTGATATTGATGAAACGATGCTCGACAATAGTCCTTCGGAAGGCAAGTGTATTGAAACAGGAGAGTCGTTTAATAGTGAAAACTGGACACAGTGGACATCAAAAGCAGCTGCCAAGGCCTTACCTGGGGCTATTGAATTTAGCCATTTTGCAGAGTCTCTGGGAGTTGAAATATTTTATATATCAAATAGAAGTGTATCTGAATTTGAAGCAACACTTAAAAATCTCCAAACAGAAAAATTTGCATATGCCGACAGCGATCACTTATTATTAAAAGAAGAGGATAGTTCAAAGAAAAGCAGAAGAGAAAAAGTTGCAAAAGATTATGAAATACTATTGCTAATAGGCGATAACTTAGGCGATTTTATCGAGATCTTTGATGATAGATCGCAAAATTATGGTTTCGAATTGGTTGATCAATTTGAAAAAGAATTTGGTGACAAGTTTATTATACTTCCAAATCCAATGTATGGAACCTGGGAAAAACCATTTTATAATTTTAAAAGGGACTTATCTGAGAGTGAAAAATATAAGATGAGAAAATCCAACATAGTCAGCTACTAAGAACGTATTACTTTTCTAAATAACTAGATAATAGATTCATAAGCGTTTCCTGTTTTATAGGTTTTGAAATGTAATCGTCGCATCCTTCATTCATACTATATTCTTTTTCCCCGGAGAGAGCATAAGCTGTTTGTGCTATTACTGGAACATTTTTGTTATGGGCTTTAATAATTTTTGTTGCCTCATATCCATTAATTCCAGGTAGCTGAATATCCATCAAAACAAGGTCGATTCGTGAAATTTCCTTAAATAGCTGTATGGCATCTTTTCCATTTTGTGCCCAGATGAGGTTTATTTTTGTTGGTTTAAGAAAATTTTCAATTAACATATAATTTGAAGAGGTATCTTCTACAACCAATATGGTTTTTTGACTCCAATCAAACGATTTTTTTGATGTAGAAGCCTTAAGTAAATGTGCTTCAGATTTGCTTATTTCCTGATAAGGAAGGATTATAAAAAACATAGAACCAACTCCTTGTTCAGATTCAACACCAATATCTCCACCCAACATATGTACTAATTTCTTTGAAATTGAAAGGCCTAAACCAGTTCCTTTGTAAAGCTTTTTACGATCATCGTTAAGCTTTGTGAAACGATTGAAAATTGAGTCTAAATTATCTTCTGCAATTCCAATACCCGTATCTTTAACAAAAATCTTTATTAGCTTTCGATTGCCCATGGAGATAATATTATAGCCAAAAGTTATTTCTCCATTGTCAGTAAATTTTATAGCATTATTTAAGAAATTATTCATTATTTGCCTGAAACGAGCATAATCAGTATATATAGCAATTCTTTCGCTATCATGGGAAAGAGCTAATTTTAAAACAAGAGGTTTGTTTTTCAAATTAATATCCTGTTCGTAAAGTTTATAAATATCCCTTAAAATATCATTTACATAATACAATGATTTGTTAATAGAGAGCTCATCTGCTTCAATTTTTGAAATATCGATAATATCATTTATAAGATTTAATAAATCATTGCTGCTAAGCTTTATGAGTTCAGCAATTTCTTCTTTATCTGGTTGTGAAACATCTTTGTCGATTAATAAATTTGTAAAACCCGTTATTGCGTTCATTGGTGTACGGATTTCATGCGACATATTAGCTAAAAATGCAGACTTAAGATGATCTGAGCGTTCAGCTCGTTCTTTTGCATTTTTTAGTTTTTCCTCGGCAATTTTACGCTCTGTAATATTTCGGCTAAAGGTAAAATTATATTCTTCACCTTCGAATTCACGGAAGTTAAAAGCGGTTTCTACGGGGATGTCTGAACCCTGTTTCGACCTATAGTATAATTGAATAACATAAGATTTGTTTTTCTTAAGTTGATCCCAGTATTCGTTCCATATATCTTCTGTAAACTCCAATACTATATCAAAAACTGACATTTTTTCCAGTTCGCTTTTAGTATAACCAAGAAGGGAACATGCAGAATTGTTTACATAAAAAAAACGGCCATCTTTTTTCATCCACATAATAGCATCAACAGCCAGATCGACAGAATACTGAGTAATTCGAAGTTCGGTTGTTTTCTTTTGAACCCTTCCATCTAGTTCGCGGTTGATATTTTGAATTTTACTGCTTTTTTTTCGGATGGTTCTATTTTGCCATAATAAAATAATAATAAAAATAAGAGTTGAAATTAATACAATAATGATGAACAGGAATTGATCTTTTTGTCGCTGAATTTGCTTTTCTTGCGCAATAACTTCATTTTCAATCTGTAAGTTTTCATATACCAGCTTATAATCAGCAAGTTTTTGATTTGATAATGCTTCAAAGATTGAGTCTTTAATTTGGCTATATGTTTTGTAATTATCTATCGCATTTTTATAATCACCAATACCATAATATGCATCAGAAAGCAATTTATAATTTACTGTAAGTCTTTGTTTAAGGTTGTTTTTTTCAGAAATAATTCTCCCTTTATTTAGAAATTCGAAAGCCGTTTTAAAATCACCTTTTTTTATGCAAACCTCGCCCAGATAATTATAAATTTCACTTAAACCATTCGGATTATTAATTTCTACCATTATTTCAAGCGCTTGGTTAAAATATTCGATGGCCTTGTCGAAATTTGATACATTACTGTAAGCATCACCAATATTTCCTAATGTATTTGCATAGCCAGAAAGATTTTTAAGTTTCTTTTTAATTTCTAATGATTGATTAAAATATTCGAGGGCTTTTGAAAGGTTTCCAAATTTGCTAAAAATCATGCCTAAGTTATTGTAGCACATGGCAATGCCTTCTTCGTCGTTTAGTTCACGATAAATAATTAATGCTTTTTGATATTCTGGTAAAGCCAGACTTTCGTTATTTAAGAGGAGATAAATATTTCCAAGATTTCTTTGGATCTTAGCAATTTCTGCCTTGTCGTTTTTTGTTTCGTAATAATAAAGTGCTTTTTGAATATAAAATAAAGCTCTTTCGTAATTCTCAAATCTTATATAGGTTAATCCGAGATAATGTTGAATATCTGCAAACATTTTTTCAGATAAATCAGCTTTGTATTTTTCATTTAATATGGAGAACGATTCAAGTGCTTTAGGGTAATTGAAGTTTTTATAATAATACTTACCAAGAGCAAATAAGGATTCCGTTGATTTTTCTTTATTTTTTAAACTATCGGATAGCCTGCTGGCCATTAAAAAGTAATTTTCTGCTGATGGTGAATCTGCAGTCACTAAAAATTCTCCTCTGCCAATTAAAAAATTCACCACTTTTTCCGAAGGAAGAATTTTAATACTATCTGGAATACTGATTTGTGTTATGGCAAGAAAAGGGTAGTTTATTATTATAAAGATAACCAGGCATATAATACGAGATATTTTCTTCATCGGCATAAAGAATAAATAATTCCTTGAAAATTAAGTAATTATTTTGTTTAATAAAAAAAAGACATAAAAAAATTTGCATTTGAGTAAAAAACCTTTTTAACTTTGACCAACCGTTCAGTCAAAAAACAATTTGAGATTTTAAATTTGAATTATGGCACCAAGATCAGCAGAGAAGTTTTCCGAAATGCGTGAAGTAACCAAGCAAAAGATAATGGATGTTGCTCTTGAACTTTTTGCATACGAAGGGTATTTCCAAACATCAATTAGCACAATTGCAAAAAAAGCAGGTATTTCAAAGGGGTTGATGTATAATTATTTTGAAAGCAAAGAGAGTTTGTTAAGAGATATAGCAATAGAAGGGTTGAATGAAATTATTGAATCCTTCGATCCAAATAAAGATGGAATTTTAACAAAAGAAGAATTTATTTATTTTATCAGAAAATCTGCAGAATTGGTTAAAGAACAACTTACTTTTTGGAAGCTTTACTTCTCATTAATGGCCCAACCACAGGTTTTAATGGTTTTAGGAGATGGTTTTATGTCATCTTTTGATTCTTATTTTAAATCATTGGCAAAATATTTTCATAATCAGGGCATTGAAGATGGATATTCCGAAGTTCGATTTTTTGTTGCTATGTTAGATGGAATAACATTGCATTATATCATTGATCCAGAAAATTTCCCATTTGATAAGGCGATAGAAAAAATTATTAGCATATACGAATAAAAATCAAAATAAATGAAAACACTTAAATTACTTGGTAAAATATTATTTGTAAGATTGATTTTACTTGGATCGCAAGTAACTCTTGGTCAAAATGCCACCGAAATAATTAAAAAAGCGGATGAAAAGTGGAATGGCGAGAAATCGAGTGAAAGTTATATGGTTATGACCATTGTAAGGCCCACTTGGGAGCGAACCATTGAGTTTAAAAACTGGACAAAGGGTAAAGACAATTCTTTAACGTTAATAACAGCGCCGGCAAAAGAAAAAGGTCAGGCATTTTTAAAAGTGGGTACTGAAATGTGGAACTGGATGCCAAGTATTGGCAGAATGGTAAAGCTACCTCCTTCAATGATGGCTGATGGATGGATGGGATCCGATTATACAAATGATGATATTTTAAAGGAATCGTCTATTGTTGTTGATTTTGATCATAAAATAAGTGGTTCAGAAACAATTGATGGTTTGGATTGCTGGAAAATTGAACTGTTGCCACATGAAGAGGCTGCAGTAGTTTGGGGAAAGATTATTAAATGGATTAGTAAGAACGAATATATTCAAATGAAATCGGAGTATTTTGACGAGGATGAGTATTTGGTAAAAACAGAATTTGCCTCTGATGTTAAAATTATGGATGGAAGAAAAATACCAGGTAGAATTGAAATTGTGCCAGCAGATAAAAAGAATCAAAAAACGATAGTAATAATTAATACAATGAAATTTAATATTCCTATTGATGATTCTTTCTTTTCTCAACAAAACATGAAAAAAGCAAGATAGCAAATTAGTAATTGTAAATTATAAATTATTAATTATGAAAAATTTACGTTTAGCGTGGCGAAATCTTTGGCGAAATAAACGAAGAACCTTAATTACTGTAGCCAGCATATTCTTTGGTGTTTTAATATCAACTGTAATGAACTCAATGCAGGACGGTACTTATTCCAACATGATTGATATGATGGTTAAGCTTTCATCAGGCTATATACAGGTTCAGAATCCTGAATTCAAGGAAAACAAATCAATTAATAATGTTTTTTCTCCATCACTGGATCAATTGCAAAAAATTAGACAAATTAAAGAAGTAACAACAATAACACAGCGATTAGAATCTTTTGCTTTACTTTCATCTGGTCCCAATACTCGCGGTGGAGCTGTTATTGGTATTGAACCTGATAATGATAAACTAACATCTAACCTTCAAAACTGGATTTCACAAGGAGGGTTTTTAGAAAAAGGCGATAATGGTGTCCTTGTTACTTTTAATGTTGCCAAACATTTAAACCTAAGTGTAAATGATACAATCGTTTTAATAAGTCAGGGTTATCATGGAGTGACTGCTGCAGGTAAGTACCCAATTAAAGGAATACTTACATTCAGCACGCCGCAAATGAATAATATTGGTGTTTTTATGGATTTGCCGAATGCCCAGCAATTGTTCTCAGCAGATGGAATGATAACCTCGATAATGATTATGGTTGATGATTATACCAATGTGCTTTCGGCTCAGCATAAAATTTCCAAAATAGCGAATGGCTCTCTTGCTGTTTTAAACTGGAAGGAATTAAATCCTGAGTTGGTTCAGTATATTGAAAGCGATAAATACAGTGCTTATCTAATGCTTGGAATACTTTATATTGTTATTGGATTTGGAATTTTTGGAACTATTATCATGATGGTTGCCGAGCGCAAAAGAGAGCTGGGTGTTATGATTGCTGTTGGAATGCAAAAATATAAATTGGCAGCAGTTTTATTTTACGAAACAATTCTTATAGGTTTGGTTGGGGTATTGGCTGGATTTGTTGTAAGTGTTCCAATAATCTTGATTTTGGTTCACAATCCGATTACATTACCAGCCGAGATGGCTGAAATTTATGCTCAATACGGATTTGATCCTTATTTATTCTTCGGTACAGCTCCGAATGTATTTATTAATCAGGTTTTAACGGTATTTATAATTACAGTTGTTGTATCGTTATATCCCATTTTTAAAGTTAAGAACTTGATAGTTTCAAAAGCCCTCAGGGCATAGTAGTATATTAATTTAACAACTAAAACTATGATTTGGTCAGTATCGTGGCGAAATATATGGCGTAACAGAACGAGAAGTCTGGTAATAATTATCGCAATTGCCATAGGAGTTTTTTCTGGTGTTTATACAATTGCGTTTATGCTTGGATGGGTTAACCAGAGAATAGAATCAGTAATTAATACAGAGATTTCTCACATCCAGATTCATCAGTCGCAGTATCTCGAAACATACGAGGTACACGATTATATTCCTGAAATAATTTCCTTACAGAATGAAATAAAAAACATCCCTGAAGTTAAAGCAATATCTTCACGAGTAATTGCTACTTGCATGATAGCATCAGCAGAAACAGGAGCAGGTGTTCAGCTTATTGGAATTAACCCCGAAAACGAAAAACAAGTAACTAATTTATATACAAAAGTTATTGATGGTGATTATTTCGAAGGAGTAAAGAGTAATCCAATAGTTATAGGTGCGAAACTGGCCGAAAAATTAAAGGTTAATGTTCGATCAAAAATAGTAGTTACTATTACCGAAATGGACGGAACGATTACGGGAGGAGCATTCCGTGTTGCAGGTATTTACAAAACAGCAAATACAGCCTACGATGAAATGAAAGCATTTGTTAAAGTAGATGACCTTCGGAATTTGCTTAAAATTAGCGAAACGGCAGGGCACGAAATTGCAATTTTACTTAACGAGAATAATATTAATGATCAGGTTTTAACAAAACTGAAATCTTCTTTTCCTGAGTATCAGATTTTAAAATGGACTGAGATTTTACCTGATATGAAAATGATGACCGAAAGCATGAACTTAATGATGTATATTTTTGTTGGAATCATTCTGTTGGCTTTAGGCTTTGGTATAGTTAACACTATGTTAATGGTTATACTAGAGAGAGTTAAGGAATTGGGAATGTTAATGGCTGTTGGAATGAACAAGGTAAGGGTTTTTAGTATGATTGTGCTAGAAACGATCTTTCTGTCTATAACCGGAGGAGTATTAGGGATTTTCTTAGCATTGGTTTTAACAGCAATTACAGCTAAAACCGGACTAAATTTAAGTATTTGGGCTGATGGATTAAATTCACTTGGTTTCGATGCAATTATTTATCCGGAAATTGGATTCAGTGATGTATTTGTTGTTGCGGTAATGGTAGTATTAACTGGAATAATCTCTGCAATTTATCCGGCACGTAAAGCAATTCACCTAAATCCAGCAGAAGCTTTGCGCATAGATATGTAAGATAGATAAAAGAAAAAAGTTTGATATCAATTAGAATAATCTAAAATTAAAAATATTATGAAAGTTTTAGAACTAAGGAATCTGGTAAAAATCTATAACGATTCAGAAGTAAAAGTAAAAGCCGTTGATGGAATCAGGTTAAGTTTCGAACAGGGTGAGTTTGCTGCCATTGTTGGGCCATCAGGAAGTGGAAAAACAACATTGTTAAATTTAATAGGAGGATTGGATTCAATTACCGAAGGTGAAATTATTATTGATGGAACAAATATCAGCCAATTAAGTTCTTCTAAGCTTATCGATTTCAGATTGCGAAATATCGGGTTTGTGTTCCAGGCATATAACTTAATACCTGTGCTTACAGCAAGAGAGAATATTGAATTCATTATGGAGTTACAGGGCAAAAACAGAAAAGCAAGAACTGATCGGGCAATGGAATTACTTAATGCTGTTGGATTAGGAGAACGAGCTGATAGTCGCCCGGCAAAAATGTCGGGTGGGCAACAACAGCGTGTTGCTGTTGCAAGAGCACTAGCTTCAAAACCTAAATTTATACTTGCTGATGAACCCACTGCAAACTTGGATTCTAAATCAACAGAAACTTTACTAGAATTAATGGAACAACTTAATAAAGAAGAGAATATAACATTTATATTTTCAACTCATGATCAGCGCGTAGTTAATAAAGCACGACGTGTAATTACAGTTGAAGACGGACATGTGGTTTCGGATGAGAGAAGGGCTGGAAGTATATAGCAGATGGAAGTAGTAATAAGTTGACAAAAATAGTTAGCCGTTTTATAGTTTTTCGTCGTGTCCTTTGTGTTTTAAAAAACATAAAATTTAAAAAAGCCTTGAAAAAATTACTTCTCATATTCATCATCATATTTATAGCATCTAATGCTAGTGCCCAAGACACCATTAATCCCAAATTATCTCTCAATGGTTATGTAAAATACATGAACACTGTTATGTTCGAAGATGTGGATGATTATTACCATATCGACAATTTAATTCATAACCGTTTAAACTTTAAGTGGTATATAACCAACGATTTTACATTTGCTACTGATGTTCGAACACGACTGATTTATGGCGACTTTGTTAAAATGATTCCAGAATATGATTCTATTGTAAGCTACGACAATGGTTACATGAGTTCATTAAGCAATAATTTAATTTCTACTAAGTCGGCAATATTAACTACAACATTTGATCGTTTGTACCTTGAATACAATATAAATAACTTTGTTGTAACTCTGGGGCGGCAGCGAATTAACTGGGGGCAATCTTTTGCATGGAATCCAAATGATATTTTTAATGCTTACTCCTTTTTCGATTTCGACTACGAAGAACGACTCGGAAGCGATGCATTGCGAATACAGTATTACCCAAACTATACATCGGTTGCCGAGACTGCAATAAAAATAGATCGGCATAAAAATATTACTGCTGCTGCTTTGTATCGATTTAATAAATGGGGTTACGATTTACAATTCTTGGGTGGTATTCTCGATACTACCGATTATGTAATTGGAACAGGATGGACAGGAAGTATTTTTAATATTGGTTTTAATGGCGAAGCAAGTTATTTTCATCCACAAAAGAACTTTTCAGATTCAACAGGTGTATTTCTGGTTTCAGCAGGTATGAATTACATGTTTAGCAATTCACTGTCGTTTACATTCGAAGGAATCTACAATGGTTATTTTGATAAACTCAACATTTCTTCATTCAATGATGTTTATTTTATGCCCTTATCTGTAAAAACAACATCGTTTAGTAAGTTTTCGTTTATGGGACAGGCTTCATATCCTTTACACCCACTATTAAATGCTTCGTTAGCAGTTATGTATTTCCCCTCGTTTGGAAATAGCTATTTCATAAATCCATCGTTCATTTATTCGGCAGGAAATAATTTTGAGATTGCTCTATTTGGTCAACGATTCTTTGGCAAATTCTATAGCTCCGAAGAAAAACTGAATATGCTTTTTTTAAGATTTAGAGTAAGTTTTTAAAACTCTATTTCTACAACTATCGGACAATGATCAGAATGCACTACCTGTTGTAATATTCCTGCTCCTTTTAATTGTGGTTTTAGGTTTTCGCTTATCATGTGGTAATCGATTCTCCAGCCAAGATTTTTACCGCGCGAGCCTGCACGATAACTCCACCAGCTGTATTGATTTGGTTCTTTATTAAATTCTCTGAAAGTATCTATAAATCCATTTGCTAAAAATTGGTCAACCCACGCACGTTCTTCGGGTAAGAAACCCGATGAATTGGTATGTCTTTCAGGATGGTTTATATCTATGGATTTATGACAAATATTAAAATCCCCACTTACAATAATTTTAGGTCGTTCAGCTTTTAGTTTATTTATATATTTCTGAAAATCGGCAAGGTATTCCATCTTAAAATCCTGACGAATATCACCTGTTGTACCTGATGGAAAGTAGGAGTTGATTAAGGTAATATCACCAAAATCGAGTCTGAGAGTTCTTCCTTCTGAATCGTATTTTTCAATTCCTATTCCGTAAATAATCTGGTCTGGTTTGTCTTTTGTAAAAACGGCCACACTGCTGTATCCTTTCTTTTGTGCCGAAAACCAATAATGATTGTATCCTAATATTTCAAAAACACTTGTATCCAATTGGTCAGAACTTGCCTTGGTTTCCTGAATACAGATAATATCCGGATTTGATTCTTTTAACCATCCAATAAAGTCTTTTCCCAAAGCAGCACGAATGCCATTTACGTTGTATGAAATAATCTTTTTTATCATTATATCATGTTTTTATTATTGATATGGCAATAATACTTAAATATTTAATAATTTCGTAACCTGTATAATCTGTAATTAAATTGAAAAAAGGACTTGTATTAAAATCTACCGGTAGCTGGTACGCGGTTAAAGAATTCGAAACAGAGCAAATTATAGTTTGTAATATAAGAGGTAAAATGCGTATTGATGGGATTAAAAACACAAATCCTGTTGCTGTTGGTGATATTGTTTATTTTGAAGATGCAGATGATTTAGACAAAGGAATTATTCACACCATTGAGCCTCGTAAAAACTATATCATTCGTAAATCAACCAACCTTTCGAAGCAAACACATATTCTTGCAGCAAATATCGATCAGGCTATATTGATTGTTACTGTAGCTTTTCCTGAAACATACCCTATGTTTATCGATCGATTTTTAATTACAGCCGAAGCATATCGTATTCCTGCAAAATTAATTTTTAATAAAATTGATTTGTACGACAAAGGACAAACAGCTTATATGAACTATTTGATTGACATTTACGAAAAGGTTGGTTATGAATGCTTCAGAATTTCTGTTGAGAAAAAAACAAATATCGAAGCAATACAGGAATTACTAAAAAATAAATCCACCATGATCGCAGGCAATTCAGGTGTGGGCAAATCATCACTAATTAATTGTATTGATTCCGGATTAGATTTAAAAACAAGTAAAATTTCTGATTATCATAAATCAGGAAAACATTCAACCACCTTTGCCGAAATGTTTGAGCTTTCATATGGTGGTTATATCATTGATACTCCCGGTATTCGAGGTTTTGGATTGTTCGACATTCAAAAGGAAGAACTTTTTCATTATTTCCCTGAAATTTTTAAAGTATCAGGGAAATGTAAATACTACAATTGCACTCATATGCACGAACCGGGTTGTGAAGTTATAAAAGCTGTCGAAACTGGAGAAATTAGCGAATTGCGATATTTAAATTACTTGAACATTCTCTCAGGCGATGAATCAAAACATCGTTAGCATTAAGTTATAAACCGTTTAAATAACAATCATAGCCTTTTATCATATTTCTTTTACAGATCGCAAATTTTTTACTAAATTGTATCTTTTATTTTTTATAATAACCAGTTGTATTTAAATGAAATTTAGTGTATTAATCTTCTTTCTGATTGTTTTAATCCTTTTTTCATGTAAACGAAACCATGAAAAGGATTTAAACTATATTCATTTAGAACAAATATCCAAAAGATTGGCCAGTGATTTAACTAATGTTGAGAAAGATTTACTTAATGCAGCACAGATTATTCAGCACAAAATTGATTTTGAAAAAGGGATTGATTGGGAAAAACAGCATAGGTATATACTAAATCAGAACAATGTACTTTCGGCACAATCAGATGAGAATAATTGTGCAGTATTTTTGCCTTCTGGTATAGAAGTTACCCAAAAACTAAAAAAAACAATAATTAATTCTGAACCAATAGATACTTTATTGATTGATATTTGTTATAAAAATAGGATTGTAAACCAGGTATACTTTTTAGATACAAATTCGTTCTTGAGAATTTTCCCATATATTAACGTTGGAAAACAATTTTTACCTACTATTCGGTTAACGGAATTTAATACTTATAAAACAATTGCAAGTAAACCTTTCTTCGAGAACAAGGCTTATTGGATTAACGACCCTTATGCTGATCCATCAGGCCGAGGCTGGATTATTTCCTGTGTTTCTCCACTGTATTATCACGATCAGTTTTTTGGTATTATTTCAGCTGATATTATGTTAAAATCTATTTGTGAAAAGCATCTTTCTTCCGAATCGGAAATGTTTATTATTATTAATACAAATGGCGAGTTATTATCATGTACAAAGAAAGCTGCCAGCTTCTTAAAAATTCCTTTAAAGAACGATTATCCTTACTATAAACCCTTTACCGAAGATATCTTCCTTAGTGGAAATCCTTCTTTATTGAATTCTCATAAAAAGAATATTAGAAAAGCAGTAAAGTCACTTATTCAAGGTAAAAATATGGTTGAGCTAATATATGAATCAAATAAGACCATAATTTATAGTTCAAAAATTAAAGAAACCAATTGGTTATTGCTAAAAATTATTAACTGAAAAAATGATTAACAAATGAAAAAGTACTATATCCTGATAACATCCTTGGTAGTAATTATCATTGGCGTCAATATTTATTATTACTATAATTTTTATAACCAACAAATTGCTTTTCAAACAGATATTTTGGAAAAGCAAATTCAAATTTGTAGTTGGGAGATAGAACACTCTGGCTATGAGTTCGAAAACGAGATTAATTATATCGTTTTCTCTACTGATATGGCTAATTTTTTCGATTCAGAAGCTAAAAAAGAATTGAGAATTAGAAAACTGGAACTATTTTACTTTAAATATCAGAACTTAATTAAAAACATCAAAGTAGTAGACGAAAACAAGAATGTTTTTAGTCTTTTTAAGGATAAAACAAATCATTTTATTACAGATTATTACATTGCTCAGAAACAGAAAGACCTTAATGTAAGGGAAGAAGTAACAAAAAACCAGGATGGATCATTTAATTATACATTGCCAGTTTTTTCAGATAATAAAGCAGTTGTAAATATTGTAATTAAGGTTGATATTAATGAATATATCAAACAGATTTTTGAAAATTATCATTTGGGAAGTACTATTTGGCAATGGACTGTTGATTTTGACGGAAACATAGTAAATTATAATCTCACTAGCGATTCTATTCAAATAAGTCAGATTGATAAAGTTATCAGCGATTTAGAAAACGGCTATAAAGGATTTGTTAAAAATGAAGTAGAAGTTAATGGAGTTAAAAATGAATTAATTTCAGTGTATCATCCTATAAGAATTCTCAGCAAGGATTTGGGAATTGCTTTTTCGCTCGAAACAAAAATTGTAATTAGATCAATTGTTAACAACATTATTTTCGTTAGTATATTTACAATAATTGTACTTTTAATTATTATTATTACTCTTATATACTTCGTCAATAAAAAAAGAAATCAGGAAAACCAAATCAGGAAGTCCGAATCTGCATTTAAAGAAATACTTGAATCGTTACCTGTTGGAATTATGATGCTCGACTCTAATAGAATAGTGAAGAGCATTAATAAAACTGCCATTAAAATATTTTCTCTCGAAAACGAAAACGAATTTGTTGGTAAAGCCTTATCTGACCAGTTTCTTATATCGCGGAATTTTCAAGATACCGATTCATTCAGTTATACCGACAACTTGAATCAGTATTTATATTATGATGATAATGACAATGAAATTATTATTTATAAAAAAGAAGTTCAGTATCATGTAGGTGATGAAGAATTTTCTTTAGAAGCATTTATTGACATTACTCCAATCGAAAATGCTCGTAAACGAGAAATTGCCGCCAATAAGGCAAAATCTGAATTTCTGGCCAAAATGAGCCACGAAATACGTACTCCATTAAATGGCATAATTGGAATGGCCGATGCTCTTGGTGGAACAAACCTTAACGAGAAACAAGCAGATGCAGTTCATATTATTAAAAAATCTGCTGATTTATTATTGTCAATAATAAATGACATTCTCGATTTTTCGAAGATTGAAGCTGGGAAAATGGTTATTGAGGAAACGCCGTTTAATCTTCGCGAGGAAATTGCATCAACAGTTTCTTTATTCAAACCACGCACCGAAGATAAAGGAATAGAACTAATTACAAAAATTAATAGCAAAGTGCCAGATCAGCTTATTGGAGATCCTTTTAGGTTACGTCAGGTTATATCTAATTTAATAGGCAACTCTATTAAGTTTACCTTTGATGGCAAAATACTTGTTAATATCGATCTGGTTAAGGCTCAATCAGGTAGAGCAACCTTACAGTTTGATATTGAAGACACTGGAATAGGTATACCACAAGAAAAAATAAAAGAAATATTTTCATCTTTTTCGCAAGCCGATGGTTCAACTACCAGAAAGTTTGGTGGCACTGGTCTGGGAACAACTATCTCTAAACAACTTGTTGAGCTTATGGGAGGTAAAATATGGGTCGAAAGTCCATCTTCCATATCAACAGATCCTCAATATACAGGCTCAAAATTCTCGTTTACTATTCAGGTATATTCTAATGAAAGAATTAAGAAGGATGTTGATTTTTCTGAAATTATCGATTATGATGAGATAAATGTATTAATTGTTAATAATAATCCACAAGAAGACAAAATGCTTTTACATACATTTAAAAGCTTTGATACTAACAATTCAGAAGTTACTCCCGACATTGATGTGATTGGCCGAATAGAAAGAGGATTGAAAAGTGAGAATAATAGATTTCATCTTTTAGTAATAAATGATTGCGCCGAATTCGATGGAATAAACTTTGCTCGAAAAATTCATGATAAAGGACTGTCTTCAAAATTGATTATAATTATTGTAAGCTCAAATGATCAGCCGGGCAATTATGTAAAATGTAAAATGTGTGGAGTTGATTATTACCTTATTAGACCTTATGAAGCATCTGAAGTTTATGAAGTTTTATTAGAGAACTTTACACATCTGAAAGTTACTGATAAAGAATTACCGGAGCTAAACAAACTAAAGAAAAACATCAGGATATTGGTTGCCGAAGATAATATCATAAACCAAAAGGTGGCACAAACCATTTTTAAAAATCTGGGATACGAAATAGTTTTGGCGCAAAATGGCAAAGATTGTGTAAAGAAAGTAAAAGAAGAAAAATACGATATCATCTTTATGGATATTATGATGCCCGAGCAAGATGGACTTGAAGCTACTGCCGAAATTCGAAGTATTGGTAATAAAATTCCTATTGTTGCCATGACAGCGAATGCCCGCGAAGAAGATAAAATGAAAGCAATTGATAGCGGAATGAATCACTATCTATCAAAACCTGTGCGAATTGAAGAAATTAAAGAAGTACTAATAAAATATTTTTCAGAATAAAGTCAATTTGTTGTAAGCGTTTAGTAATTAATAATTTGAAATTTTAGTCACTTAAAACTTTTTACTTGTTATGATATCACACGAAATTGATTACAAAATTATTGGCGACGATATTCAATTGGTCGAAATTGAACTCGATCCACAAGAAACTGTTGTTGCCGAAGCTGGGGCTATGATGTTTATGGAAGATGGAATAACCTTCGAAACAAAATTTGGCGACGGCTCAACACCAAATCAGGGATTCATGGACAAACTCCTTTCTGCAGGAAGCCGTTTAATTACTGGGGAGTCGATATTTATGACCCATTTTACTAACAGAGGATATGGAAAACGAAAAGTGGCATTTGCAGCTCCTTATCCGGGTAAAATAATTCCCATTGACCTAAAACAAAGTCGTGGACAAATAATTGTTCAGAAAGATGGGTTCTTATGTGCTGCAATGGGTACAAAAATATCTATTCATTTTAATCGTAAGTTGGGTGCCGGTTTAGTTGGAGGTGAAGGATTCATCCTTCAAAAACTAGAAGGCGATGGAAAAGCATTTATTCATGCTGGAGGAACAATAGTTGAACGTACATTAAATAACGAAACATTACGAATCGATACAGGTTGTGTAGTGGCCTTTGAACCTCAAATTGATTTTGATATTGAAACCGTTGGCAGCTTAAAATCAATGGTTTTTGGTGGCGAAGGATTATTTGTTGCCACTCTCAGAGGAACCGGAAAAGTTTGGTTACAATCTATGCCTATACGCAAATTAATTCAGCTTTTATCTCCAATGGGTGGAAATGTTAAAAAAGGGAATCAATCTATTTTAGGAAATTTTTTAGAGGGCTAGAATATTAATTGCAATATCAGGAAGGAGTTCTTTATTTTTAAAAGAACTCCTTTATTTTATTTACTTTTGTGACGAAATTATTCCAAATGGTTCAGAAAATCGATATAAAATCCTTTCTCAGCTTATCGAAAACTATTCCTGTAGTCGATGTTCGCTCTCCACGTGAGTTCGAAACAGGACACATTCCGGGAGCTATAAATATTCCTTTGTTCGATAACGAGGAGCGTGCTATAGTTGGTACTGCATACAAGCAAATAAATAGAAACACCTCTATATTAAAAGGACTCGAAATAGTTGGCCCCAAAATGAGGAATTATGCTGAAAAAGCAATGGCACTAGCAGTAAACAACCAACTATTAGTTTACTGTTGGCGAGGAGGAATGCGAAGTGCCAGCATGGCGTGGCTTTTCGATATCCTCGGAATTAAAACATATACTTTAGTTGGTGGATATAAGTCATATAGAAAATATGGAAAAATGCAGCTTTCACAAGCTCGGAGATTAATAATTTTGGGCGGATTAACCGGAAGCGGCAAAACCGAAACTTTATATGAAATTAGGAAAAAAGGGGAGCAAGTTCTTGATCTCGAGTATCTGGCAAACCATAAAGGATCTGCATTTGGCTCTCTGGGTCAACATAATCAATTGCCCAACGAACAGTTTGAAAACAACTTGATTTATGAGTTTTTACAGCTTGATTTATCAAAAACTATTTGGCTAGAAGACGAAAGTCATTCCATTGGCTCTAACTGGATACCCAACGAGTTGTTTCTAAAAATGCGTGAAGCTCCTGTTCTTAAAATGGAATTAGATAAAAATGTACGTATTAAAAGATTGGTTAAGGAATATGCTATTTTTGATAAAAACCACCTTGAAAATTGCATTCTAAAAATAGGCAAGCGTTTGGGTGGACAACATGTAAAAAAGGCGCTGGAGTGCCTCAAAAACGACCAATTAGACGTTGTAGCAGACATTACTCTAGCCTATTATGATAAAAGCTATAGTTTCGGTGTCGATACCCGCGAACAAGAAAAAGTTTATCCTATTAAATTAGATTCCGATAATCCACAAAGGAATGCCGAAATACTTATTGAATTTCTTAAGAAGAATATATATTGTTAGTTTTAAAACAACGGTAGTAAACAACCCTAGATACAAAAGCAGCTTTTAAGCAAGGGCTTTTAATGCGACCTTATTTAGGTTACAAGCCAAAATCGTATTTTATAATTTACACTATTTAGGTTGTCTTTTACGCTCGTGTTCTTTCAAGTAAATTTTACGTAATCTGATGAACTTAGGTGTCACTTCCACGTATTCATCTTCCTGAATATATTCAAGCGCTTCTTCGAGCGAGAATTTAATTGGTGGAGCCAACCTTACTTTGTCATCTGTTCCCGAAGCTCTGACATTGGTGAGTTTTTTGGTTTTGGTTAGGTTTACAACCAAGTCACCAGATTTGGTATTTTCACCAATTACTTGTCCTTCGTAAATATCTTCCATTGGAGAAACAAAGAAACGACCACGATCTTGCAACTTGTCCATTGCATATGCAATTGCCATACCTGTTTCCATTGCAATAAGTGCTCCTACGTTTCTTTTTTCGAAATCGCCTTTATATGGCTCGAAAGCTTTAAAGCGGTGAGCAATAACTGCCTCTCCTGCAGTAGCAGTCATCATAATGTTTTTTAATCCTATTATTCCTCGCGATGGCATATAGAACTCAAGCAATATACGGTCATTTTTGCGTTCCAGATTAACCATCTCACCTCGTCGTTGCTGTATTATTTCAATAGCTTTTCCTGAGTAATCTTCGGGCAAATCAACAGTTAAATATTCTATTGGTTCGCACTTTTCTCCATCAATTTCTTTAATAATTACTCTGGGTTGTCCAACTTGTAACTCGTAACCTTCGCGGCGCATAGTCTCAATTAATACCGATAAATGTAAAACACCACGGCCAAAAACAGTGAATGAATCTGCAGAGTCAGTTTTTTCGACACGTAGAGCAAGGTTTTTTTCAAGTTCGCGATCGAGCCTGTCTTTTAAGTGACGCGAAGTAACAAATTTGCCATCACGACCAAAAAAAGGAGAGTTGTTAATAGTAAACAACATACTCATTGTTGGCTCATCAATAGCAATTGGATCTAGGCCTTCTGGATTTTCATAATCGGCAATTGTATCGCCAATACTAAAATCATCAATACCAACCAATGCACAAATATCTCCTGAAGAAACCAATTCTGTCTTCTTTTTGCTTAATCCTTCGTAGGTAAGCAGATCCTTAATTTTTGTTCTTTGAATAGTTCCATCGCGCTTAACAAGCGATACCTGCATGCCTGGCTTTAATTTGCCACGAAGAAGCTTGCCAATAGCAATTCGACCGACATAAGGAGAATAATCCAATGATGTAATTAATAACTGTGGCGTACCTTCAAGCGATTGTGGAGCTGGAATATATTCAATAATTCGATCCATTAAAGGACTAATATCTGTTGATGGTTTTTTCCAGTCATCCGACATCCAGCTATGCTTTGCAGAACCATAAATAGTTGGAAAGTTTAACTGTTCTTCGTTAGCATCTAAATTAAACATCAGTTCAAAAACCTGTTCCTGTACTTCTTCGGGTCGGCAATTGGGCTTGTCAACTTTGTTTATTACAACAATTGGTTTTAAACCTAAAGAAAGCGCTTTTTGAAGTACAAAACGTGTTTGAGGCATTGTGCCTTCAAAAGCATCAACTAAAAGCAATACTCCATCGGCCATATTTAAAACCCGCTCGACCTCTCCGCCAAAATCGGCGTGTCCAGGGGTATCAATAATATTAATTTTATAGTCTTTATAGATAACAGATACATTCTTCGACAAGATAGTAATCCCTCTTTCTCGTTCTAAATCGTTGCTGTCTAGAATTAAGTCGCCCGGATTTTCGTTTTCACGAAAAAGCTTGCCTAATACCAACATTTTGTCAACGAGAGTTGTTTTGCCATGATCAACGTGTGCAATAATGGCTATATTTCTGATTTTTTGCATGATTCCCTTTTTTGAGCGTGCAAAGGTAGTTGATTTTTAATATAATAATATAAAAAGCATATTATATTTTATTAAAACAATTAAATGCATTACTTGTTGTTAGAAAAAGAAAAAAGGTGAATCTCATGTTCACCTTTTTAAAATTAGAAAAGTTGTCATTATCTCTGATATAGCGAAAAAGCATTGTTTAAGGCATTATCGATTTTTGTGCTTAGTTCAGCATTACCAAAATGATTTGTATAATCCTTTAAACGCTGTAAAATATGCATCGATAGTCTTTGTTCGTAATCAAGAGTAACAGCAAATTTATCGGGAACCGAGAAATAGTAATTTAGTTCTTGTTCTGTAATGTTTGCAAATTCCTCGGCATATTTATCTGCCTTTTCTTTTTCTCCTAGTAGATAATATGTTTCAATAATATCAAGGAAAAATAAATCATAAGGGATATTATGATGAGGTGTAACTTCGCAGCAACGATCGAGAACTGCAATAGCTTTTTCTTTTTTTCCTTCAAGTAAAAGTTGCTGTGCTAACCGGTTAAAGTTATTTCTTATTCGCATTACAGAAACAGTGCGCACAATTGTATTGTCTAACCAAACATCTGGATCGTTAATATTGCCCCATTTAAATTCGTCCATAAGTTTATTATACATTATTTCCGAATCAATACGACCAATATCCAGATATCCCTTTGCTGGAGTCTTTATTGGAACCAGCCTATAAGCAAAACCTTCTAATTGCAAGTAATCGTCGATACCAATATTTGCATCACCACCTGTCGAAACAAAATAAATTGGTCGTTCCCAGTTATTATTGGCAAGCAAATCTAAAATCATAAGCTCGCTTTTCATAATTCGCTTTTGATCCAATGAAAAGCGAATTTCAGGGAGAATTTTATCAGCGTCTTCTGGTTTGACAGTTCCATTTGCCAATACTTTTTCTTTATTTACTGGAATAATAAACTTATTTCCAGGTAAATAGTCAATCCATTCGTCTTGTCCAACTTGTATTTTTGTTCTTCTGTCATCATCTGCAACAAAGTCGACAACCTTTTTTAATTCAATATAATCAGGGATTCTTTCGTTTATATAAACCACATCACGCACTCCGTTTAAATACTGTTCATGCTCCATTCCAAAAGGTACAGGATCCGAATCATATGCTTTGCGTTTCATCTGGTCAATATACCAGTCGGTATTTAATAAAGAGAGATTAACAATTCGTACATCGGTTCTTATTCCTTCAACCTCTTGAGCATACCAAAGAGGGAAAGTATCGTTGTCGCCATGTGTAAATAAAATAGCATTTGGAGCGCATGAATTTAAATAGTTGTATGCAAAATCGCGTGCAATATATCTGTTTGAGCGATCATGGTCATCCCAGTTTTCGCTTGCCATAATTCCGGGAACAAATGCAAGACATAAAAAGCTTACAAGGGTTGCACTCGCCACTGCGTTTAGTTTTTTACTCAGCAAATCATATAAAGCATAAACTCCTAATCCAATCCAGATGGTAAAAGCATAGAACGAACCGGCGTATGCGTAATCTCGCTCACGTGGTTGCAGTGGATATTGATTAAGGTAAACAACAATAGCCAATCCTGTTAAAATAAATAGCAGGAATACAACTACAAAATCATTAAAGTGTTTTCGAAGTTGAAAATAAAATCCTGCAAGGCCAAGCAAAAATGGCAGCAAGTAGTAAACGTTTTTCGATTTATGATTTTTCATCGAATCAGGTAAATTGTCCTGTGGACCGATAAGTTTGTCATCGATTCCTTTTATTCCGGTAATCCAGTTTCCGTTTAGCATCTCACCATGACTCTGAATATCGTTTTGTCTGCCAGAGAAATTCCACATAAAATATCGAACATACATATGTCCAATCTGGTATGTAAAGAAAAATCGCAAATTTTCACCAAAACTTGGTAATACAAGTGTCTCGGGTTTTCCATCATAACCGGTAACAGTTATTTTCTTTCCTTTAATGTTTCCCCACTTAATATACTCATTAATATGTTCTTGTTTTGGGCTATACATTCGAGGGAAAATAGTAGTAAATCTCTCATCATAAATGTATTTTGAATTTAATGAATACGATTTAACATATTTACCATCTTTTTGTCTGTATGTATAGGGTTCTTTGCTGTCAACTATTGGTGCACTATAATATTGTCCCTTTACCAAGGGTCTGTCACCATATTGTTCGCGATTTAAATAATGTAGCAGGTTAAATACTGTTTCTGGATTATTCTCATCCATAGGTGGATCGGCTAACGAACGAATTACAATCATTGTAAAACTTGAATATCCAATAAGTATAACTGCAAAAGCAACAAGGATAGTATTTAAAACTACCTTTTGCTTTTTCGTTGTATAATAAATACCCCAAATAACTAGTCCGATTATAATAGCTGCATATAAGAAACTGCCCGAATTATATGGCAAACCCAAACCATTAACAAATATCAATTCAAACCATGTTGCGACAGTTATTACTCCCGGAATGATAATATACATAATTGAACCTAAAATAATAAGGGAAATGATAAATGCTGCAATTACTCCTCTTTTGGTAACCTCATATTTTCTAAAGTAGTAAACAAAAACAATGGCTGGAATAGCCAGCAGGTTTAGTAAATGCACTCCAATTGACAATCCCATCATATAGGCGATAAGAATTAACCATCGATTAGCATGTTTTTCGTTTGCCTCATTTTCCCATTTTAAAATAGCCCAGAAGACAAATGCAGTAAAAAAGGATGATAACGCATAAACTTCGCCCTCAACAGCCGAGAACCAGAAAGTATCAGAGAAAGTATAAGCTAATGATCCCACTACTCCGCTTCCAATAACTGCTATTAGCTGGCCCATTGAAAGCTCATCAGTATTCGAAACAAATCTTTTAGCAAGATGAGTGATTGTCCAGAACAAAAACAATATGGTAAACGAACTTGCGAAAGCCGACATGGCGTTTACCATCATTGCCACTTGGGTTACATCGCTAGTAAATAAAGAAAAAAATCGGGCAATAATCATAAACATGGGAGCACCCGGAGGATGCCCTACTTCGAGTTTAAAAGCTGTTGCTATAAACTCACCGCAATCCCAAAAGCTTGTGGTAGGCTCAATAGTTAATAAATATACTGCCGAGGCAATAATAAAAACGATCCAACCAGTTACCAGGTTTACAATTTTATATCTATTCATAAGGAATGCTTTAAAAAATTAAAACTCAAAACTAATCCAATTTATTTTTATTAATGATTTTAAAATAAAAATATTGCCATAATTATAAAAAAAATATTCGAAAAGAACCAATTTGACTCGAAAATAAGTAAATTAGCCAAATTCAAAAACGAGGTATTTGTTATTGTCATTCAAATCATTACAAAAAAAGATTGGCTATGAAATCTAATAAGTGGAAAGAGAGAAAAGATATTGTTTATAGTACAAATCCGGATTTTAAATACGATTACGAAGCCACAGAAAACCAACAGGTAACAATTGAACCGGGCAAACAGAAATTAAAAGTTTATATGGACTCAAAGGCTCGCTCTAAAGGAAAACAAGCAACGGTAATTAATGGATTTGTTGGAACAGAAGAGGATTTAAAAGAGTTGGCAAAACTTCTAAAAACAAAATGCGCAGTTGGGGGTTCAATTAAGGATCAGGAAATAATTATTCAGGGAGATTTTCGTGATAAGGTTGTTCAGATTTTATCATCGCAAGGATACAAGGCAACAAAACTGTAATGTGCAATAATTATTAATTATGATGGGTAAAAGAATTTATTTGTTTGTTTGTTTTTCAATTTTTAGTTTTTATACTAATGCCCAGGATACAATCAAGGTAATGCATTACAACTTGTTATATTATGGAAAAAACATTTATGGTTGTACTAGTGTAACAAATGCTGTTGATGCCAAAAACGGCTATTTAAAAGCCATTATTAAACATGTTAAGCCAGATATTTTTACAGTAAACGAACTCGATGGAGAAAATGCTTATCCAGTCACTGATGATGCATCCTACTTATTAGCTAACGCATTAAATGTTGATGGAGTAAATTATTATAGCCGGACTAGTTTTCCAAAAACATTTCTGGCCAACACAGTTTTTTATAATACACAAAAACTAAAACTTAAAAGCCATACTCCAATTAGCTTTTCTATTTCAACCAGTAAAGTTTTTAATGCATATACTTTTTATTATAATGCACCAGATCTTGAGGTTACAAACGACACTGTTTTTTTTACTTGTGTTATTGCTCATTTAAAAGCAGGTAGTTACTCGAGCGATATTGAAGAACGAAATTCTGAAGCCGGCATAATAATGGATTACTTTATGAGTCTGGGTCAAGCTGGAAATTATCTTTTTATGGGTGATTTAAACTTATATACTTCAACCGAAGGAGCTTTTCAAAAGTTTATTAATCCTGCAAATCCTGTATATAAACTATATGATCCTGCAAATCAAATAGGGGAGTGGAATAATAATTATGATTACCGATTTGTTCATACTCAATCAACTCATACTAGCGGAGATTGTCATTCGACCGGCGGAATGGATGATCGGTTCGATTTTATTTTGGCTTCTGATTACATAATGAATGGTACGCAGAAGATACAGTATGTTCCAAATTCTTATAAAGTTATTGGTCAGGATGGGAGTTCTTTTAATAACTCTTTAAATGCTACAAGTAATACTTCGGTTCCAACGGATGTTGCACAGGCGTTATACAATATGTCTGACCATTTGCCGGTTTATCTCGAACTTAAAATTGATCAAACTTCGGTTACCGAACTTAATATTAACAATATATATACAAATCCCTCAAATCCAAATTCAACAAGCATTACAACTATTTATGCAACACTTACCGATGTTGCAAATAAAGTTGATCAGATGAAGATTTTATGGGGAAATACTTCTGGTAATTATCCAAACCGTGTAAGCATGACTGCTTCAGAAAATCTATATACCGGTCCAATTAGCCAGTTTCCTATAGGAACGGAAATTTATTATAAAATAGCCGGGTATAATTCATCCGATGAAATTGTCATTATTAGTAATGAGAATCATTTTACAGTTTCTGATCCATTAAATTATAATTCAATAGAAAACATAATCGAAAAGTTAAATGTTTCGTCTCTTGTTTTTGAAAACATTACTATTTCGGGGAATCTGTTAAAAGACAGCAACTTAAAAATTGAATTGATAAGCTTAAATGGAGAAACTAAAATTTCGAATTCAACTTTTATTACAAAGGGATATTTTAAAATCAATATACCGATCGAAAATATAGCGAAAGGGATATACCTATTACGTTTATCGACTAGCAATTTTACAACAAGTGAAAAAATAATTATTCAGTAACTTTATTATGAAAAAGGGCCTGATTTTAATAATACTTTTTTTTATTTTTTTTCAGGGGAATAAATTATTTGCCCAGTTTTATTCTACTGGTCAGGATCCATCGTCGGTTAAATGGAAGCAAATAAAAACAGAACATTTTCAGATTTTGTTTGATAAGGAATTTCAGGATAAGGCACAAGAAATTGCCAATATTCTTGAATACTACTACGAATTAGCTAGTCAATCGCTAGATTATAAACCAAGTAAAATTTCGGTAATAATACATAATCAAACAATTTGGTCAAATGGATATGTTAGTTGGGCTCCCAAACGAATGGAACTTTATGCTACACCGCCTCAGGATATTTTACCCGATCTCTGGCTCGAGCATTTATGCTTGCACGAATTAAGGCATGTTGTTCAAATAGACAAGCTTAATCAGGGGATAACAAAAATTTTATCTGCCATATTCGGCCAACAAGCCACCGGACTTGCAGCAGGTCAATTACCGATGTGGTATTATGAAGGAGATGCTGTTTGTACCGAAACAGCTCTTGGAAAGTTTGGACGAGGAAGATCTCCATCTTTCGAAAAAAACATAAAAACGCATTTGTTGAGCGACGAGAAAAGATTTACTCTCGATCAATTTCTCTTCGGCTCATATAAATCAAATATACCTGATCATTACGAATTTGGATATCAGGTAACTGCTTATCTTCGAACTAATTACGATGAAAATATATGGAGCTTAGTTCATAATCATGTAGCTAAAAATTCATATACCTTAGCTCCAACTCCACTTGCCTTCTCATGGGGACTGAAAAAATACGCTGGAGTAAACCAAAAGCAGCTTTTTAATGAAGCAATGAATTATGCTGATAGTATTTATACAGTGAGTGAATTAAATTATAACGCGATTCAATCGCCACTATTTCAGTTGTATAGAATAAAAGATTACGAAGATTATCTTAATCCGGTATTTGCTGATAACCAAAAAGTTATTGTACTAAAAAAGGGGCTGGGTCATTTACCTCGTTTTGTATTTGTTACGCCAGAAAAAGAGACCCCTATTCATGAGCCTGGAGTTTTAATTTCTGATGATTTTTCATTTGCTAAAAATTTTATCGTGTGGGCCGAGTACAAACCTCATTTTCGCTGGCAAAACAAAGAGTATACAACAATAAAAATGTTTAATACCGAAACTAAAAGAGAGCGAATAGTTATTGATAAAAGTCGCTATTTTAGCCCAGATATTTCTGCCGATGCGAATAAAATAGCGGTTATCGAAGTTACATCAAACAATAATTATTTTCTTACAATTATTAGCTCATACAAAGGAGATGTAATAGAAACAATTCCCTCTAACAATTTTATTCAAAGGCCCAAATGGTCACCTGATCAGAAGTTTATTTATGTAATAGAGTTATCGGAGCAAGGAAAGCAAATCTCCCGATATAACATGGAAAATAAAAATTGGGAAATTCTTTTTGATGTGTTCGGAGCAGATATACAGAGAGTTATTCCTCAGAACGATTATGTTTTTTTTAATTCAACACAAAACGGCCGAGACGAAATATATTTGTTTGATCAAATGACTTCTGCAAAATATCAGATATCCCAATCATCATCAGGAATTGTCGATTTTTGTATTGATACGAATAACAAAACAATTATTGCTGCCGAACACACATCGCAGGGAAATAGATTAGTGAAAATTCCAATTGAAAGAGGACTTTGGAGAAAAACGTCAGATAAAATACAAACTCAGGGAGCTTTTTCGGAACAATTATCCTCTCAGGAAGGATTTAATTCAGAAAAAATAGATATTCCAAACGAGGAATATACCATTAAATCATATTCAAAATTATTAAATCTCTTTAATTTTCACAGTTGGGTTCCATTTTACTTCGACTATAATCAAAACTCAGTAAATGGGTTTTTATCAGATCCAACACAGGTTTTTAATCAGGTTTATCCTGGCATAATGTTGCTATCACAAAATAAACTAAGTACAGCAGAGTCTATTTTAAGCTATGCATATAAAAACGGACATCATTATTTGCAGACTTCTTTTATTTATAAGGGATTTTTACCAATAATTTCGTTTACAGCAAATTATGGTGATCTGCACCAATACTTTGCGCCTCAGGATACTTATTGGAATCCAATTTTAAATTACGATGATTTTTCATATAACCTTACTCTTTATTTGCCAATAAACTTCTCGACAGGCAAAATGTATGGAGGATTTATGCCACGAATTAATATTGATTATCGTAATACCTTTTATTACAATTATCAAAAGGATTATTATGTTAAAGGGAATGAGTTTGTGACTAGCGAATTATTCTTTTACTGGTTAAAACGACGATCGCATCGAGATATTCAATCCCCAGCAGGAGTAATTCTAGATTTTAAATTACACAATACTCCTTTCGAAAAAGAACTATTTGGTTATATGTCGAACATTGAAGGTACTTTTTATTTGCCAGGGTTTTATTTAAACCACGGTTTTAAGATTAATGTAGGTTACCAGTTTCAAAATCCACAACTATATTTATATAACAGCTATTTTGATTTTCCTCATGGTATAGAAAAGTTCCGCACCGATGAATTTACAAAGATTTATGCCGATTATGTTTTTCCAATAGTTTATCCAGACTTAAGCTTAGGACCAATAGCATATATAAAAAGATTAAAAGGAGATCTGTATTTTAATTATGCGTATAATAAATTTAGAGCTTACGATCAGGAAACAAACTCAGTATATTGGGCTAAATATAGCTTATTAAGTTATGGGCTTGAGATATCAGTAGACTATCATTTATTTCGTATGATTTTCCCATTAAATACAGGTGTACGAGTAGGTTATACAAACCTATTTGATCAGGTTTTTTATGAAGCAGTTTTCGGGATAGATATTTCAGGTTATTAGTTAATTCATTTAGATAGAATAGTTTTCACGAGGAGAGACATTAGATTTGATTTAAATTTAAACATCCTATTAAAAAATATTTTAATTATATTTGTCGTTTTCTGTAATGTTTAAAATAAGTATAACCATAAAATCTAAATACAATGGCAAAAAATAATGATACTGAAACCACAGCAGCTATAAATCTAATTGGAGTAGGTACCGACATAAAAGGGGATATTGTTTCAAACGGCGATCTCAGAATCGATGGATCTTTAACAGGCAATCTTAATACATCAGGCAAGCTTGTTATTGGCGAAACAGGTAAAATTAATGGAGAAATAACTTGTAAAAACTCCGAAGTACTTGGCGAAATAAAAGGCAAGATTAAAGTAAGTGAACTACTTTCCCTAAAAGCAACAGCAAAAATTTTTGGTGATATTATTACTAAAAAGTTAGCAATTGAACCTGGGTCAAAATTTACTGGAAACTGTAATATGGGTGAAGAATCCGTATCGTCAGTTAAACCAGAAAACACCTTTATTTCTAAAGATTCAAAGAGTGCCTAACAGGTAAATCAAACATTACTTTAGAAGTTAGAATGGTTCTCTTCTTAAAACTAAGGTAGTAGTATAAACGAGTATTAGATAAGAAAATGGCTGTGAAAGGTTCTAGTTGATTGGTTTTCGAGTTTAACTTCTTGTGATTTATTTGTAATAAAGCTTATAATTTTTGATTTTCTAATTTTTTAGTTAATGCAACCAATAGGCAAAATTCTTTTTAAAAATGCGATATTTAGTTTTTTTATTGCGTTGATTTCTATAGTTTTTTTTAAAACAATTTTTACTAATCATTATCTTCCTGTATTTTGGATACTATTAGTTGGGCTTGCATTGATTACTGCATTTATTCACATTATTCTTATAAAACTAACCGAATCAAGTATTTCAAAATTTGCAACCAGGTTTATTCTTATTACAGGAATAAAAATGATCGTTTTATTGACTATTATTTTAACATATTCTTTTCTATACAAAGAGCAAGCAGTTTCCTTTTTAGTTTCGTTTCTTGTTTTGTATTTATTATATACTTCCTTTGAGGTTTATATAATTATCCCCTTTTTTAAGAAACCACTCAAACAATAATTCTTATTATTAAGTTCTCAATATATTTGGATTTAAAAATTTCTCATTTACATTTGACAGGGTAAAAAACAAATTTGCCTATTTTGAAAACTAGTAAAAAGTTTTGGAAATTATTTGAGAATAGAGGATAAACCAATTCATTTTATTTTTTTATTTATTAAATTTGCAATACCGTTTTAATAAATGCACAAAAAAGACATTACGATATGGAAAACAAGTTACAGGAATTAACACAAAAGCTTTATAGCGAGGGAGTTGAAAAAGCAAGAGAAGAAGCCAACAAAATTCTTGCAGAAGCTCAGGCAGAAGCATTGAAAGTTAAGCAGAATGCCGAAAAAGAAGCTACAACAATTGTTGCTAAAGCAGAGCAAAAAGCAACTGAAGCAAAAAGAACAGCTGATGCAGAAATAAAGCTTGCTGCAAAGCAAACGATAAGAACTGTAAAACAACAAATTACTGAATTAATTATTGCCAATATTATCGATCAACCTGTAAAAAAATCTCTTGACGATCAGAAGTTTGTTAAGGAAATTATCGAAACGGTTATAAAAAACTGGAATCCTCAGAAACACGAAACAATAAACCTATCTGTTTTACTTCCTGCAAATCTCGAAAAAGAATTTTTAACATATTTTACTGACAAAGTACAAAAAGAATTAAATGCAAATCTCCAGCTAACATTCAGTGATTCTATTAAGGGAGGTTTTAAAATTGGTCCAGCCGACAATTCATATAAAATCAGCTTTAGTGACGAGGATTTTGAAAACTTCTTTAAAAGCTATTTGAGACCCAAAACCATTGAAATGTTATACCTGGGAGAATAAATATGTTTCGTACTTACTATCATTATTTTATTGCAGGACTTCCCGAAATATTCTTCGATGATTCGGAAATTAGTTTTCGAATGCCCGAATTTAAGAAAGAACTAGAAGAGAACATAAAACCAAAGGATTATAAGCTCCTAGAATTAATCTTTCTTGCCTACGATAACGAAAACCTGTTACATTTCTTAAAAGAAGAGTTTAAACAGTTTAATCCTCTCGGTAAGTATACAATAGCTGATTTTGAAATAGAATTTTCTGATGACAGAAAAAATATTCTGCCAAATTATATGTACCAGTTCTATTCTATTTATAAAGATGAAGAACAAAATCAAAAAATCAACAGAAGCTGGGAAAATTTGTTAACAGAATTATATTTTGATTATGTTTTGCAAACAAAGAATAGCTTTTTAAAGCAGTGGTTTGAGTTTAATCAGAATATTAAAAATATTTTAACAGGTATAAATTGTCGAAAGTTTAATTTAAATCCTGAAAGACAACTAATTGGTAAAAGTTTTATTACCGATTCTATTCTAAAAAACACATCAAAAGATTTTGGTTTAGATGTTGAATTTCCTGTCGTAATAGAGCTTTTAAATATTACTGAAAAAGATAATTTGCTTACCCGCGAGAGAGATCTTGATATTTTACGATGGAAGAAAATAGATGAATTAACCTTGTTCGAGTATTTTACTATCGATGTTGTACTCGCATTTACTATTAAGCTTGATATAGCTTACCGATGGTTATTACTCGACGAAGAGACCGGAAGAAAAATCTTTAAACAGATTATAATAGACTTAAAAAAGAGTTTTGAATTTCCAAAAGAATTTACACTAAATGGAAAAAACAGATAATATGACAAGAGGAAAAGTTGCAGGCATAATTGCTAACCTTGTATTTGTTGAGGTTGATGGACCTGTTCATCAGAATGAAATATGTTACATCAAGTTAGGTGAAATCAAGTTGATGGCAGAGATTATTAAAGTTATGGGAACTCAGGCGTATGTTCAGGTTTTCGAGAGTACACGAGGCCTAAAAATTAACGACACTGTTGAGTTTACTGGTCACATGCTTGAGGTTACTTTGGGCCCCGGAATTCTTTCTAAGAATTTTGATGGTTTACAGAACGACCTCGACAAAATGGAAGGAGTTTTTCTTAAAAGAGGTGAACAGACAAATCCGTTAGAAGATGATAAACTTTGGGAGTTTAAACCCCTGGCAAAACCAGGAGATGTTGTAATTGCTGGTAGTTGGCTTGGCGAGGTTAAAGAAAATTGGATGCCTCACAAAATTATGGTTCCTTTTAAATTTGATGGAAAATTCACAGTTAAAAGTGTTACTGCTGAGGGCAATTATAAAATCAATGATACAATAGCAGTTGTTACCGATGCCAATGGAAAGGATATTAACATTACAATGGTTCAGAAATGGCCAGTAAAAATCCCAATAAAAGCTTACAAAGAAAAACCACGCCCATTTAAATTACTAGAAACAGGTGTGCGAGTTATCGACACACTAAATCCTATTGCTGAAGGTGGAACCGGATTTATTCCTGGTCCATTTGGAACAGGAAAAACAGTATTGCAACATGCAATATCCAAACAAGCCGAAGCCGATATGATTATTGTTGCTGCTTGCGGCGAACGGGCCAATGAGGTAGTGGAAATATTCACAGAGTTTCCTGAATTAGATGACCCCAGAACTGGTCGAAAATTAATGGAACGAACAACCATTATTGCAAATACATCAAATATGCCCGTTGCTGCCCGCGAAGCATCTGTTTATACTGCAATGACTTTAGGAGAGTATTATCGTGCGATGGGTTTAAAAGTTCTTATGCTTGCAGATTCTACCTCACGGTGGGCACAAGCTCTTCGCGAAATGTCAAACAGGATGGAAGAACTTCCCGGACAGGATGCTTTCCCAATGGATTTACCTGCTATTATTTCGAATTTCTATTCACGTGCTGGATTTGTTTATCTAAATAACGGTGCATCTGGATCAATTACATTTATTGGAACTGTATCCCCTGCAGGTGGTAACTTAAAAGAACCAGTTACTGAATCTACTAAAAAAGCAGCTCGTTGTTTTTATGCACTTTCACAGCAACGTGCCGATAGCAAGCGATATCCTGCAATCGATCCTCTCGATAGCTATTCGAAATATGCTGAGTATCCGGAAGTAATAGAATATTTTGTAAAAAACATTGAACCTGAATGGCCTCAAAAAATTACCCTTGCTCGCGATATTCTTATTCGTGGCCGTGAGGTTGCAGAACAGATTAATATTTTAGGTGATGATGGTGTTCCAATTGAATATCATGAAAGATTCTGGAAAGCTGAAGTAATTGATTTTGTTATTTTGCAGCAAGACGCCTTCGATAAAATTGATGCTTCATGCCCGATGGAAAGGCAAAAATATATGCTTACCAGTGTATTGAACATATATAAAACAAAATTCTCTTTCGAAACATTTGATGAGGTTAGTTCTTATTTTAAAAGAATTATAAATCAAATGAAACAGATGAATTATTCTGAATTTGATTCTGAAAAATTCATTAAAAATGAAAAAGAACTAAATACAATTATTGACGAAAGAAAAACAGCATAATGGAAACAAAAGCATTTCAGAAAATTTACACCAAAATTAGCCAGATTACGAAAGCGACATGTTCGCTCAAGGCAACTAATATTGGTTATGAGGAAATGGCTATCGTTCATGGCCGATTAGCCCAGGTTGTAAAAATCGTTGGAGAAAATGTAACTCTTCAGATTTTTTCTGGCACGGAGGGTATTCCTACAAATGCCGAAGTTATTTTCTTAGGTCATCCACCTGTTCTAAAAGTTAGTGATGAATTATCTGGAAGGTTCTTTAACGCTTATGGAGAGCCAATTGATGGAGGACCTGTAATTGATGGTGAAGAACGCCAAATCGGAGGCCCATCAGTAAATCCTGTTCGTCGTAAACAACCCTCAGAATTTATTCCTACCGGAATCGCTGGTATTGATTTAAATAACGCACTTGTTACTGGACAAAAAATTCCATTTTTTGCCGATCCAGACCAACCTTTTAATCAGGTTATGGCAATGGTTGCTTTGCGTGCCGATGCCGACAAAATCATTCTAGGTGGTATGGGATTGACTAACGATGATTACTTATATTATAAAAATGTTTTCGATAACGCTGGAGCTCTGGATCGTATTATAAGTTTTGTAAATACTACCGAAAATCCACCAGTAGAGCGACTCTTGGTTCCAGATATGGCACTTACTGCTGCTGAATATTTTGCTGTAGATAAAAATCAGAAGGTGTTGGTATTATTAACGGATATGACACTTTATGCCGATGCATTAAGTATAGTATCTAATCGTATGGATCAGATTCCTTCGAAAGATAGTATGCCCGGTTCGCTATATAGCGATTTGGCAAAGATCTATGAAAAAGCAGTTCAGTTTCCCGATGGCGGCTCAATCACAATTATTGCAGTTACTACCTTGTCGGGAGGTGATATTACCCATGCTATTCCTGATAATACTGGATATATAACCGAAGGTCAGTTATTCCTTCGTAAAGATACCGATATAGGTAAGGTTATTGTTGATCCATTCCGTAGTTTATCTCGTTTAAAACAATTAGTTATTGGTAAAAAAACCAGAGCAGATCATCCTCAGGTTATGAATGCAGCAATTCGTCTTTATGCCGATGCTGCAAACGCAAAAACAAAACTCGAAAATGGGTTTGATCTTACTGACTATGATGAACGTACATTGCATTTTGCAAAAGATTACTCAGAAAAACTCTTGGCTATTGATGTTAATATAGAGGTTGATAAAATGCTTTCTACAACCTGGGATTTATTTAATATACATTTTAAACCTGCTGAGGTAGGAATTAAACAAGAGTTTGTTGATAAATATTGGCCTAAAAATTAATTGGGTTCAAGGTACGGGTTTCTAGTTTAATAGTTTTTAAAAACAGAACAAAATAGAATGGCAATTAAGTTTCAATATAATAAAACAGCATTACAGCAGCTAAATAAACAACTCAAAGTTAGGTTGCGTGCTTTACCCACTCTTCAGAGTAAAGAAGCAGCTTTACGAATGGAAGTAAAAAGAGCTAAAGATCAGTCTGACGAGTTGCTTCGAAAGCTTACTGCCCGAATGAATGAGTACGAAACAATGGTTCGTCTTTGGGGCGAATTCGATACAAGTCTGGTAGTAGTAAAAGATGTTCAAATGTCTGTGAAAAAAATTGCTGGTGTAAAAATCCCATTATTCGAAAATGTATTATTTGATATTAAAGAATTTAGCCTTTTTAACAATCCTAGCTGGTATTTAAGTGGTGTTCAGATTATTGAATCGCTGGTGAAAATATCTCTTGAAAGTGAATTCTTTTTATATAAAATGCAGTTACTTGATTTTGCACGAAAGAAAACTACTCAAAAAGTGAATCTTTACGAAAAGGTACAGATTCCTGGATACGAAGAAGCAATTTCGAAAATTAAACGATTCCTCGAGGATGAAGAAAATCTTTCGAAATCAGCTCAAAAAATTGTTAAAACTAGACAACAACAGAGGGAGGTAGCATAATGGTTTCTCCAATGATAAAATATTCGTTTCTGATTTATTATAAAGAGTATATAACGTTTCTCGAAGAACTCCAGAAACTAGGAATGCTTCATATAATTGAAAAAACGAAAGAAATAAATGATCATATCAAACAATCTTTATTTGAAGTTAACGAAATAACTAAAGTCATTAAATTTCTTGAAAAACGAAATCAACTTCCTGCTACATTTGACGATCAGGTTGACGGAATAGCAATTGTTGAGAAAACAAGAAATATGATTGAAGAATTATCATTAATTGATCAGGAACAAATAACATTAAACAAAGAAATACAGAAAGCAAAACCATTCGGGAATTTTTCTTTAGAGACCAAAGAAAAATTTGAGAAATTGAAAATCAGGTTTCGGTTTTTTATATGCAATGAGAAAAAATTTAAAGAATCATGGAAGACCGATTATTATCTTGAGGTAATAAATAAAATTGGTGGATCTATATATTTTGTTGTTCTTCAGCTAGAAGATCAACTGATCGAAATTGATGCTGAAGAAATAAAAATGCCAGACGAAACATTGTTGGATCTGCAGAATAAATACAATAAAAACAACGAGCGAGTTGAAATAATTCAAAATGAATTTGATGATTTTGCCGCAAACTATATAGAAATACTTTACAAAACGAGAGGAAAAGTTCAAGCAAAAACCGATTTTCATCTAGCAATTAATCATACCGAAATGCAAGCAGAAGAAAAGGTTATGTTTCTTGAAGGATGGATCCCAGAGGAAAAGAAAGAAGACCTCGAGAGGTTTCTAAATCAACAAACTGTTGTTTATTTATCTGCAAAACCAACAAAAGACGATAAGGTGCCAATTCTTTTGAAAAACAATAAGTTTGCCAAATTATTTGAGCCAATTGGAAGTCTGTTCTCATTACCGGATTATGCAGAATTAGATTTAACACCATTTTTCGCACCATTTTTTATGCTTTTTTTTGGTTTTTGTGTGGGTGATACTGGGTATGGACTAATTATGTTAATTGCTACTTTGGTTTTAAGAAATAAAGTAAAACCATCATTTAAACCCTATTTAACACTTGCCTCTTATTTGGGAATATCAACAATAATTATGGGGATGGTTTCAGGAACTTTTTTTGGACTTAACCTTGCCGATTTTGAATTTATAAAGTTTAAGGATCTATTCTTACAACCATTGATGATGTTTTATCTTGCTGTAGCTATCGGCTTGGTGCAGATAATTTTCGGTATGTGCATTAAAGCAGCAAATCAAATTAAACAAAATGGATTTAAATATGGTTTATCAACCATTGGATGGATTACTCTTATTTTAACATTAGTAGTTTTTGTTGGCGGGGATAAAGCTGGTATTAATCTGGCTGGATTGTCAATTATAAAGACAATTTTATTAATTCTAAGTATGGGATTGATTTTATTATTTAATAACCCTGATAAGAATATTTTTGCGAATCTAGGTCTGGGAATATACGACTCCTATAATATGATAACAGGTGTTTTTGGTGATTTACTTTCGTATATTCGGTTATTTGCATTAGGTATTTCCAGTTCAATATTAGGCCTGGTATTTAATCAAATTGCATCTCAATTTTTAAATATTAAATATTGGGGATGGTTACCATTTATTTTATTATTACTAATAGGTCATGGATTAAATATATTTTTAGCATGTTTGGGTGCATTTGTTCACCCCTTGCGATTAACATTTGTTGAATTTTATAAAAACGCTGGTTTTAATGGCGGAGGAAAACAATACAAACCATTTTCAAAATAAAAATAATTAAAAGGAGAATAATTTATGGAAATTAATGTAGCAGTATTTTTAGCTTATGCAGGACTTGCAATCATGATTGGGTTATCTGGAATAGGTAGTGCAATCGGAGTTGTAATGGGAGGAAACGCCTCTATTGGAGCATTAAAGAAAGAGCCAGATAAATTTGGCAACTTTATGCTTCTATCAGCATTACCTGGAACACAAGGTCTTTATGGATTTGGTGGATACTTTGTAATTGACAAACTTTTTACCTTGATTAATCCTGAAATGACAATGTTTAATGGTGTTGCAATTTTAGCGATGGGTTTATTCCTGGGATTTGTTGCATTAGTTTCTGCAATTCAGCAAGGATCAGTTGTTGCAAATGGTATTGCCGGAATTGGTTCTGGTCACGATGTATTTGGTAATACTTTAATTTTAGCAGTATTTCCAGAGTTGTATGCTATTATTGCATTTGCCGCAACATTCTTAATTAGTTCTGGTTTGGCCGGATAAGTAGAAACATCTATATATTTTTTTCGTATGAAAAGGCAGTACCTGAAAAAGGATTGCCTTTTTTATTCATTATAAAAACAATTTTACTTATTATTAGTTAAATTTGTATACCCCAACAGCAATTTTATGATTAAAGCTTGGCTTAAAATATTTTCTGTTTTGCTTCTATTGTTATTCTTTTCAAACATATCATTGGGAGAAGAAAAGCAAATAATTGCAGATACTTCTGAACATAAATTAGAGGAGAAGAAAAAATTCGATGTTGGTGAATTTATCTTTGATCATATTCTCGATCATTATGGCTGGCACATAATTACTTACAATCATAAGCATATATCAATACCTCTACCGGTTATACTTTATAGCAATAATCAAGGCTGGATTAGTTTCTGGTCGTCAAAAATCGATCATGGTCATGTATATAAAGGATTTAAAATAGACTTAGAGGGTAAAAATAAAGGTAAAATTATTGAAATAAACCAAGATGGCGTATTTTTGGAAAAACCCTTTGATATTTCAATAACAAAAAACGTTTTAGCAATACTTATTAGTTCAACAATATTGTTATTTGTGTTTGTCTCAGTTGCCAAAACCTATAAGCAAAGGGTTGATATGCCTCCAAAGGGGTTGCAGTCGTTTCTTGAACCAGTAATATTATTTGTGCGTGATGATATTGCAAAATCATCTATAAATGAAAAAAATTACGAAAAATTTACTCCTTTTTTACTAACAATTTTCTTTTTCATTTTGTTGAACAATTTAATGGGATTGGTACCATTTTTCCCTGGAGGTGCTAATGTAACTGGAAATATTACTGTTACGCTTGTATTGGCTTTGTTTACTTTTGTTATTACAACAATTAATGGAAACAAAGGATATTGGAAGCATATTTTTAATGCACCAGGAGTTCCTTGGTGGTTAAAAGTGCCACTTCCCCTTATCCCATTCATTGAATTAGCTGGCCTGCTTACAAAACCATTTGTTTTGATGATAAGGCTTTTTGCGAATATTTCTGCAGGTCATATTATTGTATTAGGATTCTTTAGTTTGATATTTATTTTTGGAAACATAAATGCATATGCTGGATTTGGAGCATCTCCTGTAAGTATATTATTTACTATATTTATGTCAATACTTGAATTACTTGTATCTTTTATACAAGCATATGTCTTTACTTTTTTATCAGCATTATATTTTGGAATGGCTGTTGAAGAGCATCATTAAGAAGTTTTAATTCACTTAATAATTATATTATGAGTACATTAGGTTTTATTTTATTAGCAATTGAAGGAGCTGCCATAGCAAAGCTTGGAGCTGGATTTGGAGCTGCAGTAGCAGCAATTGCTGCTGCATTAGGTATTGGCAGAATTGGTAGTTCTGCTATGGAGTCTATTGCCCGTCAGCCAGAAGCTGCCGGCGATATTCGCTCAAACATGATTGTGGCTGCAGCTCTTATAGAAGGAGTTGCTTTCTTCGCAATTGTTGTATGTTTCCTTATTCTTTTTGTTTAAGGATTATACTTTACAGCCTAGCGATTGGCTGGCTGTAAAGTTTTTTTAATTAATAGTATGAATTATGGAACTTATTAAACCTGATATTGGACTACTCATCTGGATGATGGTATCCTTTGGTATGGTAACTTTTCTATTGGTAAAATACGCATGGAAACCAATATTAAAGGCACTCAAGGAACGAGAAAACACCATTGAAAAAAGACTGTTGGCAGCAAAAAAAGCAAAAGACGAGCTGGCAAAAATTGAATTTGGAAACGAAAAAATTACGGCACTAGCAAAAATTGAGCGAGAAAATATGCTTAAAGAAGCCAAAGAGATAAAAAATAGCATAATCGAAGAAGCTCGAACAGAAGCTAAAATAGAAGCTCGCAAAATTATTGAAGAGGCTAAAAAGGGAGTGGAAAAAGAAAAAGCTGATGCCATTAATGAAATAAAAAACCAAATTTCTGAGTTATCAATAATTATTGCTCAGAAAATTCTTAAACACGAATTAGAACATAAAGAAAACCAAAAGCATCTAATTAATAAATTAATTGATGATATTGATCTAAACTGATCCCAGTAACTATATATGTATCAGAGTCAAATAACAGTTCGATATGCAAAGGCATTATTTCTTCTAGCAAGTGAAAAAAATAAACTTGAAGAAGTAAAAAACGATATTGTCTTAATTTATGATACCTTAAAGCTTTCGTCAGACCTAAATACGTTACTTAAACATCCGGTAATAAAATCATCAGAAAAAGTAAAAGCTCTTACTAATCTGTTCGGCTCACAAATAGACCCAATAACACTTACTTTTTTGGAATTGATTATAAATAATAAAAGAGAAGCTTACATTGAACGTATGTTTCAAAATTTTATTAACATATATAAGAAAAGTAAAGATATAAATATAGCAGTGCTGACCACTGCACTTGAATTAACAAATGAAGAAAAGACAACTATTTTAAGAAATATTGAAAGCAAAACAAAATCTACAATTGAATTAAATCAAATAGTTGATGAGTCAATAATTGGAGGATTTATTCTTCAGATTGGTGACAAAGAAATAGATGTTAGCGTTTTAAAACAATTGCAAAGATTTAAGGAAAGTTTAATAGATATTGATTTGAATGTTAAAAAGAAAAAAAACTAAAATAATACTATATGGCAGGAATTAAACCCGGCGAAGTATCAAAAATACTAAAACTTCAGCTCGAAGGATTTACTTCAAATGCAGAACTTGAAGAAGTTGGTAGTGTTTTGCAGGTTGGGGATGGTATAGCCCGTATTTATGGACTATCATCGGTTCAATCTAATGAGTTAATTGAGTTTCAGAATGGAATGAAAGGGATTGTTTTAAATCTCGAAGAAGACAATGTGGGTGCCGTTCTTTTAGGATCATCTCAGGAAATTAAGGAGGGAGATAAGGTACGTAGAACTCGAAAAATAGCATCAATTAAGGTTGGTGAAAGCCTGCTAGGAAGAGTTATTAACACAATTGGTGAACCAATAGATGGAAAAGGTCCAATTAGCGGTGATTTATACGAAATGCCTTTAGAAAGGAAAGCACCTGGCGTAATCTTTAGACAACCTGTAAATCAGCCTATTCAAACCGGTATTAAACCAATCGATGCGATGATTCCTATAGGAAGAGGACAACGCGAACTTATTATTGGTGACCGCCAAACTGGTAAAACTGCGATTGCTATTGATACTATTATTAATCAACGCGAATTTTACGACAAAGGAGAGCCCGTTTTTTGCATATATGTAGCAATTGGACAAAAGGGTTCTACAGTTGCAAATATTGCTCAAATACTTGAAAAACATGGAGCAATGGAGTATACTGTTATTGTTTGCGCCACCGCTTCCGAATCAGCAGCATTGCAGTTTTATGCTCCTTTTGCAGGCACATGTATTGGTGAGTATTTCAGAGATACTGGTCGCGATGCTTTAATAATCTATGATGACCTTTCGAAACAGGCTGTTGCATATCGTGAAGTATCATTATTACTTCGTAGGCCACCTGGCAGAGAAGCATATCCAGGAGATATCTTCTATTTACATTCCCGTTTATTGGAGCGTGCAGCACGTGTAATTGCATCTGATGAAATAGCGGCTCAAATGAACGATTTGCCCGACTCAATAAGAAAAATAGTAAAAGGTGGAGGATCTCTAACCGCGCTGCCTATTATCGAAACACAAGCTGGTGATGTTTCAGCATATATTCCAACGAATGTAATTTCGATTACTGATGGCCAAATTTTCCTTGAATCAGATCTCTTTAACTCAGGTATTCGACCTGGAATTAATGTAGGTATTTCTGTTTCTCGTGTTGGTGGCAATGCACAGATTAAAGCAATGAAAAAAGTCGCTGGTACACTGAAGCTAGATCAGGCTCAATATAGAGAATTGGAAGCTTTTTCAAAATTTGGATCAGACCTTGATGATGCTACAATGGCAATTCTCGATAAAGGATCAAAGAATGTTGAAATACTTAAACAAGGGCAATATTCTCCTATGCCAGTTGAAAAGCAAATAGCCATAATATATTGTGGTACAAAAGGACTGTTAAAAGATATTCCATTGGTAAAAGTTAAAGCATTCGAAAAGGATTTTCTTGAATTGCTCGAAATAGAATATCAGAGCATCTTAAGTCAATTAAAACAAGGTATTATTAATGATGAAATTACTCAAACTCTCGAGAGTGTTGCAAAAACAATAACATTGAGATTTCAGAGTAAGTAAGCGAAACAAATAAATGGGCAATTTAAAGGAAATACGATCGCGAATAACTTCAGTAAAATCAACACGGCAAATTACAAGTGCCATGAAAATGGTTTCTGCGGCTAAGCTTAAAAAAGCTCAGGATGCTGTTATTAATCTGCGTCCTTATTCTCATAAATTACATTTTATTTTAAAAGATATCTCACAAACAATTGAAGGTGAAATTGAGAATATTTTTGCCCGAACCGACGAACCAGAAAAAATATTAATTGTTGCTGTTACATCAAATAAGGGCTTATGTGGAGCGTTTAATGCTAATGTTATAAAACAAGTTGTAAACCTTATATCAATTGATTTTGCAGGAGAATTTGCTGAAGGTAAAGGATCTATTATTTCGTTTGGCAAAAAAGGAACTGAATATTTTAATTCGAAGAATTACCCTGTTTTATTCTCAAATAATCATTTAATAGATCAGCTTAGTTATGAAAAAGCTCTTCCTTATATTGAGCAAATAATGAACTTATATATAACAAAGAAGATTGATAAAATTGTGTTAGTTTATAATAAATTTAAAAATGCTGGTGTACAGGTTTTAACAGTAGACAATTTTTTGCCAATAGAAATAACTAAGCAGGAAGTTACGGAGGAACATTTCGATTATATTTTCGAACCTTCAAAAGAATATATTGTTAAAGAACTAATTCCCCGATCGCTTCGGCTACAATTATTTGAAGCGTTACTTGATTCGCTTGCAGCTGAACATGGTGCACGAATGACTGCGATGCATAAAGCTACAGACAATGCCTCCGAAATGATTAAATCACTTCAGTTAAACTATAATAAGGCCAGACAAGCATCTATAACAGGAGAAATTCTAGAAATTGTAGGTGGAGCCGAAGCATTAAAAAAATAAAAAATCTAGCTAACTCGATCTTCTAAGAAAGAGGTTTTTATTTAAAGTGAATAGGGCTATTCTAAAGTAATGAACCATTATATTCAGAATCTAATTAGGCAGGGTGAGCATCAGCAACTTGACTTTAAACATTCCATTACTGATTCGAAAAAAATTGCACGTTCGCTGGTTGCTTTTGCAAATACCGATGGGGGAAAGTTGTTGGTCGGTGTTAAGGATAATGGGTCAATTTCAGGAGTGCGCGACGAGGAGGAGTTTTACATGGTGCAGGCTGCTGCGCAAATGTATTGCAAACCTCCTTTAAACTTCGAATCGAAAATTTGGGAAGTAAATGATAAAACGATTCTTGAAATTACTATAGCAAAAAGCAATAATATAGTTTATGAAGCCCCAAATAAGGAGGGGAAGTGGATGGTTTATATACGTGTTAACGACCAAAATTTTACTGCAAACAAAATTTTATTAAAAGTTTGGCAAAAAAAGAAAAGTAAGAATGGTGTATTGGTGCGATATTCTGAAATAGAAAAACAATTGTTCGAATATCTTTTAATAAGCCAGAAGATTACATTCTCAAAATTTAAGAAAATGACAAAAATATCTAAACCAAAGGCCGAAAAAATTCTTATAAACCTTATTGTTCTTAATTTGATTGAAATTGAATTTACAGAAAATCAAGTGTATTATAAAACATCAACAAAACAGCAATAAATTGATTTAAAAATCATTAAATAAACAAATTGAATTGAAAAATAGTTTTGTTTTATCGATCAATTTTATATTTTTAAGCCGAACTAATCAGAAAAAATCAAGTATTAATTAAAATTTACTATTATGAAATTGAATTTATTAAAAAGTGCAGCCATTGTTTTATTATTTTTTGCTGGATTTACTATGTCTTTAAATGCTCAAACAGTAAACGATGCATTAGCTGCGTTTAATAAAGGAGTAGAATTATCACAAGTTGATAATTATGATGAAGCTATTGCTTCTTTTAAAAGTGCAATTGAAATTTTAGATCAAGTAGAACCAGAAAATGAAAATAAAATTAAAGCACAAGAGCAAATACTGGTTGTTTTGTATAAGAAAGCCAGTACACAACTTAAAGGGAAAAAATACACTGAGTGTTTATCATCATTTCAAACACTTGTAGAATACTCAACTGAGTATAATAATGATAAGTATTTAAAAAGAGCTAATGGAGCAATACCCAAGGTTTACTATGCACAAGGGAAAGAACTATTAGATGCAAAAAAATACGATGAGGCATTGGTTTCGCTGAATAAGTCAATTGAATTAGATCCAAATTATCCAACGGCCTATATTAGAAAAGCACAGGTTTATGACGAAATAAACAAGGATGTTGAGTTTAAAGAAACAATTGATAAAGCGATTGATGTTGCAATTCAATCGAATGATAATAAATCTGAAGAGATAGCAAAACAACTAGCTGGCAATTTCTTCTTGCGATCTGCTGCCGACGCTATTAATGCAAAAAAAGATGAAGCTGCTGCTCAGTGTTTTAATAATGTGTTGAATTATAAAGAAGGTGATACCGATATATATTACCAATTAGCCGCTATTTATAATAGATTATCAAAATGGGATGATGCTATAAATGCAGCAAACAAAGCCCTTGAATTATTTAAAGAACAAGGAACAACAAAAGATGCCCGCATTTATTTTGAATTAGGTAATGCGTTTGTTGGTAAACAAGATAATGCTTCTGCTTGCGATGCATTTAATAAAGCAAATAAAGGAGATTATGCTGCACAAGCAAAATATCAAATTGAAACTGTATTAAAATGCCAATAACAATTAGGCAATTTTGATCATTTACCTATGATATTTTGAATTTAAATAGCAAGCGTTAATAAATGTGCTATTGGAAAAAAAACAAAAAATCCTGCTTAAAAAGCGGGATTTTTTGTTGTCTGAAATTTTTGTCTTTTATTTTATTTGAAAGTCGGTAATATTATTTGAGATTTTGAGAATCTTATAAATTTCACCTTCGGAATTTCTTATAGGGGTATATGTTTCGGCAAAAACAAACTGTTTTCCACGAATATTAGCTTTACTAGTTTCTTTACGTACTTTGCCTGAACGTAAATCTTTCCAAAACTTATCATATTCTTCTTGCTGTTGTTCTGTAAAGTCCATGTCGGTTGAGTGATGGGTTCCAACTACCTGTTGTCTTGTTAAACCAATAAGGGTTAAAAAGTTTTCATTGATATCTTGAATATATCCATCAACATCATATTCAATTACATAGCTCGATGTATTAAGGGCTTCTATTAAACCCTCCATTTCAGCAGTTTTTCGAGCAGATTCCTCTTGTGTTGCTTGTAATTCCTCCATGTTTTGACGAACCTCTTCTTCTTGTGCAGCCATTTCTTCTGCTTGTTGCTGCGATCGTTCAAGAAGCTCAGTTGTTCTGATGTTTATTCTTACTGACGAAAGAGTAGAGGCTATACTTTCCGCTAATTTTTCAACAAATTCAATTTCATGCTTTTCGAAAATATTAAATGATGCAATTTCAAGAACACCCAAGACTGTTTCTTCTAGTTTTAAAGGCACAATAAGTAAACAACTTGGATTTGAACCACCTAATCCAGATGTAATTTCAATATAATCTTGTGGAAGAGAAGTCATAAAAATGGTTCTTTTTTCAATAGCACATGTACCAACTAAACCTTCTCCTAATTCGATTGTTTTTTGCAGATATTTGCGACGATCATATGCAAAGGCAGATAACATTGATAAATAAATATGTTCTTTATCATCATCATTTAGAATAAATACGCCCCCCTGATTTGCATCTAAGTAATTCACCAGATTCATTACTATTTCTGTTGCAAGAGTTTCTAGATTATCATTGTTTTGTCTTAAAATATCTGCAAATTTAGCCAGCCCTTCATTTGCCCAACGACGTTTATCATCTTCAATTTTGCGTTTTTCTTCCTCTTCTTTAGCTCGTATAAGGCTGTTGCGCATATCAATGAGAGATTTGCCTAAAACATCATCATCGCTTAATAATTCAAATTCATGGTTTAATTCTCCTTTGCCTATATGATTAGCAAAATCAACCTTGTCATTTAACCCTTCAATCGAATTGTTTAATGCATTTGCCATTTCCTCTATTTCGTCACCTGTTTCTATTTTAATTCTCATATCATTATCAATATATCCTTTAGAAACATTGTTTAACATACGAGTTATTTTTGTTAAGGGATTGGTAATATTTCGGCCAATTATAGCAATAACAAAAACCATAATTAGGATACCCATAACACCCACAAGAATAGAGATTTTAAAATTATCGTTTGCTTCCTTCATAATCGTTTTGACAGGAACAGAAATAGCGATCGACCAGGGAGTATTTGTTGTACTTATTTTTATTGATGCATAAGAAACGTAGTGTACGATTCCATTTTCATCCTCAGTTGTGTAGCTAAAGTTCAAACCCTCACTAATTTTTCTGGTTATTTGCTGTTTTTCTTCATCTTTTGGGAAAACCTCGGCAATAGATTTGTTAAACAATTCTTTATCAGGATGACCGGCAATAAAACCTTTATTTGAGATTAAAAAAGCATAACTTCCCTCATATGGTTTAATTTTGTCTACAATTTGCTGTAATTGAAGGAGGGTGATGTCATAAGAAATAACAGCAACAAATTTTCCGTTATCTACTACCGGGGCATTTAAACTTGTCATAAGCAACGATTCTTTTTTGTCGCCAGTTAAAACATCAAAATAGGGTTCATTAATATTGGGTTGGAGTTGCGATTTTGTTTCTGCATATAATTCAGAATCTCCGGTTAAGCTTCTCGTCTCAATATTATCCTTAAGAACGCCATTTTCTCTCCACAGAGAATGACTAATTCTTCCATAGGGTTTTTTCCAGTCGGGGTCAATTTCACTTAGTTCCCAACTATCCCAGAGGGCATAAATATTTGGATTATTCTTAAAGATATTAAGATACATTTTATGAATCAGGTCCTGCCATTCATCTTTTTCAAACTCTTTATATACTTTAAAAGCATTACTAATTGCAATAACAGCAGAAAACTGGGCGTCAATTATAGATTTAATATCTTTAGCCGATTCCAGAACTTGTTTGTCGGTAATCTTTGTAGCATCATTATAGGCCATTTTTCGCGCATTAAAGCTAATATATCCGATGGCAATCAGATAAATAATGATGGTCGAAGAAATTATAAAAACTTGTATTTTCTGCTGTATTTTAAGTTTTAGCCTCATAGCTTATATTTTTTACAAATAAAATCATTAAACAAAATCAGATAACTCGTGAGAAATTTTTAGGATTTTTGTAACACTTCCATTCTCGTCGAAAAGAGGTGAATATATTTCTAAAAAACTATATGTTTTACCATTAACAATTGCTTTGGTTTTTTCTTTACGGATTTTACCAAGTCGCAGATCGGTCCAGAATTTTTTATAATCTGATTTTTGCTGATCGTCAAATTCCATTTTATCAGAATGGTGAATACCAATAACATCCGATCGTTTCAAGTTTAAAAGAGTCAGGTAATTATCATTGACTTTGGTGATGTATCCATCAAGGTCATATTCAATAACATAACTTGATTGATCAAGGGCTTGAATAAGGCTCTCCATTTCAGCGCCTTTACGAGCAGCTTCCTCTTGTGTTGCCTGCAACTCTTCCATGTTTTGGCGCATTTCTTCTTCTTGTGCCGCCATTTCCTCTGATTGTTGCTGAAATTTCTCGAGCAATTCGTTTGTTTTAATATTTATTTGAACTGAAGATAATGTTGATGCAATGTTTTGCCCAACTTTCTCAACAAATTCTATTTGGTAATCTTCAAACCTTTTAAATGATGCAATTTCAATAACTCCATATACAGTATCCTCCATATTTAAAGGAACTATTAATAATGAATCTGGACTGGCTCCACCCAGACCAGATGTTATTGAAATATAATCTTGTGGAATATCGGTCATGTATATCGTCTCTTTTTCAACAGCACAGGTTCCAACAAGACCATCGCCAAGTTCAATCGTTCTTTCAATAAATTTTTTGTAATCATAAGCAAATGCTGAAATTAATTTAAGATAAACGTTATTTTTGTCGTCATCGTTTAAAAGGAATAGGCCTCCCTGATTTGCTCCAAGATAATATACTAGGTTTTTAATAATCTCAGTTGATAGCTTTTCGAGATCGTTGTTATTTTGCCTTAATATATCGGCAAATTTTGCTAAGCCTTCGTTTGTCCATCGTCTTTTTTCATCTTCAATTTTGCGTTTTTCTTCTTCAGTTCTTGCGGTGGTTAAGCTATTTCGCATATTTATTAATGCCTGCCCCAATTCATCTTCGTCACTAACTAAATTAAACTCATGATTAAGGTTTCCTAGTCCAATCTGGTTGGCAAAGTCTGTTTTTTTGTTTAATTCAATTATTGATGTATTAAGTGCCTTGGACATTTCTTCAATCTCGTCGCCAGTATTAAAGTTAAAAGCCATTTTAACACTTGTTTTCCCTTTTGCTAGCAGATTTAAAAATTCTGTAATTTTTTGAATAGGATCAGAAATATTTTTAGTAATTAAATAGATAACAGAACTTAAAATTATTATTCCAATAATTCCAACAATAATTGAGATCATAAAATTACGATCAGCCATAGCCATTATTGAGTTGGTAGGAACAGAAAGGCCTATATACCAAGGAGTATTTGTTCTTCCAATTTTAATTGGAGCGAAAGCAATAAAATGAGATGAATTATTTTGGTCTTTTACAATAATGGAAAACTGATCACCTTTTTCAATTTCTTTTAACAAATTAAATTTTTCACCAGTTTTTAAGGTAAACTCTGCAACCTGATTTAGTAATTCTGTCTTTGGGTGTCCTGCATATTTTGCCTCTTGGCTGAGTAAAAATGCATAAGAACCAGAGAACTGCTGGAGTCTTATTTTTTCAACCATATCTTGGAATTTTTCAAGAATAAGGTCGATCCCAATCATTCCATGATATTGATTATTAACAATAATAGGTGATACAAGGCTGGTCATTAACTTTGTGTCTTCCAGTTCTTCTGTAAAAACATCAAAATAAATTGGTAAGACAAGATCTGTCGCATTATTCTTTATGTAGCTATAAACTGCAGGATCTCCATCAAGGCTTCTAATATCCTGTTTAAAATGAACAGCTCCATTAATTCGGGAATAAACATTTGCAATTCTTCCTGTAGATTTTGTCCAAGTACTGTCAAATTTATTTAGCTCCCAGCTATCCCACAATTTATAAAAATCAGGATTATCGCGATATACTTTATCATACATCTTATTGAATAAGGGATCCCACGTTTTTCTAGGCATGGTATTATATATGGAAAAAGCTTTAGATAAGGTTCTTACTGTTGAGAAGTATTCATTTAAGTCGGATTGAATTTGAAATGCATACTTTTCTGCATATGTATTTACAATTTCTACAGAATCGTTATAAGCGGCTCTTTTTGCATTTATGCTTATATATCCAATTGCAGTAGCATATATTGCTACCGAAAGACTTATCAGATACAATTGCATCTTATTTTTTAGGTTGAGTCGAATCTTCATACGTAAATATTTTAATTCTTTGTTGGGCGTATGTATTGAATATTATTTATTATATGATTTTTATATAGCTCAAATGTAAAATTTCTATATTAATCTGAAAACTAAATATCATCATTCTTATTATTAATTACTAAAAGAGTCTAAATCAACAGCCATTAAAATTATTTTATCAATTTCATCATCAATATAAACTGGATTGATTGATACTGCAAATGGTATTGATTTGCCCGATTTTAGTTTTAAATTCATTCTCTCCTGGTGTTCAGATCCAGACATAACTGAGTTCCATATTTCCTGAAAATTTTTAATTTCCTTTTCAGGAATAAAAGCAATATGCTTTAATCCCTTAATTTCATTAAGGGTATAGTCGAATTTATGCAAGAATTGATTGTTTGCATTTAGTAAATCACCATTAAAAGTAAATTCAGCTTTTAATAAAAAATGGTCAATGGCATCAAGAGTTCCTTTAAATTCTGCCTCCCGGCGAGCCGATTCCTCCTGAGTAGCTTGTAATTCTTCCATGTTTTGTCGCATTTCTTCTTCTTGTGCGGCCATTTCTTCTGATTGCTGTTGTGACTGCTCTAATAATTGAGAAGTGCGAATATTTATGCGAACAGATTTTAATGTAGATGCAATACTCTGTGCAACTTTCTCAACAAATTCAATTTCGTGTTTTTCGAATTTGTTAAACGAGGCTATTTCAATAACGCCAAGCATATCATTTTCGATTAATAGAGGTACAAGTAGTAGGCTAGTTGGATTCGAACCTCCAAGACCACTTGTAATTTTCACATAATCCTGAGGGATCTCTATTAAATGAATTGTTTCTTTTTCAACAGCACAAGCTCCAACCAAGCCTTCTCCAATTTGAATGTGCTTTTTAAGGAATTTTTTTCTATTAAAAGCAAAGGCTGCTAATAATTCGAGAACAACATTATTTCTATCCTGATCGTTTATGATAAAAATACCACCTTGGTTGGCATTAATATAATAAATGAGGTTCTTAATTATTTCGTTAGCTAATATATCTAAATTATTATTGTTCTGACGAAGAATTTCAGCAAATTTTGCTAATCCTTCATTTGTCCATCTTCGTTTTTCATCTTCAATTCTTCTTTTTTCTTCTTCTTCGCGAGCTTTTAAAAGGCTATTACGCATTTCAATAAGTGACTGTCCAAGTACATCTTCATTGCTTAACAGATCAAATGAAGAATTTAGTTCCCCTGCTCCTATATGGTTTGCAAACTCAACTTTTTTATTTAATCCCCCAATTGAAAAATTTAATGCGTCGGCCATCTCTTCAATCTCGTCTCCAGAGTTGAGTTTAACAGCCATTTTTTCATCAATATGTCCTTTTGATAAAAGAGTTAAAAGATTCGTTATTTGCGATATAGGATTTGTTATATTTTTACTTATAATAAAAATTATATAAATTAAAACAAGAATACCAATAAGCCCAACAATAATAGAAATTATAAAATTTTTATTTGCTTTTTCCATTATTACATTAACAGGAACAGACAGTATTATGGACCATGGAGTATTGTTATTTTTAATAAAAACAGGAACTACAGACGAAAAGATTTCATTACCGGAATTATCTATATAAATAAAATTAAAAAATTCGCCTTTCTTAATTTTTTCTGTTAGTTTATATTTGGTTTCCAAATCAGGATAAACTTCAACAAAAGGCTTGCTGTGAAATTCCTTATTTGGATGTCCTGCAATTAGCCCTCCATTAGAAATCATGATTGCATAGCTTCCTTCAAATGGATGTATTTTATTAAGGTAATTTTGAATTTCAGCTAGTGTAATATCCATTGCCACCATACCAGTGTATCTTCCGTCTACCATTATTGGAACATCGAGCGTTGTCATAAGAAAAAGTTCAGACTTGTCACCTTGAACCTGATCAATATAAGGTTCCCATATTGATGGACTATAAATATATTTATATTTGCCATAAATAGGTGGATCTCCATTAAGGCTTCGCAGTTCGTAATTGCTTTTTATTTGTCCATCTTCACGCCAATGAATTGTTACAAATCTGCCTGTTGGCTGTTTCCATTCTGGATCAACAACACTTAATTCCCAACTATCCCACAAACTATAAACATCTGGATTTTCACTAAAAACGTCATAATAAAAATCCTTTAAATGACTTTTCCATTCTTCAATCGGAAATTTGGTATAATTGCGATAAGCTTCTGCCAATGTTTTAACTATCGCCATGTTTGCATCAAATATTGCTTTAATCTCTTTTGATGCATTGGAAGCCTGAAGTTTAACAATTTCTGTTTCCATTGTATAGGACATATTACGCGCATTTAAGCTAATATATCCAATTGCTATAATGTAAATTAGAATAGATGATGAAATAATAAACAACTGTATTTTTTGCTGGATTTTAAGCTTTACTTTCATAGCTTTTTCAATTTTTTGAGCGCATTATTAAACCAAATAAGGAAAACAGAGTAATTTAAAAATATAATTGTATTCAATAAAACCAAAAGAAACGGTCCCTTATTATCTAAAATAAACCTCTAAACTTACATTTTTTTGTGAAAAAATCAAACAATTAACTTCCATTTGTTTTTGCAATTAGTAAATCTGTGTTGAATATGATTTTAATTCTTTGGAGAGTTCTTTAGGATTTGGTATAAATTTTTGCATAAATTCCCAGAATTTTGGCCCATGATTTTTTTCAACAGTATGACATAATTCATGAATAATTACATAATCAATCAGATAATCAGGGAGCCTTACAAGATGGATATTTAAATTTATATTATTTATCGCAGAACAACTTCCCCAATTGGTTTTGTTATTTTTCAAGAAGAGTTTATTGAACTTTAGGTTATGGTTAGCAGATATTGTTCTAATTCGATTTGGAAGATATTCTTTTGCTTCGGCTTTTAAAGCCCATTGAATAGATGTACGAATAAGTTTTTGTATGTTTGGGCTAGTAACATTATAATCCAACGGGTATCTAAGATTAATTGTATTTTCAGTTAAGTCTGCCGTGAATTTTGGACCTGTATGACCAGCTATATTAAGAACCCTTGATCGTGTTTTAAATTCAGACGTTTCGTTAAATTGTGTAATTTTATTTTCGATTATTTTTATTCGAGGAAGATTTTTCTGAATCCAGTTTTTTCGAAGTTCAACAATACGAATTGCTTCACTAAAAGGTAAAAAAAACGGGAAGTTTACAATTATACCCTTGATTGGACGAATAGAAATGCTAATGGCCCTTGAACGCTTGTTTCTTTTAAATTTTACATCTCCGATTCCTTCAAATGGAATGATTTTTTCTACCATTAAAACAAAAATTTATTTATTAAGAAACTTCGATATTTTATTCAAAAGCAGATTAATCTCAATGGGCTTAATTATATAATCATCATATCCCAGGTCGATTATTTCCTGTCGGTCGGTTTCCATTGCATATGCCGTTTGTGCAATAATGGGTATTTGTATTCCTTTAAGTTTTAATTGTTTCAAAGCTTCATGTCCATTTAAAATAGGCATTTGAATATCCATTAAAATCAGATCAAAGTCCGGTGTTTTATCAACATTATCGAGAACTTCTTTACCATCTTTAGCCCAGGTTATTTGAGCATTGGTTCTTTCAAGTACTGCTTCTAGAAACTTAAAATTAGTAACAGCATCTTCAGCTATTAAGATTCGTTTATTTTTCCAATTATTCTGTGATATTATGTCTGGTTTTGCATCCTGTTCTGTACTAATTTTTGCTGAATCTTCAAACGGTATCGAAAAATAAAACGAAGAACCAACTCCTGTTTCTGATTCAAACCACATTTTACCCCCAAGATTCTCAATTAATTTTTTAGAAATAGATAGCCCTAATCCGGTTCCCCCATATTTCCTTGTATCAGATTCATCGGCCTGTCTGAAGGGTTTTACAACAAAAGGTTTTTTCTCTTCTGGAATGCCAATGCCGGTGTCTTTTACAAAGCAAATTAAGGTTGACTCCTGCGTATAATAACCAAATTCAATTTTTCCTTGTTCAGTAAATTTTAGAGAGTTATCGAGCAAGTGCGAAAAAACTTGTTTAAATCTTTTGGGATCTGTATTTACTATAAAATCTTTATTGGGAAAACCTTTTTTAGCATATAAACGAATGTTTTTTATTTCATTCGATTTCTTATGTTCCTCGAAACTCATTAATAGTTCATCGATTATTGTATTGATATTCGTATTTATTTTATTAATTGATAATTGCTCCGCTTCAAGTTTCGATACATCAATAATATCATCAATAATAGTAAGTAAATTATAAGCACTTTTATCAATTATATTTAAATATTCAATCCTGTCCTCCACAGGAAGACTTGGATTTTTAATTAAAGTTGAAAAACCAATAATGGCATTCATTGGGGTACGAATTTCGTGCGACATATTGGTTAAAAACGAGGTTTTTAATCTATCGGATTCCTCTGCTCTTAATTTTGCTTCACTTAAAGATTGTTCGGTTAATTTCTGTTGTGAGATATCTCTATAAATGATATAAGTTCCTATTTTACCCTGTTTATTAATGATTGGTGTTGCAAGAATAGACACATAAATTCTTTTACCATCCTTGCACATCCTTATAGTTTCAATAGATACATTTGAGCCGCTTTCGGTTCGCTGAAAATTTTCTTTTGCCTCATCTATAAGTTCCGGTGGAACAATAAAATCATCAACATTTTTATGATGAATTTCAGTTTTTGTAAAACCAAATAATTTTGTAAATTCTTTGTTAACCCGAATAACATTCCCACTATTTCCTGTTAAAACAATTGCTTCTGGAGCACTTTCGAAAAGACCCTCGAAATATACCTCTTCCTCAATTTTCAATAATTGAGTCTTCTTCATTTCTCTCACCATATTATTAGCCGAGTTGGCAAGTGATTTAAATTCAGAAAAATAAATTTTCTTTTCATCAATTAAGATAAAATCATGCGAGGCCTTCTTAAAAAAATGTAGAAACGATTCAATGCTACTATTTGCTTTTTTGGATATATAAAATGAAAAAAATGACAATAGAAAGAGGATAGTCAACAAAACTGAAAGAATAATAATTATATCTTTCTGGATGGTTTTTATTAATGTGTCTTTATACTGCTTTAGTGTTGAATCAATTTCGTCTGTATATACTCCTGCACCCACCATCCATTGCCATTCAGGGATTCCTTTAACAAAAGACATTTTTTTGGTAATTTCTGTGGTCGTAAGTTTTCTCCAGGAGTAATAAATATAATCACCTTCGGGATTTTTAACAGCATTTCTTTCTTCTTGTATTACTTTAACTCCGGTTGGATCTTCAAGCTCCCATAAGTTCTTATTAATTGCTACAAGAGCACCATCAGTGATCAGAGCATCACCATTATATGTATTTATAAAAATGTAACCCTCTTTTCCATACCGTATTTTCGAAATCCTATCGAGAACATCTTTCTGAACATCCTTAGTAAAATCATCAATATACTCTCCTGTTCCGATGTACCAATCATAAGGAGTAAATAACTTGACATAAGATATTTTTTGTGCAGATTGATTTTCTTTTCCTGGTTTTTTCCAATAGCCATGACAAAACCCCTCGCCATATGTTTTAACTACAGATATTTCATCACGAACAATAAAATTACCCATATCGTCCTGTAAATCGAAAAGATTTTTTCCTTCGCTCGAAATTTCTCCCGGATATAATATTTCAATGCCGGTAAGTGATCCGATAAAATAATAGCCTCTTCCATTATTAAATCTTATTGGACGAAGAGCATCAATTATTAGTTTCTTGATTTCGGCCTGACTTTTTTGATTTTTATTCTCATTATATAGGTTTTGGGCAATGCTAAACCCTTCGTAAGTTCTGTTTTTTAAAAGTTCTTTTAAAGCATTATCAGTTTGATGCCTCCTATAATTAATAAAATCTATTGCATCAAGAGTCTCCTTTTTTATAAACTTTTTCTGGGTTTCCAGATAGTCTTGTTGTACACGATGGCTCTCTTCTTTATATGCTGTATACTTCTGAAAAATCCAAAAATAGCCTATAACAAGAAAAAAAAGCACAACTAAAAAATAAGTTTCGAACAGTAAAACGCCTACTAATTTTCGTTCTTTACCAGAAAATAATCTGAAATATTTGAAATTTGGCTTTTTGGCTTTCATAGTTTAAATCAAAGTTCAATAATAGGGATAATTATTTACTTTCTGAAAATGAATACTAAAAAAGTAAATAGTATTTTATAACCAAATGGTTTTCTTAAATTTGATGCGTAAAAATGACAATATAAATTTGTATAAATTTACAAAATAGGTAGAACAAAGTAAATTTCTAATCGAAATACAATGAAAAACAATAAATTACTTCAATATCTGATAATTGCAGCAGTATTATTAATTATAGTTGCTGTAATAGGTAAAAAGGCTGGTTGGTTTGGTGGCGAAGTTTTAATAAAAGTGAGTGTAGAAAAACCGGAAAAGAGAGAGATTAATGAATTGGTGACAGCAAGTGGTAAGGTACAACCTGAAACGGAAGTGAAAATATCACCTGATGTTTCTGGTGAAATTGTTGAGCTAAATATTGCTGAGGGAGATGATGTTCAAAAAGGAGATTTATTGCTTAAAATAAAACCCGATATTTATTTGTCGGCTGTAGATCGCACAAGAGCTTCAGTTAATTCTACCAAAGCCAACTATGCAAACTCGCAATCAATGTTAGAACAGGTTGTAAGCAAACATAACCAAACCCAAAAATCATTTGAACGAAGCAAAATACTTTGGGAACAAAAAACTATTTCAGAAGCAGATTATGAGGCAGCTCTTTCAGCATTCGAAATGATACAGTCTGAACTTGAAGCAGCAAAGAAGTCGGTTGAAGCAGCTAAATATGCAGTGCAAAGTGCTGATGCTACCTTAAAAGAGGCCGAAGAGAATCTGAAAAAAACTACGATATATGCTCCCATGAGTGGAACAATTTCAAAGTTAAATGTAGAAAAGGGAGAACGTGTTGTGGGAACAATGCAAATGCCCGGAACTGAGATACTTCGAATCGCAGACCTCAATCGAATGGAAGTAAAAGTAGAAGTAAACGAAAATGATATCATTAAGGTTAAACTTAATGACACTGCATTTATTGAGATTGATGCATATTTGGGGGAATCTTTTAAGGGGATTGTTACTGAAATAGCCAATTCTGCAAATGTTTCAGGAATGTCAGTTGATCAGGTTACCAGCTTTGATGTAAAGGTGTTGTTATTAAAAGAATCATACGAACATCTAAAAAATAAAGGCAAATTAAATCCTTTTCGCCCCGGAATGTCTGCTTCGGTTGATATTCAAACAAATACCAAACAAGGTATTTTAACAATTCCTATTCAGGCTGTTACCACAAGAGTTGATTCGGTTGAGATAAAAGGAGAAATGCAGCTTGAAAAATCAAACAACGAAGCCAAAGAAATGGTGTTTGTTATTGCTGGTGATTCAGTTGTTTTACAACCTGTTAAAACGGGTATTCAGGACAATAAATATATTGAGATAGTTTCAGGTCTAAGCCCAGAAGATCAAGTTGTAATAGCTCCATATAGTGCCATTTCGCGGAAACTTAAGAAAGGCTCAAAAGTTACCATAGTTGATAAGGACAAATTATTCGAAGAAAAAGACTAATTTCGACTCGTTAAAACAATGAAGAGCTTTAATTTATGGCATTAATTCTTACAATTGAAACATCTACCCGAGTTTGTTCTGTTGCCCTTTCTGACAACGGAAAGATCATTAGTAAAAAAGAGAGTAATGATGAAAAATCACATGCAAAATTACTTACTCTTTTTATTGATGATGTGCTAAAAGAATCATCTGTTAATTATAATCAACTAGATGCAATTGCAGTAAGCAAAGGACCAGGTTCGTATACAGGTTTGCGTATTGGCGTTTCTGTCGCAAAGGGATTATGCTATGCTCTTGACAAACCATTAATAGCAATTAATACTCTTCAGTTAATGTGTTTTGGCGTAATTCGCAGAGTTAGTTTGGGAGATCTTCAATTAGATGGATTCTCCGATGCAATTTTAGTACCAATGATTGATGCAAGAAGAATGGAGGTTTATACCGCTTTATATAATTCTAAAGCCGAGAAGATAAGGGATGTAACTGCCGAAATTATAACTGAAAATTCATTTTATGAATTGCTCAAAATAAAAAAACTAATATGCTTTGGTGATGGAGCACAAAAGGCAAAAGAAGTAATTGAGCATTCAAACCTTATCTATATTGCAGATGTTACTCCATTAGCAATTGATATGGTAACTTTGTCTGATATAGCCTTTAGTCAGCAACATTTCGAAAACACCGCTTACTTTGAGCCATTTTACCTTAAAGATTTCGTTGCTACTATTCCCAAAAAGAATATCTTTAGTTAATTTGCATACAATTTGTTTTAATTGTTTTAAACAATTTTAATGAAGAAAGTTATAAAAATAGGTATACTGGTTTTATTTATAAGCTTGGTAACAAAACCCATCGGAAGCCAGAATAATGCTTCGAAAAGCGCTTTTATACCAGGAGAAACATTAAAGTATATTGCGTATTTTGGACTAATAAATGCAGGAACAGCCACCTTGCATATAAAGGACTCGGTTTACCTGGGGGAAAATGTTTTTCATGCAATAGCAGAAGCTAAAACCATTGGACTTGCAAATAAATTATATAAAGTACGCGATATTTACGAAAGCCTTTTTGATACTTTATCTGGACTGCCTTATTTCTCTATTCGCAACATAAGAGAAGGAGGGTATAAATATTATAATGAGGTTCAGTTTTTTCACGATGAGAATAAGTTAATTAGCAAAAAATCGGGCGAAAAAGATGTTCCTGAGAATATTCTCGATATGCTTTCGGCATTTTATTATATGCGAAATGCAATGTTTAATAAAATTAAAAAAGTTGGCGATGCTGTAGTTTTAGATACTTATTTTGCCGACGAAATTTTCCCTTTAAAAATGAGATATGTTGGCGATGAAAAAGTAAAAACAAAAATGGGGAAATTTATAGCTATGAAATTTTCTCCTGTAGTTGAGCCAGGAAGAGTTTTTGACTCGGAAGATGATGTTACCATATGGATTTCAAAAGACAAGAATTATATCCCATTGCAAATAAGGATTGATCTAGTTATAGGATCCATTAAATGTGATTTGATTGAATATTCTGGATTAAAACATGAGTTGGTTCAAATAAAATAGTAAGTACTAAAAAAAAATATTGCAAATTGCTTTTTTTTAGATAGTTATTTTAATGATTTACACTATTTTTGCATCCTAAAATTGTAAAAAAATAATTTTTTATGGCAACAACAGCAGACTTTAAAAACGGATTATGTTTAGAGTATAATAATGATTTATATACGATTGTTCAGTTTCAGCATGTTAAACCCGGTAAAGGAGCAGCTTTTGTAAGAACAAAGCTAAAAAACCTAAAAACAGGTAAGGTTATTGAGAATACTTTTAATGCCGGAGTTAAAATCAATGTTCAGCGAATTGAACGTCGCCCATATCAGTTCCTTTATACTGATGATCTAGGGTATCATTTTATGCATCTCGAAACATTTGAACAGGTTTCGTTCGATAAAGAGTTAATTAATGCTCCCGATTTATTAAAAGAAGGACAAAGCGTTGAAGTTGTTTATCATGCAGATACAGAAACTCCTTTATATTGCGAGTTACCCCCTTTTGTTGAGCTAGAGGTAACATATACCGAACCCGGACTAAAAGGAGATACGGCATCTAGTAATACACTTAAACCAGCCACAGTTGATACTGGAGCAACAGTAATGGTTCCTCTTTTTATTGTTACCGGAGAAAAGATAAAAGTTGATACACGCGATAAGTCATATAGCGAAAGAGTGAAATAATATTTTCATTTAATTAGTATTTTTTATATATTTATTCAGAATACAAATTAAAGCTTCTGAAAAATGGATATTTCGAGCAAAGCATCAATAAACAGATTAAAGCTTTCAACATTTAAGCTAAATACATTGCTTGCTATTACCAAAGCGATAAACGCAAATCTTTCAACTGATGAATTGCTTAAAAGCTATGAGAAAATCCTTAAAGAAGATTTAAATATTGGCAAAATCCTGATTTTTAAATTTGATAAAACATGGCATCTCATTTTAAGCTCAGGATGTTCTGACGAAATTATTGAACAAATAAGTGTAGAAAAGGACCTGATTGAGCATAAAGAAATTTCTTTTATAACAGCCTCTCCAAATCCATCACTTCGGGTATTTGATAATATAATACCTGTTTTTAACAATAATGTTCCTATCGCATTTGTGTTAATTGGCGATATTGAGGAGGAAAGTGAAGGCGTAAGCCCTACAATAAAACATTTGCATTTTATTCAAACTTTATCAAATATTATTATTGTTGCTATCGAGAATATTCGATTGTATAAAGAGTCGTTACGCCAGGAAGCCCTAAAAAAGGAGCTTGAGCTTGCAAAAAAAATGCAGGCTATGCTTATTCCTGAAAACGACCTTTTACCTCATAATGATAAAATATTTGTATCAACTTTTTATCATCCTCACCTCGAGGTTGGTGGTGATTATTATGATTTTATTAAACTAAGTGAGGATGAGTTTGGATTTTGTATAGCTGATGTTTCAGGAAAAGGAATCTCTGCTGCACTTCTAATGTCTAATTTTCAAGCTAATTTGCAGGCTCTTTTTACTTCTGGTGCAAGCTTACCGGATTTATTAAAAAAACTGAACGAGCGTGTTATGGCCAGTGCAAAGGGAGAAAAGTTTATAACCTTGTTTATTGGAAAATACAGCTACAAAACAAACAGACTGGATTACGTAAATGCAGGACATAATCAACCCTTGTTTTATAAAGTTAAAGATAAAGAGCTTGTCTTTTTAAGCGAAGGATGTGTTGGAATGGGAATGCTCGATGAAATTCCTGGTATTATTCAAGGGTCAATAATTATTGATCAAAGATCCAAACTTTTTTGCTATACAGATGGATTGGTAGAGCTTACTGACGAAGATGGAGTTACTTTTGGAACCGAAGAGGTTGAGAAATGTCTCACAAACGAAGACGAAATAGATCAAAATATTAATGGAATAATTAAAAGCCAGAAAATTCTTGAAGGGAGCATTGCTATTTTCGACGATATTTCTATTATTGGAATTGAGTTCTATTCCTAGAATAAAACAAAAAAGACCCCAAAAAACAAGGGTCTTTTTTTATAGTATTTTTCTTATTTTACCAGTTTAGCAGCCAGGCAAAAATTAACGGAGCAACAATCGTGGCATCCGATTCAACAATATATTTTGGCGTATTAATATCCAACTTTCCCCAGGTAATTTTTTCATTTGGCACCGCACCTGAATATGAACCATAACTAGTTGTAGAATCAGAAATCTGGCAGAAATAGCTCCAGAAAGGAATTTCATGCATTTCCATATCCTGGTAAAGCATTGGTACAACACAAATAGGGAAATCGCCGGCAATACCACCACCAATCTGAAAAAATCCAACGCCTTTTCCTCCTGAATTTTTAATGTACCAATCAGCAAGTGTTGTCATGTACTCAATACCTGATTTCATGGTTGAGGGTTTAAGATCGCCTTTAATACAATATGAAGCAAAAATATTACCCATGGTGCTGTCTTCCCATCCAGGTACTATAATTGGCAGGTTTTTCTCTGCTGCAGCTATCATCCACGAGTTTTTGGGATCTATTTCGTAATATTGCTCCAAAACTCCCGAAAGAATCATTTTATACATATATTCATGTGGGAAATATCTTTCTCCTTTATCATTGGCTTCTTTCCACAATTTGTAAATATGTTTTTGCAATCTTCTGAATGCTTCTTCTTCGGGAATGCAGGTATCTGTTACTCTGTTTAATCCTTTTTCCAATAGCTCCCATTCTTGTTCTGGTGTAAGGTCTCGATAGTTTGGAACTCTTTTGTAATGACTATGAGCAACAAGATTCATTAAATCCTCTTCGAGATTTGCTCCTGTACACGAAATAATTTGTACTTTATCCTGACGAATCATTTCGGCCAAACTTTTTCCCAATTCCGCCGTACTCATTGCTCCAGCTAAGGTAATCATCATTTTTCCACCCTCGGCAAGATGGGTCTCATATCCTTTGGCTGCATCTTTTAATGCGGCTGAGTTAAAATGCAAATAATGATCTTCGATAAATTGAGATATTGTATTTCTTTTCATATTTAATAAGTTTTAAATTGTTCTTAGCCCCAAAAATACTTTGTGGTTAATTGGTTATTTTTTATTAAAAACGTAGCTGAGTATTTTATAATAGAGTTTGGCTGCAAGAAAATCAGGCCCTTTATTCACTTTGTTCGGACAAAGTTCCATGATATCGAATCCAACAATATTTTTATGCTGTGCCACTAGCCTAATAAAATCAACAATCTGAAACCAATTCAACCCACCAGGTTCTGGAGTGCCTGTTGATGGCATAATAGAAGAATCAAATGCATCCAGATCAATTGTAATAAATACATTATCAGTTATTTTTGACAATGCTTCTTTCATCCAGTTAGGGTTTGCATGAATCTGATGCGAGAAAAAACAATTTTCGTCTTTCATGTATTGCTTTTCTTCTATATCCATACTGCGAATTCCAATCTGAACCAGGTTTGTGGTAAATTGAGCTTCGTGAACAGCACAAGCATGATTGCAGCTAGAATCTTCGTATTCTTTTCTTAAATCCGCATGAGCGTCAAACTGAAGTACGGTTAAGTTCACAAATTTATCTTTGAAAGCTCTGATTGAACCGATACTTACTGAGTGTTCGCCACCAAAAAGAGTTACGAATTTTCCCTTGTTTAAATAGTCAAGAGCTGTTTTATGTACAGCATCAACCATTTTTTCGGGAGAGCTATTTTCATTAACAGGATTAGCAAGATAAACGCCTTGTTTATAAACCTCAGAGTTGGTTTCAATATCGTACAACTCCATATTGGCTGATGCATCCAAAAATGCTTCTGGCCCTTTGTCAGAGCCTTTTATCCAGGTACTAGTCCCATCGTATGGAACGGGAATAAGTACAATTTTGGCCACATCAAGAGTTGAATATTCTTCTGGTATTCCAGCGTAAGTCATGTGTAATAAAGTTGATATAAATTAGTAACCTAGAATTTGAAGCATATCTAAAGGCGTTTGCTCATCGGAAAATAAATTATAACTGAACTTTCCCTTTTTGTCTTTATCAATTATTATTTGTTTTGGAAAAGGTATAAGACAATGCTGAATACCTCCAAATCCTCCTAGAGAATCCTGATATGCACCTGTATTAAAAAATCCGATATAAAGTGTTTCTCCCGACGAAACTTTAGGCAAATAAATAGCATTACTATGTTGCTCAGAGTTATAATAATCGTCGCTATCGCAAGTTAACCCACCCAGAAATACACGTTCGTAAGTATTGTTCCATTTATTTATTGGCAACATAATAAACCGCTTGTTAATAGCCCAACTATCTGGGAGTGTTGTCATAAAAGAACTATCAATCATATTCCAAACCTCACGATCGTTTTGTTTTTTCTGACCTAAAACAGAGTAAATTAAACCACCACTTTCGCCAACTGTAAAAGATCCAAACTCAGTAAAAAGATTGGGCTCTTTCAAATTATTTGCTTCACAATATATTTTGATCTGAGAAACGATTTCTTCAACCATATATTCGTAGTCGTAATCAAAAGAGAGCGTGTTTTTAATTGGAAATCCACCACCAATATTTAACGAATCGAGCTCAGGACAAACCTTTTTTAGCTCACCATAAACATTCAAACATTTTCCTAATTCACTCCAATAATAGGCATTGTCTTTTATTCCGGTATTAATAAAGAAGTGAAGCATTTTGAGCTTAATATTTGGATTCTCGCGGATTTTCTTTTTGTAAAAAGGTACAATGTCTTTATATCCAATACCAAGTCTTGATGTATAAAACTCAAACTTAGGTTCTTCTTCTGATGCAATTCTTATCCCAACTTGAAAAGGTACTTCTACCTTTTCTTCAAATTGGTTAATCTCGTTAATATTATCAATTACAGGAATAGTATTTTTAAATCCGTTGTTTATTAATCTTGCAATATTGTCGATATAAGCCTCGCGCTTATACCCATTGCAGATTATATATGTTGATTTGTCAAGTTTTTTTTCTTCAAAAAGTTTTTCAACTATATTAATATCAAATGCCGATGATGTCTCAATATGGATATCGTTCTTTAATGCTTCGTGTAACACATGTTTAAAATGTGAACTTTTTGTACAATAACAATAAAAATAATCACTTTTGTAGTCGACTTTTTCCATTGCATTTACAAACCACTTTTTTGCTCTTTTTATTTGATTTGAGATTTGGGGTAAATAAGTAAACTTAATTGGGGTTCCATACTGTTCAATTATTTCCATTAAGGGGATTTTATGGAATAGGAGGTTGTCATCGTCTAACTCAAACTCTTTTTGAGGAAAGTCAAAGGTTTGTTCAATAAGATCAGCGTATTTAATTTTCATTCATAAAAAGTATAATTGATTAATAAAGCGCAAATTAAAGAAAATTTGTTCATAAAATTTGCATAAATAAAATTAAATTAAAAAATCAATAATATCCAGTCAATTAAATAATAAAAGCCACATAAAATGTGGCTTTATAACAATGCTAAAATTAATTCTTAGTAATACAAGATCCAAACAGTAAGGCCTTTTTCCTGAGTAATTACTTTATACTCGGCAAGAGCTTGAGATTTGTCGGAAAATGAATTAAAGCTAACTGCATACATTCCATTTCTTTCGGCTAATTTTTCAGCGGGAAATCCTTTTTCGCGAAGAGATTTTAAATAGGTTTCGGCATATGCTTCGTTTTTAAAACTGCCTGCAATTAAATAATATTTCTTGCCATCTAATGGGACTTGTGCTTGTTCTGCAATGGGTTGCTGTACTTCTTTTAATTGCTCAACCTGATCTGGTTTTATTTCTTCACTAAGGGTGGTTGTTTGTTCAATCTCAGATTCTTTTTCAACAGGTTTTATTGTTGCTTTTTTTTCTATCTTTTGAGCTTGATTAGTATTTTTCTTTAAAACCTTATTTATCGTATCAAAATTTAAAAGAGCCCATATAAATATAGCAGCCAAAGGTAATCCTATTGCAATAGACCAAACCAATCCCTTATTTACGGATGATTCTTTTTTCTTTATAGTTTGTTTAATTTCAGTTTTGGCTGGTATAACAGGAATCTTTTCTTCAGGTTTTATTTCTGGTTTTGTCTCAACTTTAATTTCTTTTTTTATTTCATCTTTAGCCGGTTCAACTTTGGATTTAACTTCTAAAACAAGTTCCTTTTCAGGTTCTTTGGTTGTTTTTGTTTTAGCAGTTGATTTTTTAGCAGGTTCTTTTGCTGTTTTCGCTGTTTGTTTTTTTGTTTCTGTCACTTCTTCTTTTTGAATTTCTGATACCTCCTTTACAATAGGTAAGAATTGAACCTTGCCTTGTTTATCCATAGTAAATTGGCCAAAGTCTTTAATATTATATGGTGACTCGGCGCTTAATTTTTCTTTTATTTCTTCTATAAAATTTTTTATTTTCTCGGCTGCCTGTTCTTTCGATATACTTTCTTTCTTAGTTATAAATCTTTCTAAAAGTTCATCATTAAACTTTAAAAAAGGGCTAAAATAAACATCACTTAATTTTTCTTCAAGATTATTTGAGTCTTTTCCCTTTGATGTTGCTCTTACCAAAAAAGCCCCATAGTTTGGTATAATAACCCTGTTGTTAGTGGCCAAGAGCTCTTGAATGTAACTAGTTATCATAATATAGTTAATTAAGGGTTTACAATTGAAAGCATAAATGTAAAAAATTTATTATTAATATGATAATGAATTGTATAACGATATGTGATAAATATTAAAATTACTGTAAAAAAGTATAAGACAATACAAACTGTTAAGTCGGTTAGTTTTGAGAGAAGGCCTGATTTATTGCATACAGAAGGCTTTCAATAGTAATTGGTTTTGATATATAATTATAGAAACCTGCATCCTTGCTTTGGATTTCTTCGTTATTATGGACATATGCTGATTGTCCTATAATTTTCAGGTTTTTATTAAATTGTTTTATTTTACGAGTGGCTTCAAAGCCATCCATCACTGGCATTTTTATGTCCATTAGAACAAGATCGATTTGGTCATTCTGCATACACATTTCAACAGCTTGTTTTCCATCTTTGACCCAAATTATTTTTGCTTTTGTTGGCTCTAAGGCTTCTTCAATAAATGTATAGTTTGTTAATAAATCTTCTGCAACTAAAACTACTTTGTTTTGCCAATTGAAATTAAAATCATGGATTTTCTCTGAATCGGGCTTTTCAAATTTATGGTCTATTGATTCAAGAGGTAGTGTAAAATATATGGTTGTTCCCTGGTTAGGTGTTGATTGTGCCCAAATATCTCCTCCAAGATGTTGAACGATTTTTTTAGCAATTGTTAGTCCAATACCCATTCCACCGTACTCACGTGTAAACGATTCGTCGGCTTGTCGGAAAAGGTCATAAATATGCTCGAATTTTTCATGTGCAATACCAATACCTGAATCAATTACATAAAACTGAATTGAATTATTTTCAATTATTGAATAGCCAAATTCAACAAATCCTTTTGATGTAAATTTTATTGCATTTTCGATAAGATTATACAATACCTGACGTAATCTTCGCTGATCAGTTAAAATAACAAATCCTTTTTTTCTAACGCCTATATTTACTGATAATCGAATATCTTTTTGTTCGCTATTCTGAATTCTATTATTAAATTCCGAATAGAGCTCGTTGAGTATTTTGTTAACTTGACAATCGGATTTTTGAATCTCAAATTTCCCAGATTGAATTTTAGAAATATCAATTACATCGTCAATTATCTTAAGGAGGTTAAAACCATTTTCGTTGATAAGGTTGTTTAGTTTTACTCTTTCATCATATGCAAGGTCTTCGTCGAGTAAAAGATTAGAGAAGCCGATAATGGCATTCATTGGAGTACGTATTTCGTGCGAAAGATTAGATAAGAAAGCCGATTTGAGGCGATCTGCTTCTTCTGCTTTTTCCTTTGCTGCAACAAGCTCTTTTTCACTATGTTTTCGTGTTGTTATATCTTCTGATATAAACACAAAATGAGTTATTTCTCCTTTTTCATTTTTTACTGGAGATATGGATGCCAATTCCCAGTATTTTTCTCCATTTTTCTTAATATTCTGAAACTCTCCCTGCCAATCACCACCTGTAATAACAATATCCATAATATCCTGGTAGATGCTTTTAGAGAGTTCTTCGGATCGAAGAATGCTTATTTCTTTTCCTATAACATCACTTGAAGAATAACCAGTAATTTGAGTAAAGCTTAAGTTTACAAATTCAATTTCACCTTTTAAATTAGTAATAATTAAACATGTGGGTGAGTGCTGAATTGCATTCGATAGTATTTTAAGCTGTAATTCAGTCCTCTTTTTATTGGTTATATCGAGCATCACTCCGCCAATTTGCCATCTGTTGTCTGCATTTCTAAAGCGGAACTTATGTGTTAAAAAGGAGTTTATATTACCAGAGAAATCAGGAAGTTCTTCTTCAAGTACCAAAATTTGGCCAGCAATAGTTTTTTGATCTTCGCTTAGTATTCGTGATGCGTATTTTTCGGAGAATAATTCTTGTGGTAGCTTCCCAATGCTTGAGTCAGACAAGACAGATCTCTTCACATATTTGTTGATATAAAGCAATTTCCCAAATTCATCTTTAATAAAAACCCCTACAGGTATATTATCCATGAAAAGCGAAAATTGTTGTTCAGTACGTTTCAACGCCTCTTCAATTTCTACTCTTTTTGAGATATCCTTAAAATCTTCAATAACACCAAGAATTTCTCCGTTCTCGCCTTTAAAAGCTACAGATGTTATTAATCCAGGAATAACTATACCGGCACTATTCTTTTTGGATATATCCTGTTCAACTCTTTCTTCACCATTCTTGATTCTCACCAATGGACATTCGGCAGTATGACAATATGGTCCTGGGAAAACTTCAAAACACTTTTTGCCTTCAGCATTTTCTTTGCTTATACCCGACATCATTGAAAAGGTTCGGTTTACGCGTAAAATGATGAAGTTAGTATCGATAAGCCGCATACTGTTTCCAGTAGTATTAAATATCTGATTTAATTCAGCATTAGTTTTTAGGATTTCTTTCGATTTTTCTTCTAATCTTCTATCAATACTATCTTGCAGGTTGAATAGCTTATGTAAAATAATATTAAATGAAAAATGCAGAATAAGCGAAATGGCAATTAATATTACAATGATGATTAATAAAGACCGATAAACAGTTACCTGAAATTGATTTTCTAGCTGTGTAATATCTTTAGCAAATACAATACCAGCAAATCCTTCAGTACGGAATTGATTTTGAATATCAACTAAATTTGAGAAGTAGTACTTATCGTTAAACTTAAATCGTCCGGTTACGATTTTCTGATCTTGAAATGTTATATTTGAAAATAGGGGGCTGTTATAAAGAGTATGAATAATAAAATGTTGGTTTTGATTTTGACTTGCTGAGTTCTCAATAAAAGATTGGTCAACAGTTTTTTTATCAAACACAGAAGCTACAAAAACATTGTGTTTTTTAGCTATTTGGTCGGCAACTTCGTTTTCACGTAATCCAAATTCTATACAACCAAGGTATTTGCCTTCGTAATAAATAGGTTCAACAATTTTATAAAAAAGCTGAGAGTTATAATATTCAAATCCCGAAGTAGGCTCTTTTGTTTTATTTACTTGAGAAATAAATGATCCGGGCTGTGCAGTTTCTATTGAAGCGTTAGGACCAATATCAAGAAGTAAAATGGAATTATTGTCGGGACCATAAAAATTGATGACAAAATAATATGGATTTTCAGATTTTAAAACAGAATAAAGGGGAAGAGCTTTTTTATATAGTTCATCAATCTTACTGGTTGCAAGCCCATTTTTAAGATCCTGGTTATTAACGAAATACTTTATCTTTTCGCGGTATATAGCGTTTGTATTGTACAGTAGATTTTTAATTTCAAGACATACTATCTCATTATCCTTCTGTATTTGCCAATCGCGAAATTGTCTCTGATTTTGTATTCCAAGGTAAAAATATACCGAACACAATACGAGTATTACAGTAAGTACTGAAAAAATGGTTTTGGTTTTTAATCTTTTTTCGAATTCCATGAATTCTTTAAACTCCTTAATGCAAAAAACAACTCGCAAATAAAGTAAAAAATTCTAAACAAAAAAACCTACGGTTAATAGGTTTGTAAACTTTTTATTAAAAGCATGATATAAGTCATGTATGATGAATGTTAATAAACCAGTTTAATATATGTAAATATTATTAAATGAGCCGATTACAAAATATGACACGCTAAATTTTATTTACAAATTTTTGACGAATAACGTTATACATTTGCAAGCAAAGAATAAACAAGGCTGATAATACGCTTATTTCCCATATGAGCCTTAGAAAAAAATGAATTTTAAAACTGATTGTATTTTTTGGAAAAGGATCTAAAATGTAATTACTTTATTAACTGTATATATTGATTAAACAAAATGTTAAAATCTCAAAAGGGCATTTTATTATTGTTATTAATTCAAACAAACCTTTTGGTTGGTAACGATTCAATTCAGAATCCGATTCAATATGCCATAAAACCACAGTATGGACTAATACTTGCCCATTCGAGTAAAATAGAACAGCTTACTTATACAAATCCATTTGGATTAGAAGTTGAGATATCCTGGCTCAGGATTAAAGATAAAAACTATCAGCAATGCAATTGTTTTGCAAAAGCAGGAATATCTTTTTTGTATATTAATTATGCAAATCCTGAAATTGTTGGTAGTTCGTATAATTTTATTGGTTTTGCTGAGCCGTTTTTAGTACGATCGAAACGTTTTTTGCTTTCAGCTCGAATGGGAATTGGACTTACCTATCTCGATCATATTTATAATGAGAAAGTCAATCCGGATAATTTGTTTTTCTCGACTCATTTTGCATTTATTACACATATTGATTTAAATGCTTATTACAAATTGAACGAAACTTTTTCTTTAATGGCTTTTGCTAAATATAACCATATTTCGAATGGAGGGACCAAATCGCCAAATTATGGAATGAATTTTCCGACTTTTGGTTTGGGTTTAAACTATACCGGAGATGATTTTAATTTCCCTGCATTTGAGAAACAAAAATTTATTCCGTCATGGTTTTATAATTTGTGCACCTTTGGGACAATTAAAACGATTGAAAAAGATAGTATATATCCTGAAGAGTCGAAGTTTATTTTTGGTTTTTATGGGGTTATCGGTCGTACCATTAGCAAAATAAATGGGCTTAGTGTAGGACTTGAATATATTAATGATGGTGCAGCAAAGGAAAAAATTGACAGGCAAGATTTGGAAAAGGATCATCAGCAGGTTTCGCTATTAGTTGGTCATCATTTGCTATTTGGGAGATTTGATTTTTCTCAATATTGGGGAACATATATTTATGCACCATATAAGGTCAGAAATTTTCATCAACGATACTCCTTATCCTATCGATTTACAAATCATTTATTAATTGGAGCCACACTAAAGGTTCATGGCGATTGGGCTGATAATTTTAATTTATTAATTGGATATTCGTTTTGACAAATTGTAAATTAGCAAATAATTAATATTTAACTCTATTTATTATGGAATGGAATCTTACCCCTGAGCAAATCAAGTTAATCAAGCAATTTCAATCTAATGAGATTACAGAACATTATATTTATACCCGTTTATCACGAAAAATTAAAAATAAGAAAAACAGTAAATTGCTTGAGGATATTGGAAATGACGAAATGCGTCATTATCTTTTCTGGAAGAATATAAGCAAATCAGATGTAGGACCTAACTGGTTTAAGGTTTCAATGTTTTACTGGATAACCCGAATATTTGGAATTACTTTTGGAATTAAGCTTATGGAGCGTGGCGAAGAAGGAGCTCATGAATCGTATATGAATGCTGCATCTTTTGTTCCCGAAGCCCTTCAGATTGCAAACGAAGAAGGTGGTCACGAAAAAGAACTCATCGCAATGATTGAGGAAAAAAAACTTGAATATGTTGGATCAATTGTTTTGGGACTAAATGATGCATTGGTAGAGCTTACCGGAACGCTGGCAGGATTAACCTTTGCTTTGCAAAACACCAGGTTAATAGCAATAGCCGGATTAATTACGGGTATTGCCGCTTCGTTTTCAATGGCCGCATCTCAGTATTTATCAACTAAAACAGAAAATAATGGTTCGAATGCTTTGGCATCTTCCTTTTATACAGGTCTAGCCTATATTTTTACTGTAATAATTCTAATTCTTCCGTATTTCTTATTTACCAATTACTTTGTTTGCCTGGGATTAACGTTGACTTTTGCCGTTTTAGTTATTCTATTTTTTAACTATTACATTTCTGTTGCAAAAGATCTGAATTTTAGTAAACGTTTCTGGGAAATGTTTGCAATTAGTATGGGTGTTGCTGCATTTACTTTTGGGATTGGTTATTTGGTGAGAATTTTTTTAGGAGTAGATATTTAATAGCTTTTAAAAACAGATAAACCTTCAGGGTTTTTAAAATATACTTTATTTATAAATTTTATGATGCAGTGGGATAAACTACTTTCAGCCAAACGACTTGGTCAGGAGAACAAAGAAATATCTAATGTAGACGAAATCCGGTCGCAGTTTCAGCGCGATTATGACCGGATAATTTTTTCATCCCCTTTCCGCCGTTTGCAAAATAAAACACAGGTTTTTCCATTGCCGGGGAGTGTTTTTGTTCATAACCGATTAACCCATAGTTTAGAAGTTGCAAGTGTTGGTCGGTCGTTAGCAAATTTGGTTGCTTTGGAATTAAAAAACAAAAGTGATATCAAGCATAAAAGTATTTTGGATGAACTTGGATCAATTGTATCGGCAGCTTGTTTAGCGCATGATCTGGGTAATCCTCCCTTTGGTCATGCAGGCGAAGATGCAATCTCAAGATTCTTTTCTCAGGGCAAAGGTCTAGCCATAAAAGAGCAAGTTTCTGCTAATGAATGGTTAGACTTAACGAGTTTTGAAGGAAATGCAAACGCACTACGATTACTTACACACCAATTTAATGGAAGAAGAAAAGGAGGATTTGCACTTACCTATTCTACTTTGGCTGCATTAATCAAATATCCGCATGGTTCTGATGCTTTAAGTTCTGGCAAGAAAAAATATGGTTATTTTCAGTCAGAAAAGGAGACATTTATAGCTATTGCAAACGAGCTAGGATTGAAAAAGAAAAGCGAAAATCCGATTTGTTTTGCGCGTCATCCATTGGTTTTTCTTGTTGAGGCTGCCGACGATATTTGTTACGAAATTATGGATATCGAAGATGCACATAAATTAAAAATTCTGAGTACACAAAAAACCTTTGATCTTTTGCTCGGATTCTTTGATACGACAGAGGATAGCAGTTTTTATGAGCAGAAAGAAATTGTATTTAAAGAAGTTACAGATATAAATGAGCAAGTTTCTTACCTTAGAGCTTCTGTAATAAGCAAGCTAATTAAAGAAACAGCAGATGTTTTTATTGCTTACCATGATCAAATTCTTGAAGGTGAGTACAATTCAAATCTTATAAAGGATTTGCAGGGAAACAGCAAAATTGCTTTTGAGAAATGTAAGAATCTGGCAATTAAGGAAATATACAACCATCCATCGGTAGTAAAAATTGAATTAAGTGGATTTAATGTATTGGGTACGCTTTTAGATGAATTTATTACTGCGCTTATTAGGCCCGATAGCGAATATTCAAAAAAAATACTATCAATTATTCCTTCGCAATTTAATATCGAAGACCAGTGTATTTATAAAAAAACAATGGCCGTCGTAGATTTTGTTTCAGGAATGACAGATTTGTATGCCGTTGATTTATATAAAGATATAAAAGGGATTAATCTATAAATTCAATTGGAAACAGAATTAAGCCATTCGTTTTTAAGCACTTAATTCATTATTAATCTCCTTATACCAAAAAATAGCTTAGTTATTTTGAGTTAGATAATGCCTCCCCCATTTTTTTCTACTATCGAAATAAAGGAGGATGCTTAAAATAAGTAATAATGCACTCATAAACAATGGAATAAGATGCATTTTCTGGGCAGATAGGATCAATCCTAGCACTAATGCTCCTACAGAAATCAATCCAGCAAAAATTGCATAAAGTTTCGTTTTATAAAACCAAGCATAAGGGAAAAAATGCGCTCCGGTAATTATAACATAAACCATTACAAAGTATTCTGGCATTTTTATAAGGGCAAAAATTAAAAATGGGAAATAAAATAATTGAGCAAAATTTAACCAAAGCCCGAATGGCTGCAATGGATTCTCTTTATTTGTCCATGTTGTTTTAAGTAATTTTGATAGTAAAAGCGCCAATGGAAGCATAACTCCTCCAACCATAAAAGTTAATATTGACTTGTCGTATGCTTTTATATTTAGCATCCATATTAATGAAATTACCAACCAAACAATGCTTGCAGAAAAAGTAAAGTCGATTCCATTTTTTGACTTGATGGATAATTCTGTTCGTAATGAGTCGAATTTTTCTTTTGTAATCATAAATTTTTTTTAATTAAGCTGGTAAAAATATTCTTTAAAATTAGAAAACCATTACGAATTCAACCATTTTTTAAAATCAGACGACCTGTCGATACTAACAATTGTATCTAGATCCGATTCGACTTTAGGATTAAGATCTAATCTCACACGTCCTCGGGAGTATGCAAACATATTCGAAATAGAAGTAATATTTACTATGTACTTTCTGTTAATACGAAAGAAATTTGTTGGATCGAGAATCTCTACTAATTTATCAAGTGTAAATTCAACAGGATAAGATCCTCCCTGGAAAGTTTTAAAGTAGATATCTTTTTCCAGCACATAAAAATAGGCTATTTCTGATATATCAACGAGTTTTATTTTATTTCCAACGGGTACAGTAAAGCGCTCACGGAATTTTTTTTCTTTGTTTAACATCAGACTATAAAGTGATCTCAAATCAACAGACTCCGAATGCAAACCACTAAATTCTTCATATTTTTTTAATGCTGCTGCAAGCTCTTCATGAACAATAGGCTTTAGCAGATAATCAATACTTTTAAGTTTGAAAGCTTTAATGGCATATTCATCAAAAGCGGTTGTAAAAATTACAGGACTGGAAATATTTACCTGTTCAAAAATAGCAAAGCTTAAATCATCTTCAAGATGAATATCAAGAAAAATTAAATCGGGTTCGGGATTTGACTTAAACCATTTTACTGATTCTGACACGGATTCCAACTCAGCAAGGATTTTAATTTCCGGATTATACTCCAGAATCATTTTTTTTAATCGTAAAGCAGCAAATGCTTCGTCTTCTATAATTACAACTTTCATATTTGTATATTTCTATTTTCAATTTTTTATTTCAGCAAGGGGAGCTTGGCAATAAAATGCTCTTTTGTTTTGCTGAACTCTGGTTTTTTATCTGAAACGAGTGCATATCTCCGACTTATATTTTCGAGACCCACGCCAGTAGAAACAAATTTTGTTTCACGAATATTCAGATTATTAATTATGTTTAGTTTTTGCTCATCATCAACAAATATTTCAATTTTTAAGGGATCGAGCTTCGAAAATGTATTATGCTTTATTGCATTTTCAATAAGCAATTGAATTGCGATTGGCAGTATTTGGTAATCGTAATAAGATTTATCTATTCGTATATCGATGCTTATTTTATTCATAAAACGTATCTCGAGCAAGAAGAGGTAGGCATTTAAAAACTCCAATTCTGTGCTTAATGAAACAACGTCTTTTTCTTTATTCTCGAGCACATAACGATAAACTTTAGACAGCCTTTCGGTAAAAGATTCTGCCAGATCGGGATCAATTTTTATAAGAGATGTAAGTACATTTAGGCTATTGAACAAAAAGTGGGGGTTAACCTGTTGCTTTAGTACTTCAAACTGCGATTGCAGATTTTCTTTCTGGACTTTCAATAGCTGGGTATTTGCTTTGGTTAACTGTTTTGTTCTTTCTGCAACGCTTTGCTCAAGCGTGTCGTTAATTCGTTCCAATTCTTCTTTTGCATTTAATAATTTTAGTTCCTGTTTTTTTCTCTCAGAGATGTCTACAATAATTCCTCTTCTGCCTACAATCTCTCCATTTCGGATTATTGGATTGCCAAATACCATAACTGGGCAATGGGATCCATCTTTCCTTATTGCAGTAAATTCGCCTGGCTCTGTTTTAATTCCCAGACTTGATTTTTTAAAATTTTCAATAATTCTGGGTATGTCTTCTTTAATAAAACAATCGAGAGCTGAAATTTTTTCATCAGGATTACTGGGCAATGGTCCAAAAAACTCGTCTCCAGCCTTGTTGCTTAAAATAATTTTTCCATCCAGATTCAATTCAAAAATGGGTTGAGGAAGCAAGTCCATTAGATCTTTGTATTTTTTTTCGCTTTCATTAGCAGCTAATTCCGCAGCTTTTCTTCGAGTAACATCCACAATAATTCCATCCAGAAACTCGACATTTCCATCGCTGTTGTATATTCCCTTGCCATTTTCGCTAACCCATACAATGGCTCCATCTTTATGCAAAATTCTGTACTCAAACTCGTAATGTCTTTTCTCGCCAGTTGCTTCGAGTATATTATTTTTGCATAGTTCTTGATCTTCGGGGTGAATAATTGAAGCAAATGTACGGTTGGCATTTTCGATTAATTCTGATGCATGATAACCTGAAATATCAAAGATTTTCTCGCTGATATATTTCATTGTATAATGCTCATCGAAATAACAACGATAGGCTGCACCTGCAAGGTTTGTTAATATGCTGTTCAGCTGCTCCCGACTTTCGTTTAGCTCCTGGGTAATTATTTCCCGATTTTTTATTTCCTCTTCCAAATGTTTATTAAGCCTTTTCTCCTGTTCTATAAGCTGTTCTGCATACCTATTCTTCTCTTCTTCAATCCTAATTTGTGCCTCATACATTGCGCGGTTTGCAGCTTCCATGATGAGTTCCTTCTGCAACTTTTCTGTTTTAATTTTTTCCTTCATGCTCTCATCAAGATAGATCCATGCTTCGAGGATCGACATAAAAAAAGCGTTTACAACAGAGTAAATCAGTATGTTATTAAAGAGAACGTTTTGCAAGGGTTGCCTGTAATTCCTTACCCAATGAGCAAAAAGAGTTAAGAGTGCAGAAATTACAATTGCAATTATAAGCATAAGAATAAGTTGAAGAACAACTCTTTTTATAACTCCTTTATTCCAGGGGAATGATTTATTTAGGTATTGAATCACATAAAGATCGGTGTATGCAATAATAAAACCTGCAACCATACTGTAAATTATTCCTCTTATTACTCTAAGAACAAACTCTGTTATTCCGCTTAGTTCATGGTATCCGCTAAAATGATTATATGTAATTACAACTAGCTGCAGAAAAATAGCCATTCCAAGTACAAGCTTAAACAGCTTGTTGAAAGGAAAGTGTTTGTGTATTTGACGGAATATCATACTAGGTATATTCGTTTAAATTGCAATAAAAGTACTCAAGCCAATTCATAAATAAAAGAATATTGCGTTGAAGGTGAAAAAATGGGTGCTGAAAGTGTTAAATACTGGTTTATATGTGTATTTCATTATAGTCTTAGTATTAGTTTTTATGTTGGTAAAAGAATGGTAAACCTAGATTTTATAAAGATTTACTACGACTTCGCTTTTATTTTTATTTATTAATATCTTGTGTCGTTTAAAATTACCTGGTACCCTTTTACCATCGTAGTTGGTAAATCCAAATTTTTCTTTTGGAATTCCTACTAGATTTGTGTCAAGAATTCCATTGTTATTACTATCCTGATAGATGGAAAAAAGATATTCTCCCTCGGGCAATTTCAACAAAGTATTAATGCTTGTTGCATTTGGATCGAGAGTGAACGACTTAAAAACAGCCCTGTTATTATATGATTGTTCGGAATTAAATACCGAGACATAGACTTTCCCTCCATTTTTCTCAACACCGGCTATTTCAAGCTTAAAATTTACTTGTGCCATGGAGCCGATTGAAAGGAGTAACATCAATATACTTGTAAAAATTATTTTCATAGCTTACGATTGTTTAAGTGAGTACTTTTTTCCATGTCTTCTGGCAACGTTTATTGCGTTCTTCCAATTGTAATGCAAATGAATAGCTCTTTCTCTGCAATTGGCTATACATAGTTTGCACAAAGTGCAATCGAGCTCTCTGTTCGTTAAAGCTTTATTATTATTAATTTCGATTAATCTAAGTGGGCATACGGCAGCACATTTGCCACAGCCAATACATAAACTGTGATTTATGGTAACAATATCACCTTTTAATAAAATATATGAACCATTTAATTTAACAGTGTAAGTATTTACGCATCCGTCTTTAACTGGCAATTTTGGCTTGACCAGATCATAAAAATCGGAAACACAATATTCGGGTAAGGTTTTCTTTATAAAACGTTGCGCTTTTTTTAAGTCTGTTTCATCAGGCTTGCCACAAGCGCCTCCACCAACAATTACAAAAGGACCTGTTTCGTCGTAGCCTCTGACCGAAAAATCGCAGATAAATGTTTTTCCTTTTTGCAAAAGCAATTTTTTTATTGGCTCATGGTACTTGCCAAGGAAAGGGTTTCCGCGACTTGAAAAAACAAATACCTCTTGGTTCGATGTATCCATCTTTTCTATCACTTCGAAGATTCCGTGATGATGACATCCGAAGTATATTCCAGAACCCAGTCCGATTACTTTGTAAATACTCAAATCTGTTTCAAGTGCTTTTGCAGATGAAATAATTTCACATCCAAGTGTTTGTGCCATGGCTTTTGCCAATTTGTAAGTGTTTCCGTTATAAATAGACTCACAAATAATTATGCAATCTTTATTCATATTTTTATTCTTTTTGTTTATACCAGTTGTGTACTATTATGTATTATTTTTCATCAGTAAGATTATTTTCTCCCATCAAAACATCCTTAACTAAAATCTCCCTGAATCTATCGGGTTCTTCAAACATCGGACTATGAGCCGATTTTTCAAATGTGTAAAACCCTTTCAGAGGAGCCTTTAACTTCTCGAAATAATCATTAGCCAAAATGTAAGAAACCGTATAATCGTAAATACCATGTAAAAAATAGACCGGAATTTTTAGTTCAGGAACTTGTTTAGCTAAATCAGTAGCTAGGATCGTATTCCATAGAGGGTGAACACCTGTCTGGGCTTTACCTCGCCACAGATTTATCTTCTCAGAAAATGTGTAGTCTTTGCATGTAAGCGATGGTAAAAAAACGCCAATTATAATTGAATGCATGTCACGTGTTGTTCCAACACCAATGCTATGCATGGCTTTATCGCGTAGCTTTAGGTATCCGTAAGGAATTATGTCTGTTATAGGTGAGGCTTCTAGTTTTCTTACCATTTTACTGTTCCCTGAATCCCTATATTCTTTCAACATAAAATCATAAGCCAATCTTTCTGATTTTAAGTGGTTCGACATCTGAGCAATCCCAATGTAAGCGTGATATAATTCAGGGGCCTTTTTTGCCGTATGAATGGCAATAAAGGTTCCTCCTGACCGTCCCATGAGGTAAATCTTGTTTTGCCCAAAGCGCTTACATGGTAGTTCGTCACCTCCTTTGTATCCGATATCATTTGTTCCAGTGTCGTCGAATCCTTAGGTCTGTTTGAGTTGTATGAAAGACCAGCCCATCGTTGATCCCACCAAACTACAGTAAAGTAGTTTTCAAGTACTGTTGGGTATTTCTTTGTCAGGAAATAATCTGGGATTCCACCATGAAGGTAAAGCAAAACGGGATTAGTAGAATCTTTGCTCTGAATAAACATCCCTTGTTTAACTCCGCCTATTTGGACAAATATTTTCTCGGAGATGCTTCCTTTCAGGATATTTCCATTCTTATCCGTAAAAGCACTGGGCTTTCCTGGGCTAACTATTACCAGATAAACTAGCAATGAAATAAATAGACCCACAATTGTTAGCAGCGTATAAAACATAATTTTTACCATTAATTGATTATTTGTTTTCATAATAAATTGATTTAATTGCAACTACAAGAACCTAATAGAAAGGCAATGTAAAATGACGGTCCACTAATTTTTTGATTACTGATATATGAAAAGTTTGCCCCGGTTACAAAACGATAGGTAATGCCAATATCAAGGTGTACTAATTTCCCTAACGAGATTTGAGAATAAAGAGATGGTTCAAATACGGGAAATATGTTAAAATCTCCATCAGTTGATTTTGGAACGGTTTCTTTAAAACCTACGCCACACGCGACTAACAAATTAGAACCAAAGCTGAATTTCTCTCCCGCATAAAAAATGTATCCAAACTCAAGACCACCATATCCAAACTTAAAAAATTCAAACGTATCTGTATTGCTGCTTTCAATTTCAACTCCATTGGGCATTCCCCACCCGGCACCACCAAATGTATAGCAGTTATTGAATGTTGCAGAACCTCTGCCTCCAGTCATAATTGTTGATTTTCCATTAACATTCGAAATTAAAACTCCTGTTCCGCCAAAAGCCAAAGAAGTCATTTTTATTCTTGATCTTTTTGTAGAATCCTGGACGCTAATTTCCTGTGCATTTAGTTTATAAAAATTTAAAACCAAAGCTATTATTAAGAGCAGAATTGTTTTCGGATTTATGTAAAGAGGTTTGTTTATTAGGCTCATGAATTTCATTCGTAATTTTATTTTAGTTTAAAAGTGGTTTGGCTTTCGGAAGAAACAAATCTCTGGTTTTTAATCCTCCAAATATTGCAAACACAACATATAACACTGTAAAAGCACCATCAATTATACCGGTAAACCAGAATGTTGAAGGAAAATCTTTTACAAATCCCATATATACAAAAAGCAAAACAACGTAGAATAATCGTCCAATAATTAAACAGCCAACATTAAAGGCATATCGTTTAATATTAAATGCCGACAGAAACTGTAAATAAGCAAAGCAGATAAAGAATGAGCCCAAAAAGATCGAGTAGAAAGGATCTATTGGAGGATTATCAATTTTTCGACCTGTACCAATAATAAAAAGATACATGATACCAGCAACCAAATCCCAAATTCCACTTAAAAAGAAAGTTGCTGCTAATGGCGTTAAAGATTTTTTATTTCTTATCATAGAATGCGATTTTATGCATCAACCGTTATTCCCTGCTGTTTAAGTTTCTCCACTTGTTGTTTGCTAACATTATTGCCACGAAGATCTACGTAATCGAGCCATTCAAGATCAAAGAGAGGAGAAATGTCTTCGATTTTATTATTTGACAAATCCAGACATTCAAGATTCTCTAAATTATTGAGAGCATCAATACATTCAATCTTATTATAGGCCAGGTTTAATTCTTCCAAAAGTGAAAGACCGAAGAGGGGAGTAAGGTCGGAAATATAGTTGTCCGATAAATCCATTGTTTTTGCATGGATGCAAAATTCAGCACCCTCAAGGTCGTTAATATTTGACGAAGAAAGCTCAAAATCATCGATATCCTCAAGATAATATGATGGGTATTCAGTTTCTATGTTTCCGAACATGCGAATTTTAATGCCATCATAAAAATTGAAAAAAACTTTAGCTGATGGATTTCTCTTTGATTGTTTCGTTCCGTCAATAATTGTAACTCCTTCAGCAGAATAATCCCACTCGTACACAGGAGTATAATCAACATCTACGAAATCGGCAATTGAGGTTGCAATCTCCTCTATACGAGATAGTTTTAAAATATGAGTATATTCAAGTAAACCATCGTAATTGTCGTGTGCTGCCAGCTTGTTGATTTCATTTATATGACAAGCAAATTTATCGGGATGATAAAGCATCATAAATGTTGAGAACCCTTTTCCGTCATCTCCTATTTCAATTTTTGTTGTATCGCTAATTATCTCTGCAATTTTTCGGAGTGTTGCATACTGCTGATTTTTGTATAGATTTATCAATACCAATGAAATGCTGTTAAGATTGGTTGTTGTATAGCTATCTAAAAGTTTTTGATGTAGTTCTTTTGTTGTCATTTTTATAGATTTTCAGGTGCTATTTATAGGAGAAACAATACTTCGGAATTAAAAACTAATTGGGAGCATTGTAATCACAAGCTCCCAACCAGAAAAAATATTAAAATCGTTTAATTATACCTACTCGTAGATTGATATAGTTAAGATTTAAATGTGTTGAAGATCCATCCAAATCAATTTCTCTGTTAAGGGCATTGAACTTAACTCCGGGTGTAAGACTCCAGTTTGAACCAAGATTTATATCTATTCCACCTGCAAGTTGCCAGCCAAAACCATGACCGCTATCGCCATTAATATCTCCATCTTCATTTTCTATTTCGATGTGATTGTATAAACCACCTGCTCTAAGGTAATACGATAGAGGTGTTGTTCCAATTGGATGCTTGAACTGAAGTCCAAGAACGTATCCAGTTTCCTCGAAACAAACATCGGTACCAGCAAATGATTTATCAGCACCAAAGCGGTTCCATCCCCATCCACCGTAAACTCCAGCGTGAGGCATAAATCGGTAATGAAAAATTCCTTCGAAACCAAATCCGGTATTCAGATTGGCATTATCAAGTTTGCGAGTTGCAAATGAAGCACCTCCACTAAGTTCAAAACCAAACCTTTTTTCGTTTTCTTGTGCAAAACTGCTTAGAGTAAGCGATGCAATTAAGGCAATTGTAAATAATACTTTTGTTTTCATCTTTCTAAATATTTTTTAATTAGTAATCAATTAATTTGATGAAACAAAAGTAGGTTGTTGGTTACAGCTAGAAAATTAAAACATGCTGAGGGGGTTATTACAACTGCTGAAGGTGTTAAAATAGAATTGAAAGTGGTATTTATATATTTGAAATTTCATTTTTTTATCTTCCAACTGGTTAATCTAGAAAAAGCCAGAATGCAAAATCCTTATCTTTTCTAGACAATCAATTGGAGTTAAATAAGCCACAATGCTTTAATAGCTGAAAAAAAGAAGCCAGCATATAACTGGCTGAGCTGGTCTATTAATCACGATATTATTATTCTTTCCTACAAACTATTAACACTTTTCTTTTAGATTTTTTTCATACTCCTCAACAATTTGCATTGCTTTTATATAATCATGATTTGAAACAAAAACAGCTATCGGACCAGCACCTCCAGGCGATGTCCACCAGGGATTTAGTGTTCCCAGAATTTCATCCTTAACAAATGTTTCTATTTCTGCATTTTCAAGGAGGCTTTTTACCATCCCAACCTGCCATGGTGTACCTGCAAAAACTTCAACGGGATCATTGTTCTTTTGTGGATTCATAAATGCTATTTTTTTACTTATTCACCACCCCGAATAACAGTTTTCGAAATTGTTTCGTCTCCGGCAGTTATTCGAATATGGAACAATCCTTGTTGTGTATCAAGTTGTTCTTTGGTAAAGGTTTCGGTATAATATCCTGCAGCCTGACTATTTCTTTGAATGGAACTTACTTTTCGCCCTGAGTTATCGAAAATAACAATTTCAACGGGGCTGTCTTTCTGAATGTAATAATCTATTTTAAAGCTTTCGGTAAATGGGTTTGGGTAAATGCTTGCACTAATATTTTCAAGGTTTAAATTTTCTTTATCAACCACCTCATTAAGTTTGTATTTTGAATAATAGGCTGTTCTTATTGTTGCTGTTCCATTTGAATTTTGCGTTTGAATTATGGTTAGTAAGGGATATCGAATATCTTTTGAGTACCATTTGTATGAAATAGTACCACAGTTACAACTTGATCCTTTACTATGTTCTTCTTTATATGTTTTTATTCTTAATACATTTGTATAAATACCGGTTGGAATAATTAATGTTCCATAGGCATCGGCTTCAAGTGAATATGTTCCTTCAATGGGTTGTTTAAAGTTAGGTCCTTCTATGGTCCCTGAAAAATCACCCGAATAAATATCTCCATAATCGAAAGGGAAAACCATTTTAACAAAGGGTTTGTCATACTTTGAAATTGTATTTGCAGTAACGGTGCCGTATTGTTCCATAATGTTTCCATTCGATCTGAAAAAGAATTTAACTCCAAATTCTTCAAGAACTGTATTTGCTTCTGGTATATCAAGCCCATTAGCTGTTTTAGCAACATCATACATGTAGCTGGTAAGTTGCGATTTAGTTTCAAGTTTTGAAAAGTCCCAAACAATTGCAGCACCGGATTTACCTGCGTCAACATTGTTTGTCAGGTTAAAATAATGCTCATCACCCACTTGTAAAATATGCGAATCGCTTTTCATTAGAAACTGTGCAAACAATGAAAAACTTAAGCTGGTGAGCAATAATGTTGTTATGCAAATTCTTTTCATATGCTTTACTTTTAAAGTAAGTACTTTTTTGGATGGATAAATTACAAAAAAAATAGAGCGAAGTAAAGGGTTGAGCAGATTATTTTTAATTAGTAGGTTTCCTCTAGATAAAGAGAAAATATGAAAAGGAGCTTTGGTTATCACTATTTATAAGGTTAACATGTTGATTTTCTAAACACTAAGTATTTATACCCATGAATTTTACGATTTTTAACTGTTTACTATAAATAGTATTCCTCCTATTTTTGACAAGTTAGGATTTGTGTCAACTTGAAATTGAATATATGGGAAAACTCTACGATTTATTACTACAGGACATTCGATTTGAAGAGGGGTTAAACGCTTGCATGAATTGCGGCGTTTGTACTGCTATTTGCCCTGCAGCCGAGTTTTATCATTACGATCCACGCGAAATAGTTGATACAATTCAATCGAAGGACGAAGACAAAATACTGGAATTATTAAAAAGTGAGACTATTTGGTATTGTGGGCAATGTATGTCTTGTAAAACCAGATGTCCCAGAGGAAATACCCCAGCAATGGTAATTATGGCTTTAAGGACAATATCACAACAATTGGGATATTTTGTTGAATCTGAAAAAGGATTACAACAGTTTGCTATAAAGCGCACAATTGGCGAAAACATTTTAAAATATGGTTATTGTGCTGCTACATATGTTGTTAATCCAGAATTACATCCAGAACAAGGTCCGATATGGAAATATATGATTGAAAATCTGGATGAGGTAATGGAACGACTAGATGCTAATATGCATAAAAAAGGAGCCGGAGCATTAAGAAGAATTTCAGACGAAGCATTGGCTGAACTGAAAAGTATTTTTGTAGTTACCGGTGCACTCGATTTTTACGATACTATTGAAATGCACGCTTCTAAAAAAGCTGCCGAAATGGGTTTTCAATTTGAAGAAAAAGGAATCGATAACGATTTTTTTAATTACGCATTTAAGCATAATAGCGATAATCACAATAAAGAATGAATGTAGAAGGCAAAAAACTAATCTGGAAAGATTATCAGAAAGATATAGCTGATGATCACTATTTTTATGTTCGCAGCTGTATAAGGCAGAGTTTTTTTCCTGGATCTGAACAAGCTTTTTTAAAGATTTTACGAGATGAACTTGGTAAGGATATATACGAACATCCTGATCATACAACATGCACAGGCATTGGATACCATTCAGATGTTGTTCCATTTGAAACTATAATGACGGTTGTTGCTCGCCATTTTGCTTTAATGAAAGAGAAAGGTTATAAAAACCTGGCCATTTCATGTGTTACATCGTTTGGCATATATACCGAGATTATCGAAACATGGAAACATTTTCCAGAAGTGCTTGAAAAAACGCGCGAAAATCTATATAAAGCCACCAAAAGAGAGTTTGATATTCCAGAAAATATGGCTCATGCAAGCGATATTCTTTATAAGTTCAGAAATGAAATTGCTGCAAAAGCTAAGAATAAGCTAATTAACAAAAAAACAGGCCAGCCCTTAAATATCGTTGAACATATTGGTTGTCATTATTCAAAAATGTTTCCAAAGTATGGTGTTGGAGGAGCAGAGTTTCCTGAAGTATTAGCCGGAATGATTGATGCATGGGGAGGAAAGGTTATTGATTATCCTGAGCGTCGCCATTGTTGTGGCTTTGGTTTCAGACAATATCTTATACAGGCCAATCGCGGTTATTCTGTGGCTAACTCAAAGAAAAAATTTGATTCCATGGAACCCTATAAACCAGATATGATTTTATGTAACTGTCCCGGATGTACTATGTTTATGGATAAATGGCAGTATACCATTTCTGAAATGGAAGGGAAAACATATGCTGAAAATAAACAAGGCATACCCGTTCTTACATACGAAGAACTTGCCGGACTTGTATTGGGTTATAATCCCTGGGATTTGGGGTTACAATTTCATCAGATTCAATCAGAACCCTTGTTAAGAAAGTTGGGAATTGAAATAAAGCCAGAAGATAAATATAAAACAAAGGACGGACGGCAAATGGCAGTTCCTGAATGTCCTGCAAATATTAATTTTTAAGTGATGAATAAAAAAGTTGTTGTCATAGGCGGCGGAATTACCGGAATGGAAGCATCAGTGCAGCTTTCGGCATTAGGCTATTCGGTTACTATTTTAGAAAAAGAAGGTCAACTTGGTGGTCATTTAAAAGACTGGACCGTTCTTTTTCCAAATTTGCGCAAAGGAAATGAAATAGTCTCTTTTCTTGAGCATGGACTTGAATTGCAGGAAGTAAACATCATTTATAATTCGAAAATTAACGAAATAAAGAAGATCAATAAGCATTACGAAATTATTTTAGATAAACAGAAATCAATAACAGCTGACGCAATTCTTGTTGCTACAGGATTTGATTTATTTGATGCTCACCGAAAAGAAGAATTTGGCTATGGTATTTACGAAAATGTAATTACATCATACGATCTCGAAAAAATATTTGCTCAAAAAGGTGAGATAAAAACTCCATCCGGCATAAAACCAAAGCGCATTGGATTTATTCATTGTGTTGGATCACGCGACGAGAAAGTTAATAACCATTATTGTTCCAATGTATGTTGTGTTACAGGTGTGAAGCAGGCTATGGAACTTAAAACGCTTATTCCCGATGCTGAGATTTTCAATTTTTATATGGATATGCGTATGTTCGATACACACTTCGAAGAACTGTATCTAGAATCGCAGAAAAAATACGGAATTAATTTTATTCGAGGACGCTTGTCTGAGGCAAATGAAACTATAGATAAACGAATTGTAATAAAAGTTGAAGATACCTTGACCAGCCGCCCGCTTAAAATGACAGTTGATATGATGGTGCTACTGGTTGGAATGGAACCATCAAAAGGAACAAAAGAAATTGCAAATCTTTTAAATCTTAAAATGCGCGAAAGTGGCTTTTTAAAGCCCGAAGATGATCATACCATGTCGAATGTGTCGAATATGGCAGGAGTATTTTTTGCTGGCACATGCAGTGGACCTATGTCGATAAAATATACTTTCACCGATGCGAGAGCTGCAGTAACAAAGATCAATTGTTTTTTAAAAGAATACGAATTACAAAATCGAATATTAGTAAACTAAATGCATGTCAAAATTTGGATTTACAATAAATAAGCCCCGAGTAATTGATTACGATCTCGCCGATAAGCGTGTATTGAACTATGTGCTTAAAAATGAGCCTAGCTTTAATTTATGCATTTTTTGTGGTTCATGCACAGCCACTTGTTCGGCCGGTAATTTTACCGATTTTAATATCCGTAAACTTAAAATGTTTATTCGTCGCGGATTAGTTGAAGAAATAGGAACTGAAGCAGACAAATGTATGTTATGTGGAAAGTGTTTTCTGGTATGTCCACGAGGTGTGAATAATAGAAATATTGTATTAAAAGTACGCGAAGCATTAACAAAAATCGAAAGCCATGAATTATAGTCATTTTGTTTTGCCATTTACCATTGGCTTAATTGTGTTACTGGCATATATGCTGGTTCGATTTGGTGTCTGGATCTACAAACTGGATTCAGATGATAAACAACGAATATTGAAAAATATCTTTTCGATAAAATCGCTTCAGGCAATAAAAGAGATTTTTACAGAAAGCTTGTTGCATCGCAATATTTTTAAAACCAACAAAGTACTTGGCTATATGCACATGAGCCTTGCTTTTGGTTGGTTGCTTCTAATCATTGGTGGACATATTCAAACATGGATTTTTTATGATAGGCTTTCGAATCCTATTTATATTCCTATATTTTTCGAATACTTTGTGCACAATAAAGCAGGGATGCTTTTTGGTGAGGTTTTAACTTTTACAATGGATTTAATTCTGTTATTTATTCTTACCGGTGTTGCTCTTGCATATTTTAAACGTTTTTACTCAAAGTTATTTGGGATGAAGAAAACCACTAATCTCAAATTAGGTGATAAATTTGCATTGGCATCATTGTGGTTAATTTTTCCGTTACGTTTATTGGCCGAAAGCACAGCAGCCTCTTTGCACAATACGGGTGGATTTTTAACTCAGAATTTTGGCAACTTTATTTCTGGACTTATTCCTGTTTCTTTCTTTGAACCTGTTTTTTGGTGGGCATATTCTATATCGTTAGGAGTATTCTTTTTATCACTTCCATTTTCCAGATATATGCATATTCCAACAGAATTATTACTTATTGCATTGCGTAAGTGGGGAGTTAAATCAAAAGAAACTTTCGATGCATTTGCTGATGTAGAACTTCACGCTTGTTCACGTTGCGGAATTTGTATTGATCCTTGCCAGATGTCATCAACAGGAATTAGCAAAAAAACACCTGCCAGCTATTTTTTAAAATCAGTTCGCGATAAGGAAACTAATTCGTACGATGCCCTTAATTGTTTAATGTGTGGCCGTTGCGAAGATAAATGTCCGGTAGGAATTACAACTACAAATCAACGATTAGCACAAAGAATAAATTTAGCAAATGAGAGGCAAGGGGATTTCTCTTATTTAAAAGATTTAAATTACCAGATAAAAACAGATGTAGTATATTTTGCCGGTTGCATGTCACACCTTACACCAGGTATTACCAGGTCGATGATAAAAATATTTAGAAAAGCGAAAGTTAATTATTGGTTTATGGATGAGGATGGATCGGCTTGTTGTGGTCGCCCACAGAAACTTGCAGGCAACTTAGAAGCCATGAAACAACTAATGGATTTTAATAAAAAACGAATTGTTGAATCCGGAGCAAAAACAATTGTTACTTCTTGCCCTATTTGCTATAAAGTTTTTTCTGAGGATTATAAGCTGGAAATAGAAGTGCTGCATCATACCCAATATTTAAACCGATTGGTTGAGCAGAAATTATTGCCTGTACAAGCTGATAGTAAGAAAGTTGTTTATCACGACCCATGTGAGCTTGGCCGTGGAGCAGGAATATATGATGAGCCCAGAAAGCTTCTAACTCACGTGGCAACTCTTGTTGCAACAAAACACGAAAAACAGGATTCGTTGTGTTGTGGCGGAAGCTTAGGAAACCTTGAAATAGAAGCTGCAAATCGTTCATTAATAGCCAAGGATGTTGTTGATGAACTTTCTAAGCCAAACCCCGATGTTATTGCTACTGCATGTCCGTTATGTAAGAAAACATTTATAAAAGTTTCAAGTGTTCAGGTACTTGATATTGCCGAGTTAATTGCTATGTCGATACCTGAGAAAAATGAAAAATCTGGCGAAAGGAAGAAGATTACGGTACTTCAGGAAGAATTAGTTTAATTAAAAAATAAAAAAGACCGCTACAAAAGAGCAGTCTTTTTTTTGTATTATTCATCAAAAAGAAAAACATCTTCGATTTTTGCCTCAAATACTTTTGAGATATCATAAGCCAGCTTTAACGAAGGATTGTATTTGTTTTTTTCTAAAAATACGATAGTTTCCCTTCGTACATTTACCTTTTTGGCCAGATCTTCCTGTGTAAGGTTATATCGAGCCCTCAGTTCCTTTATCCGATTATTCATTTTTAATACCTTTAAAGTTAATAATTAACCAACAAACGCCGAAACATACTGCCATAGCTAATATTCCGGTTCCTAATACTTCTTCGGTATCCATAGTCATTCGGTCTTTAATATAAATCATTGCAACCCACATATAAAGGGAGATGTAATATGACCAAGCAGCAGTTTTCTGAAGGACTTTTTTTGAGAGTTCGTCTTCGGTTGGTTCTCCACGCTTGGCACTGCTAAATTTTTTATATCCAACAAAAATTGCAAAAACAAGAATCAGTGCTATAATGCTAAACTGAAACATATCGGTAGATGAAAAACCTTCACCTGAAGAAATAAACCAGAATACACAGGCAACTGCAACCATTGCAACAATAACAAAAAGTAATACAGTCTTTTTCATAATTAATAGTTTTTAGTTAATAACATCTAACAAAAAGATAGAAATATATAACACAAAGTTATAAATAAATAACAATAAGTTGCAAATATTTAACGAAAAAATTTTTACAATGAAGTATTTTTTTAATTATTCGTTGCGTTTGAATAAAAAAAGCGTGGAGTTTTTCTCCACGCTAAATTCTTTTAAAAAGTAAAATGATTATTCTATTACACTAAATGTTGATTTAAACAGATCTTTGTTTGACTTGATTTTTTCTTCACCGCCATAAACACAGATCGCATTTTGAGAAAGAATATCTTGCACCATTTTTTCCATTGCTCTTATATCTTCAGGAGTTGTCATTAGAACATCTTTTCTTTCGGCCTTAAGTTGTTCAAGGGTTATTTTGGTAAAATAATTATTCACTCCTATAGAACCTCTTTGCGATGCAGTAGTTGGTCTGTCTAATCCAGAAATAGTACCAATAATGAAGCGGGTCATTTCTTCTTGGGTTGGATTAAAACTTTTTATAAATTCTGGAGCAGCATCATAGTTTTCAAGGGTTTCTTTTAAGTTTGGATCGCGGTACGATGAAAAATAAGCAATGCCAGATGCATAAAAGCGGGATGATCCACCATAAGCTCCACCCATTACACGAACCTTATTATGTAAGTAATCTCTGGATAAAATCTGGTTTAATACTCGAACTTTGCCATTCCATTGATAACCTAATTTTTTGAAATCGTAACCTTTGATAACATATTGAACTTTTGAAGCAGCCATTAAACCTTCGTTTTTAAGATTAAATTCAAAATCCCAATTAGTAAATACCTGCTTATTTGATTTTAAACCGGAAGAGAATGACTTAAGTCCTTTGGCAAAATCAGTATAATTTTCTTTTGAGCATGTTATTGCAGCAATCATATTCTCACTAGTAAACAATGCGGATGCTACTTTTGCCAGATTTTCACTAATTTCTCCTTTTTTTGCTTCAAAGTTTTTTGTAAGGTTAGTAATAAATTGATAGTATTCTAAACCATCGGTAATCTCATCAAACAAACCTTGTTTGCTGTAATACGAATTTAACCGTGTTAAGGCATACGTATTTCCATTGTTTTTTACTCTCGACTCAACTTGTACCTGATGACGAGTAAGCATTTCTTTTAATCTTTCAGGATCATTAAACTTACTGCTGTTGAGTATTTCGGTAGTCAATTCAAATAGCTCCTTGTTTTTTCCAACAGTAGCTTTAGATGAAACAACAAACTTTGGCAACAATAAATCGTCGGAATTATTTTCTAAATAGGATGTTAAGAATGTATTAAATCCTCCGGTATGAATATTTAAAGCATTATCCAAATCACCAAAAGTGTAGTTTTGGGTATTTAATAATCCAAGCAATTCTGATAATAAGCTTGCATAAGGGATTAACTCCTTCGGCAAAACCCGAAGATCAAAATACAAATTGGTATACAGAATATCGTTTGTAAAATCTTCGTAATGTAAAACAGGAATATTTGATTCTATTTTTTCTTTAAGAGCATACCATTCTACTTCGGGACTAATATCCTGAATCGAGAGCATAGGAATCGTAGCAAGTGCTTCTGGTGAATCGCCTTCTTCCTGGTAAGCTTTCAATGCTTTTGTTTCTTCAACCAGTTTTTCAAGTTCTTCTTTACTCAAACTTGCTTTATATGCTGCAAGTTCTTTGGCAGTTTGGGCTGCAATTTCTTTTTCGAGTCCGGGTTGTGGTTTTAATACCAATAATAAAGTATGAGGATTAGAAATTAGGTTTTCCTTTAGAATTCTTTGTAGAAGACCGTTTTCAATTCCTTTTTTAACATTTGCCAAAGGTGCTTCAAATTCTAATCCTTTGATTGGATTGTTAGCAAAGAACATTGATTTTTGCGTTCTCATTGTATACATAAATCCTTTTTGAGGATTGTTGTTTTCGCGAAGGCCAAATTCCATTCGGTTGATAATACCTTCAATCATTTTCTTATCAAATCCTTCGGCACTTACTTTTTTCATTGTGTTATAAACGATCTCATCAAATTTATCACGATCCTCTGGATTCGCATTCTGCACAGTAATCTGAAATACATTCTGCTGAATTTCACTTACAGATGCTCTAACGTCCTTGCCAATTTTGGCCTCCTGCAAAGCAAGACGAATTGGTGCAGATTCGTGATTTACTAATGCTTCTCTTAGAACATTTAAAGCCATTACTAATTCCTGATCGGTATTTAGTCCTGTAACAATACTTAAACTCAAAAATGTATTGTTTTTGGTTGAACTTCCTTCTGCTACAGCATAAGGTTTCTCTGCTACTTTTTTAGCTTCAAAAGGTTTCTGTAAAGGAATTTCTATCTTTTCATTTGATTTTACATATTTTGAAAAGTATTCTTTATCAATAAAATCAAGCTCTTTATTTAAATCAGCATTTCCATATAAAAGGATATAACTGTTTGATGGATGATAGTATTTTTTATGAAAATTTCTAAAATATTCATCTGTTAAACCCGGAATAGCTGCTGGATATCCTCCCGAAGAAACACCATATGTGTTGTCGGGAAAAAGCTGTTTGTTAACCTGATACATAAGTTCACGCATTGGGCTTGAGTATGCACCTTTCATTTCGTTATAAACAACTCCTTTATAAACAATTTCTTCATCAATATTATCAAGCTCGTAATGCCAGCCTTCTTGTTTTAAAACTCTTGGATCGGTATGTAGAACCGGATTAAAAACAGCATCAAGATAAACATGCATTAAATTAAAATAGTCTTTATCATTCATGCTTGCAACCGGATATGTAGTGTAGTCCGAGCTGGTCATAGCATTTAAAAATGTATTTAACGAACCCATTGCAAGTAAATCAAAAGGACTTTTTACAGGAAAACTTGTAGATCCGTTTAATACAGAATGTTCCAGAATATGCGGAGTACCATAATCTGTATCGGGAGTAGTTCTAAATGAAATACTAAATTGCTTGTTTGCATCGCTATCAGATACTTTCATAAGTCGTGCACCCGATTTTTCATGTTCAAAATAAAGGCAGTTTGCATTTATTTCTTTCACAAATCGGTTTTCAATGAGCTTAAACCCATTATAGACTTTTCCAACTTCGAAATTAGTTTGTGCTTTACTTGTAAGAATCATTGAGATTATAATCAAAAAGGTAAGCAATGTAATTGTTTTTTTCATTTTTAGGATATTTTAGTTAATAATTAGGTTATTTAGTTGATTTTATAATAATTCAGGTAAGCATCTATATCAAGCTCTTTGCCTGTGCCCATTATCATTCGCTCTTGCCATGGGTAGTATTCGCCATGTTTATAAAAAACCTCTAAGTATTTTCCTACATCTTTATTAAACACATATTCGTTTCCGAATTTTTCTTTTAATGTTTGATGTATCTGGCAGGCAATAATATCTGCAAGCAAATAACTTTGTAAGTATAATGGATAGGCAACATAGATAATGTTGTTCAAATCTCTTGTTCGTATATTATCTGATTCAATTAATAAATACTTTTTGGCAACATCCTTTTGTATTTGATCATATTCTTTTTCAGGATACAAATAAAGCTCCATTTCCTGCATAAAATTGGCAATATGATACCGTATAAAAGCAGGCGAATAAGTATTTAGTAAATCTTTTTGAGCATTAATTTCATCATCCGTTAAATGAGCATATTTTTTTAGCCATTCCGGATTCCTTGTAAGCCATGCAGATGTTTCGGCCATTCCCTCTGAAAAAGCGGGCGTGCCATTGCCTGGAATCCATTCGTATCCTTCCAAAATTGGCTGGTCTATTGAGTTAAACAAACCATGCAAACCATGTCCCATTTCATGCATCCATACCGAAATATCCATTTCGAGCGTCATTACAGCTCTGAAATCGCCAGGAATATTAAGCATAATACCCTGACCACCAACACCAGCGGGTAATTGTTTTTCAACAAGCTTTGATGGAAGATCGTTGTAAAAAATTCCAATATTAGCAAGTGACTCTTTCACCATGTCGATGTTATTTACTGTTTTGGGTAGTTGCGGACTATTATTTGCATAAAAAATACCAATTAATTGAAATGCATTTATTTGACTGAATTCCTTAATTTGCTTTTCATTTTTTGCTTTTTCTATTAAGGCTTTGTATGGTTCTAATGTAGCCTTGTCGAGTGAATTAACAAACTCCTTGAACCAGTTGTAACCTAATCCGTTGTTTTCGAATGTAAAATGAACATAGTTTTTAAAACCAAGGTCTTGTGATTTTTTATTTCGAAGATTAATTAGTTCACGCATTTTTGCTGGAATAATACTTGCTTGATTTTCGTTATTATCTTTTACTTCAAGCATTTCTTCCAACTCATTTCTGAGTTTCATGATTTCAGCGTCATATTCAACCTTTGCCGACAACAATGTATTATGCCAAACTTTAATTCTGCACTGCAAAATAGTATCAGTTATTTCTGATCTTTTGGGATACCATTTTTCTATATAATTATTTAGTGTATCGTTTGTTAATAAAGCAAAATACTTATTCTTTGGGGTAAGCAAATCGGGTTTTTCTTCACCAGAGTAAAAATTCCAATATGCTGTGCCAAGTTCAATAGATATTTGCTCATATTCAATTTCAATGCGGGTTAAAAATTTTTCTAATTCGTTGGTATTTGCCTGACAAGATACCACAGAAAAGGAAAGAATTGTAGCAACACTGAATCTAATAAAGGGGTAAAAAAATTTCATGATAGGTATAAATTATAACAATAATTACTAATTGTCATTTGACATAAAAACTTACAGGTAGTTTAAAACTGATTTTTTATAGATGGAATTCTTTTTTAGGAGATGCTTACTAGATTATAAAACCAGATTCTCTTTAAGTATTTGTAGAAGGTTCTTATGAATTTCCGGTTTATCCATATGCTGGTTTTTGCCAAGCGCTGGAATTGCAGGCCATCCATTATCTTCCCATTCTAAATTGGCAAAAATCTTTTTCTTGCTATATCTCGGAATAACATGGTAATGCACATGGTGGTCAACCATCATTAGCATCAGGTAATTCATTATTTCATAGTCAAAAACTTGTTTCATAGTTCTTTCAATGATCTGGATTATTTTTCCCAAATCTTTCATTTCATCTAGAGACACATCCGATAAATGCAAAGCGTACCGATTTAATGATAGAATTCCTGAGCCCAAGGTTGGCTGTGCCGGACGTATTGACCAGGTCCATGAGTCGTTTTTGAAAACAGTAAATTCATCAACCTTGAACTTTAATTTAAAATCACAAAGCATGTGATTAGAATCCATTGCGATAATAATTTAGAATGTAATTACTTTATCACTTTCAAGGGTTAATTGAGCAAGCTCTTTCATAGTACTTAATGAGGCTCCTGAAATCAATTCAAGTTTGTCTATTCCTCTGGCTTCGGCACACGAAGTACATATTTTAATTTGCCCCTTCTTTTGCCCAAAAAATTTTAGCATTCGTTCAATATTGTAATAACCTTCGGGTGTTTTTTGATTTGGTAATGCACAAGTAACTGCATCGGCCATTAAAAAAATAGTAATTTCAGCTGTTTCGTAATCCTTTGCTATCTGATTTGCAAGACGCAGTCCATTATAGGCTTTTTCAGTTCCGTAAGGAGCATCATTAATTATTATAAGAGTTTTCATAAAAAATAGAGGTTGAGTTGTTATGCAATACAAAAGTGCAAATTTTATTTTTTAAATTTATTCTAATATAATAAAATTCATTAACTTGGAGTTTTATTTGAAAAAAGATGAAAACCGGATTTTCTATTTTTATTACATTTTCAGTTTTTATTGCTGTTTCGTGCCTCAGCGAAATGCCCGATTCCATTTCTTCTGATGTTACCTTAAACACATCTGTAGCATTCCCCTTAGGTGAAACATCTCTTGGTTTAAATGACATTAGTGGTTTTGACGAAAGATTACTAGATGAAAATCCTTTAACTGGCAAACCTTTCTGGAAAGATTCTGCAGAAGTTATATTGAGTTATTCAATGCCATTTGATATCGGAGATATTTATCAAACCTCAGAAGAAATTATTCAATTAACATTCCGTTTAAATATGTATAATGGATTTCCATCGACAGTACGAGGTCAGTTTTATTTTTTGGATCCATATGGGTTTATTCAGGATTCACTTTTCCAGGATGGTCCGGTCGAATTAAAAAAAGCTACAGCTAGTGATAATGGGAAAATCACATTCAAACCTCACGAAAAAAAGGATATAGCATTTGATTCAAATAGACTGGATAACCTGCAATCTGTTAATAAAATAAGGATTTATTTAGTATTTAGTACATCAGATGTTGATGATGAGCTTGTTCAATATTATGATGAATACTTAGTTGATGTACAAATAGGAGTAAAAGCAACCTTGAAATTTGATCTATAGATTTTTCTGTGTATGAAGAAATATTTTTGGCTAATTAGTTTTTGTATAATTCCCTTTTCTGTGCTTTTCTCGCAGCAAAACAATACATTTTATTTAATGCATAATGTGCCTCAATCAAACCTATTAAATCCTGCAGTTCAGATTGATTGTAAATGGTTTGTTGGTATACCTGCTCTAACATCAACCCAATTAAATTACAGCAATACAGCATTTTCATTTAACGATATTTTAGGTAGCGGAAATCTGGATATCGATGCATTAAACAACAATGTTCACCGGGCAGATTTATTAGCTACAGAACTACATCTCGATTTAATTTCATTAGGATACAGATATCACGAATATTACATAACTTTTAACATAGCAGAAAAAGTCAATATGGCTTTTACTTATCCGGGCGATTTGGTTGGAATGGCATGGCAAGGAAATGCTCAGTTTATAGGAGAAACAGCTAATTTCAACAATCTTCGAACCAATACTTCATACTACCGCGAATATGCCATCGGTGTTTCTAAGGTTTTTGATCAGTACAGCACTTATGGAATACGAGCAAAATTACTTTTTGGGAAACTAGGTATTTATTCTGGCAAATCGGAAATGAGTCTCTATACCGATCCAACAACTTACGACCTGCAATTTGAAGCTGATATTACACTTAATTCTTCTGCGCCCATAACAGTGAATCAGAATGCCGAAGGTGTAATTACAGGTATTACAGCACAAGAAGTTGATATAATGGGCACCCTTTTCAATTCAGATAATAAAGGTTTTGCGATTGATTTGGGAGGTATTTATAAGTACGATGAAAATATTATCCTTTCGGCAAGTATTCTCGATCTTGGATTTATTAGATGGAAAACCACACCAAATAATATTCACATGCAAGGATCTTTCGATTATGCAGGTACTGGCTTGGGAAGTGATTTTAATTCAAATGGCTATATTTTAGATTTACGGGATTCTATTTTTAATGCCTTTACACAAGATGTAACTCAGGATTCATACTATTCATGGTTACCAATGCAAATTTATCTGGGTGGTATGTATCAGTATATGCCAAAACTAGGAATAGGAGCGGTTAGTCGAAATGTAATTTATCGGAACAAACTGCACTCATCGTTTACTTTGTCAGCAAATACAACCTTATGGAATAAGTTTTCTGCAGCATTAAGCTGGTCGTATTTAAACAATACATACAAAAACGTTGGACTTGGACTAGCCTGGCATGGTCGTGGATTGCAACTGCATATGGTGACCGATAATCTTTTGGGTATTTTCAAGCCCTTTGATGCACGAAACCTTAATCTCCGATTTGGATTTAGTTTACTATTAGGATGTCCAAGAAACAAGAAGGATGCTGCTAAGCAAAATAAATATTCAGGTTCACCCGAAAATGCAAATTGTTCATGGTTCGAGAAAATGGAAGAAAAATACCAGAAGAAAAAGAAAGCACTTAAGAAATAAATATAGATATTTATTCAATTTATTTAGCTTTATATACCCAAATATCTCCCATAATTAATTTTTCAACACCTATTTTTTTTAATCGTTTAAATTCTTTTTTTACATCCTTAATTTGGTCGAATTCATTCGTTGCAATAAAAAAGAAGGTACTTTCGTCATTTTTTATTATATATGTTTTTAAGTCGAATTCACGTTGTAGAACGATTTGTCCAAGCTTAGCGTTTTTAATAGTTTTATAAGCTCCTACAATCACATTAAACTTGTTTGTTTGATAAATTTCTAAACTGTCAGAATTATTTATTTTACTCTCATTTACTTTTAAATCAGAGACCTTAACTTCGTAAAGTTGTTTAAACTCTTCAATTTCTTTTTTATCTGTTTCAGATAATACCATTGTTTTTTTTAGTCTTTCTACTTCTTCTTTAAGTACTGTAATTTCTTTTTCGCTGTCATTTATTTTGTTTTTCAAAACTTTGTTTTCATATACAATTTTATCAATAGTTTCAGATTGTAATTGAGAATTTTGGCTCATATTTTCAATTGCTTTTCTATCTGAATATGAATTATTCGTTTGTGTTGTATTTTTTTTACTGAAGCGATATCCTAATAATATTTCATATGAAGGACCAGAAAATTTTGCAATTTCGCCAATATTATATTCATATGCGCCACTAATGGTTATGTTATTATAGATTTTACCTCCCAGATTTAAATAAACACAACTGTTATGTCTGTATCCAATATATGACCAAATCAGGTCTCTATGATTTAAATAAACTCCTATGTCAAACTGAATGGGTAATCCAAGGGTAGTGCGAGCAATAATGTTTGGTGCAACAACAAGCTTTTCGGGTATTACTGTAAATTTATAATTAGCTAATATCAAAAAATGTTGAATTAACTGATAATTTAAATCTGTATTATTTGTTTGATCTTGATATTGGTACTTTGTATTCATTAGTTGATATCCTACAAGACCAACCTCCAGTTTTTTAAATTTATAATTAATTCCAGCTGTAGCATCCAATTTTGTTTTTGCCCCATTTTGAGAAAATACCAAAGGGTCGCTAGTATTATCAGCTTGTAATTCATCAAATGATATATGAACATTCATTAATCCAAGACTTAGAGCCAGAGAAAGAGTTTGATTTGTATTAAGTTTAAAATGATATGAATATGAGCCATAAAAAGCTGTTCTGCTAAATATATTATCAGCATCATTTGAGAACATTATTCCTAAACCTATTTTATCCTGATTAATTGAGCCATCTATACTCATCAATGTATTTCTCGGAGCACCTTGAATATCAGTCCACTGTTGGCGATTCAATAAGAAAATATTTGTATTATCAGCTGTTCCAACTTTTGCCGGATTTAATAAATATGGATTTGTAAAATAATGGTCTATTACTGGTATTTGCTGTGACTTAGCAATAATGGGGAATAATATAAATATATAAAAAATGTATTTTTTCATTATAGATGTTGTTAATTATTTCTTAATAATGATATAGCTCCTTTATAAACAGTATCTGATTCATCAAATTTAATAATGTAGTAATAAGTACCATCGGGTAAAATATCGCCATTTGAATTTGTACCATCCCAAGTATTTTGATAAGATACCTTAGAATAAACCTCATTTCCCCAGCGATCAAAAATAATTACAGTGCAATTACCATAACTTTCAATATTTTCAATTACCCATGAATCATTTATTCCATTTTCATCAGGAGTTATAAAGTTATTTGGAGAAATTTTATAATCATCAACTACGGTTATTGTTAATGTGTCGTAATTAACACACGAATTAATATCTTCTACTTGAACAACATAATTCACTGTTTCCATTGGTGCAGCTATGGGGTTTGAAACAAAAGGATTAGATAAACCATCTGATGGATACCACAAATAAATGATACCACCCGAAGCATTCAGTCTTGTATCCTCTCCTTTACTTATGCTTAAATCCTCACCTACATCAGCAACCGGAAGGCTAAAAACCTGAACATATCTTACCAAAGAATCGACACAATTATTATCCGATTTAACTTTTAATATTATCGGATAGATTCCCGGGGAACTATAAATATGGTTTGGTTCAGGAATGTTGCTTGTAAAAAGATCTCCAAAATCCCATTGATAACTTATATTTCCTTCCCTTATTGTACTTAAGTTTGATGGGTTTATAGGATTGCCATCACAAACATTATAAATACTGAAGTTTGCTACAGGATGGTAATCTACAATTATTGATTTATTAATTGTTGCATTGCATCCTTTACTGGATAATGCAGATAATTTAACCTGGTATGTCCCAGGATTAAGGTATTGATGGATAGGGTTTTGTTGAACAGAGTTAGTTGCATCTCCAAAATCCCATGAATATGAACTGATACTTCCTGACGAAATTATAGTTAAATCATAAAAAACAGATGGGTTTCCATCGCAAACATTTTCAACCGAAAATTCAGGTTCTGGTAAAGGATAAGTAGTAATTATTTTAGTTATTGAATCTGAACACATTATTCCAGATGTTGCAATAAGTTTGACAACATATGACCCAGGATTTGAATACTGATATATTGGGTTTTTTTCAGTTGAAACTGCCCCATTTCCTAAATTCCAGTAATAGCTTAAAATTCCAGATTGTATTGTTGATAAATTTGAAAATTCAACAGGATTATTTGTACAATCATCTAGGGCATCAAAATTAACACTTGGAAGAGCATATACTGTAACATTTTTAAATATTTGATCTGAACAACCCTTTTCAGAATTTACATTTAATGATACTGAATAGGTTCCAGGTGCTACATAATAATGATCAGGATCAATATTAACAGATCCCAATCCATCTCCAAAAGCCCACGTATTTGTATATGTGCCTGAATTTATGCTTGTATTATTGATAAAATGTATAGTGTCGGTTAAACAAATATTCGAAGCTATAAAATCAGCTACTGGTTTTGCATAAACAACTACATTTTTTGAAATAGTATCAATACAATTATTTTCGGTACTTGTTGTTAAGAGAACTCTATAAGTTCCATCAGCACTATAGTTATGTGTTGCATTTCTATCACTCGAACTGTTTCCGTCACCTAAATTCCAGTAATAGTTTAAAGCACCCTGCGATATAGTTGTTTTATTTATAAGATTCATATCTGATCCTAAACATACATTCGAAAATTCGAAGTCAGGTATTGCTCTTGGGAAGACATCAACAGATTTAATGAGAGAATCCTTACAGCCAGTTGCATCTTCGGTTACAATAAGTTTTACATTATAATTTCCTGATGTAGGAAATAAGTGTGATGGATCAGTATCGGTAATAAAGGCCGATGCATCATTAAAATCCCACATGTTTGAAATTGTCCCTCCCGATGTTGATAAGGATGAGTTTGAAAAAACAACAGGGCTTTTATCACATTTACTGATAAACGAATAATTAACCACCGGGGTAGGATTAACTCTTATTGTTTTCGACGAATCATTGTTGCAACCTTTGTCTGATGTGGCAGTTAATTTTACGGTATAAGTTCCATCGGCTGAATAAGTATATATTGGATTTTTAGAACTATTTCCATCGCCATTTCCAAAATCCCAAGTATAAGTTAGAATACTTCCGGAGGAAATAGCAGATGTGTTTACAAATTTTGTTGATTGTGTTCGGCAAACAGTATCGAAAAGAAAATTAACATTGGGTAATGGGTTTACAGTTATGGTTGCTATTTCTGAATAAGCAGTATCACATTCGCCACTTTTTACAACGGCTCTATAAGTTGTTGTTTGTAATAAATTACCAAAACTTAATGTATGGTTAATATTACCAATATTAGTCCAGCTGGTGCCATTATATGAAAACTGCCAGTTTAATATACCACCGATATAATCAGACAAAACAAGTGTTCCACTGTTTTGTTTAGAACAAACCTCTTTCGAACCGGAAATAATACCTCCTTTAGAACGCGGAGAAACAATAACAGCAATATTATTAGATTTTTTCTCTTCACATACACCACTTTTTACAACAGACCTATAATAACTTGTGCGTATAATATTTGTATAAGTTAATGTGTCGTTAGTAAAATTAATGGTATTCCAAGGCATATTTCCTGTTTCCGATGTTTCCCATCGTACAATATCTCCTGTATTCCCTGACAGAACAACTTCTCCAAAATTATCCCCAAAGCAAACTGTATCTGCTCCAAGTATTGTTCCAGCTAATGTATTTGGAGAAACAGTAACAATTACAATATTAGATTCCGATGTACATATTCCACTTTTCACAATAACTTTAAAGTAATTTGTGATCGAAAGATTATTAAATAGATAATTTGCAGATGTATAAGGAATTGAATTCCAGCTCAAGCCCATATTATCAGAATATTCCCAATGATCTATGTTTCCTGTATAATTCTTTAATTCTAAAGTACCTGAATTATTTTCCTGACAAACCGTTTTGTTTTCAGACAAAATTCCTCCCATGGATAGTGGATTAACATAAACCTTTGCAACTGTTGATGTATCCCTTGGTGTGGCTCCAAATTTTACGATAGCTCTAAAATATGTTGTCTGGGTAAGATCTTTATAATCAAGCGAATCCAAGGTGTTGTTAATAGTTATCCAGGGAGAAGAACCACTAGTAGAATATTCCCAGTATAGTACATTGCCAATTTCGCCATTTAAACGAAGCACTCCTTGATTGCTTCCATAGCAAACAGTATCTATTGGTTCCATTAATGTTCCCCCAAAAGAAACTTGTGCATATAAAGGATCTTCAAAAGACACAAAGCCCAAAACAACACAAATAATTATAAAGATTCTTTTTTTCATTATTGACTTTTCCTTAGTTGAAATTACATTTTTACAATTCTGAACGATTTTACCTGGTCTTTTACAACCATTTTATAAATATAGATACCAGCCTTTAACCTGCTAAAATCATATGATTTAAAAATATATGATGTTTGATCTATGTTTTCCGTATAAATTAACATTCCGTTTAGATCATACAAATAGAGACTTACAAGATTTCGCTGGTTTAGTTTTAGTTCATAAATAAATTCACCATCATTTGGATTTGGATAAACTTGAGAATCAAGAATTTCAAACATTTCAGCCTTTAAGGTACTATCATTGTCTTCGGGTAAGTAATATTTATTTGTTCCACTAATAGTTAAGGGTTTTGAAATGGTATCATTACAAAAGGCATTATTTACAAATAATTTCACATTAAAAACACCTTCTTTATAAAAGATATGTGTTGGTAATGCTGTTGTGCTTGTTACACCATCTTTGAAATCCCATAAGTAATTAATCGGCGTAGGGTAAGAAACATCAACAAACTGTATGGTGTCTCCAATTTTTGAGATTGTTGGAGCAAGAAAATATGCATTTATTGATAAATCGGAATGTTGAATCAAAATAGAATCTCTCAATTTACAAGCATATTCGTTTACAACATCAACCCAGTATTTGCCTGAATCGCTGACAAATACTCTACTTTGATTAGAAATGAAACCTGTTGTTGATCCCCATGTATAGGAAACTCCTGAACTGCCTGCATCCAGTAGGGCTTGTTGATTTTTGCATAAGTATAAATTCTCTCCTAACTCAACATTTGGTATTGGATTAACCTTAATGTTTATAGTATCAATACTTGAGCAATTATAATTATTAGTTACGCTTACCCAATAATTCCCTGTAGTAGTTACATTAAGAGTTTGAGAAGTTTCTCCATTATTCCATAAATAATCAGAACCTGTATTTTGAGCATTTAACAAAAGGATTTCTCCACTACAGAAGGAAGTATCGTTGCCGAGAGCTACAATTGGCTTCGGAATTATTGTTATATTAATGCTGTCGGTAACAGAACAATTATTTGCAGTTATAATATTTACCCAATAGCTCCCTGTTTGATTGGCATATAATGTTTGATTACCTGTTCCATTATTCCATAAATAAGTTGCACCATTATTTTGAGCATCTAAAAGTACGCCTCCACAAATGGTAATATCTTCAGAAAATGGCATAACAGGGAGTGGATTAAACTGAATATTAAGTGCATCTGAGCTTTGACATCCATCAGCATTTGTAACAGTTACTGAATAATTGCCTGGATTTGTTATGTTAATATTCTGGCTTGTTTCTCCGGTTGACCATAAATAATTTATCCCGGAACTTCCTGCATCAATAGTAACAGTAGATCCCTGGCATTCTGTAATATCTGAACCAAGATCTACAACAGTCGAAGAAAAAACATTTACATAAGAACTAGTATTTCCTGTGCAACCATGGTCGGTAACTGTTACAGCATAATTACCTGTATTTGTTACAAGAATATCTCTTGTAGTTTCCCCTGTAGACCATAAATAGTCAGCACCTGGATAACCAGCGTTAAGGCTAATTGAATCACATGTATTTATTGTTGATCCACCCAGATCAATTACAATTGGACTATTTAACATAACAAAGACATTGTCTGAGTTACTACAACCCAGGCTGGATGTTACAGTAACCGAATAATTACCACTCTCGCTTACGATTATTGTTTGGCTAAATGAATTATTAGACCACAAATAACTAGAGCCAGTATTTTCGGCATCCAATATCTTAGAACTGGTACAGTATGGAATAGTATCCCCTCCTCCAATATCAACAATTGGAAGCGAATGAATATCGATGTTTTTTGATACTGTATCGGAACAACCGAAAATCGATTTTGTAATAAGTGAAGCAGCAAAGGAACCATCACTAGAGTATTTATACTCCGGTTCTTTCTGGGTTGATGTTGAACCATCACCAAATGCCCATGAATAGCTTAACGTTCCATCATTTGGGAAAGAGAAATTTTGAAATACAGTAAAATTACCCAAACATACAGGCTCTGCAATAAAATTGGCTGTTGGATTTGGATAAACATGAACAGTTTTTTCAATAGAACTTTTACACCCATAGGAAGAAGTAGTACTTAGTTTTACATTATAATTTCCTGATGTACTATACATTTTATTAATGTTTGTGGTTGTTGCTGTTGATCCATCTCCCATAGTCCATTGATAAGTTAATGATTCTGCCGGAGAGATACTGCTGGAATTAATGAGTTTTGAGGTATCGCCTAAACAAACATCATTAAAAGTAAAATTACTAGTTGGAATAGGATAAATAGTTATTGATTTAACAATGGTATCTGTACATCCATGGTTTGACGTTGCAACAAGAGTGACATCATAAGTACCAGGAGCATCGTAAGTAAGTATTGGATTGGCAGTTGATGATTTTATACCATTACCAAAGTCCCATTTATAAGTCATACTGCCCGATTCTATGCTCGATGTATTGTGAAAAACAGATGGAACGCCCAAACAAACATTTGCATCTGATGTACTAAAGTCAGCATTACCTGGAGCAAAAATCAGAATTGTTTTCTTTAACGAATCGGTACAATTGAAATTGTTAGAAACAGTTAAGGTTATTTCATATTGTCCTGAATCCGGATAATTATATGTCGGTGTAAATAATGTTGATGTATCACCGTTTCCAAAATTCCATAAATTCGATGATATTACACCAGATGAGCTGTTTGTAAAAATTATTCCATTGGTTTGGCAGGCATCACCAAAATCAAAATTTACATTGGGTAATGGTTTAATTATAAATGGTTTTGTTGTTTTATGAGTACATCCTTGCGACGAGTAAGCGGTTAATGTTACATTGTACGTTCCGGATGCCTGATACTTTTTCGAAGTAACAGAATCGGTGCTCACTGTTCCGTCGCCGAATTCCCATAAATAATTCATAGGATAACCTGAAATATCGATAGTACTTGTATTGGTAAAAAATAAACTATCGCTTTTGCAAAATACGCTTCCCCCACTTAGTGTTGTAAATTCAGAATGTGGCAATGAATCCAGAATTACAACAGTAGAGTCGTAATTAAAGCAGCCACGTGGATCTGTAACTCTGACTTTATACTGGGCATTTAAACTAACTGTTTTTGTTCTTGATGTATCATTCACATTTGCAATATTATTGGTGTACCATAAATGATCATAGCCTGTATTCCCTGCATCTAATATGTAGCTGCTTCCCAAACAAATGTGAACAGTATCTGCGAGGTTTATAATTGGAGGATCGTCGCAAATATGATCGCTCACAGTAAGCCTGGTTGCATTCTTTATATTAATAGCTTCTCCTGTAGTGGCATAATTTGCAGAAGTATCTACTAAACCAAATTTATCTTCGTAATAATATCCATTGGTAAAAGAACGCCATACTTTAAAATCGCTTTCTGTGCCATTTACTCCTTCAAAATCAACGCTATCGAGATAATAGATAGTAACGACTTCATCAATTGCATTATCTGGATACAAATTATAATATTTTTTTATACTCCCATTGGTAACCGTAAGTTCTGAAGTATGGCCACGTTCAACTTTAATGTCATTGCCTAGACTGTCACTAAATTGAATTCCCATACCTATTCCATTTCTTTGGATAAATGTATTTAGACTCATATCGGTCCATACATAACCTGAATCGCTAACAATTCTGGATATGTCTTTCTCAATATCAAGAATTCCGGATGATATTAAATCTGAATTATTTAAGTACAGATTTTTACCATACAAATCGATATTCCCTTTTTGAAAGAATATACTATCATTTACAACAATATTTACTCCCAATTGTACTGTTGTATCTGGTTTATTAAGTACTATTTTATTAAAACGTACTGCATATTTTCCGGCAACACGCTGTATGCTATCGCCAATAAACTGAATCCTTCCTTGTTCTTTAGTACAAAATAAGGAGTCGTTCACATTATTAATAATATTCCCTTTAATATATATATTGCCTGAATTAAAAATGGTTCCAGTATCGTTAACAATACTCCCATTTATAAAAAAAGGTACATCGTTCGTGAGTTTTAATCTTGTGTTTCCAATGCGAAGGGTATCCTGGGAGGTAGCCGAAAACACAAAGCCCAAAACCAACAGCATACTCGCTGCGGTTTTAAGTATATATTTGGGAATATTATTTTTAATCATAATGCCAGGTTTAAAGCTTAATAATATAGGCTAATACATAGTATGGTGGGCGATTCTCGTGAGCAAGATTATTTCCTCTAGGATAAATAGTATGATTATGGATATTATTAACCATATACTTATTCATATTCGTATTTATGTTATCAATTTCCGTTTGGAGGAAATCAGCTGCAGCTTTATCTCCTAGCGTAATACAATTATCCTCGCTTCCACTACCATCATTATCAAATATATCTCTAGTATTTCCTACAAAGTTCCATGTATGTTTATGAGTATCTGTTGCAGTTTTTTGATCATTAAGAGTATTATTATCATGATTATGTAAAGGCATTTGAGCTTCTGTGATTTTTACTTTGTCTACACCAATTGTACTTGCTCCAATGGAGTAAGTTATGTTAGGGCCATTGGTATATGAGCCATCTTGATTTAAAGTTCTTTCTGGTCTTGTTCCATATCCAACAATAAACCTACCTCTAAGGTCTGGTGAAACGACATTTGCTGTTCCGTCTGCTGCCGCATACTCTGTTCCATCACATAAGCCCCAACCAATACTTTTTAAGTATATTTTGTCAGTGTTTCCACTCCACATAATAATAGCTCCTTTTGGGAGTAAATCGTAACCATATGTCCTAATCCTACCAGAAGCATTAATATTTCCATCTACTTCAAGTTTTTCGGTGTCTCCGGCATCTGGAGCGTTTCCAATTTTTACCTGTCCTTTAATGTAGGCTCCGTCAGCTTGTGCTACAACATCTGCACCAACTGCTAAATTGCCTACAACTGTAAGTTTACTTTGCGGAGTATTACTTCCAATTCCAACTTTAGTATCTGGATATATATGTGCTGATATTTTTTGTCCATTTGCAGATGGATCTCCTAAATTTAATTTCCATCCCCATGCTGGTAAGGCCATCCAATCGGTTCCATTAAAATAACAGAAAATACTTAAATCTGTACAATAGCATAGAAGTCCTTCAGCAGGATTAGGGATTAATTGTATCTCTGAAGATGTTAACCGGGGAATTAACAATCCTTTATTATCTGATTTTAGATCTAAAATAGCTGAAGAATCAGGTGTAGGTTGGTTGATACCTACCTGCGCATGGCCAATAGAAAATTGCAAGCATAAAGTGAGTGCAATGAGTGTTGTTTTTAAAATTCGTGAGTTTTTCATGGTATGCTTATTTTTTTAGTTTTTGATTTAACCTGTTTATTATCTGTAGTAAAGGCTTTAATTTCATACAAATATTCTTTTCCGGCACTTATGTTTTTATCTGTAAATTCGGGTTTTGGCAATAAACCGCTTATGGGTTTAAAATTTTCTTGTTCGTTGGTTTTACGATAAACGATATAGCCTTTTATTTCGTTATCCGATTTTACTTCCCAGCTTATCTGTACATGCTGTTTTTTCTTTTTATACTCAACAGTAATCTTTCTAAAATCAATGTTTACTTCTGTCTCAATGCATAGCTTTGCAGCATATAATTCCGATTTCTCCGACAAATTTCCAGAACTATCAACAGCAATTATGAAGTAATTATAGTCCACATTAGGCAGTGCCAATCGGTCGGTAAATAATTCAATACCTTTAATCAGGTTTACATTCAGTTGAATCGGGGTTTTATCTTTTTCGGCACGATAAACCTGATAACCTGCCAGATCAAGATCAAATACAGGCAACCATTCTACGATCAAACCTTTCTTTTCTTGCGATATGGATTTAATTACTGGTTTCTGGGGTGGAATAGCGTCGGGTATTCGCGTAATGGCAAAATCGGAATAATCACTTTTATTGTATGCTGAGTCGATAGCAATTACCCTGTAAAGAAAATTGTTTTTCACTTCCCTGGGCAAATAATTAATAAAACGATTTTCTTTTATAGGATCAGCATTTAATAAACTATAGTTTTTAGAGTCGGAATCAATGGTTCTGTAAACATAATATCCCAACAAATCGGGCTCTGTATTTTCCTGCCAGCTTAAAATAATTACCCCTGTATCGGCAGAAGCAATTAATAATTTTGGTTTTGCTGGAGGAAAAATATCATTAATTACAGCCGGATAAATTTCGGAAAAAGATTCGTTTCCACTTTCATCTATTGTAGATACTTTATAATTGTGTACCCCGATATCCTTTACACTGTCTGTATAAGTATGGTATTCTTTTCCGATTGGGGTATTATTTATTCTTTTAAAAGCAGTATCATTCATGCTGGTTTTATAAATATAGTAACCGGCAAGGTCAGGTACATTTTTGTTTTCCCAATAAAGGCGTACATTTTTCCCAACAACCTCGGTAATTAATTTGTCGGGTGGCGGTGGTGGAGAAATATCTTTTATGGTAAATGTTATTTTAGGGCTTAATTTACTTTCTCTCCCGAAATAATCTATTCCGGAAATTTCGTAGCTATAACTTTCTTCAATTTTCAGGCTGTCGTCTGTAAAAAAAATTTCGGGATAATTTCCTTGTTCATCTGCCGATGCTATAATAGGAACACTTGTTAACTTTTCTTTTTCTGCATTATTTATAGCGCGATAAAGATATACTCCCATAAATAGATCTTCGTTCGGAATCCATGAGAAATTTGCAGAATAATCGTTTTGGACCACTTTAAGAGAATCAGGAGCAGATTTGGGAATATATTTATCTGCAACAATCCATTCCGATAATCCCAGCTCAGATTCTTTGGTATTTTCAATCTCATTTATTTTATACCTGTATTCTTTTCCTAAAGTAATATCCTTATCGAAAAACTGAATCCCTAAAAATTCAGAAAATTCAGGATACTCAACCGACCGAATCATAATTACGAATTTGGTGATTCCGTCAAGATCTTTCGCACGTGATCCCAATATTTTATTTTCGATAATATTAAAAAGGGGATCTTGTTCTTTCAGTTTTTCGGAAAGTTGATTTTTTCGTACAATGGGTATCGTATTTATTTTTATCCAGTTAAGATCATTTTTTTCCTGTCGGTATATATTTACAGGGTTCTCGGTATAAATAGTTTCGGTATACCATTTTATAATTATCTGATTGTTTTGATCGCTACTTACCAGAACCTTTGCTTTTTCTTGTGCAAGCGAAGTACTAATAATTAAAAGTAAGCTTATGAATGTATATAGTTTTTTCATCTTTTGAATTACAATTTATACTCGGTTGATAAATTAAAATCACAGGTAATAATGCTAAGAAATTTGGCATGCCCGGAAACATTGCCACTAATTTTTCTGGTACTGTTGTAGTAGGTTAAATCACCTTTTAAATTAACACTTGCAACATTAAAATTGCCAAAGGTACATAGTGTTCCACCTGTTGTAACATATAGTCCTGCGTTAAAATCAACACGGAAACTTGCCTCATTAAGTACAATATCGGGTCTGTAGGTAATAGATGCAAAAATATCTGCTTTAAGGCTGGCTTCGGCTTTTATACCTAAATTACAAATGTCAGAACTTATGCTACCTTCAAACCCATACCTTACATATGCTCCAAGACCAATATTAAATATTGTTGGGTTAAGCGAGAAGTACCCGGTTAGTCGCACTGGCCCGCTGGCACACAATGGCTGAACAACTACGGGACTTGCCTTTGACGCAAGATTTACATTAAATGTTTCTGTGTTAATATCAATGTGTAGTTTCCCGTGTCCGCAAATGGCCTCATTTCTTGATTGCCCAAAGAAATCGCCAATAAACTGATGTTTGTTCGAAGGATTATATGTCATACAACCAAGTCCTTCAATAACAGGTTTAGCGCCCGGTTTATTACCCCAGTTCGAAGTAACCTGCAAACCAATGTTTCTTAAACTTCCTGTACTGGTAAAGTTTATTTCCATAGTTCCTGTACCTTGAACTACTTCCCCCTTTTTAGCAAAATCAACATAATCAACAAGGAGGTAATTCCCATACGAAATACTTGGGTCTATTACATAACTCACTTCTATTTCACCAGGTTCGAATGAGATTTCAGGAATTGAAAAATTTATATTTAATTCAGGTAGCAAAGCTTCTAAATTTGGCAGATCAGGCAACTGTAAACGCCAGTCGGGCCATTCCAGTTTTGGCAATTGTGGTATTTTAAAATAAATAGCACCCCAATCTATACCAGGGAATATCATTATTATACGACACAGGTCTTTGTCGGGAAATATTTCGCTAATCTGTGGCCAGGTAATTGAAGGGTATTCAACTTTTATTCCACTCCAGTCTTCATCGTACATAATAGCTTCTAAATCGTCATAATCAGGTTCAGGAAGCTCGCTTAATACTTTGTTAAACAAATATTCAGATAATTCGCAAAGATTTGGAACCGAAGGCCATTTAAAATCCGGCATCTGACATAGAATATCGCCCCATTGCAGTCCCTGCTTATTATCGTCCATTACCTTTTGGCACCAATCGAATCCCGGAAAAACTTTTGCCAATTGGGCATAGGTAAATTCGTTATATTTTTCCTTCACATTATCTTCGTATCCTTTCTCTAACCTTGCTCTTGCTTCTGCAGCAATCATCTGGTTTAAGAATTCAGATTCTGCTGGGCCATTTGTTTTAATATAGTTCTGTATATCATCAAAATTAGGTTCGGGAAATTTTTCGAGAACAGACTCAAAGGCTTTTTTATTTAAACCGCAAAGCAATTTTTTAATTTCTTCAACATTTAAATGATTTAATATGTTGCAGATATCTACTTCAGGTATATCGGGCAAGCTTAAATCAAGGTTGTATTCTTTTAATCCTGGTTCTTCGATTTTGTCAAAATCCATATTGCAGTCTACGCCAATAGGTATCTCTGGTCGCATGTGATGATAGACTCTTCCGGTTACTCCTGTTATCTCAAGAGGACCGACTTTAAGTCCGGTTTTCGACATACTCACTTTTTTTAGCTTTGTATTTTTTCCTTCAGGAACCGTTGCTTCTTCAGCTTCATGTCCCGATGTACTTACACCAATTTCAGCAAACCAATATGTCGTGCCTTCATGCTTTCCTAGTAAGAACTGAACTTTGGCAGCATATTCCTGAGGCTGTTTAATTTTACCGTCCATTAAGCCGTAAAACGCATTACCCCAAACCGGATGGTTGTTTTCTATAACTAATCCACCTTCGAACTCAATTACAGGTGTGTTTATTCGTATATATGGAAGATTGGCAAATATTTCTTCTGGCGATGATAAATTGATATCCATCTGAATATAATTTTGAACCCAACTAATAACTTCATAGCTGGCTACAGCACTTTCAATTTTTTCATACGAAGCTAAATTTATTCGTGGAGGAGAAGCATCTTTGCCCGATATATCTTCAGAAAGAATTATTGAACCACAAGCACCAATAAGGTAGTTGTTTGTATGTCTGCCAGCCGTAAGAGAATCGATCGTTATATCGTAAGTATCGTAATATTTGGCAGAAATTTGACGAGCTAAAGCTTTTTTCCCGTCAGCTTTGTTAAAGCCGAAATTTCCATTTCCCCAAACACATAATCCTGAAATGTTAGTTGCATAGGTTTGTATTGCTGGCCAGTCAAAATCAACAACAAGTTCGAGTCTTTCCTTATCTTTAAAAACAGCTTGTTTGATTAAAAGATCAACATGTAACTTTTCTTTATCAGCATTAAAGCTAACCGTTTCGCCAACAAGCATATCTTCTAAGGAGCAAACCAGAAGTCCGCTTTGAGCAAGAGGAATAATATATTCCAATCCCTTATCGCGTTTAAGTATTGGAATTTTCATGTTGGCCTTGAAAAAACTTTCTTTAACATCGCATTGCTCAATGTCGATTGATAGTTTTGTAATCTCTGTTGTAAAAGTATTATATGAAGCGGTATTATTTGAACTAAATGATAAATCTGCTTTTAAGGTTAATCCATTAGAATTAAGCCAGCTTTGGTATTTATCAGAGCTGGTTAGCGAAAATTCTGATTGCAGATCATTGTTTAATTTTAACTGATTGGCATTATCAACATTGGCTTTAATGTCAACGATGAAACGATTAATATAAATGCCTTTCCATTCAGGATTGTTAGTTACTTTTTCTATAGATTTATTATCAGAAAAATCCACGGTATATTCAAGCGGGTTATAATGAATATTGGTATTTGGAATCAACAATATGCTTTTTGGTGCTCTTACATTTTCCTGTGAAAAATAATAGAGATTATCAATATTCCTAAATGGAAGAGCCATTCTTTGCTGATCGATGTTTTTAATTTTTTCTGGCAACAAAATATTTCCAAAGAAGCGAAGTCTATATTTGTTTTGTGAAACCAGAAAATTAGAAAGGCTATCGAATTCAAAACTAAAGTTTGTTGGATCGAGGAGTGTAAATTTGTTTTTATTTCCCAAAGAAATACTCCCTAACAATTTATAAGAATTGTAATTAAACCAACCGGGTTCAGAAATTACTTTTTCTACATCAGGAGAGTCGCTTGCTAAAGGGAAATCCCACTCAACAACTCCTTTTATTGATAACTTATCTTTATCTAATCGCAATGCATCAGCAAAGAAATAGGCATTGCCATTGTCTTTATAATCCGGATTTAATTCAATAGTTACAAAATCATTTAATTCGGAATACAAACTACCGCTACTGAGCACATATTCACCACCTGCATCAACAATTTTTAAATGCTCAAAATCAAATTCATGCATATTTCCTTCTTCATCAATTTTTACTTTTCCTTTTCCTGATAAGTCGGTTAAATTGTCATTATAGGTTCGTGTAACAGATACCTTGTGATTTCCGGCCCAAAACCATTCAATAATGGGAGGTCCGGTAAATTTGTACACATCGCTTTTAGCAACTTCCTGTTCTCCTGTATAAGCAGTTACTTTCCATGCATAATTTTGCTGTGGCTTAAGTTTTTCATTAAGAACAATATCCCCTCCATAAGTGGCTAAGAGCGGATTTGTGGTTTCTTCGTACCATGTTTCATTCTGTTCCATGGCCTGGAGCGAATCTTGCCCTTCATGTATTTCAACTATTTTAAAATGATAACTGGCTTGTTGCCCGTTTAGCGCATTGTTAGGGCTATCCCAACGGAAACGCTTATATTCACTAATAGTAAAACATTTTGTATTGCTTGGTGTGGTTATCTGAATATGCCCACCACTTGGATAACCATAATAGAACCATCCTACTTCGCTATATCCATTATTTTTAAAATTATCTTTTCCTTCCACATCGCGGGCCTTTATCCTAAATGAATATCTCTGACCAATTTCTAATGGAGGCTGATTCAAACTATAAACCAAGCTTGTATTGGGTGAAAATTCAGATTGATAAATTTTTTCAACAACATTGTTGGCAATTGAATTTTGAGGATTTTCATTCTTATCCAAAATTTTATACAAACTAAATTGAAACTCTGTACTTAATGGATTACTATTAAATGTAGGTGTTGATAATTGCCATTGAAAAAGAATATTTATGGGATCAATAATTTTTATTACTTCTCCTTTAAAAGGATTTTGTACTAAAGGAATATCGTTTAGTTGTAATAATGCTCCCACACACGATTTGTTGGATAGTAATCGATTCGAATTGTAATCGTAAACTTCAATACAAAAAGTATAAAAACCTTGAGGCAATTTTCCGTTTGTTTGTAGTTCAGATAAAGAAATGCCTGCAATGTCAATGTTGTTATAATTCAGGTAAGTTTCTATTTGTTCTCCTGAGATATTTACAACAGATCCCGGATAAATGGTAATAGGTACACTAGGTATAAAATTTGGTTTTGTCGAAATTCTTACCTGATTGCTTTCGATAGTAATTTTTAATCGAACATTCCATGAAGGTTCATTTAAATCATTAAAAAGAATTGATGCTATTAGTTTATTGGAACCAATGGATGAATAATCGCTTAAAAAAGTTGAATAAGGAGGGGTTAGTGTTGTAGTTATTGTAACAGGATTAGATATTTGTGAATATCCCAACGAAATATTCATAATAAAAATAATTAATCCCAAAATAGTTCTATTTCTCATGGTTGCTCTTTATTAAAGAATATAATTGTAAGCTATATTTCCTTGAAATTGATTTATTGTATTTATATCTGATGTTTTATTCAAAAAACTGGCACTTATTCTAAAAGCATGATGCTTATTTATTTTATAGTCTGAAAAAAGTCGCAGGTTTAATAATGATGAATTATCTGTATTTGAATCAGTAATTAAATAAGTTGTATTTAGTCCAATATTTAATTTGTTTTTTAGCATCATCTTGGAGATACCTAAAGTTGGGCCGTAAGATGTTGTATTTAGGTTGCTAGTGTTAAATATTGAGTAATTTACTGAAAGAAACAAAGAAATGGAATTTGGAATAAATCCTAAGCGATACATTAAATTGGTATTCAAAAATGAATTTGAAACATCTGTTACCTGAGTGCCTGATTGGTTAAGGGTATTCCCATTCTGATAACTTGCAAGTAAATTTATTCCCTGCTGAATGTCATTTGTTCCAAAATTGTAATTTGAAGTAATTCCAAAATTACTTGTTGCTTGAGTATACTTAATAGAATCAACTAATTGTATTTGAGTTGGTGTGGCGCTGCTGCTAAAATTTGAATAAGAAGCAGTTATGTTTAGTTTTTTGTTAACAAGATAAGTGCAATTAAAGGATGTAATAAATCTTTTATTTGTTGTAATCTGACTATGGTCGAGGTTGTTTTTCTGTGTTCCAAAATTGCCTGAAACAGACACTTTGTTTTTAAATAAAGATGTTGCAACATTGGCCGAAAACTCTTCTATATCATTGTTTATAAATGAAATACCTAAAGATTGGTACTCAGGATCAACTCTTTTATAACTTAAACCCAGCATTGCAAAATTAAAATTATAGTCCATTGCAAGCTGAAATGAATTATTAAATTGAGATGATGTTCTGGGAGTAAATAAAAAGCCTAGATTATTCGAATATGTATAAGTTTTTTGCTCGATTTCAGGTTGTCGGGTATCCGTTGAAAAAGCACTTAAAGAATAGTTGAGTTTTACATTTAAATTTTTTGTTATACTGTTTCTGGTATTAATTCCAATTACAAAATTTTCTGCAGGTTTAACACCAATACTGTCGGGTACTGATATTGAATTATTGTTATCTTCAGCTTTAAAAAGAATTAGGTCAAAAAATTGACCTTTTTTTCCAACAGTTATCATAGTTCCATAGCCCCAGCGCTCATACACAGGTAAGTCATATAAAGCATTCGGATCGTATGCCGAAATAGATTTATACTGCTTAGCCGATGCAAAACGTCCATAGAACATTTTCAATTTAACAATTGAATTCATGGGTTCATATTCAACCCCAGTGCCTAAGAATGTGATGCCCGACATAGTATATTGCGAAAAATCCATATTTCGGTAACCTAAGTGAAGCGTAACTGATTTGTATTTTGGACTTATCCCAAATTGTTTAAATGCATCATTATTTGCATCTAAAGATTTGTTATCTTTTGAAAAAAGGAAAGATATTGGAGCATCAATTACTCCATAAAGACTAAGATTAAAATTCCCATTTATTAACCAGGTAAATGGGTCTCGTTGTGCTCCATCAGAATTTGTGGAATAAAAAGTAGCATTTGCATTAATGCTACCAGTTAATTGTAGGGGTTTGTTTTTTATTATTTGTTCAACATCTTGAGCATAAACAATTCTTGTTAAAAATAGGAAAATGATAACAATGGACTTATTGAGCATAAATAAAAATTAAATAGAGAAATTGAATTAACCTTTATTGACCAATCTGTTGATTATCCAATTATTGATATAATTTATAAAAGGGTAATAAATTCCAGTATTTTAAAAATTATAAAAAAAAAGATGTTAAAATTTATCTAACATCTTGGCACAAAGATATGATTAATACATTGTTGTATTTTTGGCATTTGCCAAAAAAAACGGTTATTTTTTAATTTTACTAAGCGTAAATTGCGACATGCCTAAGTAGCTGGCAATCATGTTTTGGGGTACTTTTAGGGCAAGATCTCCAGACTCTTTTAAGAAATCGTCATAAATTTCTTTTGCATTTTTAGTTTGAAAATCATTTATTCTTTTTGAACTATCGAGATATTGCTTTTCTGAAATTTTTCGAACTAATCTTTCAAAAACGGGATATTTTTCTAAACAATTATCTATATCTTTCCTGTCAAAGCTGATGATTTTACTATTAGCAATAGCTTCAACACAATGTTCACTTGGTATTTTTTGCGCGAAAGATGTTTGTAATGTTACAATATTGTTGTGAGGAAGGAAATAAAAATATGAAGTAACTATTTCTCCTTTTTTGTCTTCTTTGCATGCTCTTAAAATGCCTTCTTTTAAAAAACCAACTTTTTCAGCAACTTCTCCAGCCCTAAAGAAAAAGTCTTTAGGTTTTAATATTACTGTTTTACCAAATTTTATAAAGAAATTCCACTCATCATGAGTAAAAGTCACGTATTTTTCTAATGCGTGTTTTAACCAATAGCTCATATTTACTAGATTTATATAATGGTTTAAGATAATAATAAAAATTAAATAATAAAAATTAAATAAAAAAAATAGAAGAAAAATACCAGAAGAAAAGCAATTAAGAAATAATTTGGTCGGTCTGGAGGGAATCGAACCCTCGACCCCATGATTAAGAGTCACGTGCTCTGCCAACTGAGCTACAGACCGAAATAGATACTAAAAGTAGCTAAAAATGAACTAAAAACAAAAGAAACCGTCTCAAAAGATAATCTGAGACGGTTTTTTTATGTTGTTATTTT
>Ga0154515_113_pt1 | contig 68972 bp, 59 predicted proteins | sample RifGroE2_FD_115994 | JGI IMG/M metagenome (GOLD analysis project Ga0154515, IMG submission 115994) | Bacteroidetes bacterium GWE2_32_14
GAATGAGGACTGACGGAAAACAAAAAGTAATGAGCAAAGCGAATGGATGATTATTCTTTTTTGGCAATACCATTTGGGATCACCGAAGGTAATCCACTTCTTTTTAATTTCCAATATTCAATATTCAATATTCAATATTCAATATTCAATATTCAATATCCAATAACGAATGATGAAATAAAATCAAAACTTCAAATTCGAACAACCAATACATTTTACATAAAAATCGATATTTTACTTATACCCAACAGCAGCATAACCAACCCAATGATGACTAGTTGCCGGAGCAGTTATTCCCAATCCCAGATCGTCAACTCTTAATGAAGGGTGATCGATGCTATTTGAGTAACCAATAAAAGTACCAGCCAGCCCGCTCCCATTTACCTGTTTATCGAGATTATAGGCAGTTAATAATCCAAATGGTACTGAATACCGACCACACCAGGTCCATTTATATTCCTTATAATCGGTTTCCTGCACTGTATAATTAATAAATTGTTTGATTTTTTCAGGATTAATCTCATCAACTAAGCAAGTGTTAATAATCTCCATTTCATGATTTCGTGCATTTATAAGTCCAATACTATCGGTTCCATAAGGAGCATAGTTTTTACCACCCCAATCCTCATCGCCATAATGCACAGCATCGGTAGAAATTACTATAGCAATATCTTTGCCCCATTCCAGATTTTGTGTATCCATAATATCCTTTAAGATCTTAGCAAATGGTTCAGCAATTTGATTCATCTTTTCAAACGACATGTAAGGTACAAGAATAGGTATAATCTCTAATTCACGATTTGGATATTGAAGAAAGGGAATAAGCGCCTCAAGTGAATGCTCAACACTATGCATCTCGTCGTGTACAAGGTATAAACTGTCTGGTAGAGCTGATAAAATCTGATCCCGGATTTTTGAAACAGGAACATTTCCATAAGGAGCTGCCCATTTATCGAAAGAATCAAAAACAAGTTTATTCTCAAGATTAAAATTTTTTGCTTTATGTGCCACACCAAAAAAGATAACTGTTTTAGCTTTAATTCCGCTTAAAACTATTGGATATAAATCACCCACATAAGCATAATCGTCGTGAGGTGTTATGGCTACACGCAAAATATCTTTATTCTGCCAATTAATGGCGTCCATACGAATTATGATACTATCCATTTGCCAATCATATTTTGCAAAACCAATTGTATCGACTACTGGTCGTATCTTTTCAGATGATTCGTTTTTATTGGTGCAACCAATAGAAATAATTAAGCATACACTGATTAGTAAAGCCAGATTCCTGATCATAATTGTTTTTTCTTTCAAATTTAGCAATGATTTTGTTTTCTGATATGAAAACCTTGAAAAAATAAAAAATTACCAAAACCTTAAAAATGAAGATTAAGAGCAGGTAAGTATTTTAACCCTTTTGGATTATTTCCAGCATAATTGAGCAATCCGATCTGAACTCCATGAAGTTCATCTGTCCGGTTATAAAGTGCAACAGATAACCCGAACAATTGACTTGTTCGCGAATAACCTACAATAGCCACACCACTGTATTTATAAGATTTAAGATAACCAGTAAAAGCAATACCTCTATAATTTTTCTCGCATGAAATATAAATTAAGCTTGTAGTCATTCCATTAATATCACCATCGGTTCCTACAATTAATCCTGCAACACCAATTCCATTAATAGTTTTCTTTGCACCAAGTCCTAACCCAGCAATGGAGATCCCTGAAATTCTTGAACTATCACCATCTGCCATAATTAATAACCCACCAATTGATAATCCATTTACATTTCCTCCTGAACCAATTCCTAAGCCCCCAAAAGAAAAACCATTTAGATTATTATTTGAGGTTCCTACCCCTAAAACACCTATATTTATTAACCCCATCCTACTAGCTGTAGGAATAATACCAAAACTTATTCCATTAACTACTGCATCTCTATTATTATATTTACTTAACCAGAAAGTAACATTTATTCCATTGATTTTTTTAACATTATTATCAGCAAAGTTTATTCGAATCCCATTAAACTCATACGAATTACCAAAACTGAGTCCATATTTCTTGCATGGGATGTTTAATGCTTTTCCTGTGGACAATGTATCCCTAGCGCATAAATTGAATATACTAATCAAAAAAATCACAACATATAAAACAACTGTTTTTTTCACAGTGCGTTGATTTAAGTAATCGAAAAATAACAATTTTTAGATAGTAGCAGAAAACTTTTTCTTTTTATTATAACTTAAAATGAAAAGTACTCCAACTATTACAAAGGGGATGGTAATGATTAGTATAATTATAGAGCTCCATAATATGGAATGGTTTTTATTATAATTAAACCAGAATAATACTGGACTCATAACTACACCAATAACTGTAAAAATAATTCCGCCTATGAACTCCCATTTCCATGCTACAATTAAAAATGCAAGTAATATAAAAGAAGGAATAAGGTGGATAAGAAATGCACCTAGTTGCTGCCAAATTGTTAAACCCGGAGCAAATGAATCTGCAGCAAACAAACTCAAAAGGAGTATTGCCAGAATACAAATAATTCGTGGTGTCCAATGTAATGCTTTAATTGATGTTTTCATTTGGGGTAAAGTTTTTAGAATCCTACTCTGATGACTTTTCGGTACGTCCCGTTTTTTAAAGTGGTCTCTGGTCTCCGCTAGTTAAGATTCAAAGAAATTCCAGAATACGAATAAACTCAATTTGTTTTGCTTTTTTTAATATGATTAAAGGTACAACTTTAATAAGACGAAATCAATAGAAATCATTATTTCTTGCTCTATATCAACACATTAACACTAATAAATAATAAAATAAAAGGAGTGCAAGTTTATAATTGGTTGAAAATTTTAATGTCTTAAAAATACTTAAAATGAAAAAAGGCATCTTTAAAAGATACCTTTTTTTCTATCTGCTTAAATATTCTATTTATTCATTTTCAACTAATTGCCATCCTGTACCATAGTCAGCATTACAAATGTGTGTTCCACCTGGAATAACATTATATATTGCAGTTGGTCCAGAGCTTGGATTTCGAAATGCTGAACCATTATTATCAAAGTCATTTATATTTCTAAGATAACCAACGCCCGGATTATTAACTTCTATAGACGATATTTCTTTTGATGTATTTACTTCAGCTTTAATAATTGCTCCAGAACCAAATCCACCGATAGTATTTAAAGTTATAGTTGGAGGAGCAAATGGATCATATCCATAACCACCTTCTTCAATAGTTATTGAAGCTAAAGTACCATCTGAATTAATGTTTCCAGAACTAATACTTAATACAGCTGGTATTGTAGGGTAGTTATATACTTCAAAAGTTGGCCTTGATGCTAAGGCTGTTGTATAAAATATAGTATCTTTATTAGCAGAACCATTGTCAGGATAAATCACTCCATTAACAATAGTTGAATAATCATTTAATATATATGTATCACCAATTATATTATCTGAACCATCATTAATATTATCATCAACATATTTTCTTAAAATATTGCTAGAATAATCAGTAAGTTCAACTGAAACTTTAGGAAAATCTAAATAACCAGTTCCTTTATTTGTAATAAAAATACTGTATGTAGTTTGGTACTGAACATCAAGAACAGCACCAGTTCCACCTAAGCTAGAAATGTTTAATGTTGGTTTTGCATTATAAACAGCACCATTATTAATAATAGCAACACTAGTAATTGAACCATTGCCATCTACTCCAATATTTGCCTGTGCAGCAAATCCATTAGTTCCTGTAGAAAAATCAACTGTTCCTGCTGAATATCCTGTACCACCATAAACGATATAAACACTAGAATATGCTGAAAGTGATGTTTTTTGTGCTTGAGCACTTAATGCAAAGCCGGAGCCAACCGTAGCGCCAGCTGGAGCAGGTACAGTAGCATAAACACTTGGGACTCCATCAATCCATAAACTATTATACGAAACATTATAAACAACTTCTCTATCTATAATAGCTAAGGTTCCATCTTCATTTTCAACTCCAACGGTTTGGTTGTCTATAATTTGTGGATAATAAACATAAAGATAATCACTTCCTCTAGAATCAACAGGAACTAGTACTTCATAATTTCCTGTTGCATTAGTTGTTCCTGTAAATACCTGATTATTTGCACTCGCCAAATTCTCATTTTTTACTCTAACAATTGCTCCAACTACTGGTTCTGGTTCTCTGTTTGTTACATCAGATTCGTAAATTAATCTTCCTTTTACTGTTGCAATTTTATCAGATGCTAACGAATACATATAGAATGTTTCGTGCACTTGTCTTTGACGGAAATTGGTAATATTCGTACCTACTTCTCCTAATATTGAAGTATAGTTACCTTTTGATGCTGTAATAACGATATAACCCCCAATTTTCACATCTTTAAAAATTACTATTCCATCAGAATTTGTTGAATCACTAACAATTTTATTATCAATTGCAATTTTTACTGTTGCACCTGATAAAGCAGAATAATTATTTGATGCATCTAAGATAGAAATAACAACATCAACAAGTTGTTGTTGTTCAAGAGCTTCTTCTTCAGTATACTGGTCTTCTTCACACGAAGTAAATACTAATCCAGCAATCATTATAAATACAAAAAATTTAATAATACTTTTCATAGTTTTCATAATTTAAATTTGACATTTATATTTTCTATTTTTTACTTTAATCCAAAGCCAAGAGTAAAATACATTGTATTATTTTTTAGATCACCTTGTATTTCGGTCACTTCTAAATAACTGTATCCATTGTATATAGAATTTATTCCATATCTGTAACGAGCATCAATTAAAATATAAAACTTCTCGGAAATAGGTAGCTCAATACCAATACCTGCAGTAGCGCTGTATTGTATCTTTTCCATATTATTTGTAATATTTTCTTCGCCGGTATATGTATGTGGACCTCCATACTCATCAATAATAGTACCTTCTTTGGTAACTCCAGTATGTAAATTATATCCAAAAGAAGGGCCAATAAAACCATTTAATTTAAATCCGGAAATACCTAATGAGTATTTAAACAAAACAGGTAATTCAATATTATGCATTATAATTTCCTTGTTTTTAATATTAATTGAATACCAGGAGTCATTTCCTACTAAAGAAGGAATATAAATATCTAATAACCGTCCCCCTTGCTGAAAATAACTAACTTCCAATTGCAAGGCCATTTTTTCATTAAATACATAATTTAGAAAACCTCCTCCAGTTATTCCTTGAATAGAGTTGGTATGTGGTTGTTGATTGGTAAATTCACTTATTGTGGTTCCAAATTTTAAACCATATTTCAAGTTATTTAAAAATCCACCACTAGAAATTTCACTTTCTTGCGCTAACACTGTTCCTGAAAACAAAAAAAGAAGTGTTCCAAGAAAAAGTTTTTGATTTAACATTTTTTTAATCATAAAGTTGTGTTTCATAATTAAATGTATTTTAATTTATTATTTTATTAATAGGGCTATAGATAATCTAAATTAGTTTAGAGATAAAAATTTTTTAGAAAATCCCTATCTCTTTATAAATTAAATTATAACGTGAAATTAATCTTTTTTTTTAAGAATTCAAATACCTTTTTGTAACGTTTGACAAATATATAATATCTCACATTATTTATTTAAGTTCACTTTCCAATAATAGATTTCAATGAAGAAATTTACATAATTGGTTTCTAAATCTTTTGAGGCAATTAGATTATAATAGATTAAATCATAAGTAATAAGGAAAAAAAGTGACACAGGCTTCCACCAATTATGAATAAGTGAAAGATTCCATGGCCATAGGGTATTTTTTCAATCAAATAAAAAATTACACCAAACATATAAGATAAACAACCTGCCAGTAAGAACCAAAGCGAAGTTGCTGGATAATATTTAACAATAGGTACAATAGCAATTATGCCAGTCCACCCCATTATAACGTATAACCAGGCTGAAATGCTACGATATTTTGGTGAGTAAAACCAGATTTTAAAAATAACCCCTGCAATTGCCATACTCCAAACAAGTCCAAAAATTACCCATCCAAATGCACCTTTTATTCCTACCAGAGTGAATGGCGTATATGTTGCTGCAATTAGAATATAAATAGATGAGTGATCGAAACGGTTTAAATGATATTTTGTTTTGATATTTGTTACACTATGAAACAAGGTAGATGCAGCATAAAGATTGATTAATCCAGCTCCAAAAATACTGAAAGTTACAATATGCCATGTAGTACCGTGGTATGAAGCTTTTATAATTAGTAAAGTTGTACAAGCCAATGCAATTAGCAAACCAATGCCATGCGAAGTACTATTTACAATCTCTTCGTTTTTTTTTCTCTTATTTGTTTTCGTTTTTCTAATAGCCATAAAACAATCCTAATTTGAAAGTATATACAAAGGTAATGATTTTGAAAAGCTACTTAAATAAAAAATTTAGTTATTTTGAAAATGGAGATTTTACTTTTTTATTTTTTTATAAAATTCGGTAATAAATTAAATTGTTAAAATAGAATAAAATCTTCAACGCATTTTATCTTTGTTAAACTATTATTTTTAGAACCCAAAAGATGAATCGAATAGACCGTTTAACAGCAATACTTATTCATTTGCAATCGAAAAAAATTGTAACTGCCCACGAACTGGCCAAACGGTTCAATATTAGCAAAAGAACGGTTTATCGCGATATTCGATCTTTAGAAGAGGCAGGAATTCCTATTGGTTCTGAACCCGGTGTCGGATATTTTATTGTTGATAGTTATCACTTACCACCTGTAGGTTTTTCAAAAGAAGAAGCAAGTGCATTGTTGATTGCAAATAAGCTTACAGAGAAACTTACAGACAAATCGTTGCAAGAAAATCTCAACTCGGCTTTATACAAAATCAGATCAATTTTAAATGTTAACGAGAAGGAATTTATTGAGAAAATTGATCATCACATTGAAGTTTTCAGTTCATCATCGATACAGAATAGCAATATTCCTTACAAGATTTTAGATACAATTTTAAAGGGAATAGATAAAAAACAGGCACTCGGACTGACTTATAATTCATTATCAAAAAGCGAAGAGAGCTGCCGGATTGTTGAACCGATTGGTATTTGCCATTATAGTTTTAACTGGCACTTAATTGCTTATTGCAGGTTACGAAATGATTACCGCGATTTTCGAATCGACCGAATAAAAAGTATTACCCTTACAGATCAAAAATTTATTATAGAGAACAAACCCTCGATTCAAGACTATTTTAAAACAATTACATCTACAAATGATGTATTTATTGTTAGGCTTTTGGTCGACAAAGAAATTATTTCAGAAATAAGTCAGGCCAAATATTACTATGGTTTTATTGATGAAAAAGAGTTGGGTGATAAAATTGAAATGACATTCTTAAGTAACTCCAAAGACTATATAAGCAAGTGGATTTTAACACTACTGGACAAGATTGAAGTTATTGAACCAGAATCTCTTAAGGCAACTATTTTCAGAATGATAAAAAAACTTCAAAAAAAATATTATCATAGTTGACATACTGTTGTCACTCCCGGTTATGATCTTTGTTTTGTAAAACGTAAAACAAAACAAGATGGAAATAAAAAATGTGAAACAGACCAATGTATTTGGTAAAGAAATCAAAACAAGCTTAAAGACTATTTGGAATCATGTTCAGGTTCTTCCGAACGATATTATGAACGAGATGGTTCAAAAAAATGTAAATGCCCAGGGTCCACAAATTTGGATATACAGGGGTGCGGATGGAAACCCCGAAACAGTTTTCGACTTACTGATTGGTTTTCCTGTTGAAAACAACAATGTGGACAGCAGTATTAATACCTTACCAGATTTCAAATGTGCAAGCATTATTCACAAAGGCGATTGGAGTACATTCAACGAGACCTATTGTCTGGTTATTGGTGAAGTAATGAAAAACGGATATCATATGACAGGAGAATGCCGCGAAGTATATCATACAGTAGATTTCGAAAATGTAGAAAATAATATTACCGAAATACAAATCGGAATTAGGTAAAATATAGATGTGAGACACAAGATACAAGATAAAAGCCCGCCTTGCCACCCGCCTGGATGACGCAGCCGGACTGGGACGGGCAGGGAAAAAGATAAAAGTAAAATCATTTTAATACTAATTACTTGTTTCTTGATACTTGATTCTTGTTTCTTGATTATTGATACTTGATACTAATTACTAAATACAAATAAAATGAAAGAAATACCCATAAAAAAAGAACTTGTAAGCTTTTGCGGCTTATACTGTGGATCGTGTGGCAAGTACCTGAATGGCAAATGCCCGGGATGCATAGGAAACGAAAAAGCAACTTGGTGTAAAATTCGCAAGTGTTGTTTGGAAAAAGGAATTGACTCATGTGCTCAGTGCAATGAATTTACCGATGTTAAAGACTGCAAGATGTTCGATAATTTTGTTGCCAAGATGTTCGAATTTGTATTTAAGTCGGATCGAAAAGCCGGAATAAAAATGATTAAAGAATCAGGGTACGAAGAGTTTGCCAAATTTATGGCTGAAAACAAATTAATATCGATAAAAAAATCTTAAAAGATTACTTTAACATTTTCCTTGTTTACTTCCAATGATTAAAAATCTTCGGAAGTTTTTTTTTAATCAAAATAATTATATAGTAAAGTGAATAGTTAAAAAATAAATGGTTAACTATTAAACAACTATATTAATTATGCTTAGTTGTATAATCTTACCTAAAAATATATAAAAAGACATCCAATAATTTTACTTTTTATGTAATTATAAAATAGAATCGTATCTTTAAGGTTATTAACCTTTAATTTTTTTATTATGGAAAAATCAGATGTTCAACAAACTTCATCATTAGAGAAAAATGAATTGATTCTTGATGCAAAAAGTATAGTCTATATAACTGAGACCAGAAAATGGGCAAAATTTCTAGCAATTCTAGGTTTTGTTTTTTTAGGCTTAATTATTCTTTTGGGTCTTTTTTTCCTTTTAATTGGGTCAATTTTTGGAGGTTTTTTAGGAGTATTTGAACGAGTCTTAATCTTTTTAGTATACATAGCAATTGGTGCATTATACTTTTTTCCTGTCTATTATTTATTTAAATTTTCATTTTTTATAAAAAAAGCTGTTGAGAAATATGAACAAAAAGATCTTACAATAGCTTTTGAGAACTTAAAATCACATTATAAGTTTATTGGAATTTTAACAATCGTTGTTTTAAGTCTATATGTTTTAATCGGAATTGTTGCTGCAATCATTGGAATGGCTAAAATATTTTAAAATAATTTATTTATATAGTTCAAAATCAAAATATTATTATAACTTTGCGCCCTTATTAATTAGTGTTTATTGGGGGTGCTTTCTGGCTGTTGGCTTAGCTAGTGCGCCTAACAGCACAGAAAAACAAAAAAGATGAATAAATTTGAAGCGCTGGGTATCAACCAAGATATCCTGCAAGGCATTAATGATTTGGGCTTTGCCGAGCCCATGCCGGTTCAAACCCAAGTAATTCCGGCCTTACTTGAAAAAACAAACGACATTGTTGCTTTAGCACAAACAGGAACAGGAAAGACAGCTGCTTTTGGTCTTCCAATTCTTCAGCAAATAGTTATTGCTGATAAATTTCCACAAGCAATTATTTTGTCACCAACACGTGAGTTATGCGTTCAGATTGCAAAAGATCTAATGGCATACTCAAAGTATATGAAAGGTATAAAGATTTTGCCCGTTTATGGCGGTGCAAATATCGATGCCCAGATACGCGGTTTGCGAATGGGAACACACATTATTGTTGCAACCCCGGGTCGTATTCTTGACCTTATTCACAGACGTACAGCCGATATTTCTGCAGTTAAAACTGTTGTTCTTGATGAAGCTGATGAAATGCTGAACATGGGTTTCCGCGACGATTTAAACGAGATTCTTGAATCGGTACCAAAAGAACATAGAACATTACTATTCTCGGCTACTATGCCTAGAGAAGTTGCTACCATCTCAAAAAAATACATGAGTAATCCTATAGAGATTACTGTTGGAAATAAGAACGAAGGAGCTGAGAATATTAAACATGCATATTATGTTGTTCAGGCTCGCGACCGCTATTTAGCGTTGAAACGTATTGCCGATATGAATCCGGATATTTACGGTATCATTTTTTGTCGTACTCGTATGGAAACTAAAGAAGTTGCCGAGTGGCTTATTAAAGATGGTTACAATGCCGATGCGTTGCATGGTGATTTATCGCAGGCACAACGTGATCAGGTAATGAACCGTTTCAGATTAAAAAATTTACAGATGCTTGTAGCTACCGATGTTGCTGCACGCGGACTCGATGTAAATGATTTAACTCACGTTATCAATTACAATTTACCTGATGATATGGAAGTGTACACTCACCGAAGTGGTCGAACGGGTCGTGCAGGTAAAGCGGGTATTTCTATTGCTATTGTGCATCTTAAAGAGAAATACAGAATTAGAGAGATTGAGAGAAAAATAAACAAGAAGTTTGAGGTACTTGCTGTTCCAACAGGTAAAGAAATATGCAAAAAGCAGCTTTTCCACTTAATTGAAAAGATGGAAAAAGTGGAGGTTAATAATGAATTAATTGAAGAATTTTTGCCCGAAGTGAATAAAAAACTTGAATGGCTCGAACGAGATGAATTAATTAAACATTTTGTTTCTCTAGAGTTTAATAGGTTTTTAGAGTATTATAAAAATGCTTCTGATTTGAATGCTCCTGATGAGAAATTTACAGAATATAGAGAGCGCGACGGGGACAGAAGAAAACGAGGAGAAAGAAGTAGTAACCGCAACGACAGAAGCGATAGAGGTGACAGAGGCGATAGCAGATCGAAAGACTTTAAACGTTTGTTTGTAAATATTGGAAAAAACCAGGGATTAAATCCTCAACGGCTAATGGGTTTAGTTAATGAGGCTACCCACGAAAAAAATATTCCAGTAGGGAAAATAGATATTATGAAATCATTTTCATTCTTCGAAATTGATAATCAGTTTGTTGATAAAGTAATGAGCGGATTAAATTTAGCCAATTTTGATGGCGTTAAGGTGAGTACAGAAATTGCCAACGAAAAACCTTCTGGTGATTCAGACAGAGGCGAAAGAAAACCTTTTGGAAGAGATCGGGAACGCAGATCATCTGACAGAGAAAGACCTGAACGTAGATCTTCAGACAGAGGACATTCAGAACGCAGATATTCTGATAGAGAACGTCCTGAAAGAAGATCATCTGAAGGTGGTGAGCGTCCAGAAAGAAAAACATCTGAAGGAGGCGATCGTCCATTAAGAAGATCATCTGAACGTCCGGAATGGAAACAATTCGACAGAGATAGCACTCCAAAAAGATCTGAATCATCAGGAAAAAGACCACGAACAAATAGAAAATAAAATATAAAAATGAAAATAACAGCAAGATTGACCTTGCTGTTATTTTTTAAATTACTTTTTTAATAAATAATCTGTAACGATTATTTATGCCTGTTCATCTCCTTCTTCTTCCTCTTCGGGGGTTGCATTAAGTATTCGGTTATAGCTGGTCGTTCCTTCTACAATAATAACAATTTCGCCTTTAACAGTAGATTTGCTATAGTACTGAATTAATTCTTTTATAGTTCCACGGATATTCTCTTCGTAAATCTTTGTTAGTTCGCGCGAAACACATGCACGACGATCATCACCTAATATTTCAGCAAATTGAGTTAGGGTTTTTACCAGGCGGTAAGGTGACTCGTAAAAGACCATTGTCTTTTCCTCTTCCTTAAGCTCGGCCAAACGCTTCAAACGTCCTTTTTTCTGTGGCAAAAAACCTTCGAACGAAAACCTGTCGTTTGGTAATGCCGAATTAACAAGCGCAGGAACAAATGCAGTAGCACCGGGCAAGCACTCCACGTCAACACCTGCTTCGATACAAGCACGAGCAATAAGAAATCCCGGATCAGAAATTCCGGGTGTACCAGCATCGGTAACAACAGCAATCGACTCACCAGCTTTAATTCGCTCAACAAGGTTTGGCACCGATCTATGCTCATTAAATTTATGATGTGCAATTACTGGTTTTTCGATTTCATAATGCTTAAGCAGAAAAATAGTTTTGCGTGTGTCCTCAGCTAAAATCAAATCAACCTCTTTTAAAATACGAAGTGCCCGAAGTGTTATATCCTCGAGATTACCTATAGGCGTGGGAACAAGATAAAGTTTACTCATTTACAGTTTTTTAATAATTGGTATAAAGGTAAAAATTTGAATTATGAATAACGAATATCAATTATTCAATTTCGAGGCAATGAATTCATTTATTGAGATTTTTATTTTAAAACTCAATATAAATAAATAATTACTTATCTTATTTGTGTTATTTTCTGGTTTCTTTAGCTTTCGCAAAATCTTAAAATCCGCATTTATTTAAAAGATTCACGAAAATTAGTCAAATTGGTAATCTTTGTCTTTTCAAAAGATTCAAGAATTAATAAGTCTTTATCTCCTGTAATAAGATAATCGGCCTTCCCATCCTTCGCAAGGGCTAATAAAAAGTTATCTTTTTTGTCACGACAAATTCTGACATCGCTCTTTACTATTACAATTTCCCCATATTCATCTATAAGATCGATTAATGTAGCAATATCATCTTCAGTAAAAAATGGTTTAAGTTTTTCTCTACTGGTTACATCAATAAATTCAGTCATTAACTCATGACTAAAAAGCAGAACAACTTTTCCTTTTAAAATTAGCTTATCTAGGTCACCAAGAGATTTTGAAATTAAAAAGCTAATCCAAATATTTGTATCAAATATTATTCTATTTTTCTTTTTCATACCTTGCTTTCCTAACAGCTTCAACTTCTTCAGCAATTTGTTCAAATGATGGGGTATTTTCTGATTTAGCTCTTAGTCTTTCAAGTAGCCTTTTAAATTCATTTTTCCTGTATGATGAATCTGAAATTTTTATAAGTTTCAAGTCAGCAAGATTTTTCAATAATTTCTTTGCTGTTGGATTTAATATTTCGATTCTAATTGATTCCATATTTATTTTTTATACAAAGATAACTTTTTATTCGCCCACATTCCATTCCCATTCAAAAAATGGCATTAAACAAATAATTAAATAATAATTTTTCTTGTTTCCCGCCTACAGCGGGCAAACTTGATCCTTGTTTCTTAATCTTGATACTCGATACGAATATCTCTGTACTCTTAATTTATATATTTTCTTCGAACCAACTCAACTAGTTTTTCTACATTCTCATCTTCGAAATCCCAGGTAAAACTATCTTTTAAATAACTTATAGCATTCTCGAATGTATCGAAATTATTTAATAGCTGAATTGTTTCACCGAATTGATTTTTATCACCATTAAAAAGCTCACGGATAAATACAAACTTATCGTTCAATCCAATTGCCGAATTTATATCTTTTATTGGCTTCGATTTAAGTTTGCTCGACACATCCTTTTTATCTGATTTCTCTTTTCCAATGGTATCGTGCATAAAGGCTCTTGATTGAAATTTGTCGGCCATAATTTCATGAGAAGCATCTGATTTATATTGTTTTGCAGGCTCCTTTTTGATTTTTTCTTCTTTTAAAACAATAACTTTTTTGAGTTCGACAGGTTTTGCAGTTTCTTTATTTTCATCTCTCTTTTCAATGATAATTACAGGATCGGGTTGCTCTACCAATTCTTGTTTTTTTGTAACAGGTTTTGGATGGTGTTTTTCTATTTCTTCTACAACCCTCACTTCGAGAAGCTTTTCGGTCGGTTTATGAATTGTTGATTTCTCTTCACTTTGATATTCAGAAATGTATGTACCCTGTGCATTTAATTTTAGTAATAAATCATAAAGATTTCTTACTTTTGACAAAGCAAGGTCGATATCGATTTGATGAATCTGGTTTGGATTATCGAACCGGTTAATAAAAGAATAGATTTCCCGGATATCATTTATAATATTCTTGTGGATTTCTGTTTTATTCATAATCAATATTGTTTTTTGCAAAAATAACGATAAAAGTTAAGAAATTGATATACGATGTTTTTCGAAGGTACAAATAAAAAATCCAAAAACAGAGGTTGGGTAGAGGTAATTTGCGGTTCGATGTTTTCGGGCAAAACTGAAGAATTAATACGCCGATTACGTAGGGCAGAATATGCCAAATTAAAGGTTGAGATTTTTAAACCCATGATCGATACCCGCTACTCCGAAGAAGATGTTGTTTCACATGATTCAACAACTATTCGTTCAACCCCGGTTTCATCTTCAGGTAATATCTTACTACTTACCGGCGATGTAGATGTTGTAGGAATTGACGAAGCCCAGTTTTTTGATAAAAACCTTGTTGATGTGTGCAACCAACTTGCCAACAATGGAATAAGAGTTATCGTTGCAGGTCTTGATATGGATTATCTGGGTAATCCTTTTGGTCCTATTCCGGCACTTCTGGCCGAAGCCGAATATGTTACCAAGGTTCATGCTATTTGCATGCGTTGTGGAAATCTGGCTCAATACTCGCATAGAATTGCCAAAAGTGATAAACTGGTATTGTTGGGCGAAAAAACAGAATACGAACCTCTATGCAGGGTTTGCTTTAACGAAGCACTAAAAGAAAAAAAGGACAATTAGAACAGATTAAAAATGTATACAATTTCTGTTATATCGAATTTACTAAATGCAAAACTCATTGGAAATGACTCCGGTTCTATTGAGCATTTACTTATTGATAGCAGGAATGCAGTTTCATCACCCAATACACTTTTTTTTGCTATTCGGGGCGAAAGACACGATGGGCATAAATTCATAAATGAATTATACGAAAAAGGAATTCGTAATTTTGTAGTTGAGCAATTACCAGAGTATCACAAAAATTATACAGAGGCTAGTTTTTTAGTTGTTTCTAGTGCAATTATAGCATTGCATCAGCTTGCAGCATATCATCGAAAACAATTTAACTATCCTGTAATTGGAATTACCGGGAGCAACGGAAAAACAATTGTTAAAGAATGGCTTTACCATGTGCTGCAAACACAGAAGAATATTGTTCGAAGTCCAAAAAGCTTTAACTCACAGGTTGGTGTTCCTCTGTCGGTATGGTTAATGAACAAATCATACGATCTGGCTATTTTCGAAGCAGGAATTTCGTTACCAGGAGAGATGGAAAAGCTTGAAGAGATTATTAAACCCACTATAGGGCTTATTACAAATATTGGGGAATCGCATCAGGAAAACTTTGATGACTATAAACAAAAAGCTGTTGAAAAACTCAGTCTTTTTAAAAATTCCGAAACGATCGTATATTGCCGTGATCATTTATTAATTCACGAATTGATACAGAATGATCATGAATTTGCGAAAAAGAAATGCTTTACTTGGTCAACAAAATCTGAGGCAGATCTAATAGTTCATTCCAGCATAAAAAATCATCAACATACAACACTACAAATTGAGTATAGCAAAAATAAAGTAGAGATAATTATTCCCTTTACCGATAGCGCGTCTATCGAAGATGCAACGCATGTTATTGCACTATTATGTGCATTAGGATACAACTTATTTGATTTTAAAAATCAGCTGGAATCTATTCCTCCCGTAGCAATGCGATTAGAACTTAAAAATGGAATTAACCGATGTACACTTATAAATGATAGTTACAACTCCGACTTAAACTCATTGAACATTGCATTACATTATTTAGATCAGCAAAATCAGCATAGTAAGAAAATATTGATACTTTCTGATATTCTACAAAGCGGTAAAGATCACAAACAATTATACACTGAGGTTTCGCAGTTAATAAGCAAGTATAATATATACGAGATTATTGGCATTGGACCTGGTATTGCATCACAAAAAGATATTTTTACAATTGAAAAAAGTTTCTTTTCTTCAACCATTGAATTTCTTGAAAAATTACCTCCAAATCGTTTTTCCGATTCGGCCATACTTTTAAAAGGCTCAAGGGCATTTGAGTTCGAAAAAATTTCATCGGTACTCGAAGAGAAAGTACATAGAACAATTCTGGAGATAAACCTGAATGCACTGATAAGCAATTTAAATTACTTTAAGTCGAAATTAAATCCCGGAACAAAAATAATGGTAATGGTTAAAGCACTTTCATATGGCAGCGGAACACATGAAATTGCCAATATATTGCAATATCAGGGAGTTGATTATCTGGGAGTAGCTTTTGCCGATGAAGGTGTTGCACTTCGCGAAGCAGGAATTAAACTACCTATTATAGTTATGAATCCAGAGCTTAATAGTTTCGACATCATGGTTCGACACAAACTAGAGCCCGAAATATATAGCTTTTTAGTACTTAAACAGTTTATTGATACCGTGAGAGTATTAGGAACTAAAGATTATCCAATCCACATTAAAATCGATTCTGGGATGCATCGTCTGGGTTTTATGTCAAACGAGATTGATGTACTCATAAATGAGTTAATGATAAACAAAAATGTAAAGGTAGCGTCGATATTCTCGCACCTTGCCGCCAGCGACGAAGATGTTCACGACTCATTTACTGAACAACAAATTTCTACGTTTGACAAGTTGAGTACAAAAATTAGTAATAAATTGAACTATTCTATAATTCGCCATATACTCAACTCTGCAGGTATTGAACGATTTCCTCAAGGTCAGTTCGATATGGTAAGACTCGGAATAGGGTTGTATGGTATATCGGCATTATATGGGAATCAACTGGCTAATGTAAGTACACTTAAAAGTACTGTTATACAGATAAAACAAGTTGCCAAAGGCGAAACAATAGGCTATAATCGTAAAGGTATAGCAACAGATGAAATAACTGTAGCAATTATTCCTGTTGGATATGCCGATGGTTTAAACCGTCATTTGAGCAATGGTAAAGGAAAACTTTTTATTAAGGGACATATTGTTCCAATTATTGGAAATATTTGTATGGATATGTGTATGGCCGATATTACTGGTTGTGACATAAACGAAGGTGATGAAGTGATTGTATTTGGCAAGGAGATTTCTGTTACCAATATGGCAAATACATTACAAACTATTCCCTACGAGATTTTTACGGGCATATCAACACGAGTTAAACGAGTTTATTTCCATGAATAGTTTTCCACAAAATTACTTTTAAATAAAAATTCGAATAATGGTTTGTTAAAAACTCTGCATATACTATAAATATTGACACACAACAACCTTAACACTGCTTTATAACGTTTTAATTCGTTTTCATTAGTCAAAATCTTTCAATTACATAAGGTTATTGGTTTTGAATCCAGTAAAAATTTATTTTAATTTGTCTTTTTATTTTTAGCAAAACCATAATAATGAATAGCTCCCGATCATTATATATCAAAATTGGATTAATCTTGTTTCTGTTTGTTGTAGTTTCTATAATAAACTCGAGTATAAGGTTACGTTTGTTTGGTGCAAATATTGAAAACGAAGAGATTGTTAACTCATCTATTAAGAACGAGATAAATGGAATTTTCTATCTGGAGAAAGCTGCTCAAATTGATTCTACATTAAAATCGATTACAGCTAAAAATCATTTTAACGGGAATGTATTGGTTGCTTATAAAGGAAATTGCATTTTTAAGAAATCATATGGTTATGCCGACCTAAATAAGAAAGAAGAATTAACCACCGAATCGATTTTTCAGCTGGCTTCCCTAAGCAAGCAATTTACAGCTATGGCTGTAATGATTTTGAAGGAACAAGGCAAATTAAGCTATGACGATACGGTTACAAAATACATTCCTGAACTACCATATAAAGGTATAACAATACGCATGTTATTAAACCACACATCTGGATTACCTAATTATATGTGGCTTACCGAAAACTATTGGAAAGAAAAAAACGCTCCTTACAACGAAGATATTATTAAGATGTTTGAAGAAACCAAAACACCTATATATTTTAGTCCTGGTCGACGTTTTGATTATTCAAACACCGGTTATGTATTGTTGGCATCAGTTGTAGAAAGGGTTTCACGTAAACGTTTTTCCACTTTTATGGAAGATGAGATTTTTATTCCACTAGGCATGGAAAATTCTTTCGTTTACAGCAGTTCTTTTAAAACAAGAAAAAACATGCTAAAAGGATATGGTATTCGTGGTAAAAGATACAGAGTAATTGACGAAACAGTAAATGATGGTACTGTTGGCGACAAGGGTGTTTATTCAACAATTGACGATCTTTTTAAATGGGATCAGGCATTATATGCAAATACGATCGTTTCGGAAGAAACAATGAATGAGGCATTGTCTGGTTTTAAAATACGGAATAAGTATAACGTTAATTATGGCTTTGGATTTAGGTTGACCCAAAGGGACAACAAAAAAGTCGTTTATCACCACGGACGCTGGAATGGTTTCAGAACCAGTATTTATCGTTTTGTTGAAGATAACAATACAATAATTGTATTAAATCATACTTCAACATCATTAAATAGCACCATAATCAGAAATATCGAAAAGGTTTTTTCCGATACATCTGCAACTGATATTACCAGAGATGTTATTTCTACTATTATTGATTCGGGTATTGATAGTGGAATAAAAAAATATTATAACCTGAAGTTATCATCTGGTAATGTGGTACTTGATACATTAAAGTTTAATCAGACATCTCAAATTCTCACAAAGGAGAAAAATATAAATTTAGCCGAAAAGATTGTCTTATTTAAAACAATGTATGTATTGGGCGAGCTTGATACTAATTTTATGAATGAGAAATACTTTTTGAAATCGCTTTCGCTGGCTAATTAGATCTTTTGTTTTATCCATTCACCCTACATTTTTCTATCTTAAATGTAAAGATAATATCCACAAAAAATCGCAAGGCTAAAATAGGCAAAGCTTACTGCTACCTACTATTCCCTACTTCAAGATTCTGGTTAACTCCCCTATCCCATCTCTGAAATTCTCTCTAATCCTTTAATATCAAGAATTCGGATTTTTCGTCCATCGAGAGTAATAATTTTCTCTGTTGCAAATGTTGATAAGGTCCGAATAGCATTTGAGGTAGTCATGTTCGATAAGTTGGCAATATCTTCGCGCGACAGATATACTTTTATGGTTGAGTTATCTTCTTCGAGTCCATAAGTATCTTTAAGGAAAATAAGTGATTCGGCCAGTCTGCCACGAATATGTTTCTGAGTAAGAGTAACTGTTCGGTTGTTCGAAAAACCTAACTCTGATGCCAGCGAACGAATAATACTTAAAGAAAACTCGGCATTACTTTTTAATATTCTATGAAGTGATTCTTTTTCTATAGTACAAATAACACAATCTTCGATAGCTTCGGCTGAAGCAATATAGTTTTGTTCAGCAAATAAGGCTCTATAACCAATAAATCCAACAGGTTTTGCCATACGAACAATTTGTTCGCGCCCCCCTACTCCTTCCTTAAATATTTTAACTTTCCCTTTAGACAGGCAGATTAACCCATTGGGTTTATCACCCTCCTTATAAATTATATCGCCTTTTTTATATTGTGTACATGTGCTATTTCGTTTGAGTAATTCTTTTTCCTCACTATTTAGCACACTAAAAACGGACATCTGGTTATCAATAATATTGTGGCTTTCAGAGATCATGAACTATAATTTTTTATAAAATATGTTGAAAAACATACAAATGTAAATATTTCAATCAAAACTATAAAATATTTTCCTCAAAATCGGAAAAAATTGATTTTTACTGATCTTTGGAAATATTCTCTTTTAAAATAATCAACAATATTTCGCTACCAAAGGCATTCTTCGTCCAGCACCAAATGCTTTTGATGATATTCGCAGGATTGGTGGTGCCTGATATCTTTTATATTCGTTGCTATCGACTAATCTAATTATTCGTTCAACCAGACTTTTCTCCCATCCATCGGAAACAATTTCTTCGGGAGTTTTTTGAAGCTCGATATACTCGAATAATATTTTATCGAGGGTATCATAATCTGGTAACGAATCCGAATCTTTCTGATCGGGTCGTAGCTCTGCTGATGGGGGTTTTATTATTGAGTTTTCAGGTATTATTTCGTGTTCTCGATTAATATATTGAGCTAATTTGTACACATCAGATTTGTATACATCGCCTAAAACAGACAGGCCACCAGCCATATCGCCATAAAGTGTGCTATAACCAACAGCCGATTCGCTTTTGTTTGATGTATTTAATAATATATGACCAAATTTATTCGACAATGCCATTAAGATTGTACCACGTGCCCTTGCCTGAATATTTTCTTCGGTAATATCTGGATGCAATCCTTTAAAAATTGAATTTAATGACTGGCCGAAACTATCTACAACTTGCTGTATATCTACAACATCGTACCGTACACAAAGATTGTCTGCAAGTTTAGCAGCATCGGTTATTGAATGGCCAGAAGAGAATTTCGATGGCAATAAAAGTACTCTCAGATTTTCAGCACCTAATGCTCTGGATGCGAGAACCAGTACTACTGCAGAATCGATTCCTCCAGACAAACCCAATGTTGCTTTAGAAAAACTCATCTTTTTAAAGTAATCACGAACACCAAGTACTAATGCATCGTGTATTTTAGCTATTACATCAGGATCATCATTAACATGCTTCTTTAGTTTTCCCTTTTTTATATCATCATATTGATACACTTTATAATCCTCGGCAAAAAGATTAAGCTCATCAGCTATTGTTCCATCAGGATTAACAACTAATGATCCACCATCGAAGATCAATTCTGTTTGTGCACCTGTTTGATTTACATTAATTATTGGGAGTTTATATTTTTTAGCATTGCGGATAAATATGTTTTTCTTTCCCCATATTTTACTATACGAAAAAGGCGATGCAGCAATGTTAATAACAAAATCGGGTTTATACCCAATTAGTTTTTCCATTGGTGTGATTGTATACAACTGATTTTTAGCAAATGGATTATTTGCTGGTTGCTCATCCCAAAGATCTTCGCAAATGGTTATTGCTATTTTCTTGCCTTTATACTCAACCACGTTAAATTTATCGTTTGGCTCAAAATAGCGGTATTCATCAAAAATATCGTAAGTAGGCAAAAGGGTTTTATGCTGCATGAATTTTATCTCGCCCTCGTTAATAAACAATGCCGAATTATACAATTTTTTGCCTTTAGGATTAAAGTTTATTGTTGGAGATCCAATTATTATTGCAATATTCTTACTATTTGCAACAATTTCTTCAATTGCTTCCTCGCAACGCTCAATGAATGATTTTTTCTCGAGTAAATCTTGTGGTGGATAACCGCAAATCGACATTTCTGAAAAAACAATCAGATCAACAAGCTCGTTTTTAGCCTCTTCGATCTTTTCAAGAATCTTTGCAGTATTTTTTTCGAAATTCCCAATGTGATAATTTAACTGAGCAATTGCAATTTTCATAATTTTAAAAAGCTAAAAAATTAAAATAAGACTCCTATTCGTATTGCTATATTACTATTTGTTACTTTATTATTCGAATCGGTTGTTATATCAACAAAACCATTTGTATATGTTAAGCCCAACACAATGGCTGTATTTCCGCCAATTGAGTATTCTATACCGGCGCCGATATAATATCCCAGGTTAAACAATTTAATTTCGTCGCTTATATTTTCGTTTTCTAGTTCGTAATTATCAACCTCACCAGTAGCTTTTATATTTATACCGGCATTAATACCTAAATGAGTAAAAAAAGTAAAATAGCCTATCTCGTTTGTTTTCAGCTTTAAACCGATGGGAATAGTAATATACTGAAGTTTGTATTCAAGAACATCTCCTTTAGGTATTGTATCTCTTCCGCTATTGGTTTTAATTGCAACAGAATCTTCACTATTAATTAAAAAACCACCTGTATTATCAATCGAAATACCTGTCATAAGTGCATAATTTGTAGCAAAAAACTTATCAATGTTTAGTCCAATGTTAACACCCAGTTTTGATCCATCGCTTTCAAAATTCTTTAAATCGGGAGTCATCCACGAAAACTTGGGATCAACAAATACAGTGAATCGTGTATTTTGAGAAAAAGCAACTTTTGCTACAGATATTGTCAGGATAAAAATTATTAAATACTTTTTCATACTTTTAGGCCTCAAATTTTAGTTATTACAAAAATAGTTAAAAATCAGTTCATGTAAAGTTTTTTTAGTGATTGTGAACAAAATTCAGACCTTTTTTATTTTAACACAAAATATGGTAAATTATGAGAAAGTATAATTTTTTATTTTTTATAGGAATAATTCTTCTTTTTTCGTCTTGTGCAAAGAAAAATAAGTTTGATATTGACATTTCGGATAGTAATTTAAAAATAGAGATTAAGCGATTAGACAAGGATTTATTTGCCATCGATTTTAACGATGCCCCGAATTCAATCTCACAGCTTAAAGAAAACTATGGTGATTTCTTCATCCTTTATAACTCCCGAGTATTAAATCTTGGCAATAGTAACAATCCGGCTTATCCTGAATACTTAATTTCTTTCTTAACCGATTATTCTATAAATAACATTTACGAAAAAACAATGTTGGTTTTTCAGGATATAACACCAATTGAATCGGAAATAAATAAGGCGTTCAGGTATTATCATTATTATTTTCCTGATCATAAAATACCGGCTATTTACACCTTCATTGGTGGATTTAATCAGTCAATAGTAGTTGCTGATAGCATTCTGGCAATAGGTTTGGATAAATACCTGGGATCCGATTGCGATTTTTATAATCGGTTGGAAACCCCCAAATACATGCAAGTGAACATGCATAAGGCAAAAATACCAACTGATGCTTTAAGATCTTGGGCTTTAACAGAATTTGTATACAATGATTCTATTGACAATCTTGTTAACAATATGATTTATCATGGTAAAATTCAATACTTTTTAGATGCTATGTTTCCTGAAACACCCGATACTTTAAAATTTGGATTTACAAATCAGCAATTAGAGTGGTGCATAAAAAATGAAAACCAAATGTGGAATATGCTTATTGATCAAAAATTGCTGTTTTCAACTGATTATATGACCATAAATAAGTTTATTAACCCTGCACCATTTACATCGGGATTTCCTCACGAATCACCTGGAAGAGCAGTGGTTTGGCTGGGGCACAAAATTATACAGAAGTATATGACACGACACCCAAAAATTACCCTGGAACAATTAATGGCAAATAATAAATATCAGAAAATACTTTCCGAATCGAGATACGAGCCTTAGAAAAGTTATAAGTTTAAAGCACCTAAAATGAGCTAAAGTAACTTAAGTTTAATAAGTTACCAGCTACTGGTTTCATATTACTCGTTATTGTTTCTGTTTCCTTTTATAGTGAACAATTCACTATTCACCAATCACTGATCACAATTCCTGATTTTAACTAGTTTGTTATAGTCTTTATTTTGCTTTTCAGCAGGGTTAATTTTTCGAAATTGAATTGTATTTTTGAATCCCTCAAAATCCAATAGATAACTCCACTAATTAATGCTGCAAAAAAACACCAAACTGAGGTGAGGTATTGTGTAAAGAAAATTGCTGTTACCAAACACGATAAAAACATCAAAACGCCAAGCAAATGAACACGTTTAATACTTGACACAAAAAGGGGAGTAATTGTGGCAATTAAATAAAAAATGAAAGCCACCATAGCCAAAGATTTGGGAAAATCGGAATTATACTGAATATGGTAATTCATAATTTGAGGATTCACATTAAAGAATAACAAGCAATATGAATAATACATTGATAAAACTATTCCTATAGCCAGTAAAACAATAAGTACTTTCTTTCTTTTCCTGTTTTCCTCCATAAAGAGGACCGAAAAAGGAATCATCATGGGCCAGAGAACATCGGCCATAATTAAAAAAATATAGGTTACATATTTTTGGATATACAAATATTCCGGATTTTGTAAGGACAACCATAGCGCTCCCTCAGCAATTTGCTGAATTCCAAAAAATAATGGAATACTTGCAAATACAATCTGAGATGGTTTATAGATTTTTTTAACGGTAGCAATACCAACACCTGAAATTAATAAGCCACCTAAAAAACTTGCTGCTGGTGAAAAACACATGAGACTTCCCTTTCTATTAGTTATTACTAAATTAATGGGATGAAAGTAGCTGATAATAAAATATTTATTAGGTAATTTACAACAATTAAATAAGCATTCGATTAATTTTTGATTTTATTTTTTCTTTATTGTATATTTTAAAAACAGTTTTGTTTATCTTTTAATACTCTGATTTTCAAATGAAATTTTAAAAAGTTGAACAAAACTTTTTGTTAACTGTTTCAATACGAAAGATTGACAAATGATTAATTCTATATTTATAAGAATTGATACATATTATGGGCTATAGCCCAATAAAATTAAGCATATTATCAATCCCTGCCTTATTCCGATAATTATCGGAAGGGGTTACAAAATAGAAATATTTTAAGGACTTTAGTCCTTGCTAAAAAAATAATTAATTGATAAAAACATAATTACTATGAAATCAGACATCGAAATTGCTCAGGCCGCTAAAATTCAGCCAATAGTTACTATTGCTAAACAACTTGGAATACAAGAAGATGATTTAGAGTTGTATGGAAAATATAAAGCAAAACTTCCGTTAAAATTAATTGATGAGGAGAAAGTTAAGAAAGGCCGATTAATCCTAGTTACTGCAATAACACCAACTCCTGCAGGCGAAGGTAAAACAACCACATCTATTGGACTGACACAAGCTTTAAACAAAATTGGCAAAAAAGCAATGGTCGTTTTGCGCGAGCCATCATTAGGACCAGTTTTTGGTATTAAAGGTGGTGCTGCCGGTGGTGGAAATTCGCAAGTAATTCCGATGGAAGATATCAATTTGCATTTTACAGGGGATATTTCGGCTGTTGAAAAAGCACATAACTTGCTTGCTGCATTAATCGATAATAATATTCAGCTCAAAGAAGGAAACCTTGGTATCGATCCAAGAACAGTAGAATGGAAAAGAGTAATGGATATGAACGAACGATCGCTTCGAGATATTGTTATTGGTTTAGGTGGGCAGAAACAGGGAGTGCCGCGCGAAACAGGATTTAATATTACTGCTGCATCGGAAGTAATGGCAACATTGTGTGTTTCGCAAAATCTGCAGGATTTAAAAAACAGGTTAGGTAATATTTTTATTGGTTATACCTACGATGACAAACCAATATTTGCCCGCGATCTGAAAGCACAGGGCGCAATGACAGTTTTACTAAAAGATGCAATTAAGCCAAACCTGGTACAAACACTCGAAGGAAATCCTGCAATTATTCATGGCGGTCCGTTTGCAAATATCGCGCAAGGCACCAATACTATTATTGCAACCAAAATGGGATTATCACTTACTGATTATGTGGTTACCGAGGCTGGTTTTGCCAGCGAATTAGGTGCGGAGAAATTCTTTAACATCAAATCACAGGGAGGCGATTTAATGCCAAATGCAGTTGTTATTGTTGCAACTATACGGGCACTTAAATATCATGGTGGAGCAAAACTTGCTGATCTGGCAAAAGAAAATGTGAAAGCACTTGAGATTGGTTTCGATAACCTCGATAAACATATCGAAAATATGAGTTATTACGGTTTTAAACCTGTAGTAGCCATTAATAAATTCGACTCTGATACTGTAGCTGAAATTGAATTATTGAAAAAACATTGCGATACACTTGGAATTACTGTTGCATTAAATGATGCATGGGCAAAAGGTGGCGATGGAGCAACAGATCTGGCCGAAAAAGTAGTTGCAGCGGTGAGTGATTGCCCTTCATGTTTTAAACCATTGTATTTCCCTGAATGGAGCTACGAAGAAAAGATCGAGGCTATTGCAACCAAAATGTATGGTGCCAAGAATGTTGAATACTCGATTGAAGCAAAAAACCAACTTAAAAAGATTAATGCATTAGGATTAACAAACCTGGCCGTTTGTATTGCCAAAACTCAAAAATCACTCTCCGACGATCAGTACAAGAAAAACCGACCACGCGATTTTACTGTTAAAATAAGAGAGATTGAGCTTTCATCGGGAGCTGGATTTATTGTACCAATAGCCGGAACAATAATGCGAATGCCTGGTTTACCAAGTATTCCATCGGCCGAAAAAATCGACATCGACGAGCATGGAAATATCATTGGATTATTTTAAAGAAAAAAATCATTTTAGAATTACTCCTATACAATTGAGGCTGTCTTAAATAGACAGCCTCTTTATATTTTCTATAGTACGTTGTTCAAAAATCTAATTTATTGGTTTATATAAAGCTTCTTTGAATATGAATTCTCGTTAAAAATAACCTTTACAATATATGAACCGGCACTTAGCTTCTTTAGATTTAATAATTCTGAAAAGACCTTATCTGACTTAATATAGCTATTTTGAAACACCCTATTTCCTGTAATTGTATATATTTCTATCGTAGTGGCTCCAGTATTCTCGGAACTGAATGTAATATCTACATAATCATTAGCAGGATTAGGAAAAACATTAAATTCAGAGATTAATTCTAAATTCACAATAGATGAAACCAGGGTACTTGCAGAGATAGTGTTCGAGTAGCCAGAATATATCTCATTATTACGCGCTTTTACCTTATAATAATAGGTTGTATTAGCATTTAACTCTGTATCGATATAAGATGTTGCATCTATTCCTGCACTGCCAATTGCAAAGTATGTTCCATTACTGCTTAAAGATCGGTAAATATAAAAACCTGTTTCATTGGCTGAATTATCATCCCAGGATAATTGTATACTATCATTTTTTACTCCCGCAACAGCTAGATTCGATGGTGGTATAATTGTGTCAACACAACCAACAAATACTTTAAAACCAGTAGCATTTACTGTAGCATTTGATGTAAATCTTAGATACAGTTTACCTGTTGAATTTACTGCCCATAGTGAATCAGGTATTGAATTTCCGGTAAATGACCCCACCAATCCTGATGCCGTACTGGTTCCATTATAAATTGACAGATAATCTTTATTAAGTTCAAGGTCAAATTCTTCGAAATTTAGTTTAATGGTTTTGCCACTTGATGTTTGACTTAGAATAACCCAATAAATACTGTTATCTGAATAATTATCCATTCCTCCATTATCAAATAAATAATAATCACATCTGGTTATCTCAGTATTATTAATTATTAACGATCCAACCAATACTGATTTAATATCAGTAAATTCTGAAGAATCGGTACCAACAAATGATTTTAATCTGTAATAATAAATACTACCCGGTAGTAATTCGCCATCTGAATATTCAGTAATATTAGCAGCAGTAATAGCAATGGTTTCAAAGCCAGTATTACTTATTAAAGATCGCTCGATAATAAATCCAGATTCATTAATTGAATTATCTGTCCAGGTTAAGAGTGCAGAAGTATTATCTGGTGAATTTACAATCAAGTTGGAAGGAGCTTTAGGACCTGCGGTTGTTGCTGAAAGGTCTGCTGAATAAACCGAATGATATTCTCCATTCAAGGAATATACCTTATAGTAATAAGTGGTTCCTGAGTTAAGATTAGTATCGGTAAATACTGTTATATCTGCATCCACAGTATTGATTTTGGTATAAGTTCCATTTAATGTATTTGAACGATAAATTGCAAACCCTGTTTCCAGAGTTGAGTTATCTGTCCAACTCATTTGAATTGAATTTTTGTTTGCTTCTACCAGAATTAAATCGGTTGGAGATGCAGGTATAAAAATACAAGTTACGTGAGCTAAAAATCCAGCTCTATTTCCAGAACCATCTGAAGTAAATCGAAGAGTTAATGCACCTTCGCTATTAGAAGCCATAATTGAATCTGGCAAAGAACTTCCAGTAAGGGTTGCAATAAGTGGATCGGTAATTAATGAACCATCATACACATATAACTTATCGAATAGGTTCTCAACATTAAATGATGTGAAATTTAATTTAACCTTTTGGCCAGCCACCATGGGAAACAATTTTATTGTTTTGTCGAGGCTATTGCCATAGTTTTCATTACCACCCGGATCAAGTAAATAATAATCACAACTAGCTATATATCCGTTGTCGAGTATTACATGACCTGCAACAATACTATCAATCTGAGTATATTCAGATGAATCAGTACCAACAATTGACCTCATTCTATAATAATATGGGGTATTAAAATCAACGGTCTGATCTGTATAATCTGTACTCTCTGCGTTAACAGTTATTATTTCTGCAAAACCTGATGTAACATCTACTGATCTTTCAATTACAAATCCTGTTTCATTAGATGAGTTATCAGTCCAGCTTAGTTTGACAGTAGAATTGCCAGTTGCATATGCCCTAAAATTTGAAGGAACTTTTGGGCCCGTTGTTGTTGCCAACAAAGTATCGGAAAGGATAGAAACTCCATCCACGCCCTTTGCTCTAACAGCATAGTAATAATCTGTTCCCGATTTTAAATTATTATCTGTAAAAATATTAATATTTTCAGCTAATGTATCTAAACAGATATAATTTCCATTTTCGGTAAGTGATCTGTATACATATGCACCATTATCATGTGTGGAATTATCTTTCCAGTAGAAGCTTATACTCTTTGTGGTGGCTGTTAAAAGAGTAAGTTCAGATGGCGGTTCAATTGTAAACAAACAGGATACATGAATTTTAAATCCTGAATAATTTGTTGATGAGCTGGATACAAATTTTAATGTTAGTGAGCCTGCTGGATTAGTAGCAGTAATACTACTTGGAACCGTACTACCTCCTAATGTTTTCAATAAAGGATCAGAGGTCGATGTTCCATCGTAAACATAAAGATAATCACCTGTACTTTGCAGATAAAACGATTCGAAATCAAGTTTTACTTTTGCACCGTATTCGGTAGAATTTAATACAGTTATCTTGTTTGAACTATTAGGATAGTTACTTAAACCACCCGGATCAAGTACATAATAATCACATCTAGTTATAGATATATTGTTCATTATAACTGCTCCAGTTAAACATTTAACTGTTGATGTATAAATCGATGAATCATTATCAGATATCGCAAACATCCTATAATAATATATTGTATTAAATGCGAGTCCTTGATCGATATAATTTGTAGAATCGGCATTAATTACAGCAATGTTAACAAATCCGGCATCTTGTGATAATGAACGCTCAATAATAAAATTAGTTTCATTCGTTGAATTATCAATCCAATTTAGAATAATAGAATTGTTATCTTCTGAAATAGCAGTTAGCGCTGAAGGAACTGCCGGACCTCCTGTTGTTACCTCTAAATAATTAGAAAAACCAGATAAACCATCCGTTCCGAGTGCTCTAACCTTATAATAATATGTTGTAGCAGGATTTAAATTACTATCGGTATACTGAACTATATTTAATCCGACATTTCCAACCAAGTTATATGTTCCAGTTGCTGATGTTGATCTATAAATATTGAATTGTACTTCATTATCCGAATTATCTGACCATCCAAAAGTAACAGTTTTGGTTGTAGAATCTATTATGACCATACCTGAAGGAGCGATTGGAATTTGAATACAAGAAACTAATGTTTTAAATCCAGAACTTGTACCTGAATAGTCTGTAGTCATTTTGAGGGTTAAAGAGCCGCTTACATTTGTTGCATTTATTGAATCTGGAAGAGAGGAACCTGTAAGCGTAGCAATTAAAGGACTTGAAATAGTTAACCCATCATATATATAAAGTTTGTCATAATTATTTTCCAAACTAAACGATTCGAAAACAAGTTTAACTTTATCGCTTGAACTAACTGGATTTAATACCATTGTTTTGGTCAGATTATCTGAATAATAATCTATTCCTCCTGGATCAAGTAAATAATAATTACATCGTGTTTCGGCAGCATTATTCATGGTAACAGAACCAACAAGAAGTCCTTTTACAGCAGAATAATTTGATGAATCTGTACCTGCAACAGCACTAACTCTATAATAAAAAATTGTATTGAAAGCAGGAGTTTCGTCCAAGAAACTGGTAGTATTTGCTGGCACTTCGGCTATTTTAGAAAATCCAGAAGTAGATGTTATGGACCGTTCGATAAGAAATCCTGTTTCGCTCGTTGAGTTATCGATCCACGTTGCAAGAACTGATGTATTGCTAGGAGAACTTACATTTAAACTACTTGGTGCTGCAGGACCGGGAGTTAATACACTCAATGTATCGGACCAGGTTGATTTATTTACCGCTGTAATTGTCCTTGCTCGATAATAATAATTTGAACCTGAAAATATATTTTCATCATCAATATAAGATGTCGTGTTTGGAATTGTTGTTGCAATAGTTGAGAAATTAACATTATTGGTTGATCGTTGTATCTCAAATCCTGTCTCGGTTGAAATTGTATCTGTCCAAGAAAATTCAATTGTATCTGCTGTATTTTGAACCAGAATTAAATTAGTTGGTGGAAACGCAGGGTCGACACAAGTAATATAAGCTTCCCAACCAGCATTTTTAAGAATATCATCATCGGATACAAATTTTAATGTAAGTTTTCCATCTGAATTTGATGCAGTAATAATATCTGTAGGAATTGTGCTTCCAGTGATTTCAACAATTTTGGGTGACGAGGTACTGTTTCCATCATAAATAGTTAAAATATCGCCAGAAGTTAAGCTCAGTGTATTAAGTGTGAATTTTAATCGTTTAGTAGGATCCGCAGGAGTTAAGGTTTGTGTATAGTTTTCGAGAGATGCATAAGGATTATTTACACCTGCATCAAAATGATACATATTACAAACCGTTTTATTTCCCTGATCCATAGAAATAGATCCTGTTAATACTGAAACCTCATTACTATAACTATAATATCCGTTTGAATCAACTGCCTTAATTCTAAAAAAATATTTGGATTTATTTACAATTCCATCAGTAATAATAGTGGTGTTAGTATTTGCAGCTAAAGTAGCAATTTCGCTATAATTCGTATTGTCGCCAATAGATTTTTCGACAATATAATTTGCTTCAGTTGTGGCATTATCTGTCCATGATAGGCTTATTGCCAAAGGGGATGACTCTGCTCCTACCAAACCGTTGGCAGCAGTTGGCGCCGTACCAGCAATAGTCGAATACTTTATTACCAACATAGGATGTTTGCTGGTTTCTGCATGATTTGCAGAAGCAAAGGTAAGCCTACGATAATACTGTTCTGTAACCAGTTTTAGAAGGAAACCATAATTTCCTTCCTGAATCATGTCTTTAATTAAATTGGTAACATCAATATTAAGATAATCCTGATTAGGGTCAATACTTTTAGGTAAAATTACCTGGTTTGTGCTTGTGGCTGTAGGTTGGTTATTCCAGGTAAGCGTTGATGCATCCCATGGTTGGTTTATTCTCATTAATAAACTAGCATTAGAACCCGAAGTTGTAGAATGTTCGCCACTTACACTCACACCATAGTATAACGATAGTTTTGCTTCTACAATATGAGTTCCACTAGGAATACCCGACAAATCAAAACCCATAAAGCTTCGATTTGTGAATGGAGTTCCACTATTTGTCCATGCATGTGCAAAACTAATAGTATAATTTTGGTAGTTGTTATCTGGACTATAGGATGATACTATAGCATCTTGGTTACCTTCTGCTTTAATAGCAATTGTAGTTGTTTGTGAGAAAAGTTGAAAACTACTAAGAAACAACAATAAAACAAATAAAAAATTCTTCATTTTTTTTAGGATTAATAGAGTATTTTTAAAAGATGCGGCGAAGATACAGTTTTATTTAAATTCATTCCCGAGAATTACATAAGACGCATTAACTGGTTCCTACTATAATCCTGAATGTTTTACACTTACAAAAGAATCCCTTCAATAATTTATACTGTTTATAAATAACTACTATTAAAAAAATTTATAGAATCTAAGAAATTTGTAAGGATTGGTTTTTATAGAGAACCATAAAAATAAAAAAGGGGATTGACTTGTTGACAATCCCCTGAATCCTAAAAAAATTAATTGTCAAATCTTACCTGCTTCTTTGGATGTTTTTACTCACATTAATCGATTAATAAATAATCCATTCCAATCAACGATGGCTGACTTACATGATATGCTTTAAAATTCGCCAGATTATCAAATACTTCTATCGATTCTTTTCTTTTTATCTTTGTTCCTTTGGTTGAGATAATTGTTTGGTAGGAACTCCATGGATAACCATTTATATTGTCGGCAAATCCATGATGAACAGGATTATTATGGATATAAAAAATTAAATTTCTAAGGTATTTTTCGTTTTCTATTTTTATACGGTGAAAAGGGCGTTCGAATAAAGTCCCGGTTCTATTGTACATTTTATTAAAAGCCTGGGTATAAGAATTAAAAAGATGAGAGAAATATAGATGGGGCTTTTGGGGTTGTACACCTCTGTCAGGGTTTTGAACCCTGACAGGGATGTACAATTCTCTATTATTTATTTCTTCTTTTTCTTTTATTCTAACTAAAAAATGAAAACCTGCCTGCCGGACAGGCAAGGTGATTCTTCATCAGTACCCAGGCGTAGGTTTCGGCAATTGGGTGAATGTATTTTTCGTATAACCTTAAAAAATGCTTGTAATTGGTTGTTTCTTTAAAAATATCGCAGCTGTTTATCCCTCAGTTAAAAATATGGTAATAATATCCGTTTTCAATATTCTCGTATTTCATTTTTTAGGGTTGTTTGGTAATTTTATTAATATAAAAATAGAAATTAATCTATTACCAAAAAATCTACACACATAAATTGTTGATTTTCTACCAGCAACCTCTGTCAGGCATTGCTATTATCAGGTTTTTCCATTCCCATTCGCAAACGCTGTCAGGTCTTGCAGACTCTGACAGGTTTTCCGTTCTCATCACATTCGCAATTTTGGTCAGGTTCTAAGGATTCTGACAGAATTAGCCAAATATCAAAATAAAAAGGGGATCACCAAATTGATAATCCCCTGAATCCTAAAAAAATAATAATTAAATTTTGCCTGCTTCCTTAAGTGCTATTTCAAGTTGATTTACCAAATCGTCCATTCGTTTTACAACTGCAAGAAATGGTTCTTTGGTATTTAAATCGACACCTGCTTTTTCAAGTAATTCAACAGGATAATCGCTACCTCCCGATTTTAACATAGTCAAATATTCCTCCTGAGCATTTGCAGCCTCCTCTTTTGTTTTGGCCTGAGCTATTTGTGTAAATAAACTCTGCGATGCTGAGAACGAAACTGCATAGTTATACACGTAATAAATATGAGTAAAGAAATGACTCACGCGTGACCATGAATATGGATTATTTGCTGATCTTTCGATAATATCACCATTATATTTTTTATCGATATCGTTATACGTTTTAGCAATAATATCTGAATTTATTGGAGCATCTTTTTCGATCATTGTATACAAAGCATGCTCGAACTCAGCAAACTGTGACTGGCGATAAAATGTGCCAGAAATATTATCAATAGCCTGAACCAACAAAGCTATTTTTTCGTTTGGTGTTTTTGCATTTTTTATCATATAATCGAGTAACATATTCTCGTTAAATGTTGATGCAACTTCTGCAACCATCGATGCATAATCAGAATAAACATAAGGTTGATACTTTGCACTTAAGGTACTGTGCATTGAATGTCCGAGTTCGTGAGCCAATGTAAAAACGTTATCACGACTTTCGTTCCAGTTCATTAAAATAAAAGGATGAACACCATAAATACTCCAGCTATAAGCTCCTGTTTGCTTTCCTGGTTTTTCGTAAACATCAATCCATCCACCTTGAAGACCAGTAGATAAAATCTTGTTATACTCTTCGCCCATTGGTTTAAGACAGTTTTCAACCAAAACCACGGCTTCGTCCCATGAGTATGATTTGTTGTAATCAGAAATCTCGAACGATTCATCCGAGAAATAATATGTATCAAGTTTTAGTGCTTTTTTGCGTAGTTCACGATATTTTAATAAAGATGCTGTATTGTTTCCTGCAACATCAATAAGGTTCATATACACATCCTTTGATATATTATTTGGTTTTAAAAATGCATCAAGGGTTGATTCGTAACCTTTTAATTGAGCACCAGCCCAAAGGTTTTGAGCAATACCCATCCAAATATCGGAATATGTATTTTTGTTTTTAGCATACACATTTTCGCGAGCCTCAGCTGTAATTTTACGGTCGTTCTGGTTTGGGTTCGAGGTATAAACCTTTGATGCAGCTGCAGGGCTTGTTACAATTTCTTCGCCTGTTGATAAATTTACTTTATGGTATTCCATATCGGCTTTCGACAATGAACTATATGTTCTTGATGATGCTCCCAGAGCTTTGCTATAATAGGTAAGTGTTTTTTGGGTTTGCTCATCTAATATATATGATAATTGTCGAAAAAAACTATCAAAGTCGTGTGCATAAACTGCAAGTTCTTTATTTTCTTTCATCCATCCTTCTATCTTCTCTTTCGGGATAGTTTTTAACTCAGGTGCAATCCAAGCTGTATTTCGACTTAGCTCTACAAAAGCAGTTTGTAACTCTTGCAATTTGGTAACATATATTGGATTTTTTCCATCTACATCTTTACTTAACGATGCATATACATATAGTTTGCTGCTTATCTGCGATACTTTCTCAGAGAATTTCTGATAATTAATCATTACCTGTGCACTTTCGCCCAAACGACCTTTATACTCGTTATATTGAGGTATCTGTGACTTTACCCAATCAAGATCGGCTTTCCATGCATCCCAATCGGCATAAACATCGGTTAATCGCCAGTTGTATTTGTAAGGATCTTCCTTTGTTTCAGTTTTTGCCGCTTGTTGGGCAAAAGTGCTAACAAAAAGCAGCATCAATAAAATTGTTATTAGTTTTCTCATGATATGGTTTTTAATTAAAATGTTTTCAAAAATACAAGCTTTTGACCTTCCATAAACTGGATGGTTTAATGTTTATTAGCACAAAATTTAATGCCTATAACATTAATAGGCTGATTAAGATAGCTAATTAGCATGAGCGCAAATTTAACTAAATTAAGGAAAAAGCAAGTTCTCGGAATAGTTTTAAAAAACAGTCAACTCATTTTCAAGTTATATTATGTGATTTAAAACCAACTAATCTGGCTATTATTAAATTCTTTGTTAACATGTTAAATACAAAGTAAAATGTTTTATTCCATCTTTTCATTTGAAAAAAGCCATTAAACCTAACTCTGAATAAGGATTCATTTACAAAAACACAAATATTTATAAATCTGCACATTATCAAACCAATACTAATTTTTATTAACAAAACATCAAGTGTTCAATTAAAAAAATTCTGTTTAAGAAATTTTTAATTATCTTCGATATGTTATTAACCCAAAAAAGCATAATCCATGTTTTTTTGTCATTTTTTATATTAATTAATCATCCCATTTATGGGACTGACGGGGCGAACGCACGAAATTTATGGAAACAAAATTTAAACCTATACTTAAACTCGAAAAGAATATACACCGTGGTGGTGAAGTTATTTTCTTTTCTACAATACGAGACCAGAATATACAAGCAAGGCTGCGGCAAATACCTCATGTAACTTATAGTGCAACACACAGAAAATGGTATGTAAAAAGGGAGCAGCTTGATTTGCAAAGTATTATTAAACTATTTAAAGATATTGCAATAATTAATTATGATGAGATTAAAGATACATTATCAACTGAGAAAAGTGATATTGGATTATCTCCAAAAACAGAAAAATCATCATTAATAAAAGCAAATAAAAAAAATAGTGATGAAATAAAAACGGTACTAAGTACAAATGCACAGAATTATCTAAACCGTTTTATTGAATGGCTGGAGCACAACAGGTATAGCAAATCGACAGTTAAGGTTTATAGCGAAGCGGTACAAAATTTTTTGATTTACCTGGGCCCCATGAATGCCAATGAGGTTATCGATGATGATTTTGTTGAATATATTAACACACAAATTTTACGAAGAGGATATAGTGCAAGTTTACAGAATCAGGTAGTAAGTGCTATTAAGCTTTTTTACAGAGATGTAGTTAGAGCCCCAATAGATATTGAGCAAATTAAGCGACCAAGACGTGAACACCGGTTACCAAATGTTTTATCTAAAGAAGAGATTAAGAAGATTTTAGTAGCACATATTAATTATAAACACAAAACCATGCTAAGCCTTATATATGCATGTGGTTTGCGACGCAGTGAGTTGCTTAATTTAAAACCCGGTGATGTGGATAGTGGACGTGGATTTTTAAAGATTTATCAGGGTAAAGGAAAAAAAGACCGTCTTGTACCTATCTCGGAAAAGGTTATTGAGATGTTGCGCGAATACTTTAAGATGTACAAACCAAAAAAGTGGTTGTTTGAGGGCAGAGGTATTGGAGAACAATACAACGAAACAAGTTTGCAGAGTGTATTTAAGCAAGCGATTGAAAAATCAAATATTAACAAACCCGCCACATTACACTGGTTACGACATAGTTACGCTACGCATTTACTTGAAAACGGCACTGATTTACGATATATACAAGAATTGCTTGGGCACAAAAGCAGTAAAACAACAGAGATATATACACATGTAACTAAGCAGAGTTTACAAAAAATACGTTCGCCCTTTGATGATTTGTAAAATTATATCTAGGGATGATTTGTGATTTTTAAATAAAAAAAATAGATTTGACTAGAGAAATAGAAACAAACAAAACTATATATATCCATCCAGAATGGACGAATATATACAATAAAACTAATGTTATAAAGGAGTTAGCAATAAACCGTTTACAGTGATTTTCTTATAGACAACTTTTTAAAATACTTTTTTGCTATGAAGAAACTTATAAAGTCTTTTGAATCTGAAGTCATTATTGAATTAAAAAAAACTCTAAAGAATGCTTCAGAAGGAATTAATCTCATTTCTTTATCTGAACTTGAAAATAATAAAACAATTGTTTTTGAATTTATTGTAGCAACAATAGTTTATACCATTCTATTATTTTCACTTGACTGGGATTCTATTTATTGGTTATATGCAGCAACCATCATTTTCAGTTTTTTTCTGGCTAAAATTGTTGTTTTAATCAAAGACAATTTCACCTTCCCTAAAAGCTTCATTTATTTTGACGATTCTGTAATTATAAAAAAACAATTAGATATATTGGAGTTTAATCCTATAACTCAATTAACTAAAGTAGAATTTGTTCCGTCAGAAAATAAAGACTATATAATTATCAAATTAATATTCAACGAACAAACATTTTCTTTTCCATATTTGAAATCAAAAAGGGATAAATTAGAAAGTTTTGCAAAATCTTTAACAAATGAAGCCAATAAATCAAAAAAAGACCCCTTTTACGCCATATCATTTCTTCATTCCAAAATAAATAATTCAGGTAAAACTGCTACTAAACAAGAACCATTTTATAAAAAAGCCTTGTCTTGGACATTTATTTTTTCAATGATTTTCCTATTTAGTTTGACCTATTTTCTAGACTGGAATTCATTTCGCGCCGCTTCAAAAATTGATACAGCAACAAGCTTAAGAAATTACTTGAGTTATGAAAAAAATAAATTATACAGAGATGAAGCAAAGAGTTTAATAATAGAAAAATATAATACATCAATCAATATTTACAAGTCACAGAATTATAAAATAATTAATATCGCCCCATTTATAAAAATCCTTGAATATCTTCGTGATAATGAAATTTTTACGCTAATTATTTATTTTCAAAACAATAACCAAATAAAAGACCTTTCATATAAATATGATGTTTCTGTAGTAAGTGCAGTTCATTCTTTCACTGATGATAAAATTACAGAAAGAGAAAGTGAACTTATTTCTACTTTAAATAAAACACTTGGAAATTCATTCCCCTCAGATATTATAAAAATTGATGATGATTTAGAATTAGAAAATCATCCAAGAATTGAACTGAGATATACCATAGAAAATAGTGGAAATGGCTCTCTTTATTATCCTGTCGAACAAGAAAATTTGAATGAATCAGAAAGAACTTATTATTATGGACTGACAATTTATTGGGATTTTAAACTCTTTTTACCAACTCAAGGAAACCCCATTTATGAATTTTCTCTTATATCTAATCCTGCGGCTCAGTTTACATCTGAAAATAATACATCTGACAACGTCTATACTAATATGGTGTATTCTGCCTTTAATGACTTTGAAAAAGTATTTAGAAAATATTTTTTTAGCGATACATTAAACAATTAATTAAACCAATCACCTTAATTTCAATATTATGAAAAATTATAAAATATTAATTTACATTATTATTTCTTGCATTTTAGGTATATTAAATGCTCTTCCTAATAATAGTATTACAAACTTTAGGGATGTTGTTTTATTACTTGCTGAAGCAATCGGTTTTATAATTGGAGCATTTATAATTAGTGCTCTAATTACATTAATATTTTCAATTTTTGATAAATCCATCCTTAAACGATTCAAGTCTGTCTCACTTTTAATTACTGTAATAATTCTAATTATTGCAACAATTGGTGCTTATTTAGGCTAAAACTATATGAAAGACATAATTGATAAAAGCAATGAATTTAAAAAACTATTAAGTGAATTCATTATCAAATTTTCAACTATAGAATTCTTTATTTCTTATCTGTGTTTTGAAATTGAGAAAGTGCTTAATCCCAATTCAAAATTTGAAGAAATTGCCTTAAAAAATTTGTCTAATAAAAAAGAATTGATTAAAAAGTTTATAACTGATAATTTGCCGAGTTTAAAAATTAAATGGAACATTATCTCAGAAAATATTTCAAATGTAAACATGGAAAGAAAGCATTTAGTACATGGAATTGGAAATCCTTCTATATACGGAATGAATGGTTATAATATTGAAAATTTACAGTCTTTTATTCCTAAGCGAAACCAATCAAAGTCGTTTAATCTTAAAGACTTAGAAGAGATTAATTTAAAAATTGATGAAATTATTTTAGAAAATGGTCTTGGAAATGAATTTTACACTGAATTTAAAAAAGAATTATTTAATTGGTATAATTTAAATTTAGCTGAAAGACCTAAAAAAACAGTTTAAAACATCTGTAAACGGTCAATTGCTAACAGCGGCTCTAAAAAAATGCGGGGTGAAGGAATACTCGAACATTTTTACTATTTTTAAACTTTATTAACGGCGGATAGGAACGCAGGGCGAAATCCCGCACTTTTCTAAGCCGCGACCGTTATGGCCAATATCTATACAACAAAAACTAAATACTATCGTTCTTTGATAAAAAATAGCTTATGAAACATTTTTACCTAATGAATTATTAACTAAATCTTAAAAAAATGAAAAAAGTAAATTTGTTATCAATCTTATTTTTTATGGTTGTTCTTATTAGTTGCGAAGAAGAATGGAAATATAAAAACTATGAAGAATGCTCAGAAACGTTTAAAATAGAATATATACTACCTGACAATTGGAAATATCCTGATTGTGATAAAACTTCAATTACTATTATTAACTATGACTCTGATTGTTTTATCAATATATATAAGGTTGACACAAAATCACCTATTGACACTACTTTACAAGACGAAATAAACAGATATAATGTAATGCCAAATATAGAAATTATTGAAGAAGGCTATGCAATTGTATCTGGAATGCGTGCTTATTATTGGGTATTTATCCGTGAAACAAAATGTAAAGAGTATATATTTGTTGACCAGAACAATAAATATAAAATAAATTTTAAAGCAATTAAAGACAAAGACTACGATAATAACTTATCAGTTTTTGACAACTTCATTGAAACTGTGAAGATTAAATAGATACTGGCCATAACAGCGCTTCACATTTTAAGCGGGGTGAAGGAATACTCGAACATTTTTACTACTTTTAAACTATATTAACGGCGGACTGGAAACTAGGGCGAAAACCCGCTCAAAACGTAAGCGCAACCGTTAGCAACAAGCCTAAAAAAACACTCTACCGACAACTTACTACCCGATGAAAAGACAAAAAACAAATACCCCGACGCACAAAAGCAAGAGTTTGTCAGCCCTTCCCTGCAACCGTCCCTTCGCTGCCAAACACATGCTTTTCTCCCACCGCACCCGCTTCGTGGATAGGGCAGTGCTAAATTGAAACATAGATTTTAAAAAAAATGAAATGAAAGAAACCGATAATAAACTCACAATGCGAAACATAAAACCAACCGCCATGCGTGAATTGGTTTTAAAAGTATTAAGTGAACAGGATAAAGCAATAAGTTTGGCAGATTTAGAACAGAAATTTGACAACGCCGATAAAACAACATTATACCGAACACTCAAAACATTTGAAGAAAACAAGCTAATACATAGCATTGATGACGGTACAGGAGCTGTTAAGTATGCCTTATGTAAGGAAACCTGCCAATGCCATCCCGAAGATTTGCACGTTCATTTTCTTTGTACCAAATGTCAGCAGACTTATTGTTTGACTGATATTTCTATTCCCTCAATTGCTTTACCTGTGAATTTCAAACTCGAAACTATCAATATGGTTGTGAAAGGTATTTGTTCCAATTGCGACAAATAAAAACTTTGCAATTCAGTTGCATGGATTTTTGATATATATTTGCATCAAATTATTTAAATGAAATATTTTGCATTCATATTGTCCGTTTATGTTTTGGTTCTTACCGCAATTCCTTGCGTTGATGTTCCAAAGGACGATAATTTGCATAAAATCGAACTCACTAATTCTTCATCCGATCATCACGAACACGACACCGACCTTTGTTCCCCATTTTGTACTTGCGATTGCTGTGTTTCCCCGATTATAACTAATTCGGCCATTTATTTTACTTGCACTCCGATTGCTCAAAAGTTAACAACAGAGTATAATAATTCCTTTATTTCTTCCCTTTTTGCCACCATTTGGCAACCGCCTAAATTAAGCCAATACAATTCCCGTTGTAAGAATATTTCACTTGTCCTTTGTGGGCTTGTGAAGGAATTTATGTATTAACTTTTTTTATAATTCATTATGATAGAACGAATCATTCGATTTTCGATAAAGAACAAGATAATTATCGGGTTATTTGCCCTTGCCTTGGTGGCTTGGGGTACATATTCGCTTGTTCATCTGCCCATTGATGCAGTTCCCGATATTACAAACAATCAGGTACAGGTTATTTCCCGTGCGCCATCTTTGGCAGTACAGGAAGTAGAAAGTTTTATTACCGCACCTGTTGAAGTTTCGGTAGCCAATATTCCTGATGTATTAGAGCTGCGCTCTATTTCACGTTTAGGATTATCAGTAGTTACCGTGGTTTTTAAAGACAATGTAGATATCTACTGGGCACGGCAGCAAATTGGCGAAAGGCTCAGGGAAGCCGAAGACCAGATACCGCAGGGATTGGCAAAAATTGAAATGGCTCCCATTTCAACAGGTTTGGGCGAGATTTTCCAATACACCCTCGAAATAAAAGACGGATATAAAGATAAGTTCACGCCTATGGACTTGCGTACCTATCAAGATTGGATTGTACGCCGCCAAATGCTTGGAACGCCAGGTGTTGCCGATGTAAACAGTTACGGCGGATTTGTAAAACAATACGAAATAGCCGTTAAGCCCGAACGCTTGCGGTCTATGAACCTTTCGTTGACCGATATTTTCGAAGCTCTCGAAAACAACAACGAGAATACAGGGAGTGCCTATATTGATAAAATGCCCGAAGCCTATTTTATACGTGGCATTGGATTGGTTAAAACACTCGACGACATCGAAAATATTGTTGTAAAAATCGTAAACGGCATTCCTGTTTTGGTGCGTGATGTGGCAACTGTGCAGTTCGGACACGCAACCCGATACGGTGCGTTGGTTTCCGATACCACCGAAGCAGTGGGGGGTGTGGTGATGATGCTCAAAGGGGCGAACGCCAATGAAGTTATCGGGAAGGTTAAGGAAAAAATCACCTCCATTCAAAAATCACTACCCGCAGGTATTGAAATTACCCCTTACCTCGACCGTACCGATTTGGTCGACCGTGCCATTGGCACTGTTACCCGAAACCTTCTCGAAGGGGCTTTGATTGTTATTTTCATATTGGTTTTGTTGCTTGGTAATTTCAGAGCAGGTTTAATTGTAGCCTCGGTAATACCACTCGCCATGCTTTTTGCCTTTGGTATGATGCAGCTTTTCGGCGTATCGGGCAACCTTATGAGCCTTGGTGCTATCGACTTTGGTTTGATTGTGGACGGGGCAGTAATTATCGTTGAAAGCATTGTCCACCGTATTACCATGAGCAAAAGCCATCATACGGGCATAAAACGGCTCACACAACCGCAAATGGACGAAGAAGTATTTCAGGCTTCAAGTAAAATCCGTACCGCAGCAGCTTTTGGCGAAATTATTATCTTAATTGTGTATATCCCAATTCTAGTATTGGTGGGCATCGAAGGTAAAATGTTCAAACCAATGGGGCAGGTAGTTAGTTTTGCTATTCTTGGTGCATTTATTTTGTCGCTCACATGGGTTCCTATGATTTCGTCTTTATTCCTTAGCAAGAATACCGAACACAAACGGAATATTTCCGATAAGATTATGGATTTCCTACACAAGGCTTTTAACCCAGTTATCGCATTTGCACTTCGCCGTAAATTGGCAATTGTTATTACTTCTGTGGTTCTTTTTATCGGTAGTTTGTTCCTGTTTACCCGATTGGGAGGCGAGTTTATTCCGCAGCTCGAAGAAGGCGACCTTGCAGGATTGGTAATTACCTTGCAGGGTGGTTCACCCGCAAACACCGTGGAAGAAGTGAAACGAGCCAATATCATATTACGAGATAATTTTCCCGAGATAAAACATTTGGTTTGTAAAATCGGACCCGGCGAAATACCCACCGACCCTACACCAATGGAAACTGGCGATTATATTATAACTCTCAAACCCAAAAGCGAGTGGACAACCGCCGAAACCCGTGAAGAACTGGTTGAGAAAATGGAAGAGAAACTGGCAGTTTTGGCAGGGGTTAAATTCGAGTTCTCGCAGCCCATACAACTTCGGTTTAACGAGCTAATGACGGGTTCACGTCAGGACGTGGCCATTAAATTGTTTGGCGACAATCTTGATACACTTGCCTTGAAAGCTTCTCAAATTGAAGAATTGATACAAAATATCGAAGGTGCAACAGATGTCAGTGTTGAAAAAGTAACAGGTCTGGCTCAAATACAGGTCGAGTACAACCGCCCCCGAATGGCTCAATATGGCGTTTCAGTTAAGGAAATTAATAATATATTACAGGCTGCATTTGCTGGCCGTTCAGCAGGTGTGGTATTCGATGAGGAAAAACGTTTCGACCTTGTTGTACGGCTCGACGAAGCCAACCGCCGCGATATTTCGGATGTTAAAAGTCTTAGTATTGCCCTGCCCGACGGTCGTTTAATTCCACTCGACCAATTGGCAAGTGTGGATATAAAAACAGGCCCTGCCCAAGTTTCGCGCGAAAACACCAAACGACGTTTAACCATAGGTTTTAACGTGCGTGGTCGTGATGTGGAAAGTGTGGTTAAAGATGCCCATTCAAAACTTGATGCAAACCTTACATTACCTGTTGGGTATTACACTACATTTGGCGGACAGTTCGAAAACCTTATTGCCGCCCGTGAACGTTTGGCAATTGCCGTACCTGTGGCGTTGTTGCTCATTTTCGTGTTGCTGTTTTTTACATTTCATTCTCTCAAACAATCCATCCTCATTTTTACGGCTGTACCTATGGCTGCCATTGGTGGTGTAGTTGCATTGTGGTTAAGAGATATGAACTTCTCAATTTCCGCAGGGGTTGGCTTCATTGCCTTGTTCGGGGTTGCCGTTCTCAATGGAATTGTGCTTATTGCCGAATTTAACCGCCTCGAAAAAGAGGGCGTTTCCGATATTACCGAACGGGTATTACAAGGATTAAAAACACGTTTACGACCTGTAATTTTAACTGCTGCCGTGGCTTCGCTTGGGTTTCTTCCAATGGCATTGTCAAGTTCGGCGGGTGCAGAAGTACAAAAACCTTTGGCTACAGTTGTTATTGGGGGAATTATTACGTCAACTCTACTTACTTTAATTGTGTTGCCTATCCTTTATATCATTTTCACCAAACGCAATTTCAGGTTTTCTTCTAAAAAAAGAAAATTGAATACAGGCGGTTTAGCTATGATTTTAGTCCTTATTGGTACTTTCTTTTTCAACAAAGTCGAAGCACAACAAACCAAGCCAATAACCTTGCAAAATGCCATTCAATTGGCATTAGACAGTAATTTGGCGGTTCGTTCCGCAGCTTATTCGGTCGATGTGCAAAAAGCCCTCAAAGGTGCTTCGTGGGATATTCCCAAAACCACTATCGAAGGGCAATACGGTCAGTTTAACTCTTATACCAAAGACAATAGTTTTACCGTTTCGCAGTCGTTCGCTTTTCCATCGGTTTACATCAATCAAAACAAACTGGCAAATGCAAACATCAAAAGCAGCGAATGGCAACAAAAAGGCTCGCAGCTCGAAATTGCCTCACAAGTAAAACATGTGTATTGGCAATTGGCTTACCTGTATTCCAAACAAAAGCTTTTACGGTATCAGGATAGTTTATATTCGGGTTTTTTAAGGGCTGCCGAACTTAGGGCAAAAACAGGCGAAACAAATCGCCTCGAAATGATTACCGCCCGTTCGCAAAGTCTTGAAATCAAAAACCAATTGCAGCAAACAACAGCCGATATTGGCATTCTCAACCAGCGGTTACAAACATTGTTGAATGTCGATTACGCTTTAATCCCAGCAGATACTGTACTTCGCCGTTCGGGGTTTATTACAATTTCCGACACTTCGGCAATTTCTGCCAATCCAACCTTAGGTTATACCCAACAGCAGGTTGAAGTTGCCCGCATCGAGAAAAATTTGGAACGCAGCCGTATGATGCCCGATTTTACTATTGGGTATTTTAGCCAGACATTACAAGGTACTCAGGAAGTAAATGGAATCCCCCAAACCTTCGGTACGGGCGACCGTTTTACAGGTATTCAGGCAGGTATTGCCATTCCGTTGTGGTTTGCTCCTTATACTTCAAAAACAAAAGCAGCAAAAATCAAACAACAGATAGCAAGTACCAACGCCGAGTATTACACCAAATCGCTTTCGGGCAGTTATCAGGCTCTTTTAAGCGAATACGGCAAGTTCAACAACAGTGTTGAGTTCTACGAAAAACAAGCTGTTCCCGAAGCCGATATGATTATTGAGCAATCTACTCGCAGCTACAAAGCTGGTGCATTGGATTATCTCGATTATATCTTGTCGCTCAACCGTGCATTGTCAATCAAACAAAACTATCTCGATGCACTCAACGGCTACAACCAAACCATTATTTCAATTGACTTTATTACAGGTAAAACATTTTAATTCTGAACTTTTATGAAAACATTAAAATATAGCATCATTCTTTTAGTAATGATTAGTGTAGCCACCTTTACAGGCTGCAACGGTAAAAAACTCGATGAACACGGACATGAGGCGGGTACTCATGCCGAAAGCACTGAAAAGGAAAGCCACGAGGAGCATAAAGAGGGTAAGGCTGAAGAAGAAGGAGAACACGAAGAATTGCCTGAAGACATCGTGGAACTGAACGCCGAACAAATTAAACTTGCAGGTATTCAACTTGGTAAAGTAGAGATGCGTCAGGTTAGTGGTGTAATCAAAGCAAACGGTATAGTTACCACAGCACCCCAAAATTCAGCTTCGGTTAGTGTTCCATTGGGCGGGTTTGTAAAATCGTCAAACCTGTTACCGGGCATTGCAGTTTCTAAAGGTCAAACACTTGCAATCATCGAGAATACCGAGTTTGTCGATTTACAGCAAAATTACCTCGACATTAAAAACAAGTACGAGTTTGCCTTAGCTGAGTACAAGCGCCACACCGAACTTTATAAGGACGATGTGTATTCCGAAAAAAACCTTCAACAAACCACGTCCGAATACCGCAGTCTCAAATCCCAATTAAAAGGTATCGGGCAAAAATTACAGGTTATTGGTGTTAACCCTGCCACGCTTACCGAAGAAAACATTTCGGCAACCATTGCCCTTGTTTCACCTATCAGTGGATATGTAAAAACGGCAAACATCAGCATGGGCAAATACGTTTCGCCTACCGATGTACTATTTGAAATTGTGGGTACTGATAATTTATTGCTCGAACTTAGTTTGTTCGAAAAGGATGCAAATACCATTTCAATTGGTCAGTTAGCACATTTCACCATCAACAACGAAACACACGAGCATAAAGCAAAAATTTATCAGGTAGGCAAATCAATTAACGCCGATAAAACTTTCAAGGTGTATGCAACCGTTCAGCAGCCTTGCAACAATGTATTGCCTGGCATGTACGTGCTTGCACATATCGATAAAACCGACAAGCAGGTTACCTCTGTCCCTGCCGATGCCGTAGTATCGTTCGACAATAAATATTACATCTTTGCTTTTGAAAGAGATAAGGATGAAGACGGAAAACCATTTACCGAATACCGCTTTATCGAAGTTACTAAAATCGATACAAACGATGGTTTTACCGAAATTCAGTTACCTGCCAGTTTCGATTTAAAAAACACCAAAATTGTGACAAAAGGGGCGTACAAGTTACTTTCTGCCAAAAAGAACGCAGGTGAAATGACTTGCGGTTAATTTTCAATAGCTATGGAACACAACCATTCACACAGTAGCAATATAAATTTAGGAAATGCCTTTAAAATAGGCATTTCCATAAATATTGTTTTTATAATTATCGAGGCATCGTATGGCTTTTTGTCAAACTCTATGGCATTGGTTGCCGATGCAGGGCATAACCTCAGCGATGTACTCGCTTTAGTATTTTCATGGGTTGCGGTAATCCTGTCGCAACGCAAACCAACACTAAAATTTACTTACGGTTTCCGACGTTCAACCATTCTCATAGCATTACTAAATACCGTTTTGCTTTTGGCTGCCGTAGTGTTTATCATTTGGGAAACCATCGAACGTATGGGAAAACCTCTCGAAATTAACTCGAATAGTGTAATTACCATAGCTGCAATAGGAATAGCTGTAAATGGCTTTACTGCATGGCTTTTTCTTAAAGATAGAAAGCACGATTTAAACATCCGTAGTGCATTTGTTCACTTTATTGCCGATGCTTTGGTTTCATTGGGTGTTGTTGTGGCTGGTATTATAATGGCATTTACAGGTATTGTTTGGATAGATTCTGTTGTATCAATAGCAATCATTACGGTAATTCTTTACAGCTCGTACCATTTACTCATTGATTCCATAAACCTTGCACTAGATGCAGTTCCCGAAAACGTGAATATCGAAGCCGTACGAGATTATCTAAAAAATTTGCCCGAAGTTTCTAACATACACGACCTGCATATTTGGGCATTAAGCACAACCGATGCAGCCCTTACCGTGCATTTGGCAACCAACACGCAAACCGAAGTTACGTTTATTACAAACATTCAACATCAGTTACACGAGCAGTTCGATATTGAACACGCTACCATACAGGTTGAGTTTGGAGATACTGCATGTGAAACGAATTGTAAATAATCTTTAAGCGATGTTCCAAAAAATAATACAATGAAAACACACATAAAAACCGCAGCAATAGCAATAATGCTATGCCTAACAGGTCAACTTTTCGCACAACGTCCAAAGGAAATTAAAAACAGCGAAGTAGAAGGATTATATCTTTCACTTTCCGATTTCCATAACGGTAAGCTCACACATCCAACAGACATGCTGCACGTTGGCGATAAAATTAAACTCAAACAATTCTTCATTTCGCCCGACATCATCAGCATTGAACAGAACAAAGAAACCGTTTTTTACAAGGACAGCATTTTTGCCATCCGTTTAACCAATGGCGAAAATTACCGATTTATAAACCGAACCCCCTGTTTGGTTGCCGATACTTCTTATTTGTACATCTATACAAATAAAACCACTAAAACTGAATATAAACAATCGGGACGTCGCCGAGTTTCTAAGGTAGTGCCAATCACGTATTATTATTTCAGTACAGGAAACCATAAAGCAGTATTTACGCTCACATTGGCAAACCTTCGCAAATATGCCCTATCCGATACATTAGTTCACAAAACCATTTGCGACAAGTACACAACAGACGAAATGTTATATAAAGTAAATCCACAGACAGGTAAGTTTGAGTTGAACGAAACTATACTCTTAATTCAAAAGTGATTATTTTAGAAAAATATTATGGAAACAACTGAAAATAAATTTTACAAAAAGGCCTATTTACTAAGCCTTTTTACCATTTTCTACAATATCATCGAAGGCGTAGTTTCAATGATTTTAGGCTACCAAGACGAAACCCTTACATTATTTGGTTTTGGAGTAGATAGTTTTATTGAAGTAATCTCAGGTATTGGAATTGCTGTTATGATAGTGCGTATTCGTAAAAATCCCGCTAGTACAAAAAGCACTTTTGAGATAAAAGCCCTTAAAATAACTGGCACAGCTTTCTATTTACTTTCGGCAGGTTTATTGGCTGGTATTGTTGTAAGCCTTTTAAATCAGCAAAAACCCGAAACAACATTTTGGGGTGTTGTAATATCACTAATATCAATTGCCGTTATGGTTTGGTTGATGAATGCTAAAAAGAAAATCGGCAAACAATTAAATTCCGAACCAATTATTGCTGATGCCAATTGCACCAAAGTTTGTGTATATATGTCAATTGTATTACTTGCATCAAGCCTTATTTACGAACTTACAGGCTTTGCTTATGCCGACATTATTGGTTCGGCAGGGCTTATTTATTTTTCTGTTTCAGAAGGGAAAGAAGCTTTTGAAAAAGCTAAAGGGAAAGCGTGTAGTTGCGGTACAAATTGTCATAATTAATATATAAGCCCCGCAAAATGCGGGGCTTATATTCCTTAGTTCTTTTCAAGTTCAATATTCAGGTTTGTTGTTTCACCGTTTGCAACGGTTATTGTTACTTCCTGTTTCTTGTAACCTATTTTTTCAACAATTACTTTGTACGTGTTTTCTGGCAACGAAGCACGGAATTTACCTTTGTCGGCACTCTTTTTAACTATCGGTTTTGCCGTTTCGGTTGCAGCAGCTTTCATCATTCCGTTTGTTTCAGCAACAAAAGTAAATGATACCCCTTTCAACGGTTCACCACTTCCTGCAAGGCTTACACTGCCCAAAACAGAAGTTGCACCGCCACCAGTTGGGATAATAATTCGGGCAGTTTTATATTGACTGTAAAAATCGGGCTTCGAGGTCTTAAACAGTTCAATATCCAAATCCAAACGTTTGGTTAAAAGTTCGTCAGCTTCTTTAAAAAGTTTAGTAAGGTTTTCGGTTGCCGTCTTCGTTTGCGATTTTGCAGCCTTTGGTTTGGCAAGTGTTGCCGAATAAGCAGTTATGGCGGCTTGCAATTCGGTAATCATAGCAGCAGTAACGCCATAAGTTACAATAGCAGCAGCATTGGCATTAGCCTTGGCAAGTATAGTATTGCAAATACCAACTACATCGGTATCTCTCGATTTTTTCAAATCCGAAGCCGAATATTTTATGCTTTCAAGCAATTCAGGATTATTTACAACATTCGCATACGACTGTAAACGATTAATCATGAATAGCGTTTTGTCTGTCATGCTTGTTCGTTTCGCCGTTTTATCGGTTGTGATACCAGTTGTTTCAAGGATTTGGGCATCCCTGTTAGTTTCAATCAAAGGGATTTTTGCAACCCAAAGATTGTACGTTGCTGCAAATACAGCGTTTGCTGTCCATGTTGTTTGATACTTCTCACAAGTATTCTTTACAACGTAGTACATACTAAATTTGTCTTCTTGATTAATGTTCATTACGGTAAGATTTAAGAGTTAATATTAATTGATTAAAGGAAAACTAACCTTGATACTGGTTTTATTTCATGGAATATTGAATTTCCACCCCTCTAATCCTCATTTCTTACCAACAATATTGACTTTCTACACAACAACAGAGGATTTCTTCGACCTGATATTGGATTTCCATGTATAAAATCCGATTTTCACGATGCAAATTATGACATTCTTTGAAATAAACAAATATTTCTATACAAAAAATACGAATTTCTTTAATCTAATCACATATTTCAAAACAACAATACCGTTTTTCTTTCTATTAATCGTTAATTTCTTTATCGCAATCGTATATTTCGATACAACAATCGTTCATTTCCCTATTATGACAGTTTATAACCATATTGATAATTCATAAAACCCTGTCACAAAAGACAAATTCAAATAGCATACGTTCAAGCCGTCCCGCCCATCCCTTCGCTGTCAGGCACATTTGCAAGCCCCCACGAGCCAACGCTCCAACCAAAGGCTTACAAAAGAGCCTGCCAGCCCATCCCACGCCACCGCACCAAGAAACGGCAGCACTTCGATTGAAAAAATTGATTATATTTGACGACAGAAAGACAAAAAACAAAAAAGGCCAGTTGCTAACAAGCGGTATAAAACATTGGGGTTTAAGTGGTTATGCAATCGTTCTGCCCCGCATCAAGTTCGGTGTAACTGGACAGGATAGTAGCCCGCAATCCCCAACGATTTCATACCGCCGACCGTTAGGCGTAATTAATTATTTTAGCTATGAAAAATTTTTTGCTTATTTTATTATTAGTCTTTTCGCTAACAACAGTTGGACAAGAAACAAAGCATTCTAAAACTGAATCTAAGTTAGAGAACGACAAAACAGAAGCATTACAATCTGATAAAAACAATGCTTTATCAGAGAAAGAACCTAAAGAAGATAAATTATATCAAGTAATGTATGAAGACTCAAAATCAATAAACTCAAAATTATTGACACTTCTTACAAATTCATTGACCGTAATTATTGCAGTAATTATTGCTATAATAGGAAGTTCCTTTTTTTATAATTACAGGTTTAATAAAAAAGAATATGAATTATTAACTAAAGAAACTACTAACAAAATTGAAGAAGCAAAATCTAAAATGTTAGAAGAAACAAAAAGGGAAATTGAAAAGTATACAGATTATAGTAAAGATAAAATTGATGAAAGATTTACTCAAATTAAAGAATCAAATAAATCTAACATTGACACAATTAAGGAAAGCTTAAATACCATCATTTCTTCTTTCAAACAAGAATTTGATAGTAAACAAGAAACTCAATCTAAGAAAATTGAGTTGGTTGAAAAAGAAATTAGCAGATTAGATAAAAGTACCGATGAGAACATTACATTAAGAGAAAAGGAGCTACGCTTTAGTATATTAGACCTTCAAGGACAAGTATATGAACTAAGAGAATGGTTTAGTTTATGTCTTACAACAAATGTAAGACGTGCTCTTTTAGCCAATGAAATTCATAGACAGTGGCAATTTGAATATATTTTACCTGATATTGTAGATTTAATTGACAAAGTCTTAAAAAAGAATGACTCTATCACTTCTAACAATAAATATGATATTGAAAAGCTAATGGAAATCATTCCAAGTCAGTTCGAATCATACAAGAAGAAGATTGCAGACTCCTATGGAAAAATTCGAATTCAAGAAGTAGATTTGCCAAAGAAAAATAATCCTCCTTTTATGACGGACCTACTTTTTGGTTCAAATAATTAACAACGCCTAACATTGGGTCATAAAGCATGCGGGTTTTCGTGGTTTTCTGACAATTTATGTTATCTTTAACTTTCGGTTTCGGGGGACACTGAAACACGGCGGAACTCCCGCACAGCTTCATACCCAAGGACCGTTATAAGTAAGGCGCGAAAAAAAATTAGAGCGTAAATTTCCACTCAATTTGTTAAGCAAATATTTCATGTATCTTTTTTACATTCTGACAGTTTATGTATGTTCGAAACTTCATTGCGGTTTGATAATTTAATCTATTCTATTCGTAGCAGTTTGATAGGAAATATATTAGGATTGGTTTAGTAATAATGATAAATAAAAATTAGTATTCCAGCCCGCTCTTTGCAGCTTTCAGCTGCATTTATACTTTACTAAAGCACATTTGTTCCGCTATGCTCCACAAAAGAGCTTTAATTTAAAATAACCTTTTATTAACAAATTCTCCTAAAAAGCATTAATTTAGATATTCCAAAATCAATTGAAAATGAACTATAAAGATTTGACTATTAAAATAATTGTAACCGTAGTATTGTTTTTTACAATTAACGCTATAAATGCTCAAAATTCTGATTCTTTAAGAGTGAAGAAGTTTATAGAACAAGGAGACAAATACAGGATTGAAGGAGAGTTTGAAAAGGCACGTGAATATGCTTTAAAAGCATTAGAACTAAAACCTAATTATGGTTTAGCTTATATCTTAATCGGCTCTATTTATGTTAGTTCCGCAGAGTTATGCGGAGAAGAATACCTTTTGAAAGCTATTGTATATTGCCTTGCAGTAGACATGTTTGAAAAAGCTAAAGAAGTTGATAAATCGGTTTCTGAAACTGCAGATAAATTTATAGAAGTCTATTCACGTTATTTTCCTTCACAAGAAGATATATTTGGTGGACCAAGAGAAGGAGACAAATTTAAGATAGAATGTTGGATTAATCGAGAAACTACAGTTAGATACAGACGATAGAATGCAATAAGCTCTCAATTCTTAAAAAAATACTTTAGCATGAAAAAAACATTATTTCTGATCATTAGTTTTATAGCAATTAATTCATATAGTCAAGATACTATACGGTTTGAAAAACTACAGTCTATTGGAAAAACATATGTTTTGATTTCATCAATTGAATTATATAATGATTCATCATTTACATGGACTAATGAACATGATTTGTCTTGGAGTGAATATGGACTTTATGAAGTTAATGAAGATACTTTGATACTTAATTTTTACTATCATGATTTAGATGATATAAATAAAGATTCTATTGATTGGGTAGATATAAAAAAGACTAAAGAAATTGTGAAAATTAGAAAATACTTAATGATTGAGAATAAAATGTATGAAATAAAAAAGAATGACAGGTTAGAAAGATGGACAAAAGACAGAACAATGTTTAGAGATAACTGGCGATGGATTACTTTTGGATATAGAAAAACGTATTTTATAATTGATAATTAAGTAGCAATAAGTCATCCCATTTGCAAGCACATTTGCAATTTGTTCAGACCTTACACACAATCCAATTGCAAAAGAGCTTGCAAGGCTATCCCAATTTTGCCAACCTTAATACTAATTTTTTTGTTTTTCATAGAAAAGTTTTTACCAACTTGACAAGTATAGTGGCAATTCGCCCAACTTATAACACGCGTTCAACAAAAATGCGGGGTTTTGGTAGTTTGCTGACTAAGTTTTATCTTAGTAAAGTTGTTCAACGGTGGACAATGAAACACGGCGCAAACCCGCACTATTGTTAACGCGGGACCGTTACCCAACATAATATGTTGAACAAACAAACAGGATTGCAGGACAACAAAAATGAAAACAAACATTATATCTGACATGAAAAATAGAAACATAGCATGGATTCTCTTTAAGATAATTATCTTATTTGCCTTTATTATCTTAATTGGCTGTAAGAAAGAAGAAGAAAAACGAATACCTGAATTAACAACATCGGAAGTGAATGAAATTACGCAAACCACCGCTTCTTGCGGTGGAATTATTACTTCTGATGGTGGCTCAATAATTACTTCCCGAGGTATTTGCTGGAATATATCAACATCACCTACAATAGCAGACAATAAAACAACTAATAGCACAGGTATTGGTAACTTTACAAGTTCTATAACTGCCTTAAGTCCCAATACTACATATTTTGTTCGAGCCTATGCTACCAATGCTATAGGTACAGCTTATGGTAATGAAGTAAGTTTTACCACAAATGCAGAAACTTTGCCAATACTGACTACTATTGCTGTATCTTCAATAACAACTACAACAGTGACTAGTGGCGGGAATATTACTTCTGATGGAAGTGCTGCAGTTACAGCGCGAGGGGTATGCTGGAGTACAAGTATTACGCCTACTATAGCCAATAGTAAAACCACAAATGGTGAAGGCACAGGTAGTTTTACAAGTAACATAATAAATCTATTAGCAAACACTACATATTATTTAAGAGCTTATGCTACCAACATTGTAGGCACAGGATATGGAGAACAATTAAGTTTTCATACAGACCCATCTACAATTTCTGATATAGATGGTAATGTCTACAATGTTGTTCGTATTGGAACGCAGTTGTGGTTAAAGGAAAACCTTAAAACCACGAAATATCGTGATGGTACAACAATTCCCAATGTAACAGATAATACTGTATGGACATCTTTGACATCTGGAGCATATTGTTGGCAAAGTAACGATATCAATAATAAGAATACTTATGGTGCCCTTTATAATTTTCATACCATAGCCGACAACCGCAAACTCTGTCCGATAGGATGGCATGTTCCGACCCAAACGGAATTGAGTACCCTTATGAACTACGTAGGGTCTGATGGTTACAAACTAAAGGCCTCTTCTCTTTGGAGCAACTCAAACTCTAATAACAACGAAAGCGGTTTTACAGCACTCCCTAGTGGTTCTCGCAACTTAAGTGGTCTGTTCTATGGTGTTGGATCTAGCTTCTACTTATGGTCGTCTACAGAGTCAAATACGACAGAAGCTTTCTACTTATTATTGGTTGAAGATGGTGTTATCTATCAAACTTCTTTTAATAAGATAGATGGATTTTCTGTTCGTTGTCTTAGAGATTAAATATTCAATTCCAAACTGAGATTTATCATGGTTATAGTGAATATTTGCAATGCACTTATAATAAATTACGTTGGGTAACAGCAAATTAATTGCATTTGGGCAGAGATGCAGAAACGAAAGTTTTTTGTACTTTAGGTTTTTAATTAACGGGGGATAAAGAAACGGTTTTTTGCTCCCAAACGCAACCAATTTGCAAACGTTATAAGCCATAATATTTTTAGAAAATGCGAAAGAAAAACATGCAATTTTGGTACTTTCTGATACACGGGTTACTTGATGATAAGAATGGTGTTTATGGAAACTTTTATGCTTATGGAAAGCATTGTGGAGAAGCATTAGAAAAGACACTTGAAGTTGCAAAACTAAATGGAATTCAAAAACCTGATTTGATTGAAACATCTCGGTTGGATACTCTTGATGGATTTGAGCTTCCAGAAGAAACAGAAAAAGTTACGTCAGATATTTATATGTTTCCAAAACTACATTCATATGAATTAAAGAAAAATGACTATTCCTTTGTTCCTCCTGTGGGTGTGGCATTTGCAACGGATGAAAGTGAACTTGATACTGAATTAATTAAGGAGAAATTCGTTGCTTTAAATAAGAATGACAATGGAGTTTTTGAATTTGAGCTCGTTGTAGATAAGTCAAAATTGCATGATACATTTCTTAAAACCTTGAATTTTCTTCCTTCAGTTGACGCTTTTTGGATATATTTAAAAGACCATTGGGACAATGAAGAGACAGAATTGTGGGCAGGCAAAGCTCTGAATGATAAAGAAACAATAGTGAATTTTTTAAATCGTAATGTTGCTTCCACTATTGAAAATGGTTTTGTTGACACTGTTGTGCATTCTTTTACTGGAGAAACCAATCTGACTCTGACAGAGCATAAGAAAATTCAGTTGCATACAAAATCGGAAGACGTTTTTAAGAATTTTATTGGAAAAGTAGTCGATTTAGGTTTTGAACAGACAAAAGATTTTTATGACATTGAATTTGGATATCATCATTGGCATTATCGACCTGAAAATTCTCTTGACAGGAAAGGTTTTAAGAAAATGCTGAAAAAGAATCATTTTGAAAATATTGAATTAAAAATATAACGGCTTATAACACGCGTTCAACAAAAATGCGGGGTTTTGGTAGTTTGCTGACTAAGTTTTATCTTAGTAAAGTTGTTCAACGGGGGACAATGAAACACGGCGCAAACCCGCACTATTGTTAACGCGGGACCGTTAGCGGTAATAATTATGAAAAACTCAATATTAATCTTCTTTAGCCTAATTATACTTTTTACTGTAAAAACAGTTAGCCATGCAGAAACTATTAAGAAAGTTTATTTTCTTCCTGGACAAGGATCTGACAAAAGAATTTTTGATTCATTAGCAATTGACTCTAATTACACTCTTAAATTTCTAGAGTATGACTCTTTGGTGAAAAAAATGCCTTTATCTGAACTTGCAAATAAAATTTCAACTTTGATTGATACTTCAGAAAAATTTGCTTTGGTTGGAGTTTCTATGGGGGGAATGTTAAGTATCGAAATAAATGAAATTCTCAATCCGGAGAAAGTCATAATAATTTCAAGTGCTAAGAATAGAAATGAACTTCCATTTAGGTATAAATTTCAGAGAATAATTCCTTTGTTTGAAATTTTCCCAGCAAGAGTCATTTATTGGGGTGCAAAAATTCTTCAACCTTTAGTTGAGCCTGACAGAAATAAGAATAAGGAAACATTTAAGAGTATGCTTTACAGTAAAAAGCCAAAATACTTGAAAAGGACAGCTAGAATGATAATTAGGTGGGTGCGTGAGTCAAATAATAAGAAAATAGTTCACATTCATGGAACAAATGATCATACAATTCCAATTAGGAATGTAAAGAATCCTGACTATGTTATTGAGAATGGTTCACATATGATGACATTAACAAAGGCTAAAGAAATTAGTGTTATTTTAAATAAAGAACTGAAAGATACATAATTACAACCGCTAACATGCAATCACCAGTAATTTTGGGTGTCTTTGCATTATGACAAAGTTTTGCTATCTTCGTTTTGGTTTTGCGGTATGACAGTGAAAGTGCTGAAAGCTCCCAAACTACTGGTATTGCAGGACCGTTATAAAGCAAGGCGATTTTTCAGAAAAGGTAAACTGCTACTCATTTTTTTCAGTGTTTTAAATCAAAAATTTTAATTAAATGTTTGACACTTTTTGCAAGTTGGAAACTGTATCACAGTCTGACCATGAAAGTAATTTTTCTATTCGTAGCAGCGTGACAGTGTGTTTTTTTGGATTGGTTTGGTAGGTCTGATAAGTAAAAAATTAATACTCCAACGCGCTTTGCAGCCTAGCGGCTGCATTTATGATTTTTGCCAACCCGCATTTAAACACATTGCGGCTTCGCCGCCAATAAGTTTAAATTTTTCTTCTATTTTATCTTGGTTTTTGAATTGTTTAATTTTCAAATAAACTAAAACAAATTCATCAATTAAATGTTACATTTATAAATTGAGAACTTAAAATATTATAGCATGTCAACAAACGAATTTGAAAAAGGATTAAAATTTTCTTACAATAATAGTATAGAGTATTCTGATAAAGCTGTAGTTAGTAAGCATATACTAAAAAAAGAAACAGGTAATATCTCACTTTTTGCATTTGATAAAGGGGAAGGATTAAGTGAACACACAGCTCCGTTTGATGCTGTTGTTTTTATTGTTGATGGAAAAGCGGATATTATAATTGATGGAAATTCTAACATTCTTGAAGCGGGAGAAACAATTATAATGCCAGCGGATATTCCACATGCCTTAAAAGCTGTTGAGAAATTTAAAATGGTCTTAACAATGATAAAAAGTAAATAACTCAAAGAAAGGCGAAGATTTTTCTTCGCCTTTTTAATTCTATTCTTTTCTAAAATAAACAATGAATTCTTGCTCACTTTTTTTATCCAACCAGTGCTGATAATTTAAACTCAATGATTTATCAATTAAAGGTGCAGGAATAAAGGGTGCAATTACCTTCAATATTTTATCATTTTGAAGTTTCTTTATTTCAGCCATTACTTCATGAACAGGTTGTTCTCCAGCATGAAGCATTTCTCGAATATCAATTGTATTAACAATTAATGATTCTTTAAACCAATCTGGTTTTGTGGTATTTATATTATCTTGCTCGTTAATTGCATCAATATTTGACTGTCCTACTTCTTTCCTTAGATTATTAATTAGAATTTCAACATTTAAATTTCCAATGGTAGCTGCCTGATTCAGGTTAGTTATTTTTGTAATCGTTTTTCGTAAAACTGGATTTTTCAATTTTTTGAACTGTGGAGCCATTCCAATTAAAACATCCTCTAATTCTGGATATGCTTCAAGTAAATCAAATATTTTTGTTTTGGGTGTTATAATAAGTTTTTCCATAATTTACTCTCCTGTGTTATCTGTATATGATAAAATCCTTTTTTCGCCTTCCAATGACCTATTTTTTGTTAAGTCTTGAGATACTTCAAGACATCCAAGATAGTCTCCGTTTTCATCACGAAGTGCAAAATACTCGATTAAGATAAATTTACCTTGCATCTGAATCCAAAAAGGCGCATGTGAAGCTTTACCTGATTTAAAGTCTTCTAAAATTTTTTCGACAATATGTGTACTTCCTGGGGGATGACATAAGCGTACATCTCTGTTTATAATCGACCTACTTCGTGCGAAAACTCTTTCGGTTCCTTGAGTAAAATATTTAACCTTATCATCTTTATCAACAAATGTCATATCAAGCGGAACAGTATTTAAAATTGCCATAATTTCTTTTGCTGAAAAACTTCCAGATGGTAATTGGATATTTCCATCAGCATTTAGGCTAAGTTCATCTTCTTTTTCTTCTATACCTTCTGGTTTCCATTCAACCTGTGGGTCGTATAAGGTAAATCCAAATTCAATTGTTTGTTTGTGAATGCTCCACCAATCTTCAGTTGTTAATACGTCTAAGCTCATTGGAAACAGAATTTCTTCCTCCTTTTGAACCATATCAACCAAAGCCTTAACACAAGGATTAAATAGCAAATCTAATGAATCCATTAAATCTTGCTTTTGTAAATCAGGCGAATTTAATATTTCTAAACAACCCTTTAACTGCTCCCTGATTTCATCATGTTTTCCCCACATAACTTTTGGTGGACCTGTAATTTCATTTTTTTCAAGATAAGGAAAAACAAGATACTCCTTGCGTTGATAATGCTTATCTACATCCATTAATTCATTAAATCCAGCCTTTAGTTTGTTAATTACATTTCCAAAATCATCCTGATTAACTTGCTCAATTGAATTAAGAAGTTGTGTAACATTTTCAGCAACTTTTTTTAGCTCAATGTTTTCTTTTTTGAATACATCTACCGGATGTCCTTCCTGAACTTGCTTTGCAGAACTTAAATCTACATTTCCTTCTAAAACTTCACCATGAACATCACACAATTTTAAAACTTCGGTTTCGGGTAAACCTTCCTGGATAAGTTCTTGCTCAACTTCAACTACTTCTCCATATGGAATTTGTTTAAGTGTTTCTTTTAGTTCTTCTTTAACTTTTTCTGCAGAAGCACCATCATGCAGTTTTAAGATGAGTTCTTTTAATTTATCTTTTCTAAACTTAGAATTATTAATTAGCTCGCTCATATTTTTTTGTTTTAGGATTACACAATTAATTCAAATTTTTGTTCAGCTTATTATTGCCATTGCAATAATCTTCTTTCTCCTTTTAATTTCCTTATTTCCGTAACATCCTGACTAACTTCCAATACGCCACCGTATTTCCCTGCATTATCTCTAATTGCAAAATATTGTATTAATAAAAATTTTCCGTTTAATTCAAGCCAAAATTGGGCTACATCTCTTTCGCCTTTCCTAAATGCGTTTACAATATCTTCAACTACATGGACACTCTCAGGTGGATGGCAGTTTTGCACTTTGCGACCAATAATTGCAGGAGAGCGCGGAAATATTCTATCCTTTGGATTTGAATAGAACTTAACCGTATCATTTTCATCTACAAAAGTTATATCAACAGGTAAATAATTAAAAATAGCCAAAGCTTGATCTACCGTTATTTCACTGTTTTCAGCTTGTATAAAACCATCTTTATTAATAAAATTATCTCTTAGAAGTTCTGATTTCAATTTAGGTTTTTCCGGAGTTTCAATAAAAGGAAAGCCATATTCAAAGCTCTGTACATGCATTTCAAGAAACTCATCATCTGAAAAAGTACCTGAAGCTATTGGAAAAAATACTAGTTCTTCCTTTTGAATCATTCCAAATACAAGAAAATAATATGCTCCAATTTCCTTATTCAAATCTTGCCAATGTGAAGATTCAGAATTTAATATATCAATTAAAAGATTAATCTTTTTACGAATATCGTCATGCAACGACCACATTAGTTTTAATGGTCGAGAATCGTCTCTTTTTTTCTCAACATAAGATGACAAGATATTTTCTTTTTTAGTATAGTGCGGTTCAAAATTTTTAAATTCCTTAAAATGATTAATTAAATCTTTTTTAAAGGATTCTATATTCTGTTCTTCTCTTCCTTTATAATTTTTAATTATCTTTTTGACTTTGTTTAACTTATACTCAAATGCCCTGTTTTCCAGCATTAAATAATACAGGAACGTTCCTTGTTTAGGTTGTTCCCATTCATAACTTTTAAGGCTTTTGTAGAAAATATTAATAACTTTATTTATACTTTTTTTTATTTCATCAATACTAAGTCCCATTTGAAACTGAGTATCTTCAATTTTAACCATATCAAATGGTGTAACATTTTCTATAGCTTCTTTATACTTTTCTATTAGCATTTTACCATCTTCTCCACTCGTCATTCCAAGTGAAAATGCTAATAAATCTTCTATATGTTTATCATTAATCATTTAAAAAAAATTAAGTGTTGAATTGTTTTATGCAAGTTAGTTTTAATAGCCTATAATATCAAGATATTATTTTACAAACACATTGGCAAGCCTAAAAAGGTTTGCCAAAAAGTTTGTAATCCCACCCAATTTTGCTGTTACCAGCAATTAGTATTCCCAACCTTAGTATTAATTTTTTAGTATTTCATGGATCGTTTTTTACCAAACTGATAAGTTTGGTGGTATTGTCGCCCAGCTTATAACACGTGTTCAGCGTACATGCGGGGTTTTTGGTGGTTTGATGACAAAGTATTATATTCGTGTTGGTCTTTTGTCGGTTGATAATTAATCAAGGTGGAAACCCGCACGATAGCGCTAACACGGGACCGTTAGCACACATAATATTTTATGGAAACATTGCAAAATTTAATAGATAAGTATTTTAAAGTAGATGAAAATACATCAGCTACTATAATAATTACTATTTCAATTTTCTTGATAGGTATATCCATTCAATTTATTTCTAATCAAATCAAAAAGTATTTTATTAAGAAAGTTAGAAGAAAAACATTTATAGAAATAGTTCGCAATTTGTCTAAAACTACTAAAAAGCAATCTGATAAATTTGTGAAAACATCTGAATCTCTTTCTATTGAAAGTTTAGGAAAATTTTATCTTACTCGAAATGTACTTGGACATATTGATAGTTTTAGGGAATTTAATTTTGTTCAGGTTTATGAGTCATTTTTATATAGAATAAATTTTAAATTCATTAATAGAAGAAAGCTAATTTCAAAGATATATGAGCATGTGAAATTAACAACTGTCATTGATGCAAAATGCAATAGAGACATTGAAAAGCTTTTTGATAAGTTAAATCATTTGGAACGGGGGTATTTGGATAGTGTAGATTCGCTGAGAAAGAAATTTATTGAATTATCTGATAATATTAGATACAATGGAATTAAAGGATTAAAAAAAGACTACGTTGAATACATTATAGCAATGGATAGAGTATTTGCAAATTGGTCGGTATTAGAAGATAGGGGGAATATTTATATCTCATATAATAATTTGACAAGCCCATTGCTAAAAGTTAATAGCGATTTTGTTGATTGTAATAGAGAATTATTGGATTTTTTATTTGCCGCTGATAATTATTATAAAAGGATTATTCGATTGCTTGATACATACTCAAAACTTTTCATGGATTATGCTTCCTGTTATAAATGTTCGACTAAAGTTCTTACTTTGTGCATAAATAAAATATAACGTGTGCTAACACGCAATCACTAAAAATGCGGGGTTTTGGTAGTTTGCTGACTAAATATTATATTCGTTAGGTTATTCAACGGTGGATAATGAAACAAGGCGAAAACCCGCACATTTAGTATTGCGGGAACGTTATAAGTAATTGCAATTTTAAAAAAATGAAGAACCTTTTAGTAATATTTATTGGCTTTATTCTTATTTCTGCATGCAATTCTCCAACTTCAAAAATGGAATCTGATAGTAATTTGGAAAGTAAGCTTAAAGGGACTGTTCTTTCTGATACAAATAGTATTATCATGAAAGAGCTAACTGAATTCGATTGGGATAGCTTATTGATATTGACACCTTATGCAATTCCAGAAGCATTAGAAAAAAGCTATAATGTAAATTTGAAACCAATATATGAAGTTGGAATAGACTATCGAGATGATATTTGCTTATTGATATTTTTTAAGAATAGGGAAATTATAAACTACGTGGAATATCCAAGATATCCTGGAGACTTTTCTGGTGCCACGATAAGAATGGTTGGAAAGGAAGATGCCGTTTATGAAATTGTAATTACTGAAGAGAAAAGTACAGATGGTAATGACTGGATAAGATTAAAGCATAAATAAAATTGCAACAACTTATAACATTGGGTCAAACTACATGCGGGGTTTTGGTGGCTTCTTGACAAATTTAGTTATCTTTAACTTTGGTTAACGGGTGATAATGAAACGTGGCGGAAACCCGCACGTAGCTTACCCAAGGACCGTTATAAATAAGCCGCTAAAAATTCTGTAAATCAAATAATTCTGTTTTTTTGTAGTATAAAATTTAAGAGTCTTTTTTTGTGTTCTGACAGCTTCTGTAATTTAGAAAGGTAATTTGCTTTCTGACAATGAAAGTGTAATTTATTCGTGCTATTTGATACTGAATTTACCAAGATTGGTTTGGTAAGTATGATAGAAAATTGTTTTAGTTTTTCCCAACGCGCTTTTGTACTTAAATCATAATAAATGTTTTTAGACCATTTGAACACTTATGTATTAATTTGATAGCTTAAAAATTCTATCTACTAATTAGTGTAAACTTTTTAATTATCTTTGTTTTCGCAACAAGTTAGGAAACATTGGTTGTGACAAGTACTAATGTGATTTAATAAATAAATAAATGGAAACAAGTCAACAATCAGATTACAAAATCATTTTATATCGCACAGGTATTATTGCTGCACTATTTATGGTTGTGATGATACCAATACAGATAATGTGTTTCTTAGTTTGGCCACACCCAACAAATATTGTTGATTGGTTTACGCTTTTTAATAACAACTGGATTATAGGGTTAATAAGCTTTGACTTTTTATACATGTTGAGTATGATAGCATCAATTTTTCTTTATATCTCTCTCTTTTTTGCTCTATTCGACTTAAAAAAAGCTTTGAGCTTATTCGCGTTGATAATTGGATTAGTTGGGCTTACAATATATTTTTCTTCAAACACATCATTGGAAATGTTATCATTAAGTAGGCAGTATCTAAATGCAATGACAGAACAAGAAAAAGCATTATTTATTGCATCTGGACAGACACTTAGTTTGATTTGGAAGGGAACATCGTATGCAGTATATTATGTTTTTAACGGGATTGCCCTGATATTGTTTTTTCTGGCAATGATTAAAAATCCTAAGTTTAGAAAATCAACCTCATATATTGGTTTAACGGCTGGAATATTAATGACTGTTCCTGCAACTGCTGGAGTGATTGGTATGACAATGGCCTTATTTTCTCTGATTCCATGGTCAATTTTTTCAATTTTAGTAATCCAAGATTTTAATAAAATAATAAAACAATTAAGACTAACTGAATAAACAACCTTATTTTGCCTTTCAGGCAATTTGCAATCCTTTTAAAAACTAAAACAATTTTGTACTTCGTTGATAATTACTACTAAATGACAAGGTTTCTATTGGCGGCCAATTTATAACAGCAAGTCAAAATACATGCGGGGTTTTGTGGTTTGCTGACTAAGTTTTATCTTAGTAAAGTTGTTCAGCGGTGGACAATGAAACAAGGCGGAAACCCGCACGTATCTTACTTGCGGATCGTTACCGTGCATTTTAAGCGAAATCTGAAATTATGAAAAGTATCATTAAATTTTTATTCATCCTGACTATATTTAGCTCTATAATTCTAAATGAAAAAAAGTGTATAGCTATTAATCCTGAGAATATTCCAGCAAAATTCTTTGTAAAAGATAGTACGGAAGTTTTAAAATCTGGGACTGGATTTTATGTACACTTTGACTCCAAATTATTTTTTGTAACAGCCAGACACAATATCATTGATTCGACAGATTCATTGATTGGGAATGCTTTCACAGTAGATATTTGGTGTGACTATCCACAATATATGAAAAGAAGTTATTCATTTAGAGCCCCACAATTGACAAATACAATTAGAATAAGGAAAATATTTGATAATTCTGTATTTGATATTGCTGTCTTATATATTGGAGAATATATTCCTAATCCGTACATATTTTCCTTTAACCTTGAGAAAGAATATTGCCCAATTGATTCTATAAACCCTATGCAAGAAATTGTATTAGTTGGCTTTCCTTTTTCATTGATAGAACATGAACAATATGATGATTTTAGACCTGTAATTCGAAAAGGGATAGTGTCTAATGTTTATATAAAGGAGAATTACATTATTAGTGACATTTTAAGTACAACAGGAGACAGTGGTTCTCCAGTGATAACTTTAGGGAATAATTATTTATGCGGAGTTTTAATAAAATCGATTAATAAAAAAAATCATTTAGGTTTTGCAGGAATTATTTCTGCAAGTATTGTTCATGGTATGGTTAAAAAATTAAATGAAGGTTTGAACGAAAATAACTAAAACGCACGGTAACACGTGTTCAGCGTACATGCGGGGGTTTTGGCGGTTTGATGACAAAGTATTATATTCGTGTTGGTCTTTTGTCGGTTGATAATTAATCAAGGTGGAAACCCGCACGATAGCGCTAACACGGGACCGTTATAAGCAATTATTTTTTTAAGCAACTTGATATGAGAGAATTAAGCCGAAATTTTAAGACATTATTATTATTTATTTTTCTAACTCTTATTTTTAAACTTCCAGTTTTCAGCACGGTGACTGGACCATTGAAAATTGAATTTCATGGAATAGATTCTTTTTCCAACTCTTTAGTATTTACAAGACTGAACCTTGCCGAATGTGACTGTCCAATCGAGTTATGGAAATATAACTACCTTAAGGATACTTTAACCTATGAGAGAAATTGGTGGGATAAATATGAGTATATGTATCAAAAGGATAGTGTTTTAAAAAAGAATGAATTTGAGAAACTAACAAAAGTTGATACGATAGGTTTTTCACTTGATAAATTCTATCAGTTAAAATGGTTACCAGAAGAAAGAAGATATCATCAGGTGCTTATGGATACTACATCTTATTTTCCATACCAAATTGTTTATAAAGGGAAAGAATATGAATTTGCACGATGGCATGAGAAAAAGAATCCACCGATAAGATTTTATAAAATTGACAGTTTAAATACTGAATTTTTAATTCTGTCATATTCAACTCAATTTGAAACAAGAGACTCTTTAATCATTGAAGGAATTGGAAATTCAAAATCCGACCCTGAAGAAGATAATAATAATGTAGCGGTTTATATTGCTATTGGAGTGGCAATTTACGGTGGGATTATTGCTCAAAGAAGAAGAAAAAGAAAAAAATAACAGCTTATAACACGTGTTCAGCGTACATGCGGGGTTTTTGGCGGTTTGATGACAAAGTATTATATTCGTGTTGGTCTTTTGTCGGTTGATAATTAATCAGGGTGGAAACCCGCACGATAGCGCTAACACGGGACCGTTAGCAGTAAGGCGTTTTGTGGGGACAGGATAGGAATACCTTTAAATAATAATAACTTATGAAGAAAATTTTTGTAATAATCTTATCAATTATCATGTTTGGAAGCTGTTCTTCTAAAAGATATTTATTGACTGACAGTAATAAAGATAAGTCTTTTTTGGTTAATAAATTGAAAGAAGAAAAAAGTAAAGGTTTAATTTCAAAGAAGCCTATAATTGTAGTTGATGGTGTTCCTTATCGTTTTGACTATGAATTAAAAGATAGTTCTTTAGACATTTCTAAATCTGAAATAAAGAAAATTGAAATCCTTGAAAGAGAAATTGGAATCAGAATTTATGGAGACTTTGCTAAGGACGGTGTTGTTGTAATTACAACTAATAAGCAGGTTGACCAGTCGGAAAGAAAGAGCGAAGATAAACCAAAAAAATCTTTGGAAGAAAGTAAAGTTCTATATTTACTGGGAGACAAGATTATTACAAAAAAGGATTTAGACTCTTTAGACCCAGATGATATTGAGTCGATAGAAGTAATAAAAAATAAAGAAGCAATTAAGAAGTATACTTCAGAAGACTATGATGGTGTTATTATTATTAATTTAAAGAAGTAGAAAACGCCCAACTGCTAACATGCAATCACCAGTAATTTTGGGTGTCTTTGCATTATGACAAAGTTTTGCTATCTTCGGTTTGGTTTTGCGGTGTGACAGTGAAAGTGCTGAAAGCTCCCAAACTACTGGTATTGCAAGACCGTTACCACAACATTTTTATAATTATGACTATGAAACGAATTTTAGTAATTGCAATTTTAATTGGACTTTGGACATCTTGTTCTGATAAAAAACAGCGAATCGTTTATGATGAAAATCCCGATTCAACTTTAATTGAAAGTGAAATTCTTGAAGATACTACTTCAGTGACAGTTGCTGGATTGCCAATTCATTTTGACAGTACAGCCTTTCTTATTCATCCAATTGGGAAATACAGGCCAAATAAACGAGAATCGAAAGTTTACATGAGTTCATATTCTTCTGGTTCGCACGGACTGGCAATTGCTTATAGAAATAATTATTCAGTATCTGGCAATATGGAGAATCTGAAATTTCAAAGTTTACAATCCGATTCGCTTGTTAAATTGACTGAAATGCAATTAGAAATTCGGTCTTTTACTTTTCTTCGTTCTATTTATAATTCTTGTAAGGAACAGATTCTTTTATATAGCATTACTGACAAGGACACTAATAAAAATAAAAAGTTAGATAGCTACGACGTTGAATCATTGTATATTAGTGACATTGATGGTAGTAATTTTAAAAAATTAACGCCTGAAATGCAGGAGTTATATGACTGGGAAGTAATTGAAATTGAGAATAAGCTGTATTTTATAACTATTGAAGATATCAATAAGAATGGAGATTTTGAGAAATCCGATTTATTGCATTATTACTTTGTTGACTTGTCTGAAAAAGAAAGAAAAGTAAAAGAATATTTTCCAGTAGAATTATAAAAACGTGTGGTAACACGTGTTCAAGTTCAACGCGGGGTTTTGTGGTTTGCTGACTAAGTTTTATCTTAGTAAAGTTGTTCAGCAGTGGACAATGAAACAAGGCGGAAACCCGCGCTAAACTTAACACGGGACCGTTAACGGTAATAAGTTTAAATCACAATGAAGAAAAAGATTTTACTAACTATAATATTACTTGCCATATTTATAAGTTCAATCCCACAAATTATTCATAAGAATCAAGGTGAAAGTGAAAGTGTTGGAAAAGTCAATGACGGTAAGATAGTTAATGCTTATAAATTGCCTAGAAAAGGTGAAAATTTTAAGTATTTTAGTTTATTTGACTACTATGTCCTAGGACGATGTTACATTCATTCTGGGATATATAAAACCATACTTGAAAGTTATGCAATTCTAGAGAAAGAAAATCCAAATTATATCTATCGCATAATGGAATGTTCCAAAAGAAAAGGTGGTAGACCATTTCCTCACAGGACACATCAGAATGGAACTAGCGTTGACTTTATGACTCCTTTAGTAAAAAATGGAAAACCAAAAACATTTTACGACAAGATTGGAATGTTTCGATATTTGATGAAATTTGATAGTCATGGTAGTAGTCGGATAAATAAGAAAGTAAAAATTGACTTTGAAGCAGTTGCTCAACACATTCTGATACTTGATAAGACAGCGAGAAAGAATGGTTTTAAAATAAGGAAAGTAATATTAGAAACTAACTTGAAAGACGAGTTGTTTGCGACTAAGTATGGCAACGAGTTGAATGAGAGAAATATTTATTTTGTAAAATCTTTGCCGAAAGTAATAGACGAGCTTCATGATGACCATTACCATATTGACTTTGAAAAAATTTAAACTTACAACCGTTAACACGTGTTCAGCGTACATGCGGGGTTTTTGGCGGTTTGATGACAAAGTATTATATTCGTGTTGGTCTTTTGTCGGTTGATAATTAGTCAAGGTGGAAACCCGCACGATAGCGCTAACACGGGACCGTTATAGCGCATTAAAAAACAACACTAATATGAAGTATCTATTAATAGTTTATTTGACATTTTTAAGTTTATATTCATTTTCACAAACAGCGATTGAAAATTTCGATGACTGTTCAGGGGAAATCTTTTATATTAAAGTAGAAGAAGAACCACAATTTGATAATTTAGGTGAAGATTTATATACATATTTGAATAATGCTTTTGAAAATTATAAATTGTTTGACAAAGCTAATGGGAAAATATGGATAAGTATAATAATAAATGAAAAAGGGAAAGCTTGTTGTAAATCATTTGGAAATAAAACTAACAAGGAAGTAGATTCAGGTATTGTAAGGGAAATTATAAATAATATGCCTAATTGGAAACCAGCAAAGCAAGCTGGAGAAATAGTCGTTTTTTTGAACAATCTCATCCTGACAGTTGAAAATGGGAAAATAATTAAGCAGTGACTTTCATTGATTAAAAATATTATTAAAACTTGAGAAAAAATTTACAACAAAGTTTTATTGAAAAGCAATCACTTATTTCATTTCTACAATACAAAAAATGAATTAACGCGCTATAACACGGCATCTCAAAACATGCGGGGTTTTGGTGGTTTTTTGACATTTTTAATTATCTTTAAACTTTACAACGGCGGATTGGAACGCTGGGCGGA